>Ga0209591_10000679_pt1 | contig 43429 bp, 48 predicted proteins | sample MAT01_FD_187207 | JGI IMG/M metagenome (GOLD analysis project Ga0209591, IMG submission 187207) | Freshwater microbial communities from Lake Fryxell liftoff mats and glacier meltwater in Antarctica - MAT-01 (SPAdes) (version 2) | ecosystem: Environmental > Aquatic > Freshwater > Ice > Liftoff...
GCCCCGCCCGATCCGGCCCCGCCCGATCCGGCCACGTCGACAGCAGCATCTACATCGGGGGTGGGACTGTGACGTACGACGTCGTCGTCCTGTGCGAGCGGCAGCCCGACGCCGGGGCGACGCTCGGCGCGTTCCGGGCCTGCGGGCCGTCGCTGCTGGTCAACGTGATCGATCGCGGGGCGCTGGTGCAGCTCTGCGACGCGCAGGAGCGGCCGCTGGTGACCGTCGAAGGGGCGCGGTTGGTGCTGGTCCCCGGCGAGGCGCAGCGGCTGCTGGGGATCGAGGCCGAGCTGCCGCACCCGGTGTGGTGGGTGGAGGCCCGCGCGGTCCGGTCCGCACCCGACGCGCCGCGGATCGCCCGACGGTTCGCCGCGGCGCTGCTGTCCGTGACCGGAGGGGTGTCGTGGTCGAGCCGCTGACCGGGCATCCGGCCGCGGACCGGGTGACGCCCGACGCGCTCGTCGTCGAGCAGGACCGGGGCCTGGTGCCGCTGAGCACCTGGGTGGCCGACGCCGCCGCCGTCGCCGCCGGTGCCGGACGGCTGCTGCAGATCCTCACCCCGTCCGACAGCCGGATCACCTATCCGCTGGAGCTGATGCTGGCCGAGGGCGGCGGTCAGTGGATCGTCCGGACCGGGACCGACGGCTTCCGGGACGGATTCACCGGAGTCCCGATGGGCTGGACGGGCACCCGTTTCGCCCCCGTCGACGGCCCGGTCCCGGAGGTCGACACCGCCCGCGACCCGGCGGCCGGGAGCCTGGAGGTGCAGGTCTCGACGCTGCACCCGGCCGCTGCGGAACTGGAGGCCGCGGCACTGGAGCTGGGGGCGACGGCCTTCGCGGTGACGACCGCGCTCACCGGGGCCGACCCGACCGGCTGGGGCACCGCCGAGCCGGCGACTCAGCCCTGGTCGACCCGCGAGGTGACGGCCTTCTGCCGGGGCCGCGCCCCGGAGCCCACCAGCCTGGTGGTGGTCGCGGGCGGGCCGGCGCGGCGGGCGGTCGGCCGGTTGCAGGTCCGCCGGGTGGTCTCGGGCGTGCTGGAGGAGGTGCGGATGGCCGGCCCCGCGGCGCGGACGGTCGGGCAGGACGCCATCGAACGGCTGGCGCAGGACGTCGCCGCGACGGCGCGGAGCATGCTCGTGGCGGTGCACCCACTGCGCGCCGACGGCGCGCGCGCCGCCGAGCCCAGCCCGCCCGCCGTGCCCTACGGGTTGCTGGTCGGGGCGTCGGTGGTCGGTGAGCGCGGTGTGGAGCACGCGCGCTCGGTGGGTTCATCGGTCCGGTTGCTCGCCGCCGGTCCGGGGGCGACGGCCTGCTGGTGTCGGCTCGACGGGGGGCCGGCGGCTCCCTTCGAGCAGCTCTCGGCGGTGGTGGAGCATTTCGGGCTCGGCGGGACCCGGTCCCCGTCCTTCTGACGCGGGCTAACGCACGGACACGAACGTGGTGGTTCCAATGCGTGCGGTGGGGATCTGCACGCAGGCGGCCAGCTCGCGCTGGACGGCCTCGGCCGCCTCCGGCCCGACGGGCCGCACCCCGTCGCCCGTGCTCACAGCGCAGGTGCTTCGGTCTCGACCAACACGCCGGTGAAGAGCTCGCCGTCGTGCAGGTAGCGCAGGCCGTCGTCGATGTCGGTGGCGTCGATGTTGATCCGCATGCCTACTCCGGGAGGATGTGGACTCGGGCGGCTGATCAGCTACGGCCCTTTGCGGTCAATCTCTCCACGAAGGCGTGCGCCTCGGCCGGGGTGATCTCGACATGGTCGACGTCGTTGTGACCGAACTCGTACTCGCGCAGATACGTCGTCGGCTCCCACTGGAGCCGGCGCGTGAACATCTCGTCGACCGCGTATCCGTCGACGACACTACGTCGGAACAGGCCCGACGGGTTCGCACGCGTCCGCCCTGCACCCAGAGACCCGTAGTAGACGACGTTGGCCGGTCCGTCAGTTCCGCCCAGGGCAGCCGGCGTTGTCGGCGGTTCCGAGAGGTAGGCGGCGAAGGGGATGTTGCCGTCCTCCGTCCATCCGCCAATCTGTCGATAGCCGGCGATGGTCTCGAAATCGTCGTCGCCGGAGAAGACCACGACGAGATTCTCTCCGGCTGTCTGGGCCAGGAACTTCCACAGGGCCCGGTCGACCTGAGCACGCTCAGTTCCCTGCACCAGGCCCTGGTCGAACGAGCTGATGGTGCCATCCCGAGCGCGAAGCGGTTTGCCCAGACCGATCATCAGTTGGAGGGGCGGGCAGACCAGGTACGCCGAAGTACTCATTCCTTCATCCTCCCGACGCGCTGTTGAGCGTCATCGTGGTGGCAACCTGTCACCGAGACGGTACGTGCCGAGCGGAGCTCCGTCCGAGTCGCGGAACACGACCTCCATACCGAGGTAGTCGGCCAACCGGTCGGCCGAGCGCGAGCCCTGCCACTTCCGAATCCAGGTTTCCACATCGGTTCCAGGTCGAACTTGGACCCAGACCTCGCCGCGGTACGCGAGTTGCTCCTTCGCGGCGTGGGCCAGCTCGGTGTTGAAGGAGTTGTACCCGCCACCGATCGACTTGTGCTCACGTCGAAGAATGTCGCCGCCGTCCGCGTCGACGAAGCGAACATCCGCTCCCGGCGCACCGGGGCCGGCGACCACCGGGATGGTGCCGGGTGGGCCGCCGCGGAGCATGGCCTCCGCGTTGCCGTCCGTGAGCGGGAACTTCCTGCCGGAGTCCGCGACCGTCGACTCGATGAGCGTCTGTCGCACGCCGGGTGGCAGGGTGTCGAACGGATCAGCCGCCCCCACGGGCAGACCGGCGCCGCCGACCGCACCCGAACCGTGGTCGGCCTGCGCTCCTCCTGCGGGGTCGACGCTGCTCGGTGCGCGCACATCGTTGCGGTTCGCGCCGGGCGGCTGGCTGTCGAGGGTGCCGCCCACCGGATCGACCTCCCGGGCCCCGGCATCTCGCGTGCTTTCCAGGGCGTCCCGGATGCCGTGCAGGCGGTCGACCCCGGCCGGCACGTCGACCCGCCCGAAGATCGCCGCCTGCTCGTCGGCCAGTCGGGCCACCTCGGCGACCGAGACCCCAGGTACGCGCATCGCCTCGTAATAGGGGTGGGTGTCCATCTTCGCCACGAAGCTGTCGGGGGTGTGGAACTGGAGCTCGAAGACCTGGCCGGTGCGGGGGTCCAGCCAGTTCGTGTTGACGCCCTTGTACCCGCCGGGGTTGTCCCACGTCGGCTTGAAGCCCACGTTCTGGAACCCGCGGGCCTGCAGGTCGGCGACGGCGTGGGCGACGCCGTCGACATAGGAGCCGGGCGGGATCTCCATCGTGTACCGCACGCTGTCGCGCACCAGGCCGGGCGTGTCGGACGCATCGAGGTCGGGGAAGCGCTCGAACTCGGTGGCGAGCTTGCGCTTGAGCGAGTTCTCGCTCTTGAGGACGTAGTCGTGGCCCCGCAGCCGCGCCTCGTCGACCCCGCCGACGACCGCGCGGACGTCCGGGGTGATCGTGCGTTCGGCCTCCGCCGCGTGCCGGATGAGGTCGTCGGCGGCCGTGTTGACGTTGGGGTCCAGTTCGAGGCGGACGTCGTGTTCCTCGCCGGCCCACCTGCCGTCCGGCTGGGTGCCGAGTTCGGGGCGGTCCGGTGGGGCGTCGGGACCGTCGGCCGGATCGAGAGTGCCGTCGGTCGACTGCTCGGCGCCGTCCGGGGTGGAATCGGGGGTCGTGTCCGCGGGGGCGTCCGCGGGGGCGTCGACCGGCTGCTCGCCACCCGCCCGGCCCGCACCGACGGCCACCGGCTGCTCGGCGTCCATCCTGGTCTCCGGCACGTCGAGCCGCGGGCTGTCGGGCGTGCGGGCGACGGCGTCGCCAACGCCGGGGCCGTAGGGGACGTACGCGGGCGTCTCCACATCGGGCGACCGGACGTCCGGGGTCTCGACGTGCGGTGGGTTGATCTGTGGTGCGTCGGCGCGCGGGGTGTTCACGTCCGGCGTCTCGACGCGGGGGGCGTCGACGTGCGGCGTCCGCACCTCCGGTGTGTCGACATGCACGGTCGGCGCGTCGACCTCGGGGATGTCGATGCGCGGGATCCGCAGACCGGGGATGCGCTGCGCGGCGGACCCGACGACGGTCTCGACCGTCGGCAGGCGCCCGACGAACTCGCCGGCCCGGACCAGGCCGGTCCCGGCCCGCGCGACGGTGGCGAACCGGCTGGCTTCGACCGCCGCGCCTCCGCCCCGAAGGCCCGATCCAGCCCCCTTGGTTCCGACGATCGCGGAGACGACGTTGAACGTGGCCATGCCCGCGGCCTTGGACTTGTCCTCGCCCCAGGTGTCGTAGGCGATGATCGCCTTGCCGGCGTTGACGAGCGTGCCGCCGAGCTCGCCCTTCTCGAAGCCGGGGACCCCGACCGTCCGGTCGGCGATGGTGCCCAGCGGCGTGCTGTAGACGCCCAGAGCCAGCGCGAAGGTGCCCAGCCCAGCCCAGGCCGTGCCGGCGTTGCCCCAGCTCCACTGGCCGTCGGCGTAGCCGATGAGCCCGCCCAGTCCGACGACCATGCCGACCGCGCCGTCCTTGATGCCGACGAAGAACGCGCCGACGTCGCCGAGGACGCCGCGGTCGTGTTCTTCGGCGGTGCCCCAGGGCAGTGCACCGTCCTCGGCCATGACGGCGTCGAGCTGGTCGGTGGTGTAGCCGTATTCGTGTTCGGTGATGGTGCCGTCGCCGTTCTCGGCGGTGTAGCGCTGGTCGGTGTAAAGCGCGAGGATGGTGTTGGCGCAGCGGCGTTGAGCGTCCATGAAGTCGGCGACGGCCGCGTTGACGTCGGAGACCAGTTGGTTGTGGTGTTCGACGTCGCCTTCGTCGTCGCGCCAGTCGTCCTCGGCGGTGATGGTGTCGACGAAGGTGGTGGCCTGGGCGCGGAGGGCTTCGAGCCGGGCTTTGATCGCGGTGACGTCGTTGGCGTAGGTGTTCAGGGCCGCGCCGGCGGCGGAGATGTCCTCCCCGACCGACGCGCTGACCGACTGCACCGGACCCGTGGCGGCGAACAGTTCGACCGCATCGGGGGCCCCATAGACCGCGGCGAGGCCCTGCCATGTGGTGTGTACCCGTCCGCCCGTGGCGGCGAAGGCGGTACCGACCCCGCTCACTTCGGCGGCGTGGCTCCCGAGGGCAGCCATGTCTCCCGGGATCTGCGGGATCGCGGAAGGGTTGATCATCGTCGGATGTTTCCCCCAGGTACTGGCGTGGTCATTCGGTCCTCCGCGCCACCGGCACTCACGTCGGGCGCGCCGTGCCGGGCGACGGCACGGGTTCCGCGTCGAGGCCGGTCAGCTCCCGGAACGCCGCGATCGTCGGCGCCGGGTCGTCGCCGGTCAGCAGGTCGCACCCGGCCGGGCCGGACCGCAGCACCACGGTCTGCCCGGTGCGCAGGCGCAGGATCAGGACCTTCACCCGCCCGGCTTCGGTGTCGACGGCGGCGAACCCGCGGTTGAGGCGACGCCGGACCTCACGCTCGGACTGCGGCACCACCGCGGCGACCGGAGCGTCCCGCAACGCGGCCCACTCGCTGCGTTCCCCCTGGTAGAAGGGGTGCTCGGGCCACGGACGGCGTTCGTCGAGCCGGGCGACCACGCGTATGAGCAGGTCCCTGGTGGCCTCCTCGTCCTGGTCGTCGGTGAACGCGAGCCGCTCACCCGAGTTCAGCCCGGCCACGGCGGCGTCGTAGTAGTTCCCGACGGCGTGGGTGAAGAACCACTGGCGGATCAGCTCGTGGGTGATCCGCTCGACCACCTCGTCCGGCACGGGCGTCCGCAGATCCGCCCCGTAGGTGAGCTGGTTGACGTACCCGCGCCACGGGAAGATCGGCTGCATCGAGGTCATCGCGTTCAGAACCCACTCTCGAACCGGATCGCGGACACGTCGACGCCCTGCTCGGCCAGCATGTCGCTGACCGTCTGCTGGTGCAGTGCGGTCGGCTGGTAGTGCCCGCTCTTGCGGGAGACGATCGTGGTGACGCCGTCGTGCACCACGATCTCACCCGCTCCGGCCACGGGGCGGCCCCCGAGGAAACTGGAGTGGTGCAGCTCGCCGACCCGCTGCTCGAGCGAGGCGTACAGGTTCCCGTGCTCGTCCATGACGAACATCGCCCGACCGGCTCCACTGTGGACGGTTCCGGCGGTGGCGGTGTCGAAGGGCGAACCGTCCGACGCCCAGTGGAGCTGGCCCTCGATCACCACGACGCGGTGCTCGGCGAGCTGCTCCGGCGACATGTACTCCACCGTGTCGGGGTAGAAGGGGCGGTTCGGATTGTCGGGGTCGTTCTCGCCGCGGTAGTGCGGGTCGAGCTCCTGGGTGGGCAGCGGCTCGTCGCGTACCAGCACGTCGGGCACACCCGGCGGCCCTGGGTCCGGGGCGCCCGAGGCGGCCCCGTCCCCGTTGTCAGGGGTCGGACCCGCCCCGTCCGCGGGGCCGTCCGGGGTCTGGTCGGGCGCATCGCCGTCCGAGGCGGGGCCGTCCGGGTCGGTGTTACCCGGGTTGTCCGGAGTGTTCCCTTCCGGGCCGTTCCCTTCCGGGCCGTTTCCTTCCGGGCCTTTTCCTTCCGGGCCTTTTCCTTCCGGGCCGTTTCCTTCCGGGGTGGCCCCGTGCGGCGGCGTCGGGTCGACGCGCGAGTTCGGGACCTCGACGTCCACCCGCGCGCCCGGCAGATCGACCTGCGGGGTGTCGGAGGCGCGCGCGACCCCGTCACCGACACCGGGGGCATCGGCCACGCGGCCGTGTGTCTCGACATGCGGAGCGCCGACGAGTGCGGGTGGGGCGTCGGTCCGCGTCGGCGGGATGTCGACGTCGGGGATGTCGATGTGGGGGACGCGCAGCCCGGGGATGCGCAGGCCGGCGTTGCCGATCACGCTCTCCACGGTGGGAAGGCGTCCGAGGAACTCCCCGACCCGCACCATTCCGGCGCCCACAGTGGCCACGGTGGCGAACCGGCTGCCCTGGACCGCCGCACCTCCGCCCCGAAGGCCCGATCCGGCCCCCTTGGTTCCGACGATCGCGGAGACGACGTTGAACGTGGCCATGCCCGCGGCCTTGGACTTGTCCTCGCCCCAGGTGTCGTAGGCGATGATCGCCTTGCCGGCGTTGACGAGCGTGCCGCCGAGCTCGCCCTTCTCGAAGCCGGGGACCCCGACCGTCCGGTCGGCGATGGTGCCCAGCGGCGTGCTGTAGACGCCCAGAGCCAGCGCGAAGGTGCCCAGCCCAGCCCAGGCCGTGCCGGCGTTGCCCCAGCTCCACTGGCCGTCGGCGTAGCCGATGAGCCCGCCCAGTCCGACGACCATGCCGACCGCGCCGTCCTTGATGCCGACGAAGAACGCGCCGACGTCGCCGAGGACGCCGCGGTCGTGTTCTTCGGCGGTGCCCCAGGGCAGTGCACCGTCCTCGGCCATGACGGCGTCGAGCTGGTCGGTGGTGTAGCCGTATTCGTGTTCGGTGATGGTGCCGTCGCCGTTCTCGGCGGTGTAGCGCTGGTCGGTGTAAAGCGCGAGGATGGTGTTGGCGCAGCGGCGTTGAGCGTCCATGAAGTCGGCGACGGCCGCGTTGACGTCGGAGACCAGTTGGTTGTGGTGTTCGACGTCGCCTTCGTCGTCGCGCCAGTCGTCCTCGGCGGTGATGGTGTCGACGAAGGTGGTGGCCTGGGCGCGGAGGGCTTCGAGCCGGGCTTTGATCGCGGTGACGTCGTTGGCGTAGGTGTTCAGGGCCGCGCCGGCGGCGGAGATGTCCTCCCCGACCGACGCGCTGACCGACTGCACCGGACCCGTGGCGGCGAACAGTTCGACCGCATCGGGGGCCCCATAGACCGCGGCGAGGCCCTGCCATGTGGTGTGTACCCGTCCGCCCGTGGCGGCGAAGGCGGTACCGACCCCGCTCACTTCGGCGGCGTGGCTCCCGAGGGCAGCCATGTCTCCCGGGATCTGCGGGATCGCGGAAGGGTTGATCATTCCGGGATGTTCCTTCCCCGGCCGGGCATGGTGGCCAGCGGGTCCGGTGCCGCGGTGGCCGCGGCCTGCGCGTTGGCCGCCATCTCGGTGTCACCCGCAAGGTAGGCGTTGGTGGCGCCCGCGGCACCGGTCATGCAGGCCCCGGTCCTGGTGAACACGAAGTTGATGTTCCCGGCCGCGGACTGCGCGAACCCGGCGAGGGCGGACGCCACGATGCCGGAGCTGCACTCGCCCGCGGCGCCCTCCAGGCCGGTGTTGAGGCTCGTCATCTGCCCCTCGAACTCCGCGGCGACGGCCTCGGTGCCGGCCAGCACCGACCGGACCCCGCTCGGCTGGATGTCCCAGCTCCCCACGACGTGCTCCTCCCCTGCGGTCCTGCCGACGAGATGCGGTGTGGATCCAGGCTTCGTGGACCCGTGACTCAGCCGATGCCCTGCACAGCGGTGCGCGCCTGCGACAGCGCCGTCGTAGCGGTCTCGTCGTTGCGCGTCATTGTGGTCTTGACCAGGGCGATGATCTGCTGGACCTCGGTGGCGGCGGAGTTCCACCGCTGCTCGACGACGGCGTAGTCGTCGGAGACGCCGTCGGCGGTGAAGTCGCTCATCGCGGTGTTGACGTCGGCACTGCGCTGGGAGATGGCGGCTTCCAGGCGGGCGACGATGCCGGCCAGGTCGGACTGCACCTGCTGGGAGGTGGCGGTGTCGAAGCTGCGGCGATCCATCATGGCGGGTCTCCTGGTCTCAGCGGCCGGCGCCGAAGCGGGCGGCGTCGAAGTTGGCGCTGCCCTGGACCGAGCTGGCGTTGTCGGCCATCTCGGTATCGCCCTGGATGAATGAGCTGTTCATGCCGGACTGGCCGCCCAGGATCGCGCCCAGCGCGCTGTTGAGCTCGGCCGTGATCGCGTCGGCGTTGTTCTTGAACGCGTCGAAGGCGGCCCGGCCCGCACCGTTGAAGTTGCCCTGCAGCGGCTCGGCCGCGGCGATGAGCTGGGTGATGAGGCCGCCGAGATCGTCACTGGCGCCCTGGGTCTGCTGGGTGAGTGCGCCGAGCGTCTGCGCGCCCATGTCGAACTTCATCTGGTTCCCCCGTGAGGTAAGTGACAGCGAGAGTCATCCTGCAACCCACACGGACGGGGAAGGGGCCCGGGTTGTCACGAACCCGTAACGGTCCGGCGGCGGCCCGGGTCAGCTCAGCGGCACGCCCGGCGCAACCATCGGGCGTCACCCATGAAGCGGAATATCGGACGTGGTGGCAGCGCTTGTGCGTGCCCGGCTGCTCCGGCGACGGTTCGCAGCACGCACGCACGTACGCACGCACGCACGACCGAGCCGAGCCGAGCCGAGCCGAGCCGAGCCGAGCCGAGCCGCGCCGCGCCGCGCCGCGCCGCGAGAAAGCCGACCACGCTCAGCACGGGGAAAGCCGACGCGAGCCAGAGCTGGTCGTGGCGGCTGTGCCCGGCCAGCGTCTTGACGGTTACGGGAACGGCCGGCCCTGCCCTAGCCAGAGCTGGTCGTGGCGGCTGTGCCCGGCCAGCGTCTTGACGGTTACGGGAACGGCCGGCCCTGCCCTCCCTTGCCGTCGACCTCATTGGTCTCAGCACGCGCGTCGTGCATTGCTACCTCCAGTATCTTGGCCCCAGTAGTTCCGGGTACTCACTGGCGTAGAGGGCGTGCGCAGGGAACCTGAAAGGGCGCTCGTGGCGTGATTCGCATCACGTCGACTCGCCTTGCGAGGTGCGGAGACGATCTCCCAGACGCCGCACAAGGGCGCGCTTTGCGACACCGCAGGCTTCTCGTCCCACTGACCCCGACAACGTCCTGGGCAACGGCACGGCAACGGAGCGACCACGCGCCGACCAACGGCAGACTCCAGGTGGACGCGGGTGGTGAGGCGTCCAGAGTGGTCTGCGCGCCGGGGCGGATCACCCGGCGCGAGGGCCCAGCTGAGGGCCAACCAGCCCGCGCAAACCCAGTCGTGCATGGACGACGACGGACGCCGATAGGGTGCTGAGCAGCACGAACCGCCAGGCAGTGCCCCCGTCGGCATTGCTTCGGGACGAAGAGGTCGCAGGTTCAGATCGTGTTGACCCCACCCGCATCGAGCGGTCGCCCCGCGCGCTGGCCGAGCAGGTCATGACCCCAGACCGGACTTCCGCAGATGATAGGCACACGATCATGCGGAAGTGGGGTTTGAGCTGGGCAGATGCCGGTGCGTCCGTGTGGGGTCGTGTTACTACACGGTCCCGGAACTGGGTCGGTCAGCTGCTGTGCGTGGCGGTGAAGTCGAAGAACCTGGGTGGTTCGGGCAGATCGAGCGCGTGAAGGACGGCCTTCTGACCTGCGGTGGTCGTGGGGCGCTGGGCGACGTGGCCGTGGTCGGTGGCGAGAGTGACCAGGTGGAGCCGGTCGAGTTCGTGACGCAGGTCGCGCCAGGTGTCGCTGGTGGCGTTCTCGAGCACTCGCAGCAGCAGCGCGAGCCAGCACAGCTGGATGTGGGCGCGGATACGGCATCGCCACAGCCTTTAACCCAGGAAGCGATCGCTTTCTTTACGATTAGGAAAATATTCTTTGCGACAGCTGCTTGCTACGAAATGTAAGGTCCCATGAATGCCCGCTATCTGCCTTTTGTCAACCATGTCCTGGTAGACTGGCTCCCAAACTTCGATACCCTTATCTTCAAGAGCTTCTTCGACTTCATCGAGAAAGGCGATTTCGTTTCCATTGGGAAACATTAGCTCGAATATGTCATCTGATACCTGGTAAACTTCAAAAACACTATTTGCTGCGCCATCGATTACTTGAATATTTTTCATGACTGATCGACTTTTTTGCAGGCTCCTTCAAAAATATTTGCCAAGACTCGTTCATTGGACATACGTTTCCGTGTCCCTCTTTTCCACCCTTGACTTTTCATCCCAGTGAGGCCCTCCATGAGATTCTCCTGATTGCCAGAAACCCAAACACCATCGTAACGTAAGCATTCGGTGATCCCGTAGCCGGGATGGGCGTTGGGCTTCGGGCGACACGATATCCGGCCAGTTATGCGGGACCCGACCAGCTGGCGTGCGGTCGAGGACGACGTACGGGGACCACAACAGCGGATCTTCACGGTATCGCAGGCGGGGGACCTGAAACAGGTCCGTAACCTGCAGAAGTTGATGCTCCGGAGCCGGTCCAACACGCTGCTGAGCGTGCGACAGGTCACCGAGCGCAACGCCGGTCGCGCACGGCCGGGATCGACGGACAGGGCGCCCTGACCTCCGCGGACAGGGCGGAGCCGGCGGTGCGGGTGCACCGCCCACCGCAACCGTGGAACCCGCTGCCGGTGCGACGTGTGTATATCCCGAAGAGCAACGGTAAACAGCGCCCGCTCGGTATTCCAGTGATTACTGACCGGTGCCATCAGGCACGGGTTCGGCAAGCGCTGGAACCCAGTGGGTGATCGCCGCCCCCCTGCACGGTCCTTGTACTACGATACGTCTTATGGCAACCCTGACGATCCGCACGGATCCGGAGGTCGAGCGGGCTCTGGAGTCGCTGACCGGCGACGGTAGGTCCCGTTCGGACGTCGTGCGCGCCGCGATTCTGGCGGCGGAGCGGGAGCAGCGGCGGGCCCGGTTGCGCGCAGAGGCGGAGGCGCTACGGGACGATCCCGGGGACGTCGAGGCGTCCCGGCTGCTCGCCGCGGAGATGGACGCCGTCCGTGCGCGGTGATCTGTACCGGCTCAAAGCCCCCAGGGACGCGCGCGGGCACGAGCAGGTCGGCACGCGGTTCGCTGTGGTCGTCCAGTCCGACGACCTGCCGTTGTCGACGTGGCTGGTCGCGCCGACGTCGACGGGCCGGCGGGCCGCGTCGTTCCGTCCGGAGATCGAGATCGACGGCGTGGCGACCCGGATCATGGTGGAGCAGTTGACGGTGATCGACCCCGAGGTGCGACTCGGCGAGTTCGCCGGGCGGCTCAGCACCGCCGAGTCACGCGAGATGGACACGGCTCTACGGGCGGTGCTCGGTCTGGACTGAGTTCCGGTCCGGGCCGACGCCGGCCCGCCTCAGGCGGCCAGTGCGGCGTAGCGGCCGCCGCGACGCCGCGCACCGCTGAGGACGAGCGCACCCCTGGCCCTGCGCCAGGCCGAAGCGCTCGCCGACGCGTGCGGGTACGTGCTCGACCACGGCTCGTCGGCGCAGGTCCCGGAATGTGGTGGGCGTCGTCCGCACCCCAACGCCTGCCCCGCCGACGATCCCACCCACTACTGGTCGCGCGATGATCGGCCCGCCGACCGGCGTTGTCGTCGACCCATCGCTGCCCGGACGCCGTCCTGCGGCGTGGTCGACTCACGCCCGTGTCAGCACCGCCAGCACCGCGTACCCGTCCCGCCCCCGGGAGGCGATCAACACCTCGCGGGCGTCCGGGTCATTCCGGTCGACCCGCGCCGGCACTTCGCCCGACCGCGGTGCGCACGCCAGGAGTGGACGCCCGCGCATGCACGTGAGCCTCTCGGCGATGGTCTGTCTCATCCCACTCGCCTTGACTGTTGTCCATGGCCAACGACACGGCGAACGACACGCAAAACCCGACCCTGGTCCTCGGCGGCACCGGCAAGACCGGCCGGCGGGTGGCCGAGCGACTCACGGCCCGCGGGGTGCCGGTCCGGATCGGTTCCCGCAACGCGCCCGTCCCGTTCGACTGGGAGGACCAGGCCACCTGGCCTGCCGCCGTCGACGGTGTCGGGGCCGTCTACATCTCCTTCCAGCCCGACCTGGCGTTCCCCGGCGCCACCGAGACCGTCACCGCCTTCTCCGAGCTGGCCGTCCGGTCCGGTGCGCGCCGGCTGGTACTGCTGTCCGGGCGTGGCGAGGAAGGGGCCCGTGCCGGGGAGGTGGCGGTACAGAACGCCGGCGCCGACGCGACGATCGTGCGGTGCAGCTGGTTCAACCAGAACTTCAGCGAGAGCTTCTTCGTGGAACCGGTATTGCATGGCGAGCTGGCCCTGCCCACCGGTGACGCGTCCGAGCCGTTCGTCGACGCCGACGACATCGCCGACGTCGCCGTCGCCGCGCTGACCGACGCCCGGCACGCCGGGCAGACCTACGAGCTCACCGGGCCGCGCCTGCTGACATTCCACGACATCGCCGCCGAGCTGTCCAAGGCCACCGGCCGCGACATCACCTACGTCCCGGTCTCGCCGCAGGACTACACGGCGATGCTGCGCGAGCTGGGCCTGCCCGTCGAGTTCGCGGAGCTGTTCGGCGTCGTCCTCGACGGCCGCAACGCCCACCTCTCCGACGGCGTGGCGCGCGCCCTGGGCCGGGAGCCGCGCGACTTCGCCGACTACGCCCGCGATGCCGCCGCCACCGGCGTGTGGACACCGCGGGCATGACCGCGCCGCTGTCGAGCGAGCACGGCCTCACCGCCCTGCCCGACCACCTCCACGGCTTCGCGCTGACCCACATGGCGATGCGCCGCGACGCCCGGCGGCTCGTCGCGGCCGCGCCGACGCTGAGCCCGGCCGCGCTGCGCACCGTCGCCGACTGGTGGCACGAGGTGCGCAGCACCATCGAGTGGCACCACCACAGCGAGGACGAGCTGCTCTGGCCCGAGCTGCGCAGGCTCGTCCCCGGCGTCGCCGGTGCCGGCGCCGTCCTCGACGGCGACCACGTCGCACTCGACGAGGCCATGGCGGAGGTGTCGAGGACGCTCGGAGCCGGTGGTGCGGGGCTGGTGGCGACGGCCGGGCGTTTCGACGCCCTGCTGCACGACCACCTGCGCCGCGAGGAGGCCGTCGTGTTCCCCGCGTTCACGAAGGGCATGACGGTGGCGCAGTACACCACCGTCGAGAGCCGGGTGATCAGCAGCGCCGGGATCGGGCGGCTCGGCTTCATCCTGCCGTGGATGTTCGACGGGTTCTCCCGGCGCGAGACCGGCCGGGCGGACGCCACGATCCCCCCGCCGATCCGGCTCCTCAACACGACCGTGCTCCGCAACCGCTACCGGCGGCGGTGGGGACAGTGGTGACAGCGGTGACAGCGGCGCCCGCCCGGCACCTGCGGACCGCTCCCGCGGTGCTGTCCTGCCGCGGGCTCCGCCACGGTTTCGACGGCCACGTCGTGGTCGACGACGTGTCGTTCGACGTGCGCGCTGGCGAGGTGTACGGGCTGGTCGGCCCGGCCGGATCGGGCAAGAGCACCACGGTCCGGCTCGTCTGCGGCCTGCTGGAGCCCGACGACGGCGGCGTCCTGCTCGGTGGGCGGCCGATGGCGCACCTGGACCGGGCGGACCTGCGCCGATCGGTCGGCTACGTCGCGCAGAGCGTGGTGACGCTGCCGTCGGTCACCGTGGCGGAGACCGCCGCGCTCCGGGCCCGGTTCCTCGGGCTCACCCGGGCCGAGTGCGCCGACCGGACCGCGGAGGCGCTCGCCGCCGTAGGCCTGGCGCGGTGGGCCGAGCACCGGGTCGACCGCTGCTCGGGCGGGGTGCTGCGGGAGCTGAGCCTGGCCGTCACCCTGCTGGCCCGGCCGAGGCTGCTCGTGCTCGACGAGCCGGGCGCCGGGATCGACCAGGCGAGCCGCGACCGGCTGATCGACACGCTGGGTCGGCTGTGCGACGGCGGCACCGCGGTGCTCTACGCGACCCGGCACGTCGACGAGGCCGACCGCCTCGGCGCACGGGTGGGAGTGCTCGGCGCCGACCGACCGGTGGCACGGCACCAGCACCACGTCCACGCACCCGTCGCCTGACCCACCCGCCACACCGAGAGAGCGGATCCGATGACCCAACCCCCCTACTCCAACCAGCCCCCGTACCTCGGGCGGCCCTCCCACCCGCCGCGCCCGGCGCCGTTCGCCGCGCCCACCCCGAACCGGTCCGGGCTCGCCCGACCCACCACGTGGCTGGCGACGGCCTGCATGGGGCTGATGGCCGGGCTCTTCTACGCCTTCGCGGTGGCCGTGATGCCCGGTCTGGCCCGCACCGACGACCGCACGCTCGTGGCGTCGATGCAGGCGGTGAACCGGGCGATCGAGAACCTGCCCTTCGCCGTGACGTTCGTCGGCTCGTTCGTCTTCACGGGTACAGCGGCCTTCCTGCAGTACCGCGTCGGGGCCCGGGCGGCAGCGCGCTGGATCCTGGCCTCGCTCGCGCTCTACGTCGTGGCCATGGCGATCACGATGGGCGTCAACATCCCGCTCAACGAGGTGCTGGCCGGGGTGGACCTCGCCGACGCGGCCGCGCTCGCCACCGCGCGTGCCGACTTCGAGGGTCCGTGGACCGCGGCGAACGTGGCCCGCGCGCTGGCCTGCACGCTCGCGCTGGGGTGCCTGGGCTACGCCCAGTCGGTGCGGTCGGAGCAGGGCTCGACCACCTGAGCAGTGCCTATCGAGTCAGGGTCCCGGCGCGAACTGCGCCGGGCCCCTGTCGTCTCGGGCCCCTGTCGTCTCGCGGGTGGATCAGCCGGAGGCGACGACCGGGGCGGGCTGGAGCGACGTGCGGCGGGACAGGACGCGGCGGCGGTGTTCCTGCGGGCTGACCCCGCGCACCCGCTTGAACGCGGTACTCAGTGCGAACGGGCTGCTGTAGCCCACCTGGCGGGCCACGGCTCCGATGGTGGCGTCGGGTTCGCGCAGCAGGTCGGCGGCCAGGGCGAGGCGCCAACCCGTCAGGTAGATCATGGGCGGCTCGCCGACGAGCGCGGTGAACCGGCGGGCCAGCGCGGCCCGCGACACCCCGGCCCCGGTGGCCAGCGCGGCCACGGTCCACGGGTGGGCCGGGTCCTCGTGCAGCATCCGCAGGGCCGGGCCCACGACGGCGTCGTGCTGGGCCCGGTACCAGGCCGGCGCCCCCGCGCCGGGGCTCGCGAGCCAGGTGCGCAGGACGCTCACCAGCAGCAGGTCCAGGATGCGGTCGAGCACCAGCTCCTGCCCCGGGCCGTTCTTCACGATCTCGGTGGCGAGCAGGGGCACGAGGGTGCCGTCGGTGCCCTCGATCGGCCGGATCAGCAGGGCGGGCAGGGCGCCGAGCAGGCGCCGGCCGATCTCCCCGTGCATCTGGTAGGTGCCGCTGATCATGATCGTCTGGCCGTCGACGGCGTCGCCCCAGGTGCGTACACCCAGGCCCATCGACTCGGTGAGGTCGCGTCCGGTCAGGGTCGTGCAGCGCTGACCGGGGTGGATGACGATGTCCGGGGGCGTGTCGAGGGCGTCGGCGATCGTGTATGGGTCGGGCCCGCGCATGATCGCGACCTCGCCCGGGTCGAGCCGGCTGGGCTCGCCGCCGTCGGGCAGCACCCAGGCCGAGCCGCGGATCATCGTGATCAGCGACAGCGGGGCCTCGTCCTGGATGCGCAGCGACCACGGCGGGTTGAGCACCGAACGCAGCAGGAACGCGCCACGGGCCCGGGGGCCGTCGAGCAGGCCGGTGAGGGTGTCGTCCGTCAACGTCGTCATGACCCCAGCCTAGCTTTTCGCACATGAACAGTGGCGAAAGTGGCATGAAACGTCTCTGCCCCCGGCGCCCGGGTGGGCGCAGGGGGCAGAGACTGGACGATCAGCTCGCGGCGGCGAGCTCCACGATCGCGAGCGCGACCCGGTCGGGGGTCTCCAGGGACAGCATGTGCCCCGCCCCGGCCACCCGCTCGAAGCGGGCGCGGGGCAGCAACGACGCCACCGCCGCCCCCAGCCGCGGCGCGACCACCGTGTCGGCGTCGCCGGCAAGGACGACGGCCGGCAGCGTCACCGACGGCAGGGCCGCACGCAGGTCCATCCCCCGCGAGGACGCGAAGCAGTCGGCGCGCACCTGCGCGGGCGTCGCGGCGAACATCCGCCGGTTGGCCTCCAGCTCCACCGGGCGGCGCCCCATCGTCGCGCGCAGCAGCCGCCGGCCCAGCGGGGGCAGCGACAGGGCCCGGGAGAACAGCGGGTTGCCCATCATCGACACCTCGCCGTCCGGCGTGTTCTGGCCGTGCGCCGCCGTCGCCAGCAGGGCCAGCGCCCCGATCCGGGTCGGATCGGTGGTGGCCAGGCCCAGCGCCGCGAAGCCTCCGCCCGAGTGCCCGGCGACGATCGCCTCCTTCGCGTCGACGTCGGCGAGCACCGCCGCGAGGTCGGCGGCCAGCCGGGCGACGGAGATCGGCTCGCTGCCCAGCGTCGAGGATCCGTGCCCGCGCTGGTCGTAGAGCACGACGCTGTGACCCAGCGGCACCAGCCGCGCCGCCACCCCGTCCCAGACCTCCCGGCCCGCGGCCCAGCCGTGGGCCAGCACGACGGTCCGCCCCGGGCCGGTGCCCGGTTCCGGGCCCAGCACCGTGATGGCCAGCTCGGCGCCGTCGTCGGTGCGGACGGTGCGCTCGCGCGGCGCGGGGCCCGCCGCCGGGCGGCCGGCGCCGACGAGCGCGTTGAGGTTCGCGAACGCCGACTGCGTCGCCGCCGAGTGCTCCAGCCCCACGTCGGTGACCCGGGCCAGCAGCGCCACCCAGCCACGCGGCTGCGCGTCGAAGTGCATCCGCAGGCGGGTGCGCCGGCCGCCGTCGACGGGGGTCAGGAGGAACTCGTTGGTCCCCCGGAACACCCCGTCGACGTACTCGCCCAGCACGTGGCACTCCGGTGCGGGGATCTCCGCGCCGCGGTCGTCGTACAGGAACCGCGGCCGTGAGCTGGCGGGACCGTTCGGTGCGTTCGGCTCGGCCCAGGCCGGACCAGCGGCGTAGCCACCATCGTTGTCCGATCCTCGCGCTCGCCTCGGCGGTAAACCGGCTGGCCGAGGCCCACGAAGCGCACGTATCTTGACCTGCGGGTCCGGTGGCGGTGCGTCGGAAGACTCGGCGGCGTGACCGACGAGCGGGCCACGCTCGTCGGGGCCCTTACACCACGATGCTGCTGGTCGGTGCGGTCCAGTGGGCGGTGCGGTCCGGCGATGTTCGAGCACGTGCCCAAGCAGCTCCTGCGTAGCCGCCGGCGCAACTGGTGAAGGTCGGCCGCTCTGGTCAGCGCATGTGCTGTGGGGTCGGCGTCGGACGTGGGCGCGCCCCGCTGCGGCGGCCGACCTCCTGGATCTCGTCGCTGCGGTAGGCGGTCCGCACCCCGGAGATGGACATGCCGGCGGCGTGGGCGAGGCCGGCGAGGGTGTAGGGGCGGGGCGTGACGAACTCCCGCGCGTAGGCGAGCAGCAGCCGAAGCTGTTGCTCGGCCTCAACCACGGCGCGCCGCGCCGCCGCGATCTCCCCCAGCACCGGGGTCGTAGAGCTGGCTCCCGTCGTCGAAGTCCTCGCCGACGATCTCTGCGCCGGCGTCCAGTGCGTTCTGCCAGTTCGTCACGGCCGCGTCCCGCTGCTCATGGACGGCGTCAACGGTGGGCGACCACCCGTCGTCGTCCAAGGGCGGCTCGGTGGGCAGGGGGTGGAGCACTGCGGCGAGGTCTGCTCGGTCAGCCGCGCGGCCATCCGCTGCGCGAGGAGGTTGTAGAGCTTCCCGACGTGGTAGACCGGGTTCTTCCCCGCCACGCCCTCGACGTTCATCGGCCGCAGCGGGGTGATCAGGCCGTTGACCCGGTTGCCGCGGCCGACCACGCCCTCGTCCCCGGACTCGATCGAACTGCCCGTCACCGTCAGGTACAGCTCGTCGCGTTCGGGGAGATCACGGACGTTGACCCGGATCCTCCCGGACGCCTCGGGGAACCGGTTGGCCAGCAGCCGGCGGCACTCGGCGCCGACCACGTCGCGGTTGGCCAGGTAGGCCGCCCGGTCCGGGACGTACGCGCTCTTCTGCGGCACGCACGCCACGATGTCGATGTCCCCGCCAGCCGCGTACCCCATCACCTTCACGTCCGAGCCCCACCACGGGTACCGCGCGGGCAGACCGTCCGGGCCGGACAGCTGGTCGCTCAGGTCTCGGACGAACGTCTCGACCGGGTGCTCCGGGGCCCAGCCCGTCCCGAGCGAGGTGTCGTTAGCCAACGCCACCCGCCGTTCCCGCAGGTCGTCCAGCGAGCGCGGCGCGAACCACACCGCCCGGTCCGCGACCGCGCCGTCGACCTCCACCGCGCCGGGGCTCGGGTTCGCGGTCACGTTCAGCTCGACACGCAGGTGCCCGATCAGCTCGGGCAGCCGGGCGGCGAAGAACTCCTCGACCGTCGCGATGAGCAGATCGTCCACCGGGATCTTCTCCCCGGCGCACACCTCCGCGGCACGACCGTTGACCAGCACCCGCACCGGATCGACCATCCGCCCGCCGCCGTAGCGGACCCGGCTGGACCCGCCCAGCAGCGCCAGCTTGTCGAAGTTGTGGTGCAGCACCGCCCCGAACCGTTCCAACGTATGCAGCGAGTAGACCCGAGACAGCTGCTCGGCCAGATGATCGGCCAGCGTGTCCGGATGCCCGAACCCCTTGCGCTCGACGATCACCGTCTCGCCCGGCGGGGCCCCGCCGGACTCCACCTGCAACACGCACATGTCGTCGATCTCGCTGCTGGTGCGCTGCATCTCCAGCTCCTCTTCGGTCGGGCCGTGGTCAGGCGATGGTCAGGGCGCAGGTCCAAGCGGCGCCGGGCTGGCCGGCGCCGCCCGGCGCGCGCCCGGCGTCCCGGGTTCAGGTCGATTCCGGTTCGACCCTCACCGTGGCGCAGGACAGCGCCCTCGGAACACCGGTGCGCCCGGTGCGGTTCGGTGCCCCCGGGTGCCCTTCCAACGCCCTTGATCGCCGACGCCGCCCGGCTACTCACTTCACGGGCAGTAGCGCACTGATCACCGCCGGGGGGACGTGGTGGCATCGCCGACAGGTTCCGCACCGGACGCAGTACCGAGGCCTTCGACACCGATACCTTCGACACCGGGGCAGCCGATGCCGTCCGGTCGGCTCGGGGAGCTGCTGATCCAGATGGGGTGGCGGCCCGAGCACCTGGCCGAACGGCTTAACACTCTGGCCGTGCTTCACGGGCTGCCCGAACGGGTCCACGCCAAGACCCCCTACAAGTGGCTGCGCGGCAACCGGCCCCGCCGACCCTGGTCGATGCTCGTTGCCGCCCTGCTCAGCGAGCACTTCACGCAGCCGATCACCCCGACCGATCTCGGCTGGACCACCGCCGAGATGGACCTGAACCCGGCGAACGCCGGGCTGCTCCTCCCCTGGACGGCGGCGGGCGGGTTGCAGGCCGTGCGAGCGCTGACCCACGCTGAGGACATGCATCGGCGGACGTTCCTGACGCTGCTCGGGACGACCCTGACCGCCCCGGCCCACGAGTGGTTGATCGCCCACGTCACCGCCGACAGCTCGCGATCCACCGGCGCCGAGCTGCCCGACGAGGTCATCGACCAGCTCGACGCCATCACCGCAGGCCTGCGGCGCATGGACGACCAACTCGGCGGCGCCAACCTCGTCGTCCTGGTCAACGCGCAACTGCGCGCCGTGCTCGAGCTGCTGGAGCACCGCCGCTACAGCACCGCCGCTACAGCACCGCCACCGGCCGCCGCCTCTACAGCACCGCCGCCGAACTCCTGCGGCTCGGCGGCTTCCTCGCCTTCGACGGCGGCCACCACGCGCACGCCCAACGTCGCTGGATCGCCGCACTGCACACCGCCCACGCCGCCGGTGACCGCGGTCTGGGCGCCAACATCCTGGGCTTCATGTCCTGCCAGGCCAAGGACCTCGGGCGAACCCGTGAGGCGGTCACCCTCGCCGAGACCGCCAGAGCCGGCTACCCCGCGACCGCCCCCCGCGTCCAAGCCATCCTCGACCTGCGCGCGGCCGAGGCCTACGCCACGGACGGCGACCTCACGAACTGCCGACGAGCGATCGACGCCGCGTTCGACCGCTTCACCGACCCCGACCCCCACCAAGGACCGCCCGACTGGTCCTACTGGCTCGACACCACCCATGCCTACGGCCAGGCCGGCTGCTTGAGTCGCCGCCCAAGCCCGGGGCGGCACGGGACGCTGCTGGAGGTGCCGCCACGCGTACGGCCACGTCCATCGGGGCAGCCTCCCAGACCGGATGGGCTACCGCTCCAGGCTCGGACCCTCCGGGGCCGGATCGACCTGACGCCCGACGACCCGCGCCGGCTCGGCGCGGTTGCCCTGGTCACGCTCCGCCTGCTCCCGCTCGTCGGCGTCGGCTGCGGCCTCGATCTCGACGCGCTGCGCGGCCTCGGACTGCGCTTGTGCCTCGGCGGCGGCCGCCGTGCGGTACGCCTGCTCACGCTCGGAGATCTCAGCTGCTCGGCGGGCCTGATCGAGAGCAGCGCGGGCCCGCTCCCGCTGCGCCTGGTGCTCCAGCTCGGCGGCGGCCTGGTCGGCGGCGGCGTCCCGGGCGGGATCGTCGACCTCGACCTCGGGCCCGTCGACCTCGGGCCCGTCGACCTCGGGTTGACCCATCGTCGGCGGGCTCCGGGGTGGGCTCGGGTGCAGACCGGTCCGCTGCGGGGTCAACTCGTCGCTCCGGCAGATCCCGGCGCGCTAGCTCCGCTCGGGCCAGGTCGTCAGCCTCCCGGGCGTCCACCGTGCGGTCGTACCACTGGGCGCGCGCCTGGTGCTGGACTTCGAGCTGCTCGGCGTGCTCGGTGTATAGGTCGGCGAGCCGCTGGCTGCGCTCCACCTGCTCGGCGGTGGGCTCCCACTCGGGATCGGTGGGCTCCAGGGTCGCCAGCCGCGCGGAGGTGAGCGCGACGTCCGCGGTGTACTCGTTGGCCAGCTCGTACGCCTCGCGCATCTCCTCGGCGACGTAGGGCGGGCCGAACACCTGCTCGCGGACCCAGCGGTCCCGGGCGGCGTAGATGTCCCGCTCATCGACGGCCCGGTAGTCCACGGCGTCGGCGGGGCGGGCGAGCGCGGCCGCGGCCGCGCTCCACATGCGGTGGTGCAGCTCCTGCTCCCGCGACGGCGCGGCACCGATCGACACGTCAGGGGCGAGCCCGGCCAGTTCCGGTACGCGGCCACCGCCCCGGCCCGGCGCGCCCACTGCTCGCGCTCGGCGATGTCCTCGGCATCGGGCACCGGGCCCACCTGCTCGACCGCCCACGCCGGCGGGTCGGCGAGCGCGGCACTGCCCAGCTCGTGCTGCCGGTCGCTGGCCAGCACCGCGAGTTCCTGCGCGAACTGACCCACCGGCCCATCGGTGGGCGGGGCCAGCGCGGTCCAGTCCCCGGGGTCCACGTGCTGCTCCGGGACGCGCTCGGCGGTCATCTTCCGGACCCGCCAGCGCAGGACGTCGGAGACCTGGTCGGCGTCGACGAGCGACCGGGCGGTGACGGCCTCAGTGAGCACGCTCGGCCCGTGGTGCCCGCCCAGCTCGGCCTCACGCACCGCGCGCAGCAACCGCGGCCACCCGGGCTCGGTGGTGAGCGCGTCGAGCGCGTCCGGGCCGAGGACGTCGAGCAGCGCGTCGGTGTAGCCGGTCGCGGGCGGCGTCGCGGGCCACCTCGTCCCACTGCCCCCCGACCCACGCCAGCGACGCACCTTCCCGGACACCGATCCGGCGCTCCACCTCCGCGGCGTGCCGCGCCTCGACGTTGCCCAGCACCGACGCGAGACGCCCCGCCGCGGTGCTGTCGAGCCGCTCGACGTCGTGCTCGTCGGGATCGCGGGTGGCGGTGAGGTACGCGATGTTCGACTCACGGCCGCGGGTCAGTGCGACGTAGGCGGCCTCTCGGGCGGCGCCCTCGTCGAGCACGGCGTGACTTGTGTCCACGGCGCGGCCCTGCGCCGCGTGCACCGTGGAGGCGTGGGCGAGGGTCAGGTGGTGCGCGACGTAGGCGCCGGGCAGATCAGCGATCTCCCCGGCCGTGCCGCGCACGCGCAGCGTGCCGTCCGGGCCCCGGCCCAGCACGGTGTACGTCGCGCGGTTCGCCACGTGCGGGCCGCCCTCGACCCGGATGGAGCGGTCCACCCGGCGGGCCTGCACGACGTCGCCGACGCCGACCTCGGACCCTCCAGCGAGCGGGCCCAACTCGGCCACGCGCTCGGCCGAGACCCGGCCGTAGTCGATCAGGCGTTCGCGGATCTCCCGCGACAGCGCGGCCGCGTCCGCGTTGGTGCCCACGATCAGCAGAGACTCCCGCTCCGCGAGGGTGTCGGCGAGGTAGCCGCGCAGCGCGGCGGCCTGCATCTGCTCCCGCGTCCCGCCGCGCAGGCGCCCGCGGTCCTCGTAGGCGGTGATCACCGACGTGTCGCCGGCGCGCAGGCGCAGGCTCGCCTCCCGCTCCCAGTCGTGCCGGAACCGGTGCACCTCGGCCAGCTCGTGCGCCCCGTTGTCCGCGGCCAGCAACGCCAGCACCCCGCCCGATCCGACGGATGCGAGCTGGTGCTGATCACCCGTAAAGACGATCTTGCCGCCGCCGTCACGGACGATAGCGGCGATCCGGTCGAGATCGGCCGTGCTCGACATCCCGGCCTCGTCGATGACGTAGAGGTCCCCGGGCCGCACCCGCTCGCGCACGTTCCCCTGCTCGTCGGGCGTGAAGCGGACCAGGAACGCCGCGGTGTTCAGCGCGGGGACCCCGTCGTCGGCGAGCACCTGCGCGGCGATCTGCGACGGGGCCAGGCCGAGCACCCGACCCCCGAACCGCTCGCCCCACACCTGGGCCAGCGCCCCCACCGTGTAGCTCTTGCCCGTTCCGGCCGGTCCGATCGGCACATCCCCGGCCCGCCCGGACCCGACGATCCCGGCCACGGCGTCGACCTGGTCCGGGCCCAACCCCGCGGCCACCAGCTCCTCACACAGCCCCACCGGCTCAGCCGCGGTCATTGCGGGCGCGGTGACCTGGCGGGCGCCGGTGACGATGCGCTCCTCGGCCTGGAGCTGGCCCAACGTGGCGTACCGCTCGTCCAGATGCGGACGGAAGATCGAGCGGCCGTCCTCGGGGCGGCGGTACTCGGCGGGCACCTCGACCGGGTCCGGCACCGTCAGCACCACCGGCGACACCTCCACCCCCTGGCCCGACACCGCCGACAGCACCCACGAGACCGACGACGGCGACACCGCCAACCAGATCGACGAACTCGGCGCCGCGGCCGCGGTCACCGCGCAGGCCCGGGAGCGCTGGGAACCCGTCGTCGACGCCTGGACCGCACAGTTCGAGCGCGCTGCCATCCCGGACCGGGGCCTCGTCGACGACGAGCCCGACCAGGCACCCGCTGACCCCGCCAACGTGACCACGGCCCTGGCCGTCGAGCTGGACGACTGGTTGCAGCGCCACCACGAGCCCCACGACCCGGGCACCCCGGCCCGGCCGGTGACCGCGCTCCTGGCCCGCATGGACCCGTGGTGCGAGCTGATGCACCTGGCCGCTGTCCGCGGGCGACTCCACGACACCCCCGACCACACCGCCGCCGGGGCCACCCTCGATCAGCGGGCCGCCCGCGTCCGGGCCGGTCTCGGCGACCCGGTCACCGGCCCGTGACCGACGACGACGCGCACCACCGCGGCGGGGACGAGCTGGACGCTGATCGCAGAGGTGACGCGTACGCGTGAACGTGTAGGGCGACGCCACGTGGTCGAGCGTCGGGCGATCTCGTACACCGCGCCGACCTCGCCCGGATCGAGCGCGGCGGGTATCGACCGCAGCGCGTGCAGCAGCTTCTCCGACATTACGACGGTGACACCGGCGGGCCACTGCCGCACGACCAGGCGGGCCCCGACGATCGCGAGCAGGGGCCGGCTGGTGAGCCGCTCGGCTAGCTCGGGGTGCCCGGCCGCGCGCAGCGCGGGCCGCAGGTGCTCGGCGACGCGCTGCGCCTCGCGCCGCGCCTTGGGCACGTAGGGCTCGCGGTGGCGGCCGCGCAGCAGCTCGTCCCCGTCGAGCGTGAGCTGCGCGGCCCGGTGGTGCTTGGTGTTGATCGTGACGGCGCCGGGCGGGCCGATGAGCACGTGGTCGACGTCGCCGCGGGTGCGGCCGTGCTCATCGACAAACTCCACCGAGTGCAGGACGTGCCATCCGGGCGGGCGGCGGCGCAGGCGCTCCCATCGCGTTGGGGTGGTGAGCTCGGCGAGCAACTCGCCGACCGCGGCCTCACCGTCGCGCCCCACCCGCCACGACCGGTCCGCCCCGAGCCCCTCGGCCTGTCGCCGACGCGCGGCCTCGTAGCTGAGGCCGATCCCGGGGGCGTTGCGGGCAAGGTCGGTCCAGCCCGGCCCGTCCTCGGACCCGGTCGGTGACGGGCCCGGTGCGGTCATGCCGACCCGGCGGCCGTGGGCACACCGCCCGAACCTCTGATCGTGATCGTGTCGTCGGGGGTATCGAGCCACAGCAGGTGGTCACCGGTCGCGGTGACCGTCATGCCGAGCCGATCCCATCCGGGCCGTCCCCAGGCCGCCCACTGCTGATGTGCGGCCTCGAACGCGCCCCATACCCGGAGTGGTCCGCCTTCGCGGACGTGGCGCTCACCGTCGGGGCTGGCGGGGTCGATCTCGGCCCAGGAGCCGTCGGTCGCGCTGATACGGGTGGTCTGAAGGTCGGGCCCGCACCGACCGAACCCGGTGATGGGCGGGTCCGCGATCTGGGCGAGGAAGCACGGCACGAGCGCGGCCCACGGGTCGGGGTCGATGCGGGTGTGGGACTCCCACCGGACCGGGCCGGGCACGTGAGGACTGCTCACGGGGGCCGTGTCGGCGTCGCGGACGGCCATGAACCCGGCCCACTTCGCCAGGAACCGGCCTTCGAGCCGGTCACCGCGGCGGTGCAGCAGGACCAGGCTCCCGGCGTACAGACCGACCTTGTAGTCGACCAACAGCCGGCCGTCGTCGACGAGCTGCTCATGCCAGTCCCGCGGGATCTCCGGAACCGAGCAGGTGGCGATGATGCGGTCGAACCGGCCGTGACCGGGCCGACCGCGGCGCCCGTCGAGCGCGGCGAGGTCGGGCCGGTAGCCGAGCGTGACGAGCCGGGCGCGGGCGAGGTCGACCAGTTCAGCGCCGATGTCGACCGAACTGACGGCATCCTGGCCCAGGTGGTGGCACAGCAGGGCGGCGTTGTAGCCGGTTCCGGTGCCGATCTCCAGCACCCGATGCCCCTCGGCGATGTCCAGCGCGTCGAGCATCCGCACCATCAACGCGGGCTTGGTGGAGGACGACACCACCTCGGGGCGACCGTCGGGGCCGGGCATCAGGGCGGTGACCAGCGCGACGTCACGATAGACCGCGTCGAGCCACCCCGGGTCACCGCTCTGCAAGCTCACCCACGCGTTGGCGCGTTGTTCGTGGAACTGCGGCACCAGCACGTGACGGGGCACCGCGGCGACCGCGGCCCGCCACGCGGGGTCGGTGAGCTTCCCCAGCTCGGTGAGCTTGTCGGCAAGCGCGGCAGCGTAGGCGGGCCACAGGGTGTCGACCGCGGGACCCGGGGTCATCGGGGGTGACCGTTAGGTGAGGCCGATCTCGGGGGCGTTGCGAGGTCGGTCCAGTCCTGCCCGGACGGCTCGTCCGGCCCGCTCATGCCCCGCCGGTGCCGATCGCGGCCGCGGTGCGCTCCCGCGGCGAGCCGGCGGGCACTGGGCGCCCGTCGAGCCGCAGCGTGGCGGCTCCGGCCGGGTCGACGCTCACCGTCCACCGGTCCCGGTCTGGACGGCCCGCGGCGGTCCACCGGCGGTGGAGTTCCTCAATCTCGTCCCACAGCTGCCGTGGCCCGGCCTGGGTGACGGTGTGGGTGGCGCCGGGGCCAGGGTCGTGGTGCACCTGCGCCCACGACCTGCCGTCGCGGGTGGCCAGCTCGGTGCCCAGCGGCGGCTCGGTCTCGGGGTCGGCTGAGTCGGGGTCGGTGAGGTAGACCTGCCGGCTGATCAGGTCGGGTGACTGCGCCTGCACGAGCAGTCCCCAGTCGCCGCCGCGGTAGAGCCGGGTGGGATCCAGCGTGGTGGCGGTCGTAGTGGCGGGGCCGTCCGGGCGGGTGATCGGGACGGTGTAGTCCGCGGCGCGGGTCGGGTCGGCGCGGCGGGGCATGAACCCGCCCGACTGGTCCAGGAACCAGCCGACCGCGTGGCCGTCCTCGTGCGCGTTGAGCAGCAGCAGCGCGTACCGGTGGAACGGGCCCAACAGGTTGAGCAGGATCCTGCCACCGGGCCGGGTCTGGGCCAGCCATGCGGGCGGGATGTGGTCGAGCCCGCACGTGGCGATGATCCGGTCGAACGGGGCCCGGTCGGGCACCCCGTCGGCGCCGTCGCCGGCCACGACGTGCGGGTGGTAGCCGTGCTCGGCGAGCCGGACGCGGGCGAGCGCGGCCAGCTCGGGGGAGATCTCGATCGTGGTCACCTGGTGGTCGCCCAGGCGCTCGCACAGCAGGGCGGCGTTGTAGCCGGTGGCGGTCCCGATCTCCAGCACGGACACGCCGGCGCCGGCCGCGGTGGCGTCGTCGTCGACGTCGAGGGCCTCCAGCATGGCCACGACGAGACTCGGCATAGTCGTGGAGCTGGTGACCAGCGGGTGCATACCGCGGCCGTCGCGGGCCGGGACGCCGAGCAGCTCGATCGGCAGGCTGTGGTCGCTGTAGACCGCGGCGAGCCACTCGTCGTGGTCGGCGGTGGCGTTGTCGATCATTCGCCAGCGGGCCGGGAACGCGCCCGGCTCCTCGTCGCGCCAGAACCGGGGCACGAACACGTGCCGCCGCACGGCGAGCAGGGCCGCGCGCCAGCGCGGGCTACGGAGGTGCCCGGAGCCGGCCAGGGCCTCGGCCAGCGCGGCGAGACCGGCCCGCACGCGCTCGTCATCCACGATCACGACACCATCCTCCGTGGTTTGGGGGTCACGGCGGGCGAGGCACCGTGGTCTGCTGCGTGGTGCGCTGTCGGGTTGGCGAGGAACCCGGCAATGGACTCAGTGATCCGGACCGGCATCACGTCTTCGAGCCATGCGAAGTTGCCCTCGGGGTTGCACTCCAGGCAGGTGAGCGTCCCGTCGGCGTGGCCGAGGAAGTCCCATGCGCCGTAGTGCAGCCCGGCGCGCCGCATGTAGGCGCGGACACCGGCGATCACGTCGTCGGGCAAGGTGGTGGGTTGGTAGCTGAGGTGGTCATAGTCCGAGCGCCAGTCGGTCCGGGCCCGGTCGGAATGGGCGTCGATCCGCACCGGGAACAGCTCGTCGCCGACCACGATCAGCCGGACCGCGTAGACCGACGCGACGAACGGCTGGAACAGGTGCGCGGCGTAGTCGATCCCCGAGTCGGGGCGGTCGAGCTCGTCGAGATCGGCCGGGGTGACGCGGCGGGTGTAGGCGATGTGCGCGGTGTCGCCGACGTGTAGAACGGTTGCGGCCAGCGCCTTGCAGATCAGCTCGCCGTGCCGCGCGGCGAACTCTCGCACCGCGGCGCCGGAAGTGGTGACCAGCGTGGGCGGGACGGTGAGGCCGCACACGCGCAGCTCGGCGAGCGGGCGGCAGGGCTGGCGATGGCGTTCAAGCTCATCGAGGCCGCCCAGGACCGCTGGCGCGCGGTCAACGGACCACACCTCGTCGCGCTCATCCGCGCCGGCGCCACCTTCGTCAACGGCGAACTCGTCGAACGACCCGACGACCACCACCAACCAGCAGCCGCCTAAAAGATCTTCATCCACAGGTCTTGACTATTGCTCCTCGACGGTGTGGCTCCGGCGGGCCGGAGGCGGCGACGGCCGTCTCCGGCCGTGTCGTACGGTCGGCGCGCGCAGCAAGTCGACTGCGCCGGGCCTGCCGCTAGCGCCACGGCAGGACGAATCGCGCAACCGGAGACCCGCCTGCCATGAGCACACCCCCCGCCCGCACGTCCGGTTGGACCCAGCCGAACCCGCTCGGAGCCGACCAGAACCTGCACACCGTCCACCGGAAGTTCGAGAGCGGCCACCGGCCGGTGACCAGCCTGCCGCTCACCACGCCCGACAAGCCACCCGCGAGCGCTTCCACCGCGCCGCCCGCGGTAGGAGCCGAGGAGCACAGGGCGGACCCCACGGCCGCGCCGTCGGATGCCGCGTCCGATGTCGTGGCCCCGGCCGGCGCCGAAGCCGCCACGGTGACCCCGGACGCCATCGAACAGGCCAACGAGCGGCGGATCGCCAAGCAGTGGGAGGACATCGTTGCCCGACTGTGCCGTGATTTCGCCCCGGCCGGCGGGGCCGACCGGAAACGGGTGCTGGCTCAGATCGCCCAGCACCGCGCGCAACTCGACTCGGCGACCGTCCGGGACTACTTGCCGGTGCTGGTGGATCGGGCCGTCCGGCGCATCTACGCACCCGACGGACCGGTGCAGCGCGGGCCGGAGTCGTCGGCCCGGTGAGCCGGCCGTCGTCAGACGATGCTCGGCAACGCGGAGTTGTGCTGGGCGCTCATCGCCTCGGTGAACTGACGGGTCGCGGAGCCGATGATGTCCAGGCACCGCAGGAACTTGTCCTGGACGTCCGCCGGCCCGTTGACCAGGAGTTCCACCGAAGCGGTGACATTGTCCAGGCCGGGGTTCAGGTACACCTTCGCGATCCTGGTCGCGCGGGACGCCGCCGAGGCGGCTATCGTTGCATGCGCGACCTGGGCTTCGTCGGTCAGCAAGAAGAAGTTCGGGAACAGGAGATGGAAGAACGCCTTCTCCTCGGTTTTCATGATGTAGTGGTGGCGTCCCTCGAAGAGGAAATGTATGTCATCGTCCTCGTCGACCTTGGGCCGGAAACCCTGCTCGGCCAGGTACTCAAGGTACAGTGCACGCGTGTCGCGCCAGGTCATTCTATTCCCCCTGCGCCGGAACCGGAAAGGTACCGGGCGAGCATAGGGCACTACCCGGCGCGGCGGCCCTCGGCCCCGCGGAAGATCCGACCGCTCTGCGCCGCTGCGCAGCGGTTACCGATCTCCTGGCCCCCGGGGGTCGCGTCGGAGGTCGTGGCGCCCCGCCTGCCGCTGCAGGCTCCGTGGATCGGCGGTCGTCGCACCACTCCGCCCAGATGCAGATCATGTGATCGGCTTGACGCACATCGACCGGTCAAGTGAGCCGGAACGTGGTGGGCGTGCACCGGCCGGGGTGCCCGTCGGGCACGCCCGATGACGCGAACGTCGTCCGACGTCGTCCGACGTCGTCATGATGAGCGGCGACCGAAACCCCTCAGGATTCGCGCCATCCTCACGCCACAGGCCGAGGAAGCGGGCGAGTCAGGCGCGGCAGCCGCGGTCGGGCCGGCGGTGGTGGGTCGGGCGGCGCGGGCGGGCGGGCGATCCACCACGCGGGTGTGCGGCGTCGTCGGAGGTGGTGGTGGTGGTGGTGGTGCGGGATCGTCCACCGGGCCCGACCTCTCTCCGGTCATGGCCCTGCCGCCCGTCGTCAGCCGTGCGGCGGGGCCGTCTCGTCGAGCCCCGCCGCCTGCACCACGCCTTGGTCGGCTTAGCTTGATCTTTAACCTGCCGCTGCCGGGGCGGGCTTACTTGTCCAGGCCGTCCGGCGTGTCTGCGCGACGGAGCGCGGCCACCGCTTGATCCTCTTCGGGTTCCTTCACAGAACTCGAAGACGAAAGCGGTGGCCGCGGTGCTCAGTGTTGCCCATGCCCGTTCCGCCGAGCGGGCCGACACGGCCGCCCGGCGGGGTGATCTCGCCCGGTTCCGGCAGGAGTTCTACACCGCATTGACCGCCCGGGCCGATCCCGAGTTCCGCAGCTGATGGGCACATGAGCGGTGGCCGCAGGGCATCGGTCCTGGTCGGCGATGTGCGGTGCAGGTGAAGTGCTCGAAACGTGGGCACACGTTTCGGCGGGTTCAGGGTTGCGCAAGCTGCGCAGCTTACGGTCGGGTGCGGTCATGTACGTGCGGGTGACGGAGCGGCGGAACAAGGACGGCTCGGTCGTGCGCTATCTGGCCCTGGCCCACAACCAGCGCGTGGACGGCACGACGAAGGCGAACGTGCTGCTCAACCTGGGCCGGGAGGACCGGCTCGACCCGGGCGGGCTGGGGAGGTTGGTCAGCTCGATCAACCGCTACCTCGGTGAACCCGACGCCGACGGGACCGACGCCGCTGCGGCGACCGGCACCGTCGTCGCTGCCGCCGGGGGGCTGCGGTTGCTGGGCTCGCGCCCGGCCGGGGCGGCGTGGCTGCTGCACGGGTTGTGGAAGGCCCTCGATGTCGATGTCGCGCTGCGTTCTTCGCCGTTGCGGACCTGCTCAACCTCGAGGTCGACCTGTTGTTCTTCGACACCACCAGCACCTACTTCGAACGCGACACTGAAGACCCCGACCCCGCCGCCAGCAGCGCCGACGCAGCAGACGGCGCCCGCGAGCGGGAGCGGCTCGGGCGGGTTCCGCCGCTACGGACACTCCAAGGGTTCACCCGTTGGGTCCTTGGTCTCCCTATCGGCGAGCGAGAGCACCAACAGGACGCGGTCGGCGTCGATGGGATAGCCGGCGATCCGGCCGGACGCCTCGATCTGCGGCGCCGAATCGGGAAGGTTGAGGCCCGTCAGCTTGTAAGTCGCTTCGTCGAATGTCACGCCTGGAGCCAGCGGGCGGGCGTCGTCTCGGCTTCAGGATCACGCGCGGTATGCAGGTACTTGGCCCGATCGTTGGCGGGCCGGGCACGGTCATGGTCAGGAATGCGGTTGGCGGCGTGTTCTCCGGACCCGACGGCCGGCCGTTCGCCTGGACGACTATAGCGACGATCGCCACGATGACGCCGGCACGCCGGCAACCGCACCGACAATGGTCCAGAACCGACTACTGCGAAGAAATGGCCAGGGCGATCCTGACGGTGGTGTCGTCAACGGCTTGACTCTCCTGCGTACCTGCTTGGCACGATCTGACGAGCAGTCAACCGCTCTCTAGGTCTTCCCTGTTACAAGCAGTCACATGTCCAGGTTGCAGCGCCGGTGGTTGCTGGCCAGCACGTAGTGCTTGGAGCACCAGTATAGGTGCCTGACCTGCGGTTTCACGAACGTCTAGTCCACGCCGGCGAGTCGGTGCCTGGACAGCAGGCGATCACCTGTTCGAGTGTCAAGATGACGATGACGGTGAAGCCGTGCGGCAATGGCTCGTGATGAGACGTCGTCAGCCTCGGACAGGTCGGGGCAAGTTGGCCTTCAGGCGGGATATCGCCTGCGGTGTTGAGCCCGGCAGGACTACTTGCAGACTTGACTACTCGAAGCCTTACCCAACTTTATGCGATGACGTGCATCATCCTTGACAACCCGGCGCACGGCCTGTCACTGTGGAATGCACGTTCCGCATACACCTGAAAGGCACAGTCTATGAGGCTGACGCAGATCGCTGGCGGAGATTGTGGCCGCGACGATTGTCCAACGGTCTTCACAACTGACCGCGAAACGATCGTCGTACAAGGCTACGTCCTGGACAAACCAACCCCGGATGGTGAAGCAGTCGTCGAGATCCCACTTGCCGTGTTCCGGGACGCGGGCCGTGCGCTTGGAGACTGACGTCTGGCGCTCCTTCTTCGACGCCTACGAGCGTGAGGCCTTCCGTCTGGAAACACTGCCGAGCTACGGGGTGGCGAGCGAGGACGAGGAGCTACAAGGCTTCCTGGCCACCGGAGCGCTGGTCATCCCGGAGAACGATCCCTGGCTCACCCGGGTTCGGCATTTTCGCGCCACCGGCCGGTGGGTCGGCCGCGTGCACGTCCTGCGACCGCCCCTAACCAACTACTTGCGCTACGAGTTCGCCGTCTACGGCTACACCGTGCGGGCTGGCGAGGACGTCCGCATCCTCGACCTGGCCGATCACTTTGACTCGGACCTGCCAGCTCAGGACTTCTGGCTCTTTGACGACACCTACGTGGTGCACATGGACTATGACGCTGACGGTCGTCAGCGTGGCCGCAAGCTGCTGGAGAACGTCGACCCAGCGCCGTACGTCGCTTGGAAGCGACAGGCGCTGGAGCTGGCGGTGCCGTTCATCGAGTACCAGGCCAGGCTCGTCGGGTGAGACTCGAGCCCGACCGCAGCCGCGACGACCGCGAGGACCTGGCCGGTGCCCTGCTCCGCCTGCGTCGTGCCTCCGGTCTGTCGGGCGAGCGGCTGGCGCGGCGTTGTGGCATGAGCCAGAGCAAGGTCAGCCGGATCGAGACCGGCCGGCTGCTGCCGAGTGTGGTCGATGTCGAGCAGATGCTGACGGGCCTGGGTGTCGACGAGTCAACCAGGCACGAGCTGCTGGCGCTGGCTCGTGTCGCCAACACCGAGTACCAGGATGTCCGCCTGTCGGTTCGCCGCGGCCTGCACCATCGACAGCGCGAGCTCGCCGCCCTGGAGCAGAACGCAGCCGATGTCCGGCACTTCTTGCCCGCCCTCATCACCGGCCTGTTGCAGACCCCGGAGTACATGCGCGCCGCTATCACCCCGCCGATCGAACCGGCCGGTGGTGACATCGGCAAGGCGGTCGCCGTCAAGCTGGAGCGCCAGGCGGTCCTCCACGACCCCAGCAAGCGCTTCAGCTTCCTGCTGACCGAATCGGCACTGCGCTGGCAACTCTGTCCGCCGCCGGTCATGGCGCTACAGCTGGACCGGCTCATCTCCTTGTCCCGGCTGGCGACGGTGCGCGTCGGCGTGTTGCCCCTTGACCGACCGGTGCCCGACGGGGGTTACCACACTTTCGTCACCTACGACCGGCGCCTGGTAACTGTCGAGCTATTTACCGGGCAACTGGTGCTACGCGATCCGAAAGATGTCGATCACTACCGGGCCCTGTTCGACTTTTTCGCCGAGCGTGCGGCATGGTCCGGTGAAGCTCGCAGCCTCATTGCCACGATTGGCGAGGATTTTCGATCAGTCAGATAATGCGGGACCGCGCATACTACTTGGCGACCGCTGCCCGGGGTCCTACCGTTCGGTTCATGAATCTGCCGACTGACCCACGTCAGGATCACATCGGCATGATCGTAACGTCCGTAGTGGCGTTCGTGGCAGCCCAAGCCGATGGCCCGGAGAAGCTGCTGGCAATCCATGTGGCGGACAACCATTCGCGATGCCGCGGGTGCACGACGCCGGGAACCGGCACGCCTCGGGCTGCTTGGCCGTGTTCGCTGCACTTTATTGCCTCACAGGCGGCCATGCTGACATCCGGGCAAGCGACCCGCGCATCAGCGACAAGAACGCAGTTGCGCTCAGCTTCCTCTACGACTCCCGCGTCAGGTCAAGCGGATCGACGTCGATGACCGCGGCGATGCGCTAGACGGCCTTCATGTCAGGTTGGGCTCACCGCGCTCCAGGCACCCATTGGGAAGGCGCAACCACCTGTGCAACTCAGGTCAGACCACGGATACGACGATCGGCCCGAACTAGGTCGGTAAGGCGACCACCAGCAAGGCGTCACTCGACGGATCATCCACGTAAGCCACACGATGTACCAACACGGCAACGACGACGTCAAACACGCACTCGCCAAGGTCATCTTCAACAAGCTCTACATCGACGAACCCACCCACCCCCGAAGCGTCAAGATCGTCCGTGACGCCCCGCCAACCGGGCTCTCGACACTCCTACAAGCGCAAGCCCACCACCGCACAGCTCACCACCAGCCCGCGATGCTCCCAACGCCAGACGGACCCACAGACGACAGCAGCCCCGGCGCGAGCACCGGGGCTGCTGACCTCGAACTAGCGACTGACCACGCCCTACTCGCCCTGTCCCTTTCGGGTCAGGGTTCGAGTAGGGCACCTATGGTGGAGCTGAGGGGAATCGAACCCCTGACCTACTCGATGCGAACGAGTCGCGCTACCAACTGCGCCACAGCCCCGCGCCCGACGTGGGCGACGAGCGAGTTCGACCTTATCAGCCGCTCACTCCCCCACCGCACGCCGGTAGTCCGGCCGCGCCGGCCCGTCGAGATCGTGCAGAGCGAGATCCTCGTCGTCAGCCTCGACCAGCGCCGTGCCCGGAGGCAGTGGTGGCGCGGGTGCGGGGCGCAGGCGTGGCAGGGCCGGCCGCGCCGGTCCGGATGCCGCGGCCGCGGCACCCCTGGTCGCCGTTCGGAGCGGCGCACCCGTGCCGGGCACGCGCTCCGGCTCCTCGGCCGCCAGGTCGTCCCGCGCCGGCTCGTCGGGCAACGGGTCCTCGACCACCGGGCCGCCCTGCAGCGTGTCCGGGACGTCGGCCGGGGGGCCGTGTGTGTCGCCCAGGAGGTCACCCCGCGGATCGGCAGCATCCGGACGCCGGCCGACCTCGTGGCCTCGGTGGGCCCACTCGTCGAGTTCGGGGTCGTCCGCAGCGGGCGGCCGCCGCGTGCCCGCCATGCGGGCCGCCCGCCGCTTGAGGATGGCCTCCTCGACCCGCACCTGCCGGCGGAGGTAGACCAGGTAGCCGACGAGCGCCAGATCGACGACGGCGTGTGGCCACCACAACCCCGGGACGGCGACGGCGGCCACCACCCCGGTACCGATGGCGACGACCAGCATCGCCACGACGACCCGCTGCCGGAACGCGTAGCGGGCCTGAGCCGTGAGTGCGGCGGCCTCCGGATCGAAACCACCCCGTCCGGGACGGTAGCGGGGCGGGGGGCGCTCCCAGCGACGGTCGTCCCGCTCGGCGGCCCATTCCTCGGGTACACCGTCCCCGTGCCCCGCGTCGGGTGTCGGGTCGTACCCCGCCTCGGGCCGGCCGTCCACCGTGTCGTCCCGGCCGTCCGTCGTGCCGGTCCGGCGACCCGGACCGTCGATGTCGGCGGGCCGCGGATCGGCGTCGGGTCCGGCGAAGCCGGTCCGCTCCGGTCGCGTGGCCACCGCTGGGGGCTGCTCCGTCTCGTGCATCACGTCCACCTCCAGGCTCTGGCGCCGCCGCGGCCGCTCGAGCACCCGCCCGGAGAGCGCGGCCATGCTCGGCCGCGCCACCTCCTGCCGGTGCCGCGCGACCGCGGGGACGAGGATGAGCAGCCAGACCACGACCAGTCCCGCGAAGATCATCGAGCTGGGCACAGCTGCCTCCTCCCCCACGGCGAAGTCCGGGTGCGACCCGGATTCCCTGGCCGAGATCGCGTCCGGATGTCTACGGTAGTGAGGGGCGCGGGGCGATTCAGGCAGCGACGCGCCGTGGTCGACAGAGTTCACTCCTGAGCAGTTCGAGACGCGTGTGGCGGTTGGGGTTCGCGTGGGCGGCCCCGCAGGTCGTACCCGATGCGGACGGTCAGGAAACCGGTCGCTCCGCGCGACCGTCGGCCACCAGCCGCGCGGCCAGCCCGCCCGGGGGCGGCTCATCGGCGGTCATCGCGAAGCAGAGGTGGTCACGCCACGTGCCGTCGACGTCGAGGTAGCGCCGGAACAGGCCCTCGCGCCGGAACCCCAGCTTCTCCAGCACCCGCAGGCTCGCGAGGTTCTCGGGCCGGACGGTCGCCTCCAGCCGGTGCATCCCCACCGGCCCGAAACAGTGGTCGACGACGAGCGCCACCGCCGCCGTGATCACCCCTCCCCCGCTGACCTGCGCGTCGACCCAGTATCCGACGTATGCCGACAGGAGCGGCTCCCGCACGACGTTGCCGACCATGACGTGCCCGACGAACCGGCCGTCGAGCGTCACGGCGAACGGCAGCGCCGCCCCGCGCCGACCGGCGGCCCGCAGGTGCAGCCACCGCCCCGGCCACTCCGCGGCGGCGTTGCGCTGTGTCCAGCCCCCGGGCATCGTCGGCTCCCACGGAGCGAGGTGCCGCTCGTCACGGATCCGGATCGTCGACCAGGCGCCTGCGTCGCGCAGCCGCACCGGCCGCAGCGTGACCGACCCCGCCGGCACGTGCAGCGCGTCGAGTGCGGTGGGCCAGCCGGGATGTCGTCCGGGCCATTCCCGGTGCGCGTGCGCCACGCTCAGGGGGCCGGCAGGAACGCGACCGTCACCGGCTCGTCCACTGTGGCCTCGGTCAGGTCCTCGGGCAGGACGATGAGCCCGTTCGCGTCGGCCAGCGAGGACAGCAGGTGCGTGCCGGACGTGCCGAGGGGTTGCACGAGGTAGTCGCCGGTGGACTGCTCGCGCAGCAGCCGCCCGCGCAGGAACCCCCGCCGGCCCTCGATCGAGGAGACGGGCGAGGTGAGGCGTGCGGTCATCGTGCGGCGGTGCGGGTCCGTGCGGCCCAGGGACAGCCGCAGCAGCGGGCGCACCAGGATCTCGAACAGCACCAGCGCCGTGGCCGGGTGCGACGGGAACACGAACGTGGGGACAGCGTCGGCACCGAACCGTCCGAAGCCCTGCGTGGAGCCCGGGTGCATCGCGACGCGGGTGGTGTCGAGCTCGCCGTGACCGGCCAGTGCGGCCCGGATCTCCGATCCCGCGCGCCCGCCCACGGATCCGCACACGACGATCACGTCGCTGAACGGCAGCCGGTCGGCCAGCGCAGCACCGACCTCGCGGGCGTCGCCGCGGACCAGCGCGGCTCGTGACGTGTCGGCGCCGGCGTCGCGGGCGGCCGCGGTGAGCGCGTGGGAGCACACGTCGGCGATCTGACCGGCGCCCGGGGTGCGGGCCAGCTCCACGAGCTCGTCACCCACGGAGATCACCGACACACGTGGCTTCGGGTACATGAGCACCTTGTCGCGTCCGGCCGCGGCGAGCAGGGCGATCTGGGCGACGCCGACGACCGCGTCCCGGCGCACGGCGACGTCACCGGGCTGGACGTCCTCCCCCGCGCGGCGCACGTACCCGGCCGAGGGCACCCCACGGTGCACCGACAGCCGCGCGGCACCGCCGTCGGTGTGCCCGACGGGCACCACGGCGTCGGCGAGGGTGGGCAGGGGTGCGCCCGCCGCCACCCGGACGGCCTGTCCCGGCTGCAGGCGCAACGGCTGTCGAGACCCGGCCGGGATCTCCCCGACCACCGGGATCGAGACGGGCGCGTCCGCCGTGGCGCCCATGACGTCGATGCTGCGCACGGCGTAGCCGTCGATCTCGGCCATGTCGAAACCGGGCACCGGCCGCGAGGTCACCACCTCCTCGGCGCACCGCAGCCCGTACGCCTCGGAGATCGACAGCCGGACGGGAGCGGGGCGCACGGCAGCGCCGAGTACCCGCTCCAGCTGCTCGTCGACCGACCGCACGGGCGCGTCAGCTCTCCAGGCGGGCGGTCAGCCAGGCGCGCAGGTCGGGGCCGTAGTCGGGGTGCTGCAGTGCGAAGTCGACGAACGCGCGGACGTATCCGCCGGGATTGCCGAGGTCGTGTCGGGCCCCTCGATGGACCACCACGTGCACCGGGTGTCCCTCCCCGATCAACAGTGCGACGGCGTCGGTCAACTGCAGCTCCCCGCCCGCCCCGGGAGTGATCCGGTCCAGGGCGTCGAAGATCGCCCGGTCCAGCAGGTAGCGCCCGGCAGCGGCGAACGTCGAGGGCGCCGCGTCGGGGTCGGGCTTCTCCACCATGCCGTGTACCCGTTTGACGTCGGCGTCATCGGTGTCTGTCACGTCGAACACGCCGTAGGCCGAGATCTCCGCACGGGCGACGTCGAACGCGCACAGCACGCTGCCGCCGAAGCTCTCGCGCACGGCGGCCATCCTCGTCAGCACCCCGCCGGGCAGCACCAGATCGTCGGGCAGCAGCACGGCGAACGCCTGCTCGTCCGCTCCGATCGCCTCGCGGGCGCAGCCGACGGCGTGGCCGAGCCCGAGCGGCTCGTCCTGCGCCACGGTGCGCACGGCGATCAGCTCGTGGGCCCGGCGCACCTTCGCGACCAGAGCGTCCTTGCCGCGTGCGGACAGCTTCTTCTCCAGCTCGGAGGAGTCGGCGAAATGCTCCGCGATCGCTTCCTTGCCCGGCGAGGTGACGATCAGCAGCTGCTCGGCGCCCGCCTCGGCGGCCTCGGCCGCGACCAGCTCGATACCGGGTGTGTCGACGACGGGCAGCAGCTCCTTCGGCACCGTCTTGGTGGTCGGCAGGAATCGGGTGCCCAGACCCGCGGCCGGAACGACGGCGGACCGGAACGGCGGGGACGCACTCACAGTCCGTCCTCGCGGCGCTCGACAGGCCTCGACGTCTCTGTGCGCACGCGCCGCACCGGTGACTCGCTCGAACGCTCGTACATGGACCGGAAGCTTATCGGCGCCGGTAGCGTGGCCGTGTGACGGCTCGCGGGGAAGACGGTGCCGCCCACGCGAACGTGGCGAAGGACGAGTGGCGGCGGCGCATGCGCGTGGCCCGGCGCGCTCTGACCCCGGTGGTCCGGTCGGATCGGGCCGCCGCGCTGACGACCGCGGCGCTGGACCTGGCGAGCGGCGTGACCGGGCCGATCTGCGCCTACCTCCCGATCGGCACGGAACCCGGGTCCCCGGGGCTGGTGGAGGCGCTGCGCGCAGCGGGCCACGAGGTGCTGCTCCCGGTGGTGTCCGACAGTCGCGGGCCACTCGAGTGGGCACGTTTCGACACCGACCTCGCACCCGGCCCGATCGGGCTGCGCGAGCCCGTCGGCCCGCGGCTGGGGCCCGCCGCGATCGGTCGTGCCGCGCTGGTCCTGGTCCCGGCGCTCGCGGCCGACCGCGGGGGCGGGCGTCTCGGCAAGGGTGGTGGCTACTACGACCGCACCCTGCCCCTGGCGACCCCCGGCACGCCGCTGGTGGTGGTCCTCAACGACGAGGAGCTGGTGCACGAGGTGCCGACCGAGCCGCACGACCACCGCGTCACGGCCGCGTTGCTGCCGGGGGCGGGCCTGGTCCCGCTCGGGAACAGTTCCTGACGCCGACGGGTTATGCTGGCACTCAGTGCGCCCGAGTGCCAGCATCGTCGGGCGCTTCGTCCTGTGTATTGCCCGGAGGGACACGTGCCGACCTACCAGTACGCCTGCACCACCTGCGACCACCGCTTCGAGGAGGTGCAGTCCTTCTCCGACGCCTCGTTGACGGACTGCCCCGCGTGCTCCGGCACGCTGCGGAAGGTGTTCTCGGCAGTGGGAATCGTCTTCAAGGGCAGCGGCTTCTACCGCACCGACAGCCGGGCCGGCGTCGGCAGCACCGTGGCGAAGGCCGAGTCGTCGGGCTCGGACGGCTCGTCGGGCAGCGAGAAGTCGACCGAGAAGTCGACCGAGAAGTCGGCCGAGAAGTCGGCGGGGACGAAGGAGAAGGCGTCGAAGGAGAAGGCGACCAGCTCCTCCGACCCGGGGTCGTCGAGGTCGGGCTCGAAGAGCGCCCCGGCCGCCGTCGCGTCCTGACGCGCCCGTCCGACCTCACCGCGATCACGACTTCCGTCGCGGTGGGGTACGGGAGTTGTCCACATCCTCTCCGGTTGTCCACAGGTTCGGTGACCACCGTGCCGGCGGCGGCCCCGCCGGCCTAGCGTCGGCCCCATGACCGACGCCCGGCTCTCCCCGCGCCTGCGTCACCGTCTCGGCGCCCTGGTGACGGGGCCGGGGTGGCGCCGGATCCTCCTGCTGCGACGCACCGCAGCCCTGTCGCTCGCCCTCCTCGCACTTGTGCTCGCATCGGTCCCGAGCGCCGAGGGTTCGGGCGTCCCGCTCGTCGTGGCCGCCGTCGACCTGACGGCCGGTGCCACGGTGGTCGCCGCCGACCTGGCCGTACGCGAGTGGCCCGCGGACCTCGTCCCGACCGGGGCGGTACGCGACACGGCGGTCGCGCAGGGACGCGTGGTCATCGGGAACGTCCGGGCGGGCGAGCCGATCACCGACGTCCGGTTGGTCGGTGCCGGGCCGACGCCGGCCGCGGGTCCCGACGGCGCGGCGGTACCGGTCCGGCTCGCCGACGCCGGGGTGGCCGCGTTGCTCGTGCCGGGCTCCCGGGTCGACGTCGTGACGCTCGGGCCGGGTGCCGACGGGCTCGTGCTCGCCGCCGACGCCACCGTTCTCGCCGTCCTGCGGGAGGATCCCGGGTCCCGGGGTCGGCTGGTGATGGTCGCGATGCCCCGCGCCACGGCGACGCGCGTGGCGGCGGCCTCACTGACCGACCAGGTCGCCGTTACCCTCCGCTCGCCGGACTGAACGAGACATCACCCAGGGGAATCACGTGATCAAGGGATTCAAGGACTTCATCCAGCGCGGCAACGTCGTCGACCTCGCGGTCGCCGTGGTGATCGGCGCGGCCTTCGGCTCGATCGTCACCGCGTTCACGGCGGGCGTCGTCCAGCCGTTGATCAACGCGATCACGCCGCCCGAGAGTCCCGGTCTCGGCTTCACGGTGATCGCGGGCAAGGACACCACCTACATCGACTTCGCGGCGGTGATCAGTGCGGCCCTGAACTTCCTCATCGTCGCGGCGGTCGTCTACTTCGTGATCGTCCTGCCGCTCAACACCCTCCAGGAGCGACGCAGGCGCGGCGAGGAGGTGGGCCCGGCCGAGCCGACCGACGTCGAGGTGCTGCTGGAGATCCGCGACCTGCTCCGCCAGCAGCGGCAGGACTGAGCCACCACCGGCCGCCGTCAGTCCCGGTCGTGATGGGGCGGGCGGTCGGCCAGCAACTGCTCGTCGCGGGCGGCCGGTGCGGCGTCGCGCTCGTCGCGCTCGTCGCTCGTCGTGACCGGCAGCACGTCACCGAACACCTCGTCGAGACGGCGCCGGGCTCCGTCGGACGGTTCGCTCATCCCGCCATCCTCCTCGCTCGGCCCGGTCGCCGGTCCCACCGTCTCAGTCCAGCCCCGAGAGCTCCGTGATGACGTGGGCGACCAGCGGCGTGAGAGTGGCCATGCCGTCGCGCACCGCGGCGCGAGAGGGCGCGAGGTTCACCACGAGCGTGCTGCCCGACACCCCGACGAGCCCGCGGGAGAGCCCCGCGTCCACCGCGCCCGCGGCGAGGCCGGAGGCTCGAATGGCTTCGGCGATGCCGGGGATGGGGCGGTCGAGGACGCCGGCGGTCGCATCGGCGGTGACATCCCGCGGCGAGACCCCGGTGCCACCGACGGTCACGACCAGATCGACCCCGCCGATCACCGCGGTGTTGAGCGCGTTGCGGATGGCGACCGGATCGCCGGGCACGACCACCACGGCGTCGACCACGAGCCGGGCCTCTTCCAGAAGCTCCCTGACCAGCGGGCCGATCTGGTCCTCGTGCTCTCCGTGGTTCACCCGGTCGTCCACGACCACCACGAGAGCCCGGCCGATCTGCGGGGGCGCCATCTCCATGGGCCCACCGTAGCTGGGGCGGCACCCGCAACCGATCGCCCCCACGTGCCGGCCGCCGCGCTTACCGATCACGAACTTCGGCCCGACCCCCCGCACGCGGTCCGGGCGGTCGGCCTAACCTCGCCCGGGTGCGCATCCTGATCACGGGCGGCGCGGGCTTCATCGGCTCGCACATCGCCGACCGGCTGGCCGCCGACGGCCACGACATCCTCCTGCTCGACGCCCTGCTCCCCCAGGCCCACGGGGGGACCGTCCCCGCATGGACGCGCGACCACGAGTTCGTCGAGGGCGACGTGCGCGACGCCGACCTGCTCGCGCGTCTCCTGCCCGGCGTGGACGCGGTGTGCCACCAGGCGGCGATGGTCGGCCACGGCGTCGACCCGTCCGACGCACCGTCCTACGCCCTGCACAACGACGTCGGCACCGCGGTGCTGTTGGCCGCGATGTACGCCGCCGGCCTCGGCAGGCTGGTGCTCGCGGGCTCGATGGTCGTCTACGGCGAGGGCCGCTACGACTGCGCCGAGCACGGCACGGTCCGGCCGGGGACCCGGCGGGCCGCGGACCTCGACGCCGGGCGGTTCGAGCCGCCGTGCCCGGTGTGCGGCCGCCCGCTGACGTCCGGGCTGGTCGGCGAGGACGCCCCGCTCGACCCGCGCTCCACCTACGCGGCCACGAAGCTCGCGCAGGAGCACCTCGCGGCGGCGTGGGCACGCCAGACCGGTGGCTCGGTCTGGTCGATGCGCTACCACAACGTGTACGGCCCGCGGATGCCTCGTGACACCCCCTACGCGGGGGTCGCGTCGATCTTCCGGTCGGCCCTGGAGCGGGGCGAGGCCCCGCGGGTGATGGAGGACGGCCGGCAACGGCGCGACTTCGTGCACGTCACCGACGTCGCCACGGCCAACGCGCTGGCGCTGGGCACCGACACGGGCCCCGGGGTCCTGGTGCCGGTCAACGTCTGCTCGGGGGAGCCGCACACGATCGGCGACCTCGCGGGCGCCCTCTCGGCGGCGGTCGACGGCCCGCCTCCGGTGATCGTCGGTGGCGCCCGCCCCGGCGACGTGCGGCACGTCGTCGCCGACCCCTACCGGGCCCGCACGCTCCTGGACTTCCACGCACAGGTGCGGTTCGCGGCGGGCGTGCGGGCCTTCGCGGCCGAGCCCCTGCGCGCCCCGGTCGGCAAGGGCTGAGCGACCGAGGTCGAGACCCGCCGGGGACGTCGCTCAGACCACCGTCACGTCGACCTTGTGGTAGCCGGTCGCACCCATCGGGACGACACCGCGCTCCTCGGCGATCTGCGACCCGCCGTCGCCGTCGGTGGCCCGGGACCCGACCAGCGTGGCCGGACCGGGGCCCGCGGGACGCCAGTCGTAGCTCCACAGGGCCCACGACAGCCGGGTGCCGGGGGGGCGATCCGGTCGCCGACCAGCTCGGCGGGGGGGAGACGCCCAGCAGGAGGCGCGCCAGGGCCTGGAGGGTCGTGAGCACCAGGCCGGCGACCAGGCCGGCGAC
>Ga0209591_10000682_pt1 | contig 43354 bp, 32 predicted proteins | sample MAT01_FD_187207 | JGI IMG/M metagenome (GOLD analysis project Ga0209591, IMG submission 187207) | Freshwater microbial communities from Lake Fryxell liftoff mats and glacier meltwater in Antarctica - MAT-01 (SPAdes) (version 2) | ecosystem: Environmental > Aquatic > Freshwater > Ice > Liftoff...
AGGCCCGGGGCAAGAAGAAGGATCTTCTTAAGAAGCTGCGCGGCGATGTTGAAAAACTGATCGAACAACTTCCCGAGGACAAGAAGGCAAAGGTGGCCGCCAACCTTGAGACGGCCATCAAGCAGGCCACCGAGATCGAACCCGACCGCGAGTGGTATGACCTGTCCGCAAAGGGCCTGCTTGAGGCCGCGACATGGGTCAAAGACCTCTCGGGCGAGATCACCGGCACAATCAAGAACTTGGGCACGATGCTCTGGCCTGACTTCAGCTTGCCCAAGCTCCCGAGGTAAAGCGCGGTGGCAGTCACCCCTTCGCCCCGGTATGATGGCCCGGTGGTTGATCGAAAATGTGCAGTTTCCGATCGGTGGGTGCCGATTGATCTAGGTTCGATTCTCGGGTTCGATTCTCGGGTTCCAGTTTCAGGTTCGTTTCTCGGTTTGAATTTGAGTTTGACTTCAAAACGGTGTTCGCGGCTGGTGGGCATGCGAGCGTCGAGGCGGTTTTGCTTGGTCGGCGTTCGCGCTGGCCGGGCTGGAGTTGTGCCCACCATGGCCCCTATTTCGCTTGTTTCCGCCGCTGGCGCTTCGACCTCGAGCCCGGTTCTCACTTCCTCAACCACCTCGCCAGCGAACGGCGTTGCGATGAACAGCTCGCCCAACGCGAGCCGATCGTCGCTGCGGCCCACGCTGAGATTGGCCAAGCTCACGCTAAGCGGCTTCAAGTCGTTCGCGGACTCCACGGACTTCACGTTCGACCAAGACATCACCGGCATCGTCGGGCCCAACGGCTGCGGCAAGTCCAACGTGGTGGACGCCATCAAGTGGGTGCTGGGCGAGCGGTCGAGCAAGAGCCTGCGCGGAACAGAGATGATCGACGTGATCTTCGCCGGGTCGGCCGGGCGCAAGCCGATGGGCATGGCCAGCGTCACGCTGACCTTCGAGAACCCGGTCATCGACGCGACGGCGAAGATGGTGGAGATCGAGGTTGGGGAGGAGAGCGAGATAGGGAGTAGCGAGGCAGCGAAACAGCGAGACAGCGAGACAGGGAAAGGCGAGACAAGGAAAGGCGAGATAGGCAAAGGCGATATAGGGAAGTGCGAAGCGGCGATCGGCGAAACAGCATCTGATGAAACGGGCGGAGGCCTTGCTGATTCTTCCCCTCTGTCTCGCTCGCTCGCTGTTTCGCTGCCTCGCTCGTCTTCTCTTTCCTCCCACTCCCACCGCCGTCGCGGGCTGCCGATCGACGCCGACATCGTCGAGGTCGAGCGGCGCTTGTTCCGCGACGGCACCAGCAAGTACCTCATCAACGGCCGGATCGCCCGGCTGCGCGATATCCGCGATCTTTTCCTCGACACCGGCATCGGGGCCGACGCGTATTCGATCATCGAGCAGGGCAAGGTCGACGCGATGCTGCTGGCGAGCCCGCAGGAACGGCGAACGATCTTCGAGGAAGCGGCCGGGATCGCCAAGTACAAGCAACGCCGCGTCGAGGCTCAACGCAAGCTTGAACGCGCGATGACCAACCTCGTGCAGTCGCGCGACCAGCTTGATTCCACCGAACGCCGGCTGAAACTGGTCCGCGGCCAAGCGGCCAAGGCCCGGCGCTTTCGCGAGCTGGACACCGAGCTCGCCGCGTGGCGTTTGTCGCTGACTTTCGAGCAGTACGACGAGCTTCGTCGCAAGCTCGACATGCTTAACGAGCAGCAGAACGCGCTGCAATCGGTGCGCGACGAGGCGGTCGCGGCCTTGGCGGCGGCGGAGGAAGCCAAGCAGACTGTCGAGCTCGAACGGCATGAGAAGCAGGTCGAGCACAAGCGGCTCGATCAGGATCGTCTGACGGCCGAGCACACGCGGGCGCAGTCCTCGCAGCGGCGTCAGATGGCCGAGCGGGCGGTCGAGGAGGCCAAGCGTCAGTCGGAGGTTGATCGCCAGCGGCTCACGCAGGTGACCGAGCGATTGACGCACACCGAGTCAGCGCTCACGGCCCAAGCGGACAACGTCGCGGCGCTGGCCGAAAGCTTGACCGACGCGGACCGCGAGCTGAAAAAGATCGCCGAGCAACGTGCGGCCGTGCTGGAAGAACTCACTGAACGGCAGACCGTCGTCAACGAACGACGGGCGCGTCTCAATCAGATTGATCGCGAGCGGTCTTCGCTGGTCGCGTCGATCCAAGGCGACGAACGCCGGGCCGAGGCCATCCGCGAGCAGGCCGACCGCGTGTCGGCGCGCATCGCCGCGTTCGAGCAGGACCTGTCCACCGCCAAGGCCGCGGCGGCAACGCACGAGGCCAACGTTGAATCGGGGCAGTCGCGTATCCGCGAACTTGAAGCCCAGGTCGCCCAGCACGAGGGCACGCTCAAGCAACTGGCCGAAGGTCGGCGCGAGCGGGCGGCGAAGGCTTCGGAGTTGCAGCAGGAGCTGGTGCGGCTAGAGAGCCGTCGCGCGACGCTGACCGAGATGGTGCAGAGCCGCGCGGGCTACGCCGACACGGTGCGCGCGATCATGGACGCCAAGGACCGGAACACCGGGTTCACTGGCGTGATCGCCCCGCTCGCGGAATTGATCCAGACCGAAGAGTCCGTGAGCCGGGGCGTGCCGTCCCGCACCCCTGAAACTTCCTCGACCGACAGCAAATCTCAAGCCCAGCACCTCGCCGCCGTCGAAGCGGCGCTTGGCGCGAATCTTCAGGCTCTCGTCACGCACTCGCTCGCGGGGCTGCCCACGCAGTCCGAGCTGTCTGCCCTGAAAGGCCGCGCGACGTTTATGCCGGTCGATGGCATCGTTGGTGAACTCGCCGGTGAACTGAGCGACGAAACCTCAACCACAGCGGCGGCCTCTCCGGGCACCGACCTTGAATCGCTGCTGAGCGGGCGTCTGACCTGCCTGCGCCGCGTGATCCGCCCGCGCGTGAAGACGGACGCTGGCGGCGAACCGAACACCGATCTCGAGCGCCGGCTCGGGCTCATGCTCGATCGTCTGCTCGGCTCGGCGTACCTCGTCGAGAACCTTGACGTCGCGATGCTGTTGCTCGCGGGCCCGATGCGGAACGTCGCGGGGACGACTCGTTTCGTAACGCCAGACGGCACGGTGCTGGAGCCCGACGGCCGCGTGACCGCCGGGCCGACGACCGGGGCAGGTCAGTCGGGGGGGATTCTTCAGCGTCAGCGCGAGCTGACAGAGTTGGATGTTCGCATTACCGCGCTGAGCGCGCAGGTCGCGGCGGGGCGTGAGGAACTCGAGCTCGTGGACGCCGAAGCGTCGGAGCTGAACGCTCGCTCGGGCGAACTCCGCACGAAGCTCGCGGGCGAGCAGCGGCAGTTGGTCGGCGAGCAAAGCCGACATGAGCGTGCTCAGGCCGACATCAACCGCGTGCAACGCGACAGCGGGCAGGCTTGCAACGAACTCGCCCAGCACCGTCAGCGGCTAGAAAAACTCGACGTTGACCGAGCGGTCTTGCGCGAGCGAGCGGAGAGCTTGTCGAGGCTCTTCGTCGAACTCAGCACCGAGTCAAAGAGCGTGGAAGAAGAGATCCGGCGCGTGCACCTGCGGGCGGAGGCGGCATCGGAGCAGATGACGGCCGCCAAGGTTGGCGCGGGACGATTGGCCGAGCAGTTGGGCTCGGCTCGACGCGAGGCGAACCGGCTGGAGATCGCGCGCGACGACCTGCAGCGGCAGTCACGCGACGTCACGCAGCAGCTCGAGCACGTCGGGTCGCGCCTGGCTGAGCATCAGAAAACGATCGACGACTCAACGAACGCCAGCGAGGAATCGGCGGCGCTCGCGGCGGCGCTAAACGCCCAGGTCGCGGCGGCGCTCGAAGCACTCAAGGCCATCGATCTCTACGTCCGCGAGTGCTCGGAGCGCGTCAACGCGGCCCGGTCCGAGGCGCAGCGCTACGAACGCGAGTGGCACGGGCTAGAAGTCTCACGCCGCGAGAACGAGGTCAAGCGCGAAACGCTGGAACAGAAGGCCCACGAGGAATCGTCGCTCGACCTGGCCTTCGAGTACATCGACTACCGCCGCATGATGGCTGGCGGTGAAGTCACTCGGATCGATTCGGTCCAGGCGGCCACGGAGATCGAATCACTTCGCGAGCACATCAAAAAGCTCGGGCATGTCAACCTTGATTCAATCGAGGAAGAGACGCACCTGCAGGCTCAGAACGAGCTGCTCGTCAAACAGGTGGCGGACCTAGACTCGGCTCGCGCGCAGCTCGAAGAACTCATCACCAAGTTGAACGAAGTTTCGCGCGAACGTTTCGGAGAGGTCTTCGAGAAGATCCGCGAAAACTTCGGCGGGCAAGACGGCATGTTCCGCAAGCTCTTCGGCGGCGGCAAGGCCGAAGTGCGGCTGATGTCGCTGTTGAAAGAGGTCGAGAACGCCGACGGCTCGGTCAGCAAAGTTGAGACGGGCGAGACGGACCTGCTCGAGAGCGGGATCGAAGTCATCGCCAAGCCGCCGGGCAAGGAGCCGCGCTCGATCAGCCAGCTCTCGGGCGGCGAGAAAACTCTCACGGCCGTGGCGCTGCTCATGTCGATCTTCCGCAGCAAGCCTAGCTGCTTTTGCATCCTGGACGAGGTGGACGCGGCCTTGGACGAATCCAACGTCGCCCGCTTCGGGTCCGTCATCCGCCAGTTCACCGACCTCTCGCACTTCATCGTCATCACGCACAACAAACGCACGATGCAGATCGCCGATCAGCTCTACGGTGTCACGATGCAGGAACGTGGCGTGTCCAAGCGCGTCAAAGTCAAGTTCGAGCAAGTCGGCAAGGACGGGCAGATCAGCACCACAAGCGGTACCACAAGCGGGACGACCAACGGCGAACCGAGCAACCGACCATCCAACCCGAACGGTCACAAGAACGGGCATGTTCTGAGCGATCGCGGGGTCATCGACTCGCCAGAGCATCCCGCGCCCGAACACGGTGAAGAAGTCTCCGTCGTCGTGAAACCGCTGAAGAAAGACGGCCCCTTGCGGCGAACGCTCGCCGCCGCGGCCCGTGAAGCGCAGACCCCGGCGGGTAACGGGCACTGACGGCGGCACTGGGTTTAAGCGGCGCTGGGTTTTAAGCGGCACTGGGTTTAAGCGGCGCTGGGTTTTAAGCGGCACTGGGTTCAATGCTGCTTCATCTCATCCTGGATCAACGCCGAAGCCGCCGCGTCGCAGGCCTTGCCCGCGTCCGGGCTCGCGGCGTTGGTCGCCACCAGCACCGCGAAGTTCTTTTTCGGCGCGATCCACACCACGCAGTACCACATCGTGTTGCTGCCATTGTGCGTCAGCACTCGTCCGTCCGCCCAAGGCCTTTTCGTTACGCCCCAGCCCATCGCGTAACCATCGGTGTCGCTGGGCTTGGCCGCCGCGCCATCGCCAGCGATGCCTTGATGAAGTTTCGCGAACGATTCCTTCGACACGAGCTTGAAGGCCTCGGGGTCTTCACGCTCAGCGAGCAGGTGCAGCGCGACGTACTTCCCCCAGTCTGGCAGCGACGCGTGCACGATCCCCGCCGGGCCGATCGCTGGCGGGTTGTCGGCCAGCGGGCCCGGCGGCACGGCTTCGAGCGCGGCGCTCGGGCCGCCCTTTGCACCAGTCTTTTCAGCAGATTTTTCACCCGCCCTTTCACCGGTTCGATGCCCACGCGGCTCATCGATCAGGTTGGGCATGTCCTTAGAGCCCGGCGCGCCAAACCCCGCCGACGTCATCGAGAGCGGCTCGAAGATCAGCCGTTGCATCAACGCTTCCCACGCCTCACCCGTCATCCGCTCGGCCATCGCGCCCGCGATCGCGAAACCCGAGTTCGAGTAGATGAACTTCGACCCTGGCTCCGCCACCGGCTCCATCGGCGGCGTGCCGCCGAGCAAACCCTCGATCAGTTGCATCCGCTGCTCGGTGGGCGTGCCGTGACGCTTCCAGAGTTGCGCCCAAAGCCGCGGGTCCACATCTCCAGGCACGCCGCCGCGGTTGGTCAGCAGTTGATCGAGCCGAACGGCCGTGAACGCGGGGTGAAACTTGCTCTTCACATCCGGGAACACGTCGCCGATGGTCATGTCCCAGCGCATCGTCCCCTGATCCACAAGCCGCGCGATCATCGTTGCGGTCATCGATTTCGTGCAGGACCCCAAGTGAAACTGATCGTCGATCGTCACGGTCTCGGCCGACCCCACGGCACGAATGCCCACCGCGCCCGACGCGACCAGCGTTGAACCGCGCATCACAACCCCGGCCAGCGCGGGCAGATTTGCCTTTGCACGAAGAGGTTCAAGCAACGGAGCGAGGTCACGAGGACCGTCGGTGATCGGCGCGGCGATCTGCGACGGTGCCTGAGCTGGCGCATCGGCTATTGCCTGCCCGAGCGTCGCTGGCGAGAGCCCAACGCCCGCGAACGCGAACGCGGCCTCGGCGGCGAACGCAACCAGTTTGACAGTACCGACGGCGTTCCGGTTTCGTGACATGAACATCTGGTCATCTCCTCGCAACACCAACAATCGTGCATCAAATCTTCAGACACTCGCCGTACGCACTCGATCCACTTTCAATCCAACCTCAGCGCACCAACCAACTCACCGATGCTCGTCACACCCTGCTGGCGCACCCACTTTTCGAGCCCCTTCACAACTTTCAGCGGCGAACGCGGATCGACGAACAACGCCGTCCCCATTTCCACCGCCGTCGCGCCCACCAGAATGAACTCGGCCGCATCTTCCCACGTCATCACGCCGCCGATCCCAACCAACGGCGTCGCCGTCGCCTTCGCCACCAGCCGATGCACGTCGTACACCAGTTTCACCGCCGCCGGGTGGACCGCAGGCCCCGACATCCCTCCCGTGACATTCGCCAGCCGAGGCCTGCGCGTGCGCACATCGACCGCCATCGCGGGTGTCGTGTTCGCAAGGCAGATCACGTCCGCGCCGGGCCTTGAGTTCGGCCCGGAAACCGCGCCGCCGCTGCCGTACAACCCGCCCGGCTCGATCGCCGCTCGCGCCAGCTCCGCGATCGGCATCGCGCCCGAAACAATCGGGCTCAGCTTCACGAACATCCGTTTCTTGCTCAGCACCGGCCTCAGCGTCGTGACCAGCTCGCGCAGCAGCTTCGGGTCCGCCCCGAACTCGACCCCGCCGTGTACGTTGGGGCACGAGACGTTGACCTCGACCGCGCCGATCGAATCGATCTCGTCCATCGCGGCCGCGACCTGAACGTAATCATCGATCGTGAAACCCGCGATCGACCCGATCACCGCGCACGGCGTCCCCGCGATCCTCGGCACGATATCGGCGACAAACCGCTCCACGCCCACGTTCGCCAGCCCGATCGCGTTCAACATCCCCGCCCGCATCTCGATAATCCGCCACGTCGCGTTCCCCTCGCGCGGCAAGGCCGTGATGGATTTGGTGACCACGCCGCCGACGCGCGAAAGGTCGATGACATCGCTCATCTCATCGACATACCCCGCCGTCCCCGCCGCGAGAAGGACGGGGTTGCGGAGGAGGAGGCCAGCGAGGGCGGTCGAGAGGGGGTTCGACAGGGGAATGGAGGTCGGGTCGGACACAAAGCGAGGATAGCGGAGTTTGAGGAAATCCGACGGGTGGCATGCCCTGTGGTGACCATCGAAGATCCGGCGGAATGACGCCCCACAGTCGTTGGATAGATCGCTTTTCAAGCGTGTAGAATCTCTGGCGTGTCTTGGACGTGTCAGTCCTGCGAGTACGATCTTTTCGACCTGCCGCTCCAGTCGGGAACCCTTACCTGCCCGGAGTGCGGCTGGCAAGCGGCTGATCGGGATCGTTCGAATGATCCGAAGTAATTGCGGTTCAAGGATTGTTTGCCAGCGTACATAGACTGCTACAAACCTCTTCTTGTTGCGGTTGTCCTCGTGGTGCTCTGGAGTAAATGGTCGCTCGCCTTCTGGTTCGATCTTGTCACCTGGAGCGTGGCCATGACCATCGGACTTTGCATGGGCGCATCGAAGCGAACGAGGCTTGAACGACAATTCGAGCTTTCGTTGAGATCCCCGGAACAGCACGCTCCGAAGTATGATGGGTTTTTTATCTCCTGCGTGTTGACGTACGCGCTCAGTGTCTTTCCAGCCTATGCCATCACTCACGGGCTCGCCGCATTGATCGCGTATTTACTCTGAAACTATCGAGGATAATGGCGGCGATCGACTCACAGGGTTCTAGAATCCCTCATGATGGACACCGCCCAACGTATCGCCCAGTTCGAAGCCATGGTCCGCCCCGAGGCCGACCCCAACAACGACATGGCGTGGTTCAGCCTCGGGCAGGCCTACAGCCAGGCCGCGCGGCACGCCGACGCCGCGCGGGCGTTCGCGCGCTGCACCGAGATCAACCCCGACATGTCCAAGGCCTACCAGCTTGGCGGGCAGGCGCTCGTCGCGGCCGGGGACAACGCCGCGGCCGGGAAGTTCCTCACCACCGGCTACGAGGTCGCGGCGCGGCGTGGCGACCGCATGCCGATGAAAGCGATCGGCGACGTGTTGACGACGCTGGGCATCGCGCTGCCGCAGGTGGCCGAGCCGGGCGGGGCGGCCGGAATCGGCGGTGACGCGGGCGCGCGGGGAGGTGCGGGTGGCGGGTCTGGTGCTGGCGGGGCCTCTGGCGCGTCGCTGCCGCCGGGGACGTTCGTCTGCGCCAAGACAGGGCGGCCGGGGACGAAGATGGTGCGGCCGCCGTTCCGCGGGGCGGTGGGCGAATGGATCGCGGGCAATATCGCGACAGAGACTTTCAGCGACTGGATCAAGCAGGGCACCAAGGTCATCAACGAGATGCGCCTCGACCTCTCGCGCGATCAGGACTCGGAGACCTACGACCAGCAGATGCGCGAGTACCTCGGCATCGATGAGGCGATGCTCGCGCAGATCCAGGGGACTAAGAAGCCGGAGTGAACAGGCCGCCGCCGCTTGCGGCGAAGGAGTTCAGCGCGCAAGGTTTCCGAGGTGTCTGTCTTCTTCACGTTTGCAAGCGAGTACTATCCCGCCCATGCCGAGTCTGGCGTTTTTTCTCATTTTCGGATTCGTCTGGGCCTTGCTCATCGTGCTCGGACGTGTGCTGCCGCGGAACCCGCGCGGCGACCTAGTCACGGGTATGCTCTACGTATTCATTTTGGCGTACTGCCGCTTTTTTCATCGCGTTGAAGTCACCGGGCGCGAGAACATCCCGCGGTTTCCGGTCGGGGGCAAGCTCGACGGGAACGACGGACCGACGCCGATCATTATCGTTGCGAACCACACGGCCGGGGTCGATCCGGCGATCCTGCAATACGCCCTGCCGTTCTACGTGCGCTGGATGATGGCGGCGGAAATGATGCTGCCCGCGCTCAAAGACGTGTGGGAATGGGGCGGGATGATTTCCGTTGCACGCGGCGGCAAGGAGACCGCTTCAGCGCGGCAGGCGATCCGCGCGATCGAAGGCGGCGCGGCCTTGGGCATCTTTCCCGAAGGCTCCATCGAGCGGCCTCCGGGGCGGTTACTCCCGTTCGTGCCGGGTGTGGGATTGATCATCGCGCGGACCAAAGCGCCCGTGCTACCGCTGGTGATCAACGGCACGCCGTTCAGCAACTCGGCCTGGGGGAGTTTGCTCAGGTTCAGCCGCTCGCGCGTGCGCATCATGCCGGTGATCGAGTACGCGACGCTGGGGCTCAAGCCCGACGCGATCGCCGCCGACCTGCAGCGGCGCTATGAGGCGTGGACCGGCTGGGAGGTCGGGCCAAGCCCCGAGCTGCCATCGACGCGAGCCCGCGATCTCGACGGAACGTCCGCCTGAACTTGGATTGACCTGAGATCGCCTTCGAACTATTTCGAGCTTGCTTCTAGCTTCGTTAATGCTTCGAGCCGTTGACGGTGTGCCGCCCGGTTGGGCTCGAGCTTGGACAGCGCGGTCAAGTGCCGCCGAGCGTTGGCGTAATCCTTCTGCGCGATCGCCAGAGTCGCGGCCAACTCGCGCGAGGCGGGGTCGTAGGGCGCGATCCGCGTCGCACGCTCGGCTTTGGCGATGGCCTTGCTCCACTCGTGATCCGCGGCGTAAAGCTTGGCGAGCTGCACGGCGAAGCTGATCGAGTTCTGCTCGCGCACGTCTAGATATTCAAGGTGCGAGATAGCGTCACGAGGCGTGGCGCTGTCGAGCGCGAGCTTGGCGAGCAGCTTGTGCGGCAGCGGGTCAACCGGGCGCGCCTTGGAATAGCGCTCGAGGAGCGGGGCCATGGTCGCGTCCGCGTTAGCGACGAGCCGCGGGTTGGGCATCGACTTCGCGTTTTCGATCGGCCTGTCCATCGCTTTTTCGATAGCCTTCGCGAGCGACCGATCCATGGCCATCGCGACCGCAACGTTGAGCACCTGCGGGTGATTCGGGTAGATCTGGAGCCAGCGTTCGACCATCTCGGCCGTGGGCTGCGGGAGATCGCTCGATGCTTCGTCGGTAGATTGCCCGGGCGCCGCGCCGCGGTTGGCCTCTTCCTTAAGAAGTTGAAGGAGCGTCGGCGTGCCCTCGGGAACGCGCAGGCCCCACGCGATCAATTGATCGCCCGCCCAGACCTTAAACTGATCGAGAAACTCCTCGCGCGTCACGCCCAGCACGGTCTTCATGGCCGTCGCCTCGCGATCGCCAGCGGCGTAACGGTCCATGAGATCGAGCGGTGCGCGCGAGCCGAATCGCTCCATCATGAACTCGTACATCCAGTGCCCCTGCGCGTAGGCCTGCCCGCGATCGCTGGGCTTGGTGGGTCGGATGAACGCGATGTTGATCTGATCGAAGTCGAAGAGCGCGTTGCCGTCGAGCACGGCCGCGAGCAACTGGCAGCGGTCGTAGGTGCGCGGCGCATCCTCAAGGTACACCGCCGCGGCCTCGGTGAACCAGTGCGGCAGGCGGTTCTTCGTTCGCGCGAGCGTCACCGTGTGCGTGTACTCGTGCTGCAGAACTCGGGCCCAGTCGTACGGGCCCATCGACGAGCCCGCGCCCGCACGCGGCGCTTCCATCGCCACGACGGGCCCCGTCGATGCCGCGATCGTGTGCACGGCTGGCATGCCGGTGATGCGCACCGCGAACCACGCGTGGTCGGGCATCAGGTCGATCGTGGTCTTGGAGAGCGGTCGGAAATCGATGCCGCCCGGGCCGTTACCGGTGACGCGAGCGTGCAACGCCTCGAGCGGCGCGAGCATCTCCGCGCCGAGAACCTCGTCGATTCCAGGCTTGCAACGCACGATGAAGTGCTCGCTCTCGAAGCGCGCGTACGACCTAAGCTCGTGCGCGAGCTTGAGGCTGTTGGCCGAACGCACGTTATACGGATCGAGATTCTGAGACAGTTCGAGCGCCGCAACCGCGTCGTCATCACGCCCCGCCTGCATGAAGAGAAGCCCGAGTTCCACCGCAGGCTCGGGCCAGCGCGGCGCACGAGCGGCGGCGCGACGCAACGCTTCGGCGGCGGCCTCGTACTGCCGCTGTGCGCTGAGCGTCTTCCCAACTTCCAGGAGTGCGAGCGGAGAAGTAGGCCACAGCAGATCAAACTCGGTGAGACGCTGCTTGGCAGCGACATCGTCAAATCGAGCGGCGGCGGCCGCGGCGCGAAGAGCCAGCGCGTCGCGCTGCCGCGGGATGCGATCCAGAAGCGCCGAGAGCAGCTTCTCGGCCGCCTCGGGGTCGTTCTGCTTCAATCGAAGCCGCGCCAGCAGCAGAGTCCCCTCGGGCGAACCCGGACCACCCAGCTCGTCGAGGCGTGCCGCGAGCTTTGCGGCACGCGGAAAATCAAACTGAGCGGCCGCCGATTCACCGGCCAGCGCGATGCCGATCGCGAGGCGAGGGTTAAACGACAACGCGGTCTGCAGCGCCTGGCTCGCCTCTTCATGGTTGTCACGCTCGGCCAGGACTTGTGCCTCAAGCAACGGCGCGGCGAAACCAAGCCGGTCGTGCTTCTCACGAGCAATCTTCAGGATCTCAAGCACCCGGCCCGAGATCGCTTCGACCTCATCACTCGTGATCGGCGTCGCGTTCGCAACCTGCAAACGCAGTCGCATCAGCACACCACGAGCGATCTCGACGTCCGCATCGCCGGGCGCGAGCTGGGACCCAGAGTCAATGGAAAGCAAGGCATCGAGCTGCGTACTCGCCTCGTCGAACTTCCCAGAGTCGATCAGGCCTTGGGCACGCAAGCGGAGCGCGCGAGCCGTGGTCATCTCGTCAAGAACCTTGAGAGCTTCGGTAACCTCACCGCGGAACAGCATTGCCTCGGCGCGGTCTTCGGCATCGGCCGCAAGGTCACGCAGCGAGGCGTCGTCGTACGCGCCGCGGATCAGCGCCGCCTTGGCTGCCAGCCGCGGCTTGGTCACGTCGTCGATCGTCCATAGCCCGTGACGAACCCGCAGCTCACGCTTCTCGTCGTCAGACAAGTACGGCGCCTGGATCAGCTCTCGAAGCGCCGGAGACACAGCCGAAGTTTCGCGCGGGTCTTTCTCAGCACGCGATCCTGAATCCTGAGCACGCACCAGCGCCGTCCCGCTCACAGCGACGATCGCAGCGGCACAAAGAAACCTTCGAAGCGAGAGCGGCGCCGCACGCCGGGTAGGGCACGCCGCCTCGACACGACCAACCCCGCCCGCTGAGACATTCGCGTTCACGAAAACACAGTTCACGATGCTCTCCCGGGACCACGCGGTCCATGCACGGTTCAGGTCGGGAAGGTCCGGACTTCAACTCACCAGCGCTCGCGCCGACGCGGCTCGCCGCGATCAACAACCTCTCTCTTCGGCCTATTTCGGCTCTCGAGTTCGCCTCGCGTCGTCCTCGGCCGCATCATCGGGAACTTCCTCCGGCGTGAGTACCGGACTCTGGCCCGGACTTTGGGTCGTGGTTCCGGGCTCGCGCGATTTGTCCGTTCCGGTGCCGCTATTCCCGGACGTATTCGCTGCCCGCCTCGTTCGGGTTGCGGCCTCTCGGAAAGGGATCGTCTGCGAGTCCCAACCGTCCGGGATCTGCGTGTCGATCGCGCCCGCAGGGATCGCACCGTTCTGCACCACGCTCAGCAACCGCACTAGCGACTCGTCGCCCTTCTCACCTGGTTCGCCCGCGAGCGCGTTGATCGTCTTGGCCATCCGCGGCAGGATCCGCCCGTCGGCATCGGCGCGGTACCACAGCCGGATCTCTGTGAACTTTTCCTCCGATGCACGCTCGGGCCGCGGAACGAGCTTGAGCTGGTACGAGCCAGCGACAAACTCGACCAGGTCCTTCTCGTCATTGACGTCGAGACCATCGCCCGCCGCGAGCAGCGTGGCCGAGTAGCGACCCAAAATATCCGCGCGCCGTTGACCGATCGGGATCGGCATCGGGCCCTCGCCGATCCGCAGCGGATCGAACTTCTCGCCCGGCGGCACAACCTGCCGCTTGGTCGCTCGCTTGTCCTTGAGATATTTTTCGAGCAGCCACTGCCCGTCGAAGATGTACTGCCGCGGGTCGGTGTCGGTCCGCCCGCCGATGATGATGGTGTCGAAGTGGATCGCGAACTTGCGCGACGACGTTTCCGAGCCCTTCGGCTCGCCGTTGTCCCCACTCCCGCTCACTACAAAGTAAAGCTTGCCCTTGCGCGATTGTTGGTCCCCGGCCGTGGCGAACGTGCGGTCGTAGATCAGGTCGGCGGTCAGCGTTTTAAGTCCCTTATCAGCCTCTTCGAGCGCGGCGAGAAGTTCATCCGCGGTGGTAAAGCTGGTGAGCTTGGCGTCGGCAGGCACGACCTTGGTGATCGGTGGCTGAGCGGTGAAAGACTGTGCGGCGACTGATTGAACCACCGCGACGGCCGCGAGGAAAACACTCGAGAAGCAGGCCGCGAACGGCGCGAGGCTCATCGGACGCTTGGGCATGGAGCACTCCTGTGGAAGCAGCCTGTGGAAGCGGCCTGTGAAAGCGGATGGAAGAGAAAGATTAGCGCGGGCGTTCGAGATGCGCTCCGCGTTCGAGATCGACGCGAGAAGACTCTTCAAGTAGTACGCCAACTGGCCGGACGGGTTCTGGTTGGGCGCAAGGGTCAGGATTTACTGCTTCATCGCCTTGGGCTTCGACCATATGTGTTTCAGGTTTTCGAGGTTATACGCGATACCGCACTCTGGGCAGGAGCCTTCGGGCGCGAGGCCTCGGAGGTCGTAGAGGCAGGATTCGCAGGCCTGGCCGTCAGAACGGCGAGAGCGGCGGCGGAGCGATGCGCCCCGGAACGAAACTGTCAACGCTATCGACAGCGCCGCGATCGGCGGAAACAGAGAAAACGCGAGCATGCCCGTGACCAACGAGGCCAAGGACCCCGCGAGCAGCTTGAAAACCGCGGCACTGGCCAGCGAAGCAACGGAAATCATCAAGATCAAGAAGGACCAGCGGCTCACCCGAACGATCGCAATCGGAGTTCGGTTTGCGCTCCGACCATCAAACCAAAAACGACGCTCGCGCAAAGTTGCCATTCTCTCTTTGCTCCCATGACAACGCTCCGACGGCGCGAACAACCGCGAACCGAGTGATCTACATCCCCGGCAGATACTTCTCCATCCAATTATCCTGCTTCAACACCGCCGCGCGGTTCCGACGATCGCGCGCCTCCGACCGGCTTTGCGCCAGCCGAAAAATCCCTATCCCTACCCGTGTTTCGCTGAGTTCCCCGCCCTTGCCCGCCCCCACCGCCGTCCGCGCTTTTAACGCGGCGATCAGCCCCGGCGTGTGCTGCGTCACCAGTTCATCATCGAGCGCGACGAAGATCTGAGCCGATCCCGGATCCCCCTGTCGCCCGGCGCGGCCGATGAACTGCCGATCGATCCGCTGTGCCCCGTGCATCTCCGTCAGGATCACGTGCAACCCGCCCACCCGCTTGGCCGCCTCGTCTGGCTTGATGTCCGTGCCGCGCCCCGCCATGTTCGTCGCCACCGTGATCGCAGCGATCTGCACCTCGTTCGAAGCGCCGTTCGCCGCACCATCGCGACCACGACTCATACCGCGGTCCGACCCGAGGCCCGCCTTCGAGATGAAGTCGGCCTCGTCCTTATCAAAGTTCGCGTTGAGCACGCGGTGCGGCAGCTCGCGCGATTCGAGCAGGCGACTCAGATACTCCGACGCCGCGATCGAGCGCGTGCCCGCGAGGATTGGTCGGCCTGCGGCGTGCAGCTCGGCGATCGAGTCCGCCACCGCGTTCCACTTGGCCTCTTGCCCGCCGAACACTCGCGTCGGCATCTGCGTGCGCACCACCGGCCGATTCGTCGGCACCGCCGTCACGGGCCGCGAGTACACGCCTTCCAACTCTCCCTTGCTCTCCGCGACCGTCCCCGTCATGCCGCACAAGTGCGGATAGCTGCGGAAAAACCGCTGAAAACTCATGCGCGCCAGCGTCTCGCGGTCGGCCGTGATGTCGAGCCCTTCCTTGGCCTCCACCGACTGGTGCAGCCCGTGCTCCCACGAACGGTCCGCGAGAAACCGGCCCGTGTACTCGTCCACGATGACGACTTTGCCCTCAACGACCTGATAGTTCTTTCCCGCGACATAACAGTGCCGCGCGATCAGCGCCTGCTTGACCAACTCCTCCGCGCGGCGCTCGGCCCGCCAGATCGGCTCGGTCCGCTCCTCCCACATCTGCTTGCACCGATGCAGCCCGCGCCGCTTCAACTCAACCTTCCGCCGCAAGTGGTCCACGCTGTAGTCGGGCCCCTCGTCAAGCTTGGCCGCCATCTGCGCCGTCACGCGGTACGTCGCCGCCATGTCGTCCTCACGCCGGCTACGCGCGATGATCAGTGGCACCACGCCCTCGTCGATCAGCACCGCGTCGGCCTCGTCCACCATCGCCGCCCTCAGCCCCGGGATCATCGGGCCCTGATTCAAACCTTGATTCATGCCTCGATTCATATCCGAGCCGGACTGCCGCGCGCTCATCATCGATTGCCGACCGACCCAGGCCGTGGTCACCGTGCCCAGCATGATCTGATCGCGCAGCCAGTCGGCCGTGATCTGCTTGGGCGTGCCGTACACAATCGGCTTGGCGTAGATCTCAAACCGCTGGGCAGGGTCCAGCTCCTGCACGATCGCGGCGACGTCCACGAGACAGCGCCGATAGATCGGCCCGCGGCTCTCCGCGTCGCGGGCCGCGAGGTAATCGTTCACCGTGAACACGTGCAGGTGCTTGTGCCGCCACGCCAGCAGCGGCGCGGCGAGCGAGCCAGTGAGCGTTTTTCCCTCGCCCGTGACCATCTCGGCGATGCGGCCGTGATAGAGCGCGAGCGCGCCGACGATCTGAACTCGAAAAGCTTCCTCGCCGGTGATACGCCGCGCGACCTCGCGCGTCAGCGCGAGCGCTCGCCGCACCGCCTCGTCGTCCTGCCGACCACGGATGAAAACTTCGCGAGCCCGCCCGATCAGGTCGTCGAGTGCGCCATCGGAGCAATTCCGCATCTCGCCCGCGTGCGCGTCGATCAACGCCGCCTGCGCGCTCAACCACGCCAACCGGTACCGCCGCTGCTTAAGCCGCATGGTCGCGCGACCGGCCCAGTTGTCGATGCCCTGGTGTACCACCGGCCGCACGCGGCGACTCCGCAGCGATTCATACAAGGCGTGGTAGCGGGTAAGAGCCTGGGTCATGCTTCGTAGTCAACGAGATTCAGATTCTGCTCGATCTCAGTGAAAGATCGCCACGCACAAGCGTGGAAGAACAGGAGCACATCCCCCGATCGCGAGTGAAGCCCTGTTCGGTGAACACCGCGAGCAAACTTCGACGCTCGGCACGCCGATTCACTACACATTGACACGCCCCTGTACCAACTTCTCGAACCGATCGATCCACTGCACCAGCAGCGGCTTGCTCGGCAGCGTGAACCGCAGCTTCACCCGCTCGCCCGGCGCCGCGTGCGGCAGCGTCCCCGACTTGGCATCGATGAACACCTTGAACTGCATCGCCTTGGCCTGCACACCCTTCTGGTCGCGCTGCTCGGTCTCGACGTTGCCCCCGCCCGCAAAACCCAAGGCCGCGTGCGGCAGTTCCTTCTGCCCCGCGTCCACCACCCGCACGTCGCCGCCGCGGATCACCGTTCCAACGTCCGAGACCAGTCGCATCTCGACTTCATATTTCTCGCGCGGCAGCGCCACCAGCCACGACGATTCGGTCTGCGTCATCGTCGCCACCACCCGCACATGCTCCAAGTCCACCAGCTCGCAGAGCTGCTGGCCTTCCTTGGCGAAGCTGCCGATCAGCGGGGTCGGATCACTCCCCACGATCACACCGTCGTGCGGCGCACGCACGATCAGCTTCGTCGCGCGGTTTTCCAAGATCACGATCTGCCGCAGCAGCGTCTCGACCCGGTCTCGCGCCACGATCGCCTCGGCCTGCTTCAGCTTGGCTGTCGCGTCGCGCTCGGCGCTCTGCGCCTCGGTCAGCATCGCCCGTGTTATCGCGATCTGCGAGACCAGCTCGTCGCTCTCCATCGTCACGATCGGTTCCCCGGCCTTGATCCGATCGCCCGGACGAACGTGAGCCGTTCGTACAAACCCGTTGGTCCCGAAGAAAACACCCGTGTGCGAAACGCTCTCGACAACCCCCGACCCGCCGCGATGGTCCGCCGCAGGGATCAGCCCCACGCCGACCAGCGCCGCCGCGAGCAGCACCAGACTCAGCACGATCGCGCGAGGCCTGAACTCCGCCAGCATCGAACTCGTCCCCAACCAATGGATGAACGAGCACACCGGCAGGATGAACCACATCGCGGCCGTCCACACCGCCAGGATCAGCCCCACGGCGAACATCTGTCCCAGCACATAAAGCGTGATGGAGAAGAACAAAAACACGCGGTACGCCATCGCGAGCACGCCGTACACCACCAGAATGCCCTGCTCCGTGCGGTCGGTGCTCGGCAGCACCGCCTCCTTGACGCCGTAGATGAACCGCTGCGCCAGGTACTTGAGCATGTTCGTGCTGCGCTGCATGAGGTTGGGCACTTCGAGCAGGTCAGACAGGATGTAGTAGCCGTCAAACCGCATCAGCGGGTTGGCGTTGAACACCACGGTGGAAACGCTCGCCGTGAGCATCGCGTTGTAGCAGATCTGCTTGAGCAGCGAGCCGTCGGGCGCGCTCAGCCAGGTGAACGCCGCGATCGACGCGACGAACAGCTCGAAGATCATCCCCCCCGCCCCGACCGCTATCCGCTGCCACTTGCTCGGGAACGCCCAGCAGGCCGACGCGTCCACGTACGGCGCGGGCAGCATCACCAGCATCATCGCGCCGAACTCGGGCACCTGCCCGCCGAACCGCTTGCAGATCACCCCGTGGCCGGTCTCATGGATCAGCTTGATCACCACGAACACGATTATCATCCACGCCCAATTGGCGGGCGCGATCGCCGTGCCAAACCCCGACCGCAGCGCGTCGAACTTGGGCAGGATCGACGACGCGGCGCTCAGCACCACCGCCGCCCACACCAGCAACCCCCACCGATTGAGCACCGGCCGGAGCAGCGGCTCGATCCAAGACAGCACGCGGTCCGGGTTGAACAGCCGAACCTTGAAATACATCAGCCCGATCGCCTGCTGCTTAACTTTCTTCTTCGTCCGCTCGCGGCCCCGCCCCAGCAACTGCTGAGTCTCCGGGCTGGCGTCGGCGGAAAGTAGGTTCGAGTTGTAGAGCTGGCTCAAAAGCTGGATGATCTCGTTCTGCGTCGGCGCAGCGTCGCCGTGCCGCGACAACGCGTTGTCCCACACTTCCTCGACGCTGCGCTTGCCGTCGAGCATCGCCACGTATTCGTGCGCGATCGGGCTCAGGCGATAGAACTGGTTCGTGGCCGGATCGTGTACGACGTGCCAGCGCTGCCCGCGGTAGTGCTGCCGCGTGATCTGCACATGAGGCCGAAGCCGCGGCTTCATCGCGCGGACGCGGTGCCAGAACGGAGAGAATGTGGGGCGCTCAGCCATAGAAAACTTCGCACGCGATCACAGAAGAAGCTCCACCAGCACAACACCACGCACCCGAACGCTCGCACGCGGCCAACCCCGACTCACCACCACAGCCACAGCCGCATCTGGTCCACGATCCGCCGCCCGCCGATCCACGCCAGCGAACGCTCCGGAGTGTTGAAGCGCGCCACGCCCTCCATGCCGGGTCTGAACCACGGCGCGGACGACGTGAGCGTGCAACGAACCTCGAAGGAGTTCTTCCCTTCCTGCGCTTTGGACAACGGCACGATCTTCTCAACCACAAAGTCAAACTCACGCGAAGGGTCGGCCTTGGTCGAGATCTGCCCCGTCATCCCCTCCTTCATAAACGAAATGTCTCGGTCGTCAACCTTGGCCACCACGACCATGTCCGTCAGATCCGCCACCTGGAACAGCCCTTGCCCGATCTCGACGGTCGCGCCGACCTTGTCCTTCAAATCCCCGGCCGTGATCGTCCCCGAAATCGGCGCACGCAGCGTCGCGCTGGTGATGTTGTGGTTCGCCAGCTCAAGCCGCGCCCGCGCCTGCTCGGCCTTGGCCTGAGCCTGCTGAGCGTCGGAAAGATTGTTCTTCTTGAGCGCCGCGTCCGCTTCCTTCTCCGCCTGCACGATCGAACTCTGCGACTCCATCGCCTTGAGCCGCAGCTCCGTCGTGTCCATCTCCACCAGCACTTGCCCCGCCTCCACGCGCCGCCCCGCTTCCACACTCGCGCCCAGACGCGCGATCTTCCCGCTGAACGGCACGCTCACCGTCCGCGGCTCGCGCGGCTGCAACTCCATCGTCGAGCCCACGCGGTAGGGCACGTTCACGAACGTCACTACCAGCGTCGCGACCATGAACGCGATCCCCGCCAGCTTCCACGCCGTGTGCCGCGGACCAACCAGCCACGCCCCCGCGCGCAGCGTCGAATCCCAAGCCCGCAGCACCAGCCAGCGATCGTCACTCCGTCGGATCTGCAGCACCGGCGCAACCAAATCTAGCGCTGCCTGCAAAAGCTCGACCGTCGCCAGCTCGATCGGTCCCGCCGCGCTCGACTCAACCAGCACCACGCCGATCACCTTCTCGTCGATCCGCAGCGGCAGGCTCGCCACCTTCACGTTCGCGCCTGAGGCCGCCAGCTCCCGGTGCGCGTGCACGATCGCCTGCGAGAGCAGCACGTCGGCGTTAGGCCCCTGCGCCGGCGGCACCGGGAACATCACCGGCTGCTCTTGATCCAAACACTCGTCCATCGCCGCTTCGATCTTCTGGATCATCGCCATGCGACGGTCGATCTGCTCGGTATCGCTCAGCGCCACGACCTTGCTGAACATCCTCGACTCGCGGCCTTTGCCCTCGCCCACCCACCCCATCGCCACACGATCCACGCCGATCTGCCGGCTCAGGTCGTTGCACAACTGGATGCAGGCGCCCTTAAAATTGGGCGTGTGGTTCACCGACGCGATCAGCCGCGCCGCCAGATCGAGCGCCGCGCTGGCGCTCCGCGTCCGCCGAAGGTGCTGCGTCGCCTGGTGCGTGTGGACGTACCCAACCAAGACTTCCAGCAGCGCCAGCGTTGTCTGCAACGCCTGCCGCGAACGCTGATCCAGCAGCAGCGTCACGCACGCGTTCACCGGCGCAGCCGCAGTCTCGCCACCGCTCCCTCCCGGGATCGGCACCGCGATCAGATACCCCTTGCCGCCCGACGAATCGTACAGCATGTCATCGGTATCAAGCCCGAAGATCTGGCTCTGCCGCGTGATGGCCGCCTTGCGAACCGCCGACCGCGCATCGGCGGCGCGCTCGATCGCCGAATCCGGCAACGAGGCCTCGCCGCTCTCGCCACGCTCCAGCGCCGCCGCCAGATCCGGCGTCGCTGGCCACACCAAAATAGCACGCGGATCCGCGTCGGCCGGGGCCTCGTCGGGCGATTCGCCGCGCGGCGCATTGGGCACCAGGAACAGCACGCCCTGCCGCGCACCGCTCACCTGACACAGCGCCGACAGCAGCCGCACCATGAACGCCCGGTCGTCCGCGGCTGGCGAAGCGAGCTCCGCCACCACACGCTGCCAGCCCGGCGCACGCAAGCTCGAAAGGTCAATCACCGCGGCGCCTCCGTGCTCGCGCGCGACAAGTCAGTGCTCATCCGCGAAGAATCCGTACTCGTCGTGGACACTCGCGCCGGAGCCACGCGGCCCTTCCACTCCCCCGTCGGCTCGGTGAACCGAACCCACGAAGTCACGCCCGCGACCACACGCTCGGTGTTCTGGACTTCCACACGCACACGCCGCGTCCCGCTCGCCGAGTCGGCCGTCGGCGATACTTCAACAACCTTCCCCAGCCGCACCACCGGTGTCCCCGGCAGCTCCATCAGCACCCACGCCGGATCGCCCGGCTTGAGCCGCAGATCGACCGACAACGAGGTTGGGGCCGCCACGTCCAGCCACAGCACGTCGACGTTCACCACCCGGACAACCTTGTCGCTCTCCGAGGTCGATTGCCCCACGTCCGCCATCACCACGTCGACCTGACCATCAAACGGCGCACGGATCACCAGCTTGTCCAGCCGAGCCTTCAGCCGTTCGACCTGGATGACTTCCTGATCCTGCTGCATCGCGGCCGTCTCGCGGTCGATCACAGCGCCGTCGGCCGTCAGCTTCGCGCGATCAATCTCCATCGGCGACGCTCCGCTCAACTTCCCCGCCTCGACCGTCTTGACATACTCCAGCTTCGCCAGTTCCGCTGCCTTCGCGGCCTTCTGCACCGGCAGGTCTGTCTTGGACCGGATCTCTTGCAGCTTGACCACCACCGAGTCCTCGTTGTCGTCGCCGCGCAGCAGCACCTGCCCCTTCTTCACGTCCTGCCCACCCACGGCCAAGACCTCCATCACCCGCGTCGGCAGCGAGAACCCCATCGTCGCGTCACGACTCGGACGCGTCACCGCCTTCACGCCTGAATAGGTCTGGAGCAATTCACGCGTAAGTTCAACCGGCGGTTCAACCACGAACACGCGAGCGTCAGCCTGGCCAGCGAGCAGAACCAGCGCGGCCAGGCCTAGAGAGCAAAGTGACTTGGAGATCATGCGTGAACTATACGGATCGCCAAGCGCAAAGAGTTCCGTCCGAAGGCTGGCCACAGTGTGATCAGATTCTCGCGGTACACACGCGAAGAAGGCTTACACCGCTTGGGAGACACAACAGGCATAAAAAAACTGGCACCCGCAGAACGAGTGCCAGTCGAGAGATTCACGAAACGGTCGAACTCTAGAGCCCACATCACCGTCAAGTCACCGCCAAATCACCATCACGTCACCGCGAAGCTGAGCGGCGACGACGAGCGAGGGTCAGGCCAGCCAGACCGAGCAGCCCGAACGCGCCAGGCGTGGGGACGGGGGTCTGGACCATCCGGAAGGCGACGTCGCCCGGGATGCTGAACGTGAACTGGAACATCACCGACTGACCCACGGCCACTGCGGGTTCTGCGCCAGCCAGCTCAAAGTGCAACAGGGCATCACCCGAACCGAAGTTCGTGACCGACACGCTCGAGAAGCGATCGGAAATCGCGGACGCGGCGGACACGGTCAGCGCACCAAAGCCGGGGAAACGAAGAAGCTGGATATCGAACGAGGTCCAGGCGTTGGCCGTGTTGTTCTGGAGCATCTTGGTGATCTTCACGTCAGGGTCGAGCCCGTCTGTAAGAACGCCGACGTTCAGGTCAACGGGGGACATACCTGTCCAATTCTCATGGGCGATCGCCTCGCCGTCCTGCAGGCTGGTGCCTGACTGGTTCCAGTTCCAGTCGCGGCCCTGCAGCCACTGACCGTCCGGAAGAAAAAGGCTCGGATCGTTCAACGCCCCGCCGATGTCGATCTTGACGACGCCCGCCTGAGCGAGCCCTGCCGCCGACGCCGCGAGCAGTGCCGCAGCCAAAACCGCTTGAATTCGTGCCATCTCTCATCTCCTCAGAGCAAGCTCCAATCCAAAATGCTCCACAAGAGCACCTGGAAACGAATCGGAACCTGCGAAATCTTCACCGAACAACAACAAAATATCTAAACTGGCAACCTAATACAAGTCTTTTTTCTCGGCTTGCACTGTTTGGTTCACTTTTCTAAGTTCTTTACCACCTTGAGCTACCTATTACAGGACTCACCAATTTGATATTCCCTCTCTCAAGTTCAGATGAGACCGCCAATCCACCCGGAGCCCGCTGGCCCCTGGATGTCCTCATTCGCAGACCGAATCGCGTTCGATGGATGGCTAAATGGCGCCGACGAACCGCAAAGGCTGGGTTCAATCAGACATAAAAAAACCGGCACCAAGGTTCTCGGTGCCGGCCTGATCTTCAATCATTCTGGTCAGGAATAAGTCATCGAACAAGAACTTAGCGACGACGACGGGCGACGATCATGCCACCGAGACCCATGAGCGCGAGCACGCCCGGGGTGGGGATGGGGCTCTGAACCATCTTGAAAGCGACAGCGCCGGGGACGTTGAACGTGAAGAAGAAACTCACGCTCTCGCCGGGAAGAACCGCAGTCTGAAGGCCCGCCAGAGAGAAGATCATCTCGGCGTTCCCGCTGCCAAAGTTTGTGGTGGCAACATTGCCAAACCGGTTCGAAGCTTCGCTACCAGCCAGCACGGTGATCGGTCCGAAGCCCACGAATTCAAGAAGGTCGATCTTGAAAGAGGTCCACGCCACACCCGTCGTGTTTGTCAGATTCTTCTGAATCGTCACGTCAGGATCACCGTCGGAGATCACGTTGACGTTCAAGCTGACGGGAGCCATCCCAATCCAAAGCTCGTTCGCCCATGCTGCGCCGGTGGTCGAGGTGTTAACAATCCCACCCCAGTCACCGGAACCCCACGCCGTTCCACGGTCCCAAGTGCCATCTGCCACCAAAAGACTCGAGTTTGAAGGCGCAAGCGCACCCGTGATCGTCACGTCAATCAGGCCAGCCGAAGCCGAACCCGCGAGCCCCGCGAGGCACGCAATTACCAATGCCCGATTCGCCAAAGTCATGTCGTTTCTCCTCAAAAAAGTAAGAACTCCAAGAAACTGAAAATTTGGACACGCGGAAACGCACCAAATCTGGGAACTTATGTACGAACAGGATCAAAATATCGCATCGTGCCAGCAAAAGCAAGCCAGAATGTGTCTCTTTGCAAAATCTTATTCGGACGGTCTTTGTGAAATTCTCGCAAGGTTTCTGACGGCTCACGACGCACGTCGATCCGGACGATGCCACCTGGACCCGTTCAAAGTCCGTACAAACTCTTGCTGATCTCAATTTTCATCCTCGCCCGGCACGCATACTCTACTGCCTGAATCTCGCCATTTCTCGCAGGAAGGAAGCCTCACTTGACCGCAAACCTGACCGCACCCACCACCCTCGATCGTCTCGCTGTCCGCCCCGCCCTAGCCATCGCTGGCGGCACGCCTGTCAGCCTCAAACCTGTCCCGTTCATGTCCACCGCCCTCAGCCCCGCCGACATCGATTCGGCGATGGCAGTCCTCAAGTCCGGAATGCTCCGCTCGGCCAAAAAATGTGAAGAACTCGAACAACGCTTCGCCCAAGCCTCGGGCGCCAAGCACATGATGACCTGCGCCAACGGCACTTGTGCCCTGCAACTGGCCTATGAGCCTCTCTTCCAGCCCGGCGACGAGATCCTCGTCCCCGCCTGGTCCTACATCGCCACCGCCTCCATGCTCGTCGCCCGCGGCTGCGTCCCCGTCTTTGTTGATGCCATCCCTGAAACCTTTCAGATCGACATGAAGGACGCGGCCAAGAAGGTCACGCTCAAGACCCGCGGTATCGCCGCCACCCACCTTTACGGCTGCCCGGCCGATATCGACGCCGTGCAGGCTCTCGCGACCAAGCACAACCTCAAGGTCGTCTATGACGCCGCCCAGGCCCACCTCTCGACCTACAAGGGCAAGGGCATCGGCGCGTTCGGCGACGCCGTCACGTACTCGTTCTACGCCACCAAAAACCTTGGCACCGGCGAGGGCGGCTCGATATCCTGCAACGACGACGCCCTCGCTCGCACCATCAAACTCCTCCGCAGCCACGGCGAGACCGACAAATACCTCCACGAGGTCGTCGGGTACAACTACCGGATGAACGACATCACCGGCGCGATCGGCTGCTCACGCCTAGACCGCCTCCCGGCCCAGACCGCCCAGCGTCAGGCTAACGCGGCACGCTATAGCGCAATGCTCAGCACGATCGACGGGCTGATCCCTCCCACCACCACGCCTGGCGCGACGGCCATCTTCCATCTCTATATGGTCAAGATGGACACCACGAAGTTCACCGCCACCCGCGACGAGTACTGCAAGGCCCTGATGGCCGAGGGCGTGCCCACGGCCGTCCACTACCCGCGCCCGCTGCCCAAGCAGCCCGCGCTCGCCAAATGGGACCGCAAGGATTGCCCGGTCTCAGACAAACTCTCGACGCAAGTCTTCGCGCTGCCGATGCACCATGATCTGACGGACGAGCACTTTGAGATCGTGGAGGCGGCGCTGAAGAAGGTGGCGGGGGCGTACCGGGCGTAATCCGCGCTTTGATCGATCTCAGCCAAGAATTGATCGATTCGTTTCGTCGAGTGCGGCCTTTAGCCCAGCCCAACCACCAAAATCGTCGTTGCCTCCGCGCTCCGAAATACCGCGCTCGTCGAGGCTGGAACCAGCATCGTCCGCCCCGCGTTCACCACCGCTCGCCCCGCTGGCCAATCCACCGCGCCGCCGCCGCGAAGGACGATCACCACCACGCAGCCGCGCATCGGGACCGACGCCCCGGCTGGCACTCGCAGCTCGTCGATCGTGAAAAACTCGGTCTTGACCAACCGACCGCCCGGCGCGTGAGCTGTCAGCCGCGCTGTTCTCAGGGCGTCGAGGTCGGCCTGGCTCGGGCTGAAGTCGATGCACTCCAGCGACTGCTTCACGTGCAGCTCGCGCCCCGTGCGGCCCCAGTCGAAGACCCGGAACGTCGTATCGCTCGGCGTCTGCACCTCGGCCACCAGCACGCCAGCGCCGAGCGCGTGGCAGGTACCGCTCGGGAGGTTGTGGCAGTCGCCAACGACGGCGGGGATCGAGATCAAATCGCTGACCACCGTGCCGTCGGCGATGTGCCGCTCGAAATCCGCCCGCGTGACGCCCGGCTTGATCCCCTTGTAGATCACGCTGCCGGGCTCGGCTTCGAGGATGTACCAGCTCTCGGTCTTCAGGTGGGCCTCAGGGTGCGTGGCCGCGTACGCGGGGCTTGGGTGAACCTGCACCGACAAGTTCTCGTTGGCGTCGAGAAACTTGATGAGCAGCGGGAACGCGGAGCTTGAAGAGCCCGTCGCGGCGTGCTTTGCGGCTCCGATCAGACCGGCACCCCAGAGCGTCATCGCGTCGTGGAGAGTCTTCCCCGCGAGAGGCCCGTTAGAGATCACCGACCGGGCGGCCGCGCCACCGCCGCCCGATGCCGACGTCGCCGCGAGATCGGCCAGCTCCCAGCTTTCGCCGACATTCGCGCCAACGTTTGCGCTGGCGGGCAGGTTCTTCCCAAGCTTGGCAAGCCGGCGGCCTCCCCAAACTTTGGGCATCAGGATCGGCTCGAACAGCAGCGGGTACGGTCCGGTTTGAGAGGTGGGCGCGGTGATAAGTGTTATCTCGGGTCGATCATCATGCCCGTAATGCGAGCGTCAAAGACGGGCTTGCTCCGGACCATCCCCTGGATGTCGCACTTGAAGTTCCGTCGGCCAACTTTCACTTGGTTGCACAGCAGGAAAAGATCGTCGCCGGGAATGACCGTGGCCCGGAACGCGGCCTTCTCGATGCGCAGGAACGCGACTAGGCTGGGCTCGGTCTTGCGGAGCATGTAGAGATAGCACGCGAGCTGGGCCCCGGCCTCAACCATCATTACGCCGGGGAACATCGGCTTGCCGGGGAAATGACCCTTGACCCAGAACTCGTCCTCGCGCACGTGCTTGAGCCCGATGCCCTGCACCCGATCGGGGTATTCCCACACGATCCAGTCGAGCAGGCTCATCTGGTCGCGGTGCGGGTTCTTTTTCTCCACGTCCGCGCGAGTGCGGATTCGGGCGTTCAGGTCGATGCCCGACATGTCAAAGAGAAACCCGTCGGACCCCATGACGATGTCCGGTGACTCTTGTTCGCTGGAAGAATGTGAATCGCTCATGCCCTCGGCGGCCTCAGGCTTTCTTCTCGGAGTCGCGCAGTTCCAGAACCTTCTGGCGAACCTCTTGTGCGGCGTTCTTGATGTCCTGCATCATCGTGCGGACTCGCGTGCCAGCGGCCCGGTTGCCGCCCTCGGCCTTGCCCACGTCCTCGCGGACTTCGGAGATCAACTTCTCAAGACGTTCGAATGCTTCCACGGTGTCGTCCTCGCTGAAAATCGTTCGTTCGGGGGTCTCGGTCCTGTCATCCGTATCGTTACGCGGTCGGGGTCCGAAGCAAGCCGGGAGAACGCCATCTGACGCTCATCAAGCTCGATTTGCGAAGTCGGTCCCACGATTTCGACCAAACAATAGCCGATCATATCGAAAAATCGCCTTTGGGATCGAAGGTGATTTCGACAAGTGCGCCCGCAGCTTAGTGGGCCACCTGCGGCAGGTATTGCTCCAAAGTCTCCAGCGCCGCGTGGGTGTACTTCGGATGGCCCTCGAACGTGGCGTAGGCCGGAACGCACCCGGCCATCAGCACGCGGCGCACCGCCGCCAGCTCCGCGTAGTTGTCGTCGGTCGCTACACCCATCTCTCGACGGATCTTGGCCAAGTGCGACACCGGCTTGACCCCGTGCAAAAGTTCAGGCCGACCCCAGTAAAGGCGCTCGAGGTATACGGCGTCTTCAACCCAATGACCTGAATGAACCATGGCCAGGTCGATCAACACACAGGGGCTCGCGGAGGATTTCGAAGCACGCCGCAGCACGTTGGCGGGGTGCAGGTCTCCATGACACCACGTGTCGATCTTCCGCGCCGCCCATTTGGCCTTGAGCCTGGGAAGCGCGCGCTGAACCCGCTTGACCGCTTCTTTCCAGTGCCTGGCCTCGGTCAGCCCGCTGTCCTTGACCATCTCGCGCGACTTGGCGAGCAACCCGTCCCAATCGTGGGCTTGCGGAGGTTCATCGGCCGGGCGAAGGTTCGGGCTGGCGCGCAGCGCCGCCGCATGAAAGCGTGCGGCCGCGTCGAGCAAGTCGTGCACGGCCTCCGCGGTCAACGCGCTCGAGAGCGGTTTCCCGGACAACCGCTCGACCACGAGCCACGCGAGGTCGTACCCGTTGAGCTCAGTGCCCGCCGCCAGCACACGCGGCGTCGGGCCCGCATCCGTGCCAGAATCCGGTCCGACATTGGATCTCGCGTGCAGCGCCGCGATCGATGTCGTCCAGCGGTGCTCACGCGAGCCGACCGGAAGTTTGACCATCACCGGCGTTTCAGTCGTCTCATCACGCCAGACCGCGAACCCCGTCGCGGCCCCGCCGTGCTGCCACGAACAGCGGAACCATTCGATGGGACCAAGGCGATCATCGCACTGCTTGCACAGCACCGGGCCCAGCGACACGCCGAGCTGGTGGGCGTCTTGATCCCGCGGGGCCGGGTCACGTGGGGCCTGCTGAGGCGACGGATGCGAGGCCTCGTGGGCCAGTTGGTGATGAGAGTGAGTCTGGTGCGTCACATCGCCCATACGCGCGAGACCGATCGGTTGGCAAACACGAACGAAACACCGGCACGACCTCAGGATACCCGGTCTTCCAGCACCACGATACGCGAGAGCGCGACCAACTGTTCGACGGTTAATTCCTCGGCCCTTTGCCGGGCCTCGATCGGCCAAGGCCACGCGATCTCACGGCCGAGAATCGACCCTAATTGCTTGCGCCGCTGCCCGAAAACCACCGAGCACAACGCCGCCAGCCGGGCCGGGTCGTCTGTGAGCGGGTTTTGTTTGCGGATGATCCCCACCATCGAGCTCGTCACCTCGGGGCGCGGCCAGAAGCACTCGGGCGGCAACCCCGCCACCGGCTTCACGTCGCAGATCGCCTGCGTCATCACGCTCAGCAGCCCATAATCCTTCCCGCCAGGCCGCGCCGCCATCCGCTCGGCAACCTCACGCTGCACCGTTACCCACATCGAGCTGCAGTTGGGAAACTGAGTCAGCAGCGTGGTCATCAGCGGCGTCGCGGTGCCGTACGGAAGATTCGCCACCAGCGTGAAGCGACGCTCGCCAAGCAAGCTCGCCACCTTCGCGTTCAACGTCCGCTTCGATTCGAGACAGTCACCTTCCACGAGGTGTAACTTCGGATGAACGGGCACGAGACGCTCGCGCAGCAACGCCGCGAGCCCGCGATCAAGCTCGCAGGCGATCACCTCGACACCGCGCGACAGGATCTCTTCCGTCATCGTCCCCGTGCCCGGCCCGATCTCCAGCGCAAGATCTCCCGCGCCCACACCCGAGGCGTCAACTAGCTTGCGGATGAGGTTGTGGTCCACCAGAAAATTCTGACCCAGCGAATGCCGCGGCGCCAGGCCTCGTGCCGTCAGCATCTCCCGGATCTGCGCCAGCGTTTGCACGAACAACCTCCAAGTCACAACCTCGACGACACACCCGCCGCCGAGATCCTACTCCACGTCCACTCTGCTCCCGATCACAACCTCGTTCACCGCCCTGGCCCTGGCTCTGGCCCTGGCCCTGGCAGGCACATCGCCGATAACCGCCGAAATTCCCACAGGATTACTCCGGCTCGGCACCTTTTGACCCGGTGCCCACCCCGGCCAAGCGCAAACTTCGCCGCGATATTCAGCCTGGTTTTGCAACGCGGTCGATGCTCACACCGCTCGCACGGCGGCCTTGGGACCCCACGAGCAACCCAGCAACCGCGAGCCCAACGTCGGGCTCACCGGCAACGCTCGGGGACCGAGCGACCACTTCAGGGTGAAGGAATACCAATGAGCGACCACACGAGCAGCATGACCGTCATCGGGGCCGACACGCAAATCAAGGGCGAACTCACGTTCGACACCACCGCCCGAATCTTGGGCAAGGTTGAAGGCCGAATCACCTCCAAGGGTGAGCTGCAGATCGGCGACAGCGCTTCCTGCAAGGCCGCGCTGGACGCTGGCAAGATTATCGTCGACGGCACCGTCGAGGGCAACATCACCGCCCGCGAGCGCGTCACGCTCAACTCCAAGGCCCGCGTCATCGGAGACATCGTCGCCGGCACTCTCGTCGTCGTCGAGGGCGCTTCCTTCAGCGGGCATTGCCGAGTGGGGCCCGACGCCGGAAAGGGCCAGTTATCGCAGGCGGGCACGCAAACACAGACCCAGGCCCAGACTCAGACCCAGCCCTACGCCAACTCCAACGACTTACGCACCCAGCGCCCCGCTGCGCCGGCCCGCAACGGCAACAGCATCGTCAACGGCGCCGCACCTGAGAATCTTGCCGCCGCGTTCGCTGGCCTCGAGGCCAAGCTCGCTGGCATCAACAAGGTCCGCCCCGCCGAGGCCGTCAGCGAGTAATCACTACGCACACATCACTCTCTCCGCGAGCAATCAACGAGCCCGGAGCGCCACGGACAGGACTCGATCACCATTGAGGCCTCGTCACGAGCGCCCCGGGCTTGCTCGGTTTTACGATCCACGCTACGACCTTCTTTCTCTACTCCACCTCGTGGCGCAGGCGTCCCGCCCGTGTCACCTCGCGCTTTAGCCTTCTCACATCCACTCTCGCTCCACTCCTCAAGGTTCCTCATGAGCACCGTGCTCCAAGGCCAACCAACCCGCGCCGTCACTTGTTACCACTGCCACCGCGGGTTCGATGCCGCCGCGCGCGCCATCACCCTCACCTGCCCGTCCTGCTACAAACCGCTCCGCCTCGACGACGTCGTCATCAAAGGCGTCCACCACACCGCACGCCTTGAAACCTGCGGCTTCGTCGTCGTCGAGCGCAAGGGCTGGCTCATGGCCACCTCCATCTACGCGGGTAGCGGGCTCGAAGTCCTCGGCTCTCTCGAAACCAAGGCCGCCGTATCGCCACGAGTCATCGTCGCCGCCGCCGCACGCTGGCGCGGCAACCTCCGCTGCCGACAACTCCGCATCGACCCCGGCGCCACCATCGACGGCGGCTACTTCGAGGTCGGCCTGCTCGTCGAAAAACTCTCCCCCATCGCCCTCGACCGCATGGGCCGAGGCCTCACACACGCCGACGCCAAGGCTCTCATCGTGGCGTGATCGCTCGCTCCTGCTGCCTATTCAGACACGCAGCGCCCTTACTCATGGCGCCCAGACTGGTGGCCCAAGCGTCTCGTCTGGGCCTCTTTCCCCTCCAAGTCCTTCCCGACCAAACAGTCCCTCAGCACCAGAACCGCCGCTCCACTCGCAACGAATGTGATCGTCATGCGATCTAACCGCGCGCGAAAGAACCACCGCACCACGGCCTTCCTCGTCGCCTCACTCTTCGCGGCGACGCCACCGCTCGCCATCGCGTGTTTCCCGGGGACCGCAAGCCCTCTCACAGCCAACCAGCCCGACGACTCGGTCCTCGTCCCAACCCTCATCCGCTCCGGGCCGCTCCTGGAACTCAGCAACGAGGCCGACCGCGAGTTCCGACTCTTGATCGTCTACGGCCTCAAGGACAAACAAAAGGACTGGTTCGCAGAGCACCTGGCCACGAGCGAAACGCTCGCCGAGTTCGTCCGCGATCACTGCATGGTCGTGCGCATCATCCAGAGCGAACGGCCCGAGGAATACGCCAAGGTGATCGCACGCCTGACCGCAGAGAACTCTCCGAGTCCTAAGGGAGGAGGAGGAAGAGGCTCAGGGTATAGTCGCAACATCGAGGATCAGTGGAATCGCGCTGAAAAAGCCTTCGTTTTCCATCGCGGGAAGTTTGATAGGTGCCTTCCGAACACGCAAATGAGCAGGAAGTGGCGCGGCGGTGAGATGCTCGACGACGTCAACCTCCCCGGCATTACCCGACGCGAAAAAGAGCCCCGGAACCTCATGGTCCTGAACCCTGTTCAGATCCTCTATGAGTGCAGCTTTCTACTCGACAAGTTCAGCGTGGAGGACCAAGCTTGGCACGCGTTCCACTTCAAACGCGCCCAAGCCCGCATCAACGCGCCGCACCGTCTGGCCTGTCACCTTCAGGACGAACGCGCTCTCGCAAACCAAGAGCCGCCCCGCGACCTCGCCGCCCGAGGTAAACCGTGGAGAGTCGACGAGTTCTTTCGCCAACTCGACCAGGCAAGACGTTTCACCCGCGACGGTGCCTTCTACGACGCCACCGGCCCCGCCTGCTGGCTCTGGGAAAACTGGCGGCTCGGACCCGCCGAACTCCGCCCCGCCGTCCTCTTCTTCGTCACCGACCTCGCTCGCCAGCTGGCGCAGTCACGGGCAGGCAGCCGAGAAAAGTTTAGCCAAGCTCGCGAGCTCGCCCTCGCTTGGAGGCACACCGGCGACTATTCCGACCGCCTCTCTTGGTACGCCCTCAACGAAACGCTGGGCGATTTCGACGAGGCCATCCGCGTTCTAGACCTCGCGCTTCACGACCCCGACGAGGGCTCGATGACCGCCCCCGCCGACCTGGCCGCGTACGAGATTATGCTCGGCCGCCGCTGGTCCGAGTCTTGGCACTACGACGCCAAGAGCGTCGCCTGGTTCAAGAAGCTCGGCACTCAGCTCGACAAACGCACCAACATCGTCAAGCGCAGCGCTGGCAACGACGACACGCTTTGGGAGATGTTCGAGGACTTCCGCCGCCAGACCTGGATCGCCGAAGGCTGCCGCCTCTACGCCGCCGCACTCAAAGCCGACGACGCCAAGACCGCCAGCGAAGCCGCCACGCTGTTGTTCGCCCGCGACATCGACGGCGACATCCGCCGCACCCTCGTAGCCACCGCCATCGCTGCGGGCGTCGCACGCGCCGAGCACCGTGAGTGGCTCGCAAGTTCCCAAGGCGGCCTCACCACCCAGATCCGCGAAGCTCTCGATTTTGCGCTCGGCGATGAGCCGAATCCCTAGTCCGAATCGTCACAGAAGGCTGTAATCGTTGGGCGAATGCGCGACTGGCGAGCGGATCCTCGCGCCGATGCTTCTGCGTCCTCTGGACGAGTTTCACGGACAGTCCGGGTCACTTCGTCTTGCCCGCGTCACTTCGTCTTGGCTGGCAGCAGCCGGCCGACTGTGCGCGGGCGGACCGGGTACGCGGCGTGGACGGCGCGAAGGTCGTCGAGCGTCACGCCGACGATGCGGTCGAGGTCCATCTCCAGCGGGCGGTATTGGCCGATGGTGGCCCAGATCCGGCCTAGGCGGTGCATGCGGTCGCTGGGGCGCTCGCCGCTGACGGTGGTCGCGGTGGCGATTTTATTGCGAAGGCGGTCGAGGTCGTCGGTGCTGATGGACTCGATCAGCCCGGCGACTTGCGCCTCGATGACGGACCAGATCTCGTCGAGGCGGTCGGGGTCGCCGCTGGCGAAGACGTAGTACTGGCCGATGCCGTCGTGAGCGTCGAAAGACGCTTGGGCCTGCTCAGCGAGGCCGGTCTCGACGAGGGCCCAGTGCAGGCGGCTGTTCTCAGAAGCCCCGAGGATCTGCGCCAGGAGCGAAGCCGCGAAACGGCGGTCGTCCTGCATGGACGGCGCTTCGCTGAGCCCGAGCACGTACGCCCGGTTGACCTTTTCATCCTTGAGCAGCAGCGGGCCACCGGGTGCGGCAGAACCAAGGTACTCGCGCCGAGCGCCGGTCTTGGGCCAGTTCGAGCAGACGCGGTCGATCTCTTCGATCACGCGATCAAAGTCCATGCGGCCCGCGAGCGCGATGGTGGTGTTGTCGGCCGAATAGCGGGTGTCGAAGTAAAACTGCATCTGGTCGCGGGTGAGAGCCGTGATGGTTTCGTCGGTGCCCAGCACACGGTGCGCGAGCGAGTGGCTGCCGAAATACTTCTCGACCGTCGCCTCGTATAGCACCCAGAAGGGGTTGTCCTTGTACATGGCGATCTCTTCGAGGATCACGCCTTTTTCCGTGTCGAAGTCCGATTGCCGCAGCGCGGGCCGCATCATCTTGCCGAGCAGGTTCACGCAGTCGAGAAGTTTTTCTGGCAAGGTTGACGCGTAAAAGCACGTCATCTCGCTGCTGGTGAAGGCGTTGTTGCGAGCGCCCAGGTCGTCGAAGCGGCGGTTGAGATCCTCGGACGTGATGTCGTGGGTCCCCTTGAACATCATGTGCTCAAGGAAATGACTGACGCCCATCACGGGCGGGGCCTCGTCGCGGGCCCCGGTCTTGACGAAATAGCCGCAGGCGGCGGTGTGGGCGGCGGGGTCGACCTCCGCGATGACGTTGAGGCCGTTGGGGAACGTGTGCTGCTTGAAGGTAACGGGCATTGGCGGGAGTGTAGAGGATCTTTACGACGGCGGGAGCGCCTCCACAAGTTGTCGGCACACTTGAGCCGGATCGTGCGCCCCGCAGACGACCGACGAGACCGCGACGCCCCGGCAGCCGACAGCCGCCAGCTCGCAGACGTTCGCGGGGGTGATCCCGCCGACGGCCAGATGCGGGAGCGGCGAAGATCTGAGGTCACGCAAATATTCGCGGAGGTACGCGAGGCCGCTGATGATCGGCTTGTCCTTGGTGGTGGTCGGGAACATGGGCCCGACGCCGCAGGAGTCCGCGCCGCAGTTGGCCGCGGCCTGAGCCTGAGAGATCGTGCCGGTCGAGACGCCGACCAGAAGCCGAAAGCCAGCAATATGGCGAACATCAGCGACGCTGAGATCGGTCTGCCCGAGGTGGACGCCGTCGGCCCCGCTGAGGAGAGCGATGTCGGGGCGGTCGTTGATGACGACGTGAACGCGGCGCGGGTGCGCGAGTTCGACGAGCTTTCGGGCGGCGTCGAGGAGCGGGCCGCCGTCGAGAGACTTTTCGCGAAGTTGGAGGCAGTCGGCCCCACCGGCGATGGCGCGACGAGCGACGTCGAGCCAATCGTGGTACTGGCACAGAGATCTTGTGATGAGCACGCAGAGCCGCCACTGTGGGCAAGTGGTGTCGCGGAGTTTGAGGATTAGCGATTTTTCAGCGGAGTACGCGCGGTACCGAAGCGATTCAAACGCGGCGGTGGGGTTGGTCGCGGCGGTGGACGACGCTGGGACGACCTTGGCGGATTCTTCGATCGAGCGCAGAGCCTCGGTCAACCGGGATGCGGCCGCGAGCGCAACGTCGCGTAAGCCTGTGCGAGCGTACTCGGCCGGGGTGGAGATCGCGGTGCCGACATCGCCCTCGGTGTCGCGGCTCGAGAGCAGCAAGGCCTTGTCGATCAAGAGAGAATCGAGGGCGGCCCGCAGGTCGTGGCGGAGCGATTTTAATTCGCTGGAGAGCTTGGCGTCGTCAAGCGCGAAGCGAGCGATGTCTTCGAGAACGCGGATCGCCTCGCGGGCGCGGTTGGCGTTGGCATCGATGATCCGTGCGACGAGGTTCATTCCCAGAACATTACGTCCCAATCACGGCGGAAAGTTCTCGAGGGGTGGCGTGAAGCTCTCGACGTGCGCACAATGACGGCGATGATCGAGCTGGAGGACCCATCCCCAACCCCACCCAAGCCCAGGCTCCCGGGCTCGGTGGTCGTTCGCTCGTTGCCCGACGACGCGCTGGACGCGGCGGCGGCAGATTTTCTGATCCAGGCCCAGAACTGCGTGCGGACGTTCGGCGATTTTCACCTGGCGGTGTCGATGACGGGGACCGAGGCGTTGCTGCGGCGGCTGATGTTTGACCCGGCGTTGCGAGAGTTGCCGTGGAAGCGGACGCACCTGTGGATGGTGGACGAGTGGGACGTGCCAGCCGACGACTCGCGCAGGCTTTTTCCGCTGCTGCAAGAGCTGATCGTCGAGCCTTCGGACATCCCGCTCGATCAGGTTCACGCGATCCCGGTCAGGGCTGATGGTTTGAAGGCGGTGAAAGGGAAAGCGGCGAAGAACAAGCCCGAGGCGCCCGATGTTCGGTACGAGGCCCGGCTCCGCGAGTATCTGGGCTGGCGTGAGAAGGGGCACGATCGGCTAGACTGCGTGCTGCTGGGCGGTGTGAGCGTGACAGGGCCGAGGACCAACGAGGTCGTGCGAGCGAACGAGATCGATGAGCGGTTGGTGCGCACGGTGCCCGCCAAGTCGCTGGGGACGGCGGTGGATCTGGTCACGATGACAACCCGGATGCTGCGCGGCGCGCGTCTGATTAGCGTTGTGGCGCTCGGGTCTGAGACGCGTTTGATGGTGGAGCAGGCGGCTGGCAATACCGAGAAAAATTACGCCGCGACGGACGCGGCCCGCGAGTTCCCGCGTTCAGGGCTCGTACCTTTACTCGGGGAACTGTGTTGGTACCTCGACGCGGACGCCTGCCCGCCGATGAACGCTGGCCCGAGCGCCGCGCAGGCCTGAGCCGTCAGTGGCAATCAATTATGAGCACTCGTGAAACCAAGGCCGCGGAACGTCGGGCACGCACCGTTCCGTTGCGCGAGGATGAGATGCACGGCGACGAGATGTCGCGGCGAGCCCAGGCGTCGTACTCGGTCCTTCCCAACGAGGAGGTCCAGTTCAAGGTCCACCACGAGGACGCGGACGTCTTGGTGATCGGTAAGCCAGCCCATCTCGTGACGCAGCCGGGGCTCGGGCACGAGTCAGATTCGCTGCTCAACGGGCTCTTTGCTCGCTGGGGCAAGCAGCTTCAGAACCTCGGGAAAGCCCGCGATTTCGGGCTGCTGCACCGGCTGGACCGCGAGACGAGCGGGCTGTTGGTTGTCGCGCTCACCGCGAGCGCGTACGACGGGCTGCGAGCGGCCTTCCGGACCCGCGATGTTCGCAAGTACTACTGGGCGCTGATCAAAGGGTGTCCTTCGCCGCACACGGGCGTGATCCGCAGGCCGATCGCTGAATCCGAGGGCCGGAGCATCGACGACGCGGCCCCGACGCACCGCTCGTCCAAGCCAGCGGCGAAGAAGCTGGCGCGGATCTCGGGGCTGGGCAAGCCAGCGATCACGGCGTACCGCGTGCTGCGCACAGGGCGGCTGGGGTCGCTGGTCGAGTGCCGGGCGGTGACGGGGCGGTTGCACCAGATCCGCGTACACCTAGAGTCCATCGGCTGCCCGGTCTTGGGCGACGGCTTGTACGCGACCCGGCCGATCGCGGCCGCGTCGCCAAGGCTGGCTCTGCACGCCCATCGTCTGGTGTTCAATCACCCGATCACGGGCGTGAAGATCGACGTGTCGTGCGGCTGGCCGACGGACTTGAAGCGGGTCGCCAAGCGGTTGAAGCTCGCAGAGGCCGAGGTGCCCAAAGCCAAGGGGCCCAAGTCGGCCGAGATGAACGAAGCCGACGTGCGAGATGAGCCTGTTGCCGAGATGGCCGTGGAGTCGAACAACGTTCCCGAGGCTGAGGCGACTGAATCTCCGCGGGAAGACGCTCCGGTTGCCAAGGTGCGAAAGACAGTTTCGAAGCGAGTCGCGGGCGAGCCGAAGGTCAAGATCAACCGCAAAGCGAGCGTCACGGCGAAACCCGAATCCAAATCAAATTCCAAACCCAAGCCCAAGTCCAAGCTTAAGTCCAAGTCCAAGTCCAAGTCCAAGTCCAAGTCCAAGTCCAAGTCCAAGTCCAAGCCCTAGTCCTAGTCCTAGTTCAAACCCAGATAGATCTCAAACGTCGAGACAGGCCATGAGGTCGGCGGCGATGCCGTCGGCGAGCATGAACCCAGCGTCAGTAAGGCTCCAGCGCGTGCTTGGCCTTGCCTCATCGTCGGCAACCTCGTTGGAAACATTCGTCACCAGCAAGTGGCCGTCTCGCTGGGCTTGATCTCTGGCGCGTTGCAATGCGAGCGCTGCTCGAGGATTGATGCCCGCGGCGTCTGAGATAAGGCGCGCCTCGTCAAGCCCCTCGCGCAGCCTCAGCGCAGTCATGATCCGTTCGGCCAAGGCTCGCTTGGCGTCGGGCGGTTCGTGGTCGATCATGGCCGAGAACCCGCGGTCGTTGAACTCCAGGTAATCATCGAGCCTAGGGATGTTCTTCCAGCGATGGCCGCCGACGTGCGCGGACGCGGACGGGCCGACCGCGAGCCACTGCTCTTGCCGCCAATACGCGAGGTTGTGGCGGCACTCCGCGCCGAGCTTGGCGAAGTTGCTGACCTCGTAGCGTTCGATCCCGGCCGCCCGAAGCGTCGCGAGCGTGGCGGTGAACATCTCGACCTCGACGTCCTCGTCGGCGGGCGTAAACTCGCCGCGTTTGAGCCGCGCGGTCATGGCCGTCTGCGGCTCATAGGTCAGGTTGTAGCAGGAGACGTGCTCGGTGCCCAGCGCGAGGGCGGTGTCCAGATCGTGCTGCCAGTCTTCGAGCGACTGACCAGGGATTCCAAAGATCAGGTCGATCGACTGCCGCGCGATCCCGGCCTCGCGGGCAAGACGCAGGGCCTTGCCGACGTTCTCCGGGTTATGCCAGCGTTCCAAGGTTTTCAGGTGCCGTTCGTTGAACGATTGCGCTCCGACACTGACCCGGTTCACGCCGCCAGCCCGCATGGTGGACATGAGCTCCGAGGTCACGGTCTCGGGGTTGCATTCGACGGTAAACTCGCCAGGCTGAGCCGTGCCGGGCGGTTTGTTCATCAGAGAGAGGTCGAAGAGTTCGGCCAGCCGCGAAAGCAGTCTTTCCCAGAGGTCTACCCGCAGCAGGCTGGGCGTACCACCGCCGACGAAGATAGTTTTCAGGGGTTGCCCGGCGGCCCAAGGAGCAACGGCTGAGAGTTCGGATTCCAGACGGGAGAGGAAACTTTGCTGGCGATCTCGCGTATCGACTATGGAGTAGAAATCGCAATAATGGCACTTGTGGAAGCAGAATGGGACGTGGATGTAGAGTGAGCGGACAGCCGCGGGCGAGGGGCTCCCCTCGTACGCGGCGTTGGTCCGCGGGTTGGTTTCCGGTCGTTGAACGGTGTCGAAAGCCAGCCCGGCGGAGCGGCGAACGCGTTGATCGAGGATCGGGATCACGGTACGCTGAGTCATCGAGGTTCTGGTATGGTCGAGGTCAGCGTTGCGTTGACGTCGGATTGGTCGTGTGGTTGGGCAAGCCGGCGGGTCGATGTTCGGGGTGTGTCCCCGGAACCTCGGCCGATGGGTGCCGGGAAAGGATAGCCGTCCAGTGCAAGTTTCCTTGGTGCTGGTTGTGAAGGACGAGAAGCCAAAGGAGATCAAGCTCTCCAAGGCCCGGACGATCATCGGTCGTCAGACCGAGTGTACGATCCGCATCCCGGTGTCGGCGGTGTCGCGCCAGCATTGCGAGCTGGTCATCGACGAGGACGAGGTGACGATCCGCGACCTGAACTCGGGCAACGGCACGTACGTCAACCGGAAGAAGATCAAGGAAGTGGTGCTGTCTCCGGGCGATCTGATCGCCGTCGGGCCAGCGGTGTTCGTGGTCCGCTTGGACGGGAAGCCAGCGAACGTGAACGCGGAGGACGCGTTGAAGGCCGGGTCCGCGCCCGAGCCTGCGGCGTCGTCGCCCGCGCCGTCGGCAGCGATCAGTAAGCCTGTCGTCAGCAAATCGGCCGCGGCGGCGAACCTTGAGGCGGCACCCAGAAAACCGGGCAAGCCCGCGTCGAGCGACATGGAAGACAGCAGCCTGAGCGACTTTGATTTCCTCGACGACGAGGACGACGACCAGCCGAAACTTTGATCTTTCGAGCCAGAGTGGGCCGGGGGTCGGCGGGCCGATTCACGACTCGCGCGAGTCATTCACGAAAGTCGGGCGGAGCGTCCGATACCGAGTGCCATGCCTGACCAACCGACCTCGTTTTCGCGCGCGCCAGAACGTTCCGACCGTCCCGACCACACTGCCCGGCCCGGCCGCTTCGACGTCGCTGGCAAGCACACCTACTTCGTCGGCATCGGCGGCTGCGGGATGTCGGGGCTGGCTCGCATGCTCAACGCGCGCGGGGCGATGGTCTCGGGCTCGGATATGAAGCCCTCCGAGACCACCGACGCGCTGGTCGCGGCCGGGTTCGAGGTCGGGTTCGAACAGACCAAGCAATGGCTCCCCGACGCCTGCGACCTCGTGGTTGCTTCGGCGGCCATCAAGCCGAACCACCCGCAGGTGCTCGAGGCCGAGCGTCGCGGGATCGGCGTGCTGACCTACGCCGAGGCGTTGGGCCGGAGCATGCTGGGCCGCACGGGCATCGCGGTCGCGGGCACGCACGGCAAATCCACCACCACGGCCATGCTGGGCGCGGCGCTGACCGACGCCGGGCTTGATCCTTCCGTGATCGTCGGGGCGACGTGCGCCCAGCTTGATCACGGCTGCCTCGGCCCCAAGGCCGTGCCCTCGGGGTTCAGGCTCGGGTCCCCCACCATTACCGACGGCCCGCGAGGCGGCGAGCCGGGGATCCTCGTCGCCGAGGCCTGCGAGTTCAACCGTTCGTTCCACAACCTATTCCCGTCGGTCGCATCGATCAGCTCGGTCGAGGCGGACCACCTAGACGTGTACGGCTCGCTCGACGCGGTGGTGGAATCGTTCCACGAGTTCGCCAAGCTGGTGCCAGCCAAGTCACAGGGCGGCGTGCTGCTGATCGCGCACGACGGGGCTCACCGCCGCGAGGTTACGGCCGGCCTTGAGTGCGAAGTTCAAACCATCGGGTTCTCACCCTCGGCCCACTGGGTGGTGAGCTACGACGTCGAGACGCGGGCGGTGAAGCTGACGCACGAGGGGACGACGATCGCGCGCTGGAACATGATCCTGCCCGGTGCGCACAACGCGATGAACGCGGCCACCGCGATGACGCTGGCGATCCTGGTCGGGGCCAAGCCCGAGCTGGTCGCGCGTTCGCTCGCGGCGTTCCGAGGCATCGACCGGCGGATGCAGATGCTGGGCGAGAGGCCGCTGCCGCTCGGCGGAACGGTGCGCGTCTATGACGACTACGGGCACCACCCGACCGAGATCGATTGCACGCTCAAGGCCTTGCGCGAGTTTGAGAAACCACAGGAACGAGGCGGGCGTCTGATCTGCGTCTTCCAGCCTCACCAGCACTCGCGCACGCGGTTCCTCTTGGAAGAGTTCGCCAACTCGTTCTCGCAGGCCGACGTGGTGATCGTGCCGCATATTTACTTCGTGCGCGACAGCCAGGAAGAGAAGCAGAAGGTCACGGCCTCGGACTTGGTTGATCGGTTGCGGACGCGCGGGATCCGGGCCATGCACCTGTACCCGTTCGAGGCGATCGTCGAGCAGCTTGAGAACCTATGCCAGCCGAATGATTTGCTGGTGGTGATGGGCGCGGGCCCGGTGAACGAGGTTGCCCGGGGGTATCTTCAAGGGGCGCCCGCGGCCGGACTCGTCGGAAGCGACGCGGTGAATAAGGTTGCCGTGTGATCGGTCGAGCCTGATGGCTGGGCGACGCGCGAGTCGAATCAGGAAGCCAGCGAAGAAGGCGAACAGAGAAGTCGAACACGGAAGGCGAACAGGGAAAGGTAAGTTGCGTTGATCGTGGCCGACGAACCGACAACACCGGCGCTCTTGATCGAGCGGAACGTGCTGATCTCGACCTGGTTCCACGTCGGCGGCGGCGCGGATCGCTTGGCCCGGCCTACGAACGCTGAACAGTTGAGCGAGTGTCTGCGGATTGATCCGTCTCTGCGCGTGCTGGGCGACGGCGCGAACCTGCTCGTCGATGACGACGGCGTAGATTCACTAGTCGTCACGCTCGCGGACGGCGATTTTTCTGCGGTACGCATCGACGACGATCACCGCGACGATTTCGTACTGGTGACGGTCGGCGCGGGCGTAAACCTGCCCAAGCTCATCAACCAGACCGTGCGGCTCGGGCTCGCCGGGCTGGAAACGCTCGGAGGAATCCCGGCGTCCATCGGCGGGGCGCTCGTGATGAACGCAGGCGGCGCGTTCGGACAGATCGCGGACGTGGTCGAGCGGGTCTTCGCAATGCGCCGCGACGGCACGCTCACGAATCTCACGCGCGATCAGATCGCCTTTGGATACAGGCATTCCGGGCTCAATGACCTGATCGTGACGAGCGCTGAACTGCGGCTTGCGCGCGCGGGCGCGTCCCAGCTCCGTCAGAAGCACCTCGATGTAATGGCGTACAAAAAGCGCACGCAGCCCATGGCCGACAACTCGGCCGGGTGCGCGTTCAAGAACCCCACGCTCAGCGCGGACATCGCCGGAGACGGTGGGCAGGAGCCGATCGGGGCCAAGGGTCAGCGTGTGAGCGCTGGCATGCTCATCGACCGCGCGAGGTGCAAGGGATTGCGAATCCGCACCGCCTCGGTCAGCGATCGGCACGGAAATTTCCTGACCGCAGATACCGGCGGCAAGGCTCGCGACGTGATCGAACTCATCGGCGAGGTTCGTCGGCGCGTGTACGACCGGTTCGGGGTTGAACTGCACACCGAGGTCGTGGTCTGGACGAGGACCGGCCAAGACTCGGCCGCGAAGGCGCAAGTTCACAACCCATGAGCACAGCGCGTCACATCGTCGTTCTGGGCGGCGGCCCCGACGCCGAGCGTGAGGTCAGCCTCAACAGCTCGAAGAACGTCGCCGAGCAACTCGCGGCGTCGAGGTTGTTCACGGTCGAACGAGTCGTCATCGACCGCCCGAGCGGCGCCGATCTTCGCGCGATCCGGGCCGACCTCTTTTTCCCGGTGCTTCACGGCGGGTTCGGCGAGGGCGGGCCGTTGCAGGACTTGCTCGAGGCCGACGGCCGCCCGTTCGTCGGCTGTCGCGCAACGGCCGCACGACACGCGATGGATAAGTTCGCTACGAAAATGACGGCACTCTCGTGCGGGATCCCGACCGCGCGAGCCGGGATCTTCTTCGCGACCGACTCCGCGTCCCCGTTCGAGTTCCCGGTGGTGCTCAAGCCGGTACACGAGGGATCGAGCGTGGGCGTTCATCTCTGCCACGACCGGGCCAAGTGGGACAAGTCGCGCGCGGAGGTTGCGCGCGACATGCTCGCGCACCCGGGGCGCGTCTACATGGTCGAGAAGATGGTGATCGGCAACGAGCTCACGGTCGGCGTGTTCGACCCCGCAGGACCCGGGGCGCGAGCTCTCGCGCCGATACACATCAAACCGGCCGTCGAGTTCTATGACTATGAGGCCAAATACAACCGCGACGACACGCAGTACATCGTGGACGATCCGGCGCTGCCCGCGAACGTCAAAGACCTGATCCGCGAGCAGGCGCTCGACTTGGCGCGGGCGATGAGCGTGCGTCATCTCTGCCGCGTTGATTTTCTGCTTGATTCCAAGGGCAAGGCTTGGATGCTGGAGGTCAACACCATGCCCGGTTTCACCGCCCACTCGCTCTATCCCATGGCCGCCACGCACGCGGGCATAAGCCTGCCGGGGCTCTGCACGGCGCTGGCAAACCTCGCGTGGCGCGACGCCGCGACGGCGGCCCTATCGTAAACA
>Ga0209591_10000683_pt1 | contig 43352 bp, 31 predicted proteins | sample MAT01_FD_187207 | JGI IMG/M metagenome (GOLD analysis project Ga0209591, IMG submission 187207) | Freshwater microbial communities from Lake Fryxell liftoff mats and glacier meltwater in Antarctica - MAT-01 (SPAdes) (version 2) | ecosystem: Environmental > Aquatic > Freshwater > Ice > Liftoff...
CCGCTGATATCGACGAGCGCAGCCCCCCCGCGGTCACCAGTGGTGCACGCCACCCCGCCAATCGCGGAACTCCGGCTCGTCGGCGACCTGGCACCGGTCGAGGATGGCGAGGAGCCCTCGCGCCACCTCGTCGATATCGGCGTGGAAGTCGGGGCCCGAGATGTCGACCTTGTACCGGCCCGCGTTGCCGACGACCGCCGCGATGCCGGCGCGCTGCAGGTCCAGCGCCGCGATCCGCGCCATCATCAGCTGTGCGGCGTAGGCAGCGCCCAGTGCATACCCGCCGCCGCGAATCTTTTCACCGATCACGCCGAGCCACGTCGCCTGGATCAACACGCGTACGGGGCGGATGTACGTCACGAACTGGAGTGCGGCGAGCGTCGGATCGAGGACCTGCGGCGTCTCGGCGAGCAGACGTTCTGCGTTCAGCGCGCGAAGATCGCTGGCCGGATCGTCGGCCTCGTCACTCTGCGCCGGAGGTATCGGCAGTTCGGCGATGACGACACGTTCCACAGGGCCGACGCTGGGCCAGGCGCCGGCCGTCCATGGCACGACGGTGAGTTGCGTCGGATACTCGTCGCGCAGATCTCCGAGGGCCGGCGGCACCCGATGCGGCGCCTGCACCCCCGCCAGTACACGACCACCGCCCGCAAGCGACTGTCGTACGCATGCCAACCCCAGTGGGCGATGCGCCCCGAGCACGAACGTCGTCACGCCATAACCTCGCGTCTTGCAATGTGAAGCCCGATACCACCCAGCAGCATCTGCCGCGATTCAATCAGTACAAAGCCGTGCGCGCGCAGGCGCGCACTGAACTCGTCTGACGTCACAAAGCTATCGATGGATCGTGCGATGTACCCGTAGATCGCCGGCGTGCGATGCCACCACCAGCCCACCAGATTGCCTGCCATTCGCAGGTACCAGAGAAAGAGTGCGCGCCAGAGCGCGTTCGTCGGCAGGAAGAAGTCGAGCGAACCGAGGGTGCCACCAGGGCGCAGCACACGCGCACATTCGCGAATCGCGGCGTCGAGATCGGGCGCGTTGCGAAAGCCGTATCCGGCAGTGATCACATCCACCGATGCGGTCTCGGACGGCAGGGCGGCAAACTCACCGACGGCGTAGGTCACCCTCCGCTCGGCGTCCGTGCCCGTGCGCGTGCCTGCCAGTCGCAGCATTTCAACCGATGGATCGACGCCCGTCACGCGTAACGCCGGCAGCGCGGTCGCGAGCGCGATACCGAGATCACCGGTGCCGCATGCGATGTCCAGTGCAGTGCGCGCCGCTCGTGCGTGGATTGTCGTGGCGGCGATCAGGTCACGCTTCCAGCTGGCGTCCATCCCAAAGGAGAAGAGTCGCGTAAAGGCGTCGTACCGTGGCGCGATGACGTCGAACATCGGCGTCACCAGCCCTTGCTTTCGCGCCACATCCGCCATCGCGGCGTCCAGATCCTGCGCACGAAATCGCGCGAGGGCATCGGTTGGCTCATCAATTTGCATGCGCGATGGTACCCGGCTCGCCGCTGTGCGGCAACGGTCAGCCCCGTCAGCCGCCCCTCACACGCATCGGCCTCACGCCGGCATCAGAATCCGATCGTGAGTCTGCGCCGCGCAAGAGTGACTGTCGGCGCCAGCAGTGGCGCGCGCAGCAGCACACGATCGAGCGCCTTGTCCACGGTGCGGCTGCGCGTGCCGACGTAGCCGATCGCTTCGACGAGTGCGCGGGTCCGGGCGGTGTCGGCACCGGGCTCGATCTGCCGGAGCGTATCCAGCACCGCCGACAACGGCCGCCGGCGTTCGCGGTCGGCCAGCAGCCCTCTCAGCGCCGCGTCGCGCACCCTCGGCTCACCGGCGGCGAGGGCCTGAGACAGAGCCCGATCGCCGTCGCCGGGAATCTTGCCGAGCACCTGTGCGGCGCCCTGCCGGAGCGGTGCGGGGCCGTCCCAGAGAATGAGCTGGAGCGGCCGTTGCGCCCCCCTTGCGGCGCGGCCGGCGCGGAGCAGAATCGACAGTGCGACGCGGGCGCGCAGGATTCCATCGCCGCCATCGATGGTGGGCGATTCGGAGATCTCGCGTGCCAGACTGCGTCCGACCAGCGTCGCCGTCTTCGAGCCCGGACGTTCATCGAGGGCCGCCAGGGCCGCCAGGGTCGCGCCACGGACGCGAGGGTCATCGTCGCCGACGTGATCGCGCAGTGCATGAATTGCGTGGCGTGCTGCGGCGCCGGCGTTCGCGAGCGCCGCGGCGGCACGGGCGCGATCACGCGACTCGCCGAGGACCAACCGTTCCCGAAAGCGCCTGATGTTGTCGTCGCTGATCTGCACCAGCGCAATGCCCGCATCGGCGCTGACGAGCGGATCGTCGTCGTGCCATGCGCGCCAGAGGGCGGGTGAGGCCTTTCGCGCCGCCTTGCCGCCGTGGCCGATCGCCCGGATGGCGGTGCGCCGAACGGCGACGTCCGGATCGCCGATCAGGGGTGTGAGGTAGATCACCGTCGCACTGGTCACATCGGCAAACTGCGCCAGCGCTTCCAGCGCCGCCTGACGCACCACCGGCTGCGGATTGCGCAGATCGTCGCGCCAGTCCGACTCGGCGCGACCGGCGACGAGTGGGGTGCGGTCCTGCCCACAGACGGGGACCGGGGTCGCGACCAGGAGCGCAGCGAGCGCACAGAGACTTGCCGAAGCGGGCAGACGCATGTATCCGAGTATCGGCCGCTCGCGCCGGATCCTGCGCCAGATGTTTTCCTGTCGGCCTGGCGGGCTCAGCGTTACTCGTCGTCCAGGATCACGCGGATTCCTGGCGTCTCCAGATCATCCATCTGACCGGAGCGGACGGCCCAGAGGTAGCCGGCGAGGGCGATCGCGACGATCACCAGCGCCAGCGGCACCACTACATACAGAACACTCACCGCGCCTCCGTGCGGAACGATGTACCGAGCCAGCTTGCGAGCACGACCGTCAGTGAGCTCGCCGGCATCATGATCGCCGCGATGAGCGGTGAAATGTGCCCGGTCATCGCCAGCACGATACCGATCGCGTTGTAGGTGAAGGCCCATGCGATGTTGCGCCGAATGACCCGCATCACGCCCTGCGCACCGGCGTCGAGCGCCACCAGCGCACCGAGGCCCGGTCGTGTGAACGCGACATCGGCAGTCGATAACGACGCTTCGGCGCCGCCGTGGACGCCGATGCCGACGGTGGCTGCCGCAATTGCAGCGGTGTCGTTCACACCATCGCCAACCATCGCAACGCATGGCGGAGTTGCAGTGGCTCGCGACGCGCTCACCAGCGCGCGAACGTGCTCCGCCTTCTGCTCGGGGCTCGCATCGGCGATGATGTCGTCGGGTGCAAAGCCGAGTGCGATGCCAACTCTCATCGATGACTGGACTGTATCGCCGGAGAGCAGAACCGTGCGCCACCCGCGCCGTCGAAGTGCAGCCAGTGACTCGGCAGCGTCCTCGCGGATCGCATCACCGAACGCCGCCTGCGCTGCGACCGCGCCATCCACCGCGATGATCACCGCCGTGTAGCCATCGGCCTCGGGCCATGCGGGTATCACAGCGTTCGGCAGCAGTGACCGAACGAATCGAGGCGACCCAACGACAACGTGATGCGGTTCAACCGTCCCAGCCACGCCGCCGCCGATCGTGTGTGTTGCCGATGCAACGGGGGCGGGCACCATGTCGCCCCACGCGCGCTGGAAGCCGGCGGCGATCGGGTGCGATGACGTCACCTCCAGTGCGAGAATCAGTCGCTTCGTCCACTCGTCACCGCGCCAGGCGACGAGTGTCGTTTCGCCACGCGTCAGGGTACCGGTCTTGTCGAGCACCAGCCAGCCGGGGCGGCTGAACGATTCGAGCGCCTCGCCACCTTTCACGAAGATCCCGGCCCGCGCGGCGCGACCGACCGCTGCCGACATCGCCAGCGGCGTGGCCAACGCCAGTGCGCACGGGCATGTCACGATCAGCAGTGCGATCGTGTTGTCCCACGCCGACTGCGGAGCGCGCTGCACCCAGAGCAGGTACGTGACGACGGCCAGCACGAGCACCCCAACCACGACGCGCGCGGCGAGTCGATCGGCGAGCAACACGACCGGCGCGCGATGCCGTGCGCTGTCGCTCACCTGTGCCAGTATTCGTGCGAGTCGGCTGTCGTCGCCAGACGCAGTCACCCGGATTCGCAGCGCGGCCGTGCAATTCAGGGTACCGGCATACACGCGATCATCGATGCCGACAGTGACTTCCTTGGACTCCCCGGTGAGAATCGCGCGATTCACCGCGCTCCGCCCGGCGACCACGGTGCCGTCGGTGGGTACCGACTCACCGGCGTGCACGACGATCAGCGCTCCCTCCGGCACTGCATCAGTGGGGACGTGCTGCTCGCCGCCGTCGGCGTTTACCAGTCGGGCCGTCATCGGTGTCAGCGCGAAGAGCTGTTCGGTGGCGTCGAGCGCGGCACGCTGTCCTCGCGCCTGAAGAAACCGACCCACAAGCAACAGGAAGACCAGTGCGCAGACGCCATCGAAGTAAATCGGGCCGACGCCGGTCACGGTGTTGATCGTGCCGCGCACCGCGCCGGCGCCAAGCGCCAGCGCGATCGGCACATCCATGTGCACCCGGCGCGCTCTCAGCGCCGCCAACGCACTCACGAAGAACACACGTCCGGGCCACACCAGTGCGGGAATCGTGAGCCCGCAGCTGATCCAGCGGAACAGCGAAATCGTAGCGGGATCCATCGAGTTCAGCTCACCGCTGTAGAGCGCGAAGGCGACCAGCATGACGTTGGTGGCAATCGCACCAGCCACGCCGATGCGGACCAGCATCGCCCGATCCTCACGACGACGCAGCGCCGCCTGTTCGCCACCGCGGTACGGATGCGGCGTGTACCCCAGCGCATCGAGCGTGCTGGCGATGGTCGAGAGCGTTGTGGCGCCCGCATCCCACCGTACCGTCGCTCTCGACTGTCGAACGTCGAGCACGGCGCTGATCGTCCCGGGGACCAGCAGTGGAACGCGCTCGATCAACCAGACACACGAGGCGCAGTGCACGCCCTCGAGCGCCAGTTCGATCTGTGCGGTGCCGTCCGCTGCGATCTGTACGTACCGTGCGTGGAACGCGGCGTGGTCGAAGTCGGCGAACCCACGCCTCGATGGCGCAACCGGCGCGGTTCGTCGCTCCGCGAAGTGGTGATACGCCCCAAGACCGTGTGTCTGCAGCATCACGAAAGCCGTCGCGCAGGCGGTGCAACAGAACTGCGCCCGCTCATCGCTGAACAGGGCCGACACCGGCAGGCCGCAGTGCGCGCACGGTGTTTCCGTGAACGGCTCACCGGCGAGTGGAGCGCTGAGCGTAGCGGTCATCGTTGTTCAGCGTGACGATGTCTGGTGCTGTGATCCGGGGTCGTCATGGGCGGCATCAGCAGGTGCGAGGCCAGTTCGCCCACACCCAGTGCCACGACCAGCGACGCACTCGCGATAGGCCAACGCCTGCGCGCGATTGGCCCCATCCGCCGTACGCCGGCGACCGCCGCCAGCAACATCGGGAGCGTTCCAAGCCAGAAGACTCCCATCACGTTTGCGCCGCGAACGGCCGACCCGGTGCCCATCGCGGTGGCCACGAATGCCCACAGCCAGCCACAGGGCAGCAGGCCGGTGGTGACGCCGATGGCTGTGGCGCGGAGCCGCGGGTCCCACATCGACGAGCGCTCTGCGATGCGGGCCAGCACACCACCCCACCGCGCTGCGATCGGCGTCGTCGGTTGTGATCGCATCGGCTGCAGGGCCGCCTGCAGCTGGAGTGCCCCCCAGACGATCAACGCCACGCTCGTCATCAACGCAGCCGTCCGCTGAACGCTCGCGATGAGCCCAAGCTGGTTCATCCCGGCGCCGAAGGTGCCTGCAATTGCACCGAGGGTCACATACGCGCCCAGCCTTCCGCCGTGATACCAGCTGCCGCGGCGCGCACCACCATTTGCCAGGCAGGCGAATACGCTGCACATCGCCCCGCAATGCACGGACCCCAGTACACTGGCGACGAGTACACCGAGCAGCAGCGTCATTTGAGCTCCACACGCTGCAGCGATGTGAAGAGCTCCGCACCAAGCACCGCGCGGAGGCGAATCTCCCACAGACCGGAGACCGCGTGCGGTACAGGCACGGTCCAATGGTCCCCGTCACGCTCAAGGCGAAGCGTGTTTATCTGTGCCGCGTGCGCCACCGCCAGCGCTTCGCCCACGATCGAGTCCACCATCACTGGCGCGCCGGTCGAGTCGGTGATGGCGATTCGCAGGACAGTCGAGTCAGGGGATGCTCTGACGATCGTCGCGTTCACACGCCATCCGAGCGCACGGTCGCGCCGCGACTGCGACATCGTCTCATCCCAGTTCACGGCGCGCGCATAGTAGTCGGGCTCCACCGCGAAGTGCGGATCGCTGGACGCCAGTCGTGCCATCCACACGCCGAAGAGCATCTGCGCCAGAAGCACGGTGACGATGGCGATTGGCCACGGCTGGAACCGTCGTGTGGGTGTTGTCACGGTGCAGCCGTCGCGCTGGAAAGGGGGCCGAGCATCGCGAACGGCAGCGTGCGCACGAAGGAAGTCCCCGCCTGCACCTGCACGGAGATGGTGCGACGCCCGTTGGTGAACGACGCACGATCGGCCAGCAGGAACAGGCTCGTTGTGCGTTGGGAGTTGGCGGCGATCGTCAGCGGCAGCTCAGGTGCAATCACCTCGCCGCCCGTCAGCCCCGTCACCGTCAGGGTGTATGTCTGTGGCAGGTTTGATCGATTCGCGATTTTCACACGGAGCTGGTTCGCAACGCGACCGTCGCTCTCGACGCGGTACGGCTCCGAACTCGAACGCAGGAGTATGACATCGGCAGTCGCACGTGTACCGAGTGTCACTCCGAGTCCGCTCAGCGCGAGAAGCAGCGCGCCGGAGTAGATCGCAACCCGCGGCCGCAGGATACGGGAGGGCCTGCCGGCCAACCCTTCCTGCGACGCGTAACGGATGAGCCCTTTCGGTTTGTGAAGCTTCAGCATGATGTCATCACAGGCGTCGATGCACTGGGTGCAGTGCACGCACTCCATCTGCAGTCCGTTCCGGATATCGATCCCGGTGGGACAGGTGGCAACGCAGGCACCGCAGGCGATGCAGTCTCCCGATCGTTCTGTTCGCGCGTGTCCGGCTGCGCGAGGCTCACCGCGTTTTGGATCGTAGGCAACGATCAATGATTTGCGATCGATCAACGCCGACTGCCAGCGACCGTATGGGCAGGCGATCAGGCACGTCTGCTCGCGGAACCAGCCGAAATCGATGAAGATCAACGCCGTCGTCACGGCCATCACGAGAAACGGCGTCGGATGGTCATACGGAGACAGTCGCACCCATTGAGCCAGCGTATCCGTACCGACGAAGTACGCCAGAAAGGTGTGTGCCAGCACCAGACAGATCGGTACGTAGATGACGTACTTCAGGATCCGTCGTGGCGCCATGACGCCGCTCGCCTTGTCCAGCGCCAGCGAGCCGCTCCTCCCGCCCTCGAGGAGGCGTTCAATGGGGCGAAAGACAAACTCCATGTACACCGTCTGCGGACACCCCCATCCGCACCACACCCGACCGAAGAGCGCCGAAAACAGAAACACCGACAGCACTGCGCTGCTGAGCAGCAACATCAGAATCAGCGTGTCGGTCGGCAGAAACGTCGTACCAAGGAGCGTGAACTCGCGGGTCGGCACATTGAGCAGGATCAACGGCTTGCCGTCCCACCGCAAATGCGGCAGTGTGACGAAGAAGGCGATCAGCCCATAGCCGACGATTCGGCGGCGCGACCACCACTCGCCCGTCGACTCGCGGGGCCGGATCCAGTGTCGCGATCCGTCCTCGTTGAGCGTTGGCAAAACGCGTCCGACGGCCTTCGGTGCACTCACCGCTTCACCACCACGCCCTCAGCCGCCTTGGGTTTGGCCGGTGACGTGCCCTGCAGCGTCCAGACATATGCCACGACGTGCTCCATCTCGTCGGGCTTGAGCAGCTTGCCCCACGCCGGCATGCCCTTCGCGAGGATGCCGTTGTTCACGGTAGCGTATATGTCGCCGATGGTCTCACCGTGCAGCCACGCATCGTCGGTGAGGTTCGGCCCGATCAGCCCGCCACCGTCGGCGCCGTGGCACGCTGCACACCTGGCTGCCCAGACACGCTGGCCCTTTGCAACATCCTCCCGCCTTCCAGCTGCGGCCAGGAGAGTGCGGGTATCGCCACCACCAGTATTCGCGGGATGAGCGGCGCGGAACGCAGCCATGTCCTTCTCGTACTCGGCGACACTTCCCGACCCGGTGCCGAAATTCCAGGGATTCAGGTAGTAGATGATGGCGAACGCGATCGTGATCCAGAACGTGATGACCCACCACTGCGGCATCGGATTATCGTATTCCTGAATACCGTCGTACGAATGCTCGAGGAGGCGGTCACGCTCGGTGGGATTGGTGGGGTTGCTCACGGCGTGTCCTCGGCGGATGTGGGAGCCTCGTCGAGCGGGATCTGCGCGTCACTGCTCCAGCGCGCGCGATGACTCGGCCACCAGATCCACAGGCCGATCGACAGAAACGCTCCGAAGAACAGGACCAGCGCAACGACGGCGTAGTGCGTAAGGCCCGATCCGCTCATCAGGTCGGTGAGGGTCATGGAGCACTCCGCGCCAGTTTACCGGTCGCAGGCCCGGCTGCCGGCCGTGCGGCACCAAGTGGCCGGTCGTTCGCCAATTTGATATCCTGGCCGAGCCGCTGGATGTACGCCACGATGGCCGTGATCTCGCGATCCTGCAGGTTTGCGGGCCCACCGCTCTTCTCGATGTCGGTGGCGATCAGCTGCGCCTGTGCCCGCGCCATCGCTTCCGCTTGTGTCACAGCCTTGCCGTATGGGACGCCGAGCATCGCCATGACACCAACGCGCTTCTGGATCTCCGGCCATGGAATGGCAGTCGTCGCGAAGTGCGGATAGCTCGGCATCAGCGAACCAGTCACGATGTCCTTCGGGTTGTTGAAGTGCGTCACGTGCCACAGGTTCGGATACTTGCCTCCTTCACGTGCGAGATCCGGGCCATTGCGCTTCGATCCCCAGAGAAACGGGTGGTCGTACACACTCTCGCCGGGCTTGGAGTACTCGCCGTAGCGCTCCGTCTCGTAGCGAAGCGGACGCACCATCTGCGAATGGCAGTTGAAGCACCCCTCCCTGATGTACACGTCACGCCCGTACAACTCCAACGGTGTGTAGGGCTTGACACTCGCGATCGTCGGAACGTTGGATTTGATCAGGAACGTGGGGACGATCTCTAACAGCGATGCGACGGCAACGGCGATCGTGACCAGCACGCTGAACAGCACCGGCATCGCCTCCCACTGCCGGTGATAGCGCATCGCGCGCACCCGCCCGATCACGCCTTCGCCGACTGGCGCCAGAATCACCGGTTCGATCCACGACCTGGCGAGGGGGGCAGCGTGAATCACCGGAACGTCGTAGACGGCGGGCCGTGCCTTCCACGTCATGAACATGTTCCAGCCGAGCAGAAACACACCCACCAGATAGAGACTGCCGCCGACCACCCTTACCCAGTACATGGGGAGCAGACGCACCACCGTCTCGATGAAGTCGGGGTACATCAGGCGCCCCGTTTCGTCGAAGGCACGCCACATCAGGCCCTGCGTGATGCCCGCTGAATAGATCGAGACGACGTAGAGAATGATCCCGAACGTTCCGATCCAGAAGTGCATCTCCGCCAGTCGCTTGCTGTACAATGGTGCCTGAAAGAGCCGCGGCAGCAGCCAGTATATCATCCCGAACGTGATGAAACCGTTCCACCCCAGCGCTCCGGTATGCACGTGAGCAATGATCCAGTCGCTGTAGTGCGCCAGTGCGTTCACGCTTTTGACGCTCAGCATGGGGCCTTCGAACGTGGACATGCCGTAGGCGGTGATCCCGATCACGAAGAACTTGAGGATCGGATCGTTCACCACCTTGTGCCAGCCGCCGCGGAGCGTGAGCAATCCGTTCACCATGCCACCCCAGCTCGGTGCCCACAGCATCACCGAGAACACCATGCCGAGCGATGACGCCCACTCGGGGAGCGCCGTGTAGTGCAGGTGATGCGGGCCGGCCCAGATGTACATGAAGACCAGCGACCAGAAGTGCAGAATCGACAGCCGATAGCTGAACACCGGGCCTTCGGCGGCCTTCGGCATGAAGTAGTACATCAAGCCGAGGAAGGGTGTCGTGAGGAAGAACGCCACCGCGTTGTGTCCGTACCACCATTGCATGAACGCGTCCTGTACACCCGCGTAGACGCTGTAACTCTTCATTGGACCGGCCGGAATCGACAGGTTGTTGAAGATGTGAAGAATCGCGACCGTGATGATGCTCGCCAGATAAAACCAGAGCGCCACGTAGAGGTGCCGCTCGCGGCGGCGGATCAGTGTACCGATGAAGTTGACCGCGAAGACGACCCAGATCACCGTGATCGCGATGTCAATCGGCCATTCCAGTTCGGCGTACTCCTTGGCCTGGGTAAAGCCCAGCGGGAGTGAGAGGGCGGCCGCCAGAATGATGGCTTGCCATCCCCAGAAGTGGATCTTGCTCAGCGTATCGCTGAACATGCGCGCTTTCAGCAGGCGCTGCGTGGAGTAGTAGCAGCCGCAGAAGAACGCGTTTCCGCCGAAGGCGAAGATGACGGCGTTGGTGTGGAGCGGACGGAGTCGTCCGAAGCTTGTCCACGGCAGCCCGAGGTTGAAAACGGGACTCGCAAGTTGAAGTGCTATCAGCACGCCAACCAGCATCCCGATCGCGCCCCACGCCACGCAGGCCACCATGAACTTGCGGACAACGTCGTCGTCGTACGAAAACGCATCGAGCGGAGTGGTCACGCGCGAAGGCGCAGCGGCAGCGACGGCCGTGGTCATGAACGAACACCTCGTACGGTGGAAGTAAGGAGCGCGCACGGCGGCGCGGCTGACCCTGACAACTTCTCCCACCTGTGCCGCTCAAGGAGTCAGGCAGACACCGCATGTTGCGGCGTGACACCGGACATCGGCGTCCGGCATTGCCCTACATCCGCACTTCTTCGTCGAGCAGCCCCAGGCGTACAGCAAAGCGAACGTAGTCGGGCCGATGCGACAGCCCGATCTTCTCCTGGATCCGCTGCTTGTACGTATCAACCGTCTTGGCGCTGATGTGCAACTGCGCACCAATGTCGGGGCCGGTGTAGCCGGCTGCGATCAGGCGGAGAATCGTTCGCTCGCGATCGGAGAGTGATTCGTATTGCCTCTGTTCCACGGCGCGGTGGTCGCGCTTCTTCAACTCCTTCGCCAGAGCGCGAACGGCACCGATCTGCAGATACTGGTCCCCTCGCGCAACCATGCGCACCGCATCCACCAGCTCGCGATCCGCCGCGTTCTTCACCAGATAGCCGCTCGCTCCCGCTTCCAGCAGCCTGACGAGATGCTCGTCCTCGGCGTGCATGGTCAGAATCAGGATTCTGGACGGTGATTCCAGGCGTTGCAACTCGCGCGTCGCCTGCGCACCATCCATCACATCCATGCTCAGGTCCATCACAACGACATCGGGCTTGAGTCGCATCGTCGCGTCGACCGCCTCGCGTCCATTTCGCGCCTCGCCGATCACCGTTATGTCAGGCGCCGTGCCCAGGACCGCCTTGAGGCCGTAGCGCACCACAGCGTGGTCGTCGGCGAGCAGCACTGTAATGACATCGTTCCCCATGGCGACCTCCAGGTCTGCCAACAACGTGATCTCTGCCCGGCGTTGGCGGTGTCAGGCGAAGCCGGACACCAAAGGTGGCGCAAGTGGCTAGAATTTGCGTTAATGCCAATCCGAAATGTTCCCGATCACGCACTGGCTCGCATCGTTCACGTCGCGTCAGACGCCATTCTCTGTGTCGACGCAGCGCAGACGGTCTGCTTCTGCAACGATGGCGCCTCCCGCATGTTCGGCTATGCGCCCGAAGAGGTGCTGGGTCAGCCGCTGTCGATGCTCATCCCGGCCCGGTTTCACGGCGCACATGCACGTCACGTGAACACCTTCGGGGCTGGCGACAGCGCAGCCCGGCGCATGGGAGAGCGGTCCCCGATCTTTGGTGTGCGGCAGAGCGGTGAAGAGTTTGCGGCGGAAGCCGCGATCATCCACGTGGAGACGGAGGAAGGCCCGCTGTTCGCGGTGGTCATGCGCGATGTTTCGGAACGGCGGCGGAGCGAGATCGTTGCCCAGCGAGCGCTATCGGACGCGCAGACTGCCCTTCGTGACCGCGACGACCTTCTCGGCATCGTTTCGCATGATCTGCGGAATCCGGTGAATGCGGTGAAGATGCTGGCGGCGACGCTCCTGCGAATGCCGACTGACGCCGCTGCCGCCACGTTGCCGCCGAACGCCGTTGAGCACGCGACTGTGATGCTGGAAGCAGCGACGCAGATGGACGCGCTGATTCAGGATCTGCTGGACGTCACGCGGCTGGAGCGCGGTCAGCTCCGGCTGGTTCGCGAGCCGGAAGCGATCGGGGTGCTGATGGCCACGATGGCGGACATTCTTGCGCCGTCGGCCGTCGCCCGCGGAGTGTTGCTGGAAACCGAGATCGAGGCTGGCTTGCCTGCGGTCGAAATCGATCACGATCGGATCGCGCAGGTGCTGTCAAACCTGGTTGGAAACGCCATCAAGTTCACCGCGTCGGGGGGCTCCGTGCGGATGAGGGCAGCGCGCGGTGCCGAGGGTGTGATCGTGTCGGTACAGGACACGGGAGTCGGGATTTCCACCGAGGACCTCCCGTATGTGTTCGATCGCTTCTGGCAGAGCAAGCGGACGAATCGGTCGGGGGCGGGGTTGGGGCTCGCGATCGCGAACGGGATCGTGCGGGCGCACGGGGGGACGCTGGTGCTCGACAGTGTGCTGGGGCAGGGGACGGTGGCGACGATTGCGCTGCCGGCGCGCAGATAGCGGGACGGCAGCGCTGTGTATGCGCGAGCATGGCGCAGTGCGCTGCTCGTGCATGACCTGTGCCCTGGCTGCATTGTGCTGACAGCTATCCTTCATCGTCGATCACTTTCACTTGATGGAGCGGGCGCAGATGACACGAGTAGCGGTGCTGGGGATGGGGCTGCTTGGCAGCGGGTTCGCGGAAGGGTTGCTGGCACGTGGCGGTACGGAGGTGGTGGTCTGGAACCGTTCACCGGCCAAGACGCTGCCGCTGGTCGCGCTGGGGGCGAGTGCAGCGGAGTCGCCTGCCGATGCGGTTCGCGACGCCGATCGCGTGCATCTGGTGCTGCTGGACGACGACGTCGTCGATGCCACGATCGCCGATCTTCGGGGAGCGCTCTCCCCCGGTACCGTGATCATCGATCACACCACGACCCAGCCGGCACGCACCGCGGCGCGCGCGGCCGCCCTCGAGGCAGACGGTATCCAGTATCTGCACGCCCCGGTCATGATGGGGCCCGGTGCGGCACGGTTGGCCAAGGGCTTCATGCTGATCGCCGGGCCCACCGCGCGAGTGGAATCAATTCGGACAGCGGTGTCGGCGATGACCGGCGAACTGTGGCACGTTGGCGAACGCGCCGATCTCGCGGCGGTCTACAAGCTGTTCGGCAACGCATCGGTGCTGTCGGTGATCGGTGTCGTCGCCGATGTGATGCGGCTCGCCGACGCCACCGGTGTCGCGCGGAGTGCTGTGTTGGAGATGCTGGCCAGGACGAACCTCAACGCCGCCGTGGTCACGCGCGGTCCGCTGATGGTGAGCGGCGAGTTCGAGTCGAACTTCACGCTCGATGTGGCGCGCAAGGATGTTCGGCTGATGCTGGAAACCGTGTCGCCGGACGCTGCCCCGATGCTCAAGGCGTTGGCCGGACGCATGGATCAGTCACTCGCGGCGGGCCACGGTCAGGAGGACTTTGCCGTGATCGGAAGGAGTGGGGCGTAGGTCCGGAATCCGAAGTCCGAAGTCTTGAGTCGTGAGCGTCGACGCGTGAAAGCGTATCGACGGCACGGTTCTCTGACGCCGCCCGCCGATCATCTCTGCCGCGCTGTGTCGCCAGCACTCTCACCTTTCAGGCGTGTCAGCTCCGATTCGACGGCGGGGTTACGCAGCAGTCCATCGGCGATCTCCGCAATCTCGTCGGCCCGACGCCACTCATGTTCGAGGTCGAGCAGTTCTCCGGCGAGCCAGCGTCGTTCGCTGTCCTCGTGCACCAGCATCTCGAGTGCGAGGCGGCGCGGCTTGCTGATGCTGTAGAGGCTCGCTCTTTCCATGCGCTCCCACTTGTTGCGGCCGCCGAAGAGCAGCTGGGAGGGCGTCACTCCGCGCTCCGAGAGATGAGTGGTTGCGTCCGCAATCATTCGTGTGCCGGCACCCTGTTCGTGCACAAGAGGGAGGATCTGGCGCAAGGCGCGAGGCTGATCCCTCTCGTCAACCTGCGTGAAGTGAGTCGGAGCATCGAATTCGGCCTTCCACGCACCGCCCGTATCACCGCGGAGACGTTCGCGGAGAAAGACTGGCAGCATCAGCAGGCGATGCAGAGGATGCGACGCTTCCACCGGCCGACGGACGATCGGCACCCACAGCGCCACGCCATTCGCGTCGGTCGGTTCGACGACGATTTGCGCCAGCATGTTCCGTGTCACGTATGCCGTCTGATCGCCCAGCGGCAGTGTGGACTGGGTCTTTCCGACCGTGTATCGATGCGCTGCCGTGCCCACCACACTGCTGATGCCAATCGCCGCCGCCGCGCTGAGGGTGTAACTGAGCACGGAACTGAAGTGTGAGAGGTTCCACAGTGGCACCTGCAACGCGATCCCAAACAGCGCGCTGAGCGGTCCTGTCGTCGTCGCGTACTGCCACCGCCGCCGCGACAGCAGCGCCCCATAGCGCCACGCCGCCATCTCCGGCCGCAACGGCTCGCCGATCCGGACCAACTCCGTCCCCTCCCTCGTCTTCGCCAGCCCGATCTCCCCGGTGCTCATCCGCTGCGTGCTGTCCCGATAGAGCTTCTCGCCCGCCTCGATCGACTCCCACCGCGACTCGAACGGGACCAGATTCCATCGCGCACACTTCGGACACACCACCCACAGTCGGCCGGTGCTGGCGTCGAACGCAATCCGGCGTCCAATCGGCAACGTCTCGATGAGCGCGTTCTCGCCAAGGGCACTGTGGCAGTGTATGCAGGTTGAGTACATCACACGTCGATACTATAGCCGTTCCGTCCGGACCGCTACACCGCAGGACTGTGACCGAGGGGCAGGGCAAATCAAACCACGGTCTCGTCTTCCCTCTGCCACGATCGCCAGAATTTTGCTGATTCGTCACGGTATCCTCCGCTGTGCTCTGTTGACCGGCGCTGCACTCAACGGCGCTGGCGCGCAGCGTGGGCGTGACCCGCTCGACGCAGATCTGCGAGAGAACCTCGCGGTCACGTCCTGTCGCGCAGCGATCGACGCCCGGTGGACCCGTCAGACGTTGACCGCCGCCGAACGCACCAAATTGTCGGGCCGTCCAAACTTCACACCGGTGCCGGAGGTGCAGAAGCCGCTCTCACTGCTCGACCACTTCGAGCCGGGGCTGCTGGCGTGGTAAACGGCGAGCGTCCCGGCGACCGCCATGATCGTCGCCGTTCAGCCGGAGGAGGGACAGCCGTTCAGCGCGACGCACGCGCTCTGCGCCGTGGAGCGCGACGTGGTCGTCGGTGCATTCGCATTGCAGACGTCCACGCCTGCCACAGAACCAGCCCGATCATCGACGCTGCACCAGTTGGCGCTCAGCATGGAGACGGTCTCCATCTGGACTGCACGCCGTATCTCGTGCCGCTGGAGCGCGCGCATCCGCCCTGATGCGCGCGCCGGGAACGGTCTCCTACCGCTTCAGCTTGGCGCCGGTGAGCGTGGCGACGGCGCCGAGCGTCGTCTGCGCGGCGTTCAACCCGAGGCGGAAATCCTTGTCGGTGAAGGTCGCGAAGAGATCCGTCGGCTGATGCCAGTGCGGGTCCCACCCGCTCCCGATCTGCGATCCGCGCTCATTCTCTCGCAGACTGATGGCCGCCACCAGGTCCTGAAACGGTCCGGAATCGGTGTTGGTCATATGTGAGCTCACCGTCGCCGGATAGTCGGTCGCGAACTTTTCGTTGGCGCCCTGAAGCAGCCACGCGAGCGTCGCCGACTGCGCTGCAAATTTCGACGCCGACTGGAACTCGATGTTCACGTCGGCTTCCGGGCGCTGCTCCTTCGTCATCGTGCTGTCGGCGCGCGGCATGCCGTGGTCGAACATCATCATGTCATGCTGAATCATGCCGAGCCACTTCGGCTCCGGGTATTTTCCTGATCCCGCCGGCATCTCCTGACCCTGCAATGCAGCGCGCTGAGCCACGTAGGCGCGAGCGCCGTTGAGTCCCGTCTCTTCGTTGTTCCAGAGAATAAAGCGAATCGAGCGCTCCGTCGTGACATCAGGGCTGCTGAAGACGCGGGCCAGTTCCATCACCAGCGCGGTTCCTGAGCCATCGTCGTTCGCCGCTTCGCCCCATCCAATGCCATCCATGTGTGCACCAACGATGTACATCTCCTCCGGGTGCGTGGTGCCGACCTTGGTGCAGTACACCTCCTGCCGCTCACCGGGAGTGCTCGGCTGCGAATTCAAGGCACGCAGTCGCGCATCCGGCTGACGGAGTGAATCGGAGTTCACGCCGGTGCGAGTGCGCATGCCGCGTGAGCGACCGCCACCCTGTTCCCGTCGAATGGCGCCCTCCGGCGGAGTCGGCGCAAGCGCGCCTGCGGGGCGGACGACCGGCGCCGGCGGCTGGTAATCGTAGGTGAGTCGCTCGGTGTTGGTGCAGCCATAGCTCTTGAGCTGTGCCTCGATCCAATCAATCGCGGCGCGATTTCGGTCCGTGCCCTGACGGCGATCGCCGAATGTCGTCAGCCCTTTCACGGTGGCCTTGTAACGATCGAAATCGAGTCGGCCGACCATGGTGCGAATCATGGCATCGGCCGAGTCCGACGCGGGCGTGGACAGCGTCTGCCCCCGGAGTACTGGAGCGGGCGACACGGCGCCGGCAAAAACGAGGGCGGCGGCGAGGCGCAGGGTCAGCGTGGGCATGGAAGGAGACGGAGAGTCGGAGGACGCGCGGGGAAGTGCGTGGCGCACGGTCGGAATCTGGACCTCGCGATCCACGTCGCGCCAGAACGAACTGTGCTGATCACCACCATACGCACCACGTCTGGCGTACGCTGTCGCGCCCCCAACACGAGTGTACTGTCGCCCGGCTTCCTCGGCGGCTGTATCGAACCCGCCTGCCTGGGCTGAGGCGCGCGGGCTGAAACACCGCCCACGCTGCCAGTGATCACTGTTCAGCTCAATACAACCAGCGTCTGCCCGCCGGGATGCGCCAGTCGCAACGCCAGATCGCTTCCCGCGCTGTTCGTCGACAGGTCGACTGCGGAGACGTCGAGCACCGTGTGCGTGAGGTGCATGCCGCGCAGCGTGGAGGCGCCGAACATCAACTGCACCGTCCCGTCGTGATGGTCAAAACTCGCGCCAACCAACGCCAGATCGTGCCCGAGTGTTTGTGCGCCGAGATCATCCTGATCCACCTCGACGTGGCAGAGGCGACCGCTGTTTCGCGAGGAAAAGTCTGCGAGCTCCGCATCCCAGCTCTCTCGCGCAACCGTCCGGGTCTGTGCGTGCGGAAGTTGCTGTGCGCGCGCCACTGCCCGCGTGCGGGCCGAGCCGGGAACGATCAACACGGAGCAGGGCGCCGCACGCACCAGCGATGCGGCGACACTCCCCAGCAACATCCGTCGCATGAAGCCGTAGCCGTGCGTCGCGCTCACCACCAGATCTGCGTTGTGCCGCGTACTGAACTGCATCAGCTGGTCGGGCGCACTTCCTGTGAGGAAGACTGCCTCGATCTGGAGGTGTCCCGTTGGCAACAACGCACGAAGCTCATCGAAGGCCGTCGCCGTCTGTTGTGCGTACAGCGCACCGCGGTCTCTGAGGAATGGCACCGATTCATCGAACGCGGGGCCCACGTGCACGAGCCATACCGACGCATCCGGCGCCACGACCGACATCGCCACCTGCGCGGCGTAGAGACTGAACTCGCTGAAATCCGTGGCGATCACAACGCGGCGCGGTGGCGACGTGAGCCTCTCGTCGACGGCGAGAACGGGCGTGTCGCCGAGTTGAAGGAGTCGCAGCACCGACTCACCACCCACCAGACGATCGAACGTCGAGTGACGTCCGCGACCCACCACCAGCAATCGGGCCTGAATCTCGTTTGCCATACGAACGATTTCGCGCGCCGGGTCGCCGGTCTGGACGATGATCGGCCACTTCGCCATCGGCGAAACCATCCGGGTCAGCTGTGCGCGAGCCGCCGAGGTTCGCAGCGACTCCGACTCGGTTTCACTCTGCATCGACACCACGATGCCATCAACGCCGTACATTGGCCTTGCATACGGAGCAACGACGCTGAGTGCGATGATTTCAGCCTTCGCCCGGTCGGCAAGGGCATCAGCCAGCGGGAACGCCGCATCGGATGAGGGGGAGACGTCGGTTGCAAGAAGGAACGGACCGGTGGGACCGACCGTGGAGTCGATGGCGGCGACGGTCTGTGGCGTAGCCTGTGCGGTAGAGGTCATGAGGTGGCTCCTGGTTCGCATGTCGAGTGGTGAAGGGGCCGATGGCTACTATACTCCGGGAGCGTTGGAGAACGCCCCTAAGCATCAACGTTGCGCGTGTGCGTGCCAGAGCGGGATCAGGCGTTGCCTGACACGCGGTCACGAACGCGTCACCGGCGACCGAGAGCCGGGATTCCGGCGTTGAACAGCGCCATCCACGCCTCCAACCACGCGGGGGCGGGCGGATGCGTGATGTCAGCGCCGGCCAGCCTCACGATCTCAGCGGTGGGCACGCTGCCTCCGCTTCGTCTGAGGAATCGTGCCCGCACCAGTCCACCCGCCACTTCCTCATCCGCGACGAAAAAACGCTGGGAAAGCAGGATCGATCGCTCGTCCCATGAGACCACCTCGGATAAGATCTGAAATCGCTGACGCCAGTTGAGCGGTTGCCTGAAGAAGAGTGTTTCGGCAGTGACGACCGGGAAGTATCCAGCGGCGTTGAGTTTGGAGAGCAGACCCGACCGGCGCATCAGATCGACGCGCGCGAGATCCATGATCGTGAAGTACCGCCCATTGTTCATATGCCGAAACACATCGAGATCAAGGAGGCTGACTCGAAAAGGTGTGTGACATGGGCCGAGGGCGGGCACCGCTGCACGTGAACGACCTGCGATGTACAGCCAGAGCAAGCGAAGCCAGAGGTTCATCAACAGAGATATGGCGGAGAAATGCAACAATGCGGCGATGAGGCACTGTACAGGACACCGCAAACTACTCGGATCACGCCACGAGACAACCTGATCACCCTTGCGCCAGCGCTGCGATACCCGCTTCGGAGCGAGCGGAAGCAGCGGGCCGCCTGAAACAGGTCAGCGCGGACACCTGGAGTCAACGCGCAGAATCAGATCACTTTCACGACGCCGTCAGGCTCCACTACGACCATTACGGTCCGACCGTCATCGACGAGCGGGATCGCGCTGTCGGCGCTGCGGACACCATCGATCGTGACGCGAGCACCGCTGCGCCCGATCGCGCCCGGCTCACGTACCTCGATCTGATACGAACTGCTTCCAAACCGGTACACCACGGAGAACCGCTCCCACACCGTTGGCACGCACGGTGTGATTCGCAGCGTGCTGCCGATCTTCCTGAAACCGAGCAGCGCTTCGAGCCCCGTGCGGTACATCCAGCTCGCCGATCCGGTGTACCACGTCCAGCCGCCGCGTCCACGATGGCTGCTCGACGAGTATACGTCCGCCGCGATGACGTATGGCTCGACGCAGTACCGGGCGACACCCTCGGGTGTCTGAGTGTGCGTCAGCGGATTCAGCATCGTGAACAGTTCGAAGGCACGATCCCCGCGGCCCTGCGCGGCAGTTGCAATGACTGCCCACAATGCAGCGTGTGTGTATTGCCCTCCGTTCTCTCGCACCCCAGGCACGTAGCCTCGAATGTAGCCGGGATCGCCTTCGGCGCCGTTGAAGGGCGGTGTGAGCAGGAGAAGGATTCGCGACTGTTCATCGACGAGTTGCTCGTTGAGCGCCGCCATTGCCGAGGTCTGGCGGTCGGGCAGCGCCGTACCCGCAAGCACGCTCCAACTCTGGGCGATCGAATCGATCCGGCACTCGGTGTTCGAGGCTGATCCAATGGGTTTGCCATCGTCGTAGAAGGCGCGACGGTACCACGCGCCATCCCATCCATGACGTTCCACCGCTTCGGTGTACTTCATTGCCTCCTGCCGCATGAATTCCGCTTCGCCAGTATCCCCCCGCGCGATCGCATAGGGCGCGAACTGATGGAGCGTGCGAATCAGGAACCACGCCAACCAGACACTCTCACCCCGCCCGCCAATACCAACGCGGCTCATCCCATCGTTCCAGTCCCCGCTGCCAATCAACGGGAGGCCGTGTGGTCCGTGCGTACAGGCGCGCCGGAGCGCGCGCCGACAATGCTCATACAACGTGCCATGCTCATCACTCACCTGTGGCAGATCGTACAACTCGTGCTCAGCGTCTCCCAACGCACGCATTTCCAGAAACGGGATGTACTCGTCGAGCACCGCGCTGTCGCCGGTGACGGTGACGTAATGGTCGGTCACGTAGGGAAGCCATGCGAGATCGTCGGAGAACCGCGTGCGTACGCCCCGCCCCGTGTGCGCATGCCACCAGTGTTGAACGTCCCCTTCCGTGAACTGACGCGCGGCCGACCGTAACAGGTGCGCGCGTGCAATCCCTGGTTCGCTGTACACGAACGCCATCGTATCCTGCAGCTGATCGCGAAATCCGTACGCACCACTGCTCTGGTATAGGCCCATTCTCGCCCACATGCGGCACGCGAGCGCCTGGTAGAGTGACCAGGTGTTGATCATCGCATCAAAGGCCGGTTCTGGCGTCTGAATTGTGATCGTGCTCAACCGCGACGTCCACGTTGCCACTGCAATGTTGAGCGCCGCGGTCGCCGCGCTCGGTTCGCGAAGTGAATCGGCGAGTAAACGCGCTGACCCCGCGGTCGGGGCTGCGCCGAGCAGCACGACGACGGTGCGACTCTCGCCGGGGTCGAGAATGACCTCGAACTGCAGGGCACCGCACGGGTCCAGCGCCGCGCCTGCGACGTTATTCAGGGTGCTCTCGTTCAGGGCTCGCGGTGCCGCGAGGGAGCCTCCGAGGCCCATGAACGCCTCTCGGTCCGCTGAGAAGCTCAGCACACGTTCGCTGGTGGTGAGAAACGCCACCCAGTCGCAGAAGGCAGGGTCGAAGTGGCTGCGGGCAAAAATGGTCCCACTCGTCGCGTCGTACTCGGTGCGAACGTGCGAAGCGGACCCGTTGCTGCCGGGACCGAGGACCCACTCGGCGTAGGCCGTCACCAGCAGACGCCGCGTCTCATCACTCCGGTTCGTCAACGTGAGGGTAGAGACCTTGGCTGCGCCAGCTTCCGGCACGCCAAGCCGGAGCAATGTCTCAATGCTGAGGTGCTCATGCGCAAAGCTCGATTCGCCTGGCGCGTGTGTCACAGCGTATTGGCCGCGATGGTCCACCGGCCCCGGTGTGGCGGACCACAGCGCGTTCCGGGATCTGTCCTGGATGTAGATGCAGTCGCCGATGGGATCGGAGACCGGATCGTTGTGCCACGGAGTCAGGCGGTAGAAGAATGCGTTCTCTGCGAAGACGCAACCGGCGCCCCGCTCGGTCACCAGGAAGCCACCCTCCGGATTCGCGATCACGTTCGACCACGGTGCCGGCGGTACGAGTCCGCGTCCTACATCGACATTCAGGGAATATGATCCGCTTTCGTCAAGCCCGCCGATGCCGTTCGCAAATGGGGAGGACGTACCATCCGGCGTGAGAGGAAGAGGGTCTGGAGCAGGGCGGCCGATGGTTGGTGCGACCAGTGGCAGGAACGCCGAGACGATGGCGGCGAGGGGGCCCTGCCGCTCGGGGAATGCAAGTGATGACGCCGGCGTGACATCGTCCCGTGAGCCAAGGGACGTCTGCTTCGCCGCCGGACGGTTCGCCTCGACAATGTCGGCGAGGCTCAGCAGTCGGCCCAACGAGCGACCGTCGCACGCGACGTGAAGGCGCGCAATCGCCGATAGCATCAGATACTCGCGGGGCAGGAATTGCTCACGACGTCGCAGAAATACGCCACCCGGCTGCTCGATCAACGCAGCATCGTTGGACACGATCATTGCCTCGTCGATCGCGTTCCGCAGCTCCTGGAGATAGTCCGCCGGATGCCCATTGACGATCACCAGATCGACAATCACCCCGCGGCGACTCCAGTAGCGGTGTGCACAGAAGAGCTCTCGCAACGTGGGGAGTCCGTCGGTGGAATCGATCGTGGCCAGCACGATCATCTGATCACCCGAGATGCCCTGTGCCCAGAGCAGCGGCTGTGAGCCGTGATTGCGTCTCACCTCATCGAGCGGCGGCGCCAGTGACCCTCGCCCGAAGATGATCTGCGCCGCCATCGCCTGGTAGACGGCGGCGTTCGTCGTCGAGACGCCCATCTCCCGGAGTTCGATCCGCGTTGATGTCGACGAAAAGTCAAAGGCGCGCTGCGCCGCGTGACCGTCGTGATAGCGTCCGGCGAGCGCGAACGCCGACTTGCGACTCGTTGCCACGAGCGTCGTGAAGGTGACGGAGACAGAGTGGCCCGGCTCAACGCTCACCTGGGTACGAAGGGCAAAGATCGGATCGAGCACCGGTCCCGTGGTCCCCGAGAGGGCACCCTCGACCGTCAGGGCGAGTGGATTGCGGACTGTTCGTCCACGCCCGACGAAACGAGCGCGATCGGTCTCGCACGACACAGTGCCGGGGTGCTCGCGTCCCGCATCCACCACGTGCACACACCAGAGCGACTCGTCCGACGGTTGGCGCGGGCGGCGTGTGGCGGTCACTGCGGTACACCACGCGTGCCACTCCGTCTCCACGAACAGGTTCGAGAACGCAGGATGGACGGCATCGGAGTTCGGCGACGCCATCGTGATCTCGCCGTAACTCGTGAGCTCGATCTGATGGGTTCGGATTCCGGTGTTGGTAAGGGTGACCCGTCGGACTTCCGCCGAGTCGGCGACGACAACCGCGATCTCCGTTCGCGTCTCGATTGCGCCGTCTTTCCGCTGGAACGTGACACGGTCGGTTGCCAGCCACGCGCGGCTGCTGTCGGCATCGGCGCCGATGGGCTGGCGACCAGTCGACCACATGCGATTCGCCGTCAGATCGTTGACGTAACAGAACTGGCCTGCGCAGTCCTCAGTCGAATCCGGGTTCCAACGCGTCACCGCGAGTGACTCGTAGCGACTGAAACCGGTCCCGTTCTGTGTCACCATCACCGAGTAGGGTGAAGAGCCCAACAGTGCAACCGCTGGTCGGCGCGCCTGCATGGTATCCACCTCCCGGACCATCGGACCCTCCAGCTCATCGTCAGCACGGTCCGCGTTCAGCGGTGGTTGTTGCACCTCTCTCAGCAGGACCAGGCGGGGGACACGTTCGTGCAGCAACAGTTCGACGGACCGCACCAGCCCGTCGGCGTGAAAGCGATCCTGCCACAGATCATCGAGCAGCACGTTCGTCAGTGCGGTGAGCGTCATCCCGGCGTGGTGAACCATCGTCGTCCTGACCACAGCGGATGCCGAGCCGGCAGCGGGCCTGGTATAGTCCACTGCGTCACAGAACCCGTACGGACCGAGCGCGCCAAGCTCCTCGAGTTCGGCCAGATTGTGAAGGGCACTCGGCGGATCGATCATGGCCGCCAGCGCGGTTGCATACGGAGCGATCACCAGATCGCGCTCGAGGCCCCGCTTCAACGCCAGATCGGGAATGCCAAAGCCACGATACTGATAGGTCAGATGGCGGTCGCGCACGTTGTACGCGCTCTCGCTGATGCCCCACGGCACGCCGCGACGGCGACCGTACTTGCGCTGGCGGTCAACCACTCCGACATAGGTCTGGGATAGCAGCGTCTCCGGCAACGATCGCATGATGAGCACCGGCATCAGATACTCGAACATGCTCCCGCTCCAGCTGAGCAGTGCGGTGCGACCGGCCGTGCGACTCAGGCCACGCGAAAGCCGGAACCAGTGGTCGAGCGGCACATCGTTGCGCGCGATTGCAATGAAGCTGGCGAGCCGCGCCTCCGAGGCCAGAAGGTCGTAGTAGGAGTCATCGGGGGTAAACGAGTCGGTGTGATAGCCGATCGTGAACAGCTTCCGCGCCTGATCGAAGAGGAAGCTGAAGTCCATTGTGCTGACGAGATGGTACGCGCGGTCTGCAATCGCCAGAAGCCTCTCGTTGAGCAACGGGTGATTGACTGCCATCTTCAGGCAGGCCTGGCGCACCGCCACCAGATGCCCGGCCACATTGCCACTGTCAACCGTGCTCACGTACCGAGGCTCCAGAACGCGCAAGTCCCGCAGGTCGTACCAGTTGAAAAAGTGGCCCCGATAGCGCGGAAGCTCATCCATCGTGCCGAGCGTCCGCTCCAGACGCACGGTCATTTCATCGGCTGGGATGAACCCGAGGTCGCACGCGCTCACGATCGCCAGTAGCTGCAACCCCAGATTTGTCGGGGACGTGCGAAGTGCGAGCACTGTCTCTGGCTCGGTCTGGACGTTGTCCGGTGCGATCCAGAACGAGTCGGCCGTGCAGTACTCCGCGAAGTACGCCCAGTGGAGCGCGGCGTAGCGCAGCGCGGCAGTGCGCATGGTTGCGGTCAGCGGTGCTCGCACTGCGCTGGTGGCAACGCTCAACCGGGCGACGAGCGCAGGTGACACCAGCCAGCATGCGGAGAACAGTGCGATCACCAGCGTGTCGAGATCGATTCTGATCTGTGAAAACGGGCCACCCTCGAGCACAGACAGGCGCTGTGCCACAAGCGCCAGGATCAGGAACGCGGCGCCAAACCTGCTGGTGCGCATCATGCGCAGCGTTGCAGCCCGCACGTCAATGACGCTCCGCTCGACATCGAGGGCCGACTGCCACTCGAGCATCCGGGTGCGGGACACGTACAGGCGAAAGAGCGTTCGACAGATCGCGTCGAGGGAGATCAGAGCCTGGTGCGGTAGCGTCAGGATGACGACGACCGACTGTTCGAGGCTCGCCACCGCATCCTGGCGGACGGCAGCGTAATACGTGCGCCACGACCCGACTCGGGGTGGCCTCACAACCGCCAGAAGCAGCGCGGTGATCCATGGTGTGACGATCGCGCCGAGCGCGAGCATCGCCCACTGAAACCCTCGTGCAGGGTCGAGTGCCCAACCACCGACGACGAGCGCGAGCTGTGCAATCTCCGTCGTGCTCCGGCGAAGATTGTCCAGCATCTTCCACTGTGACACGAGCGAGAGGCGGTTCCGCTCCGGGCCGCGCGGACCGGGCACCGTGCGTCGCAGCCACGGCAGCAGCTGCCAGTCGCCTCGAATCCAGCGATGTTTCCGGCGAGTGTAGGCAACGTACGAGGACGGGTAGTCGTCGTAGATCACGACGTCGGTTGCCAACCCCACACGAGCGTAGTTTCCCTCGATGAGATCGTGCGAGAGGAGGGTGTTGTCGGGGAACCGGCCGTGCGTAGCGCGCTCGAACATCGCGACGTCGTAGATCCCCTTGCCGGTGAACGTCCCTTCACCGAACAGATCCTGATACACGTCGGAAACGGCCGTGCTGTATGGGTCGACGCCCGGACGGCCCGACGCGATCGACGCGAACCGCGAACGATGCGCGCTGGGCAGGCTCACGCCGACGCGGGGCTGGAGAATGCCGAATCCTCGCACCACACCGCGTTGCTCGTCGTACACCGCGCGGTTGAGTGGATGCGCGATTGCCCCGACCAGTGCTGGCGCAGCGTCTGGTGGCAGCACGGTATCGGCATCGAGCGTGATGACGTACTTCGCGTCTCGCAGAACCTCCAGTTCACCCACGCAGGTTGAAAAGGCGATCGGTTCCTCACCGCGTACCAGTCGATTGAACTCGACGAGCTTCCCACGCTTCCGTTCCCAGCCCATCCACACGCCTTGCTGCTGGTTCCACTGGCGCGGTCGGTGCAGCAGATGAAAGGGGCGCTCGGCACCGCTGCCATGGCGGTCGTTGAGTGCCGTGATCCCGGCCACTGCGTCAGCCAGAATCCCCGCGTCCGACGGAAGCGTTTCGCTGTCGGCGTCGGTGAAATCGCTCAGAATGGCGAAGTGCAGGTGCGCCTCGCGGTTGGCAAGGAACTGGACCTCGATTGTTTCGAGCGCCACGGCGACATCCTGCCCAGCTGCCAGGAGAACTGGAACAACGACGACCGTTCGGTGCGAGACAGGCACGCCATGCAAGTCAAAGTCGAGACGTGGCAACACCCGTGGCGTCATGACCGATGTGACGAGCTGATTGAGCACGTTCACCGCCATGTCGAGCGCGGGCAGGGTACTGAGAAGCAGCAACGCCCAGCTTGTCGCTCCGAACTCGCCTCGCAGGATCCACAGGACCCCACTCGTTGGGGCGAGTATGAGAAGCGCCAGTCCGATAGCGAACGTTGAATTCGGATGTGTTCGGGCTATACGGCCAAGGCGTTCGCGCAACGGTGGGTGGTGGCCCGCCAGCGCTTCGAGGGCCGGGAGCCCGTCGTCGATGAGATAGAAGCCAACGTGTCCCACGACATCGCGCGGCAGGGCAGCCAGACGTTCGGATGGTGCGCCTGCCAGATCGATTGCCCATTGTGCGACCGAAGTCTCGCGATGGCCAGTCGCCTTGGCGATGCGCTCGACCACGTGTCGATAGTGATCCCGTGTCGCAAACGTCATCGTATCGTAGACGCCCGCAGGATCACTTCGCAGCACCGCATCCAGAACGCTCTGCCGCTCGACGAACTGACGCCAGTCCCGTCGCCCGATGTCGCGGAGACTTGTGAGACTGTTTGCCATCATGAGCTGCGTCAGCGTCGCACGGTGCGTCGCCGTTTCCAGCGCCGTGTCGGGACTGGCGCCGGCGTCTCTCGTCCACTGCTCCAGCCATGCCAACGGTGGCGAAGCGCCCTCCGTCCGTCGGAGCAGTCTGAAGAAGCTGGACACGAAGAATGGCGTCAGTTCGTGTTCAGCGCTGGTGAACGCCCGCAACTCATCTCGCAGAACCGCGCCACCCTGTGCGCTCGATAGTGCGATACGGTCGGACCAGTGCATCGCCAGATCGATCTCGTCCAGACGCTGGAGCGTACGCAATGTCATGCGTCGCACACTCTCGATCAGCCCGAGTCTCAACATGGCAGGAACGGCCCAGAGCTCCCCGACTGAAAGGGGAGTCACGCTCTGGAACGCATCGACGAAAAGATCAACATTGTCGACGTCGATGCGGGCTTCGCTATGTGAGATCAGAACGATGGCCAGTTCGTAAATGCGCGGATAACCCGCCATCGGACCGCTGGCCAGCTCAGGAAGCTCGCGATAGTAGCCGCTTGGCAGGCTCGCCCTCACCTCGCGGAGATGCTCTTCCACGATGTAGTAATTGTCGAGTAACCATTCGGCGGCGGGACCGGCGTCGTCGATGCTCGCCTCCCGCAAACGCTTCTGCGCGTCGCGGAAGAGCCCCCGGGTGTCGGCAAGGCGTGTCAGCAGTCGTGCCTCGCGCAGCGGCGACCGTACCTTCACGAGTCGCTGCTCGCGCGCAAGGCGTCTGGCGCGAGTCCCAAGATCGTCTGCGCCCAGCAGTACACCAACGATCGGGCCACTGAGGAGTTCTTCGGCAGCGACCGCTCGCGTACGGGTGCTGCGAAAAGCCATCATACGCGAATGGGTCCGTCGGCGCGGCCGACGAACAACAGCTGGGGGTCGCGCTTCAGAGCGGCGGTCGAGTTGGAGCGCCGACCCTTACCCAATGGGGCGCCTGCCCTGAATGACGCGCACGAGAATGACGACCACAGCCACGACGAGAAGGATGTGCACCAATCCGCCCATGGTGTAGGCACTCACCATGCCCAGCAGCCAAAGAATGACGAGCACGATTGCGATGGTCATCAGCATGTGACGGTACCAGTGAGTGTGAAGGTTCACGCCGCACCTGAGAGACGTGATTGCGTCGCGCAAAGTGAAAGTGTCTTACACCAACATTATGATTTACTCACTGGGGACGGCTGCACCGAACTCCACCGCGAAAGAAGGTGAAGTGTCCGATGTGCATTGTTGCCTCGGTTCCGTGAGCACGAGGCTGCTCTTTGGCGCTCAAAGCGTGAGCGATCGCAGGCGGCCTCGGGTGCGGCGATTGCACACCCTCTCAGCGACGTATCGCGTTATCGATCGAGTGTTGAAACGTCGGATGAATCGCGCGTCAGAGCGTGCGTGCATAGAGATCGAGCACGGAGGTCTCGCCGCTTAGAGACACGGTGCCACAGCTGCTGAATCCGAGGCGTGCCAGCAGCCGATATGATCGAGCGTTCTCGGCTGACACAATGGCGAGTACCCGCTCGAGCTCGAGCACCTCGCGGCCGTATGCAAGCGTCGCAGCCCCCGCTTCGAACGCGATTCCTCGACCTTCATACGCTGGAAGGAATGCAAACCCCATGTCCGGCGCCGGCAGCTCGGCACGCCGGACAAAACCGCAGAGCCCCATTGCCTCATCGGTGGCCCGGTCGCACACCGCGTAAAGCCCGTAGCCATGATCTCGGTAGCTCTGTCCGTAGCGCGTGTCGGTGATTGTGACTGCGTCATCGATGGTGCGCACATTCCGGTCGCCGATGAATCGCAGGAAGGTCTCCTGATTCAGGAGTTCGCGGATGAATCCCGCGTGTGCCGCGGTCAGTTCGCGGACAGCAGTCCGCTCCGTCTGGAAGAGTGGGGTCTGGAGTGGAGGTGATGTCATTCGATGATGTCACCGGACGAGGGCTTGACTGCGACAGCGGCTTCGCGCTATGGTTCCCGAACAATAGAACGCCCGTGGTCTTTTGCCGCCTCTTGCCGCCACGAAAAATAAAGTGCTAAAACGCGAGTGCCCGGCGGCTCCAAGCTTCCGGGCCTTGTTGTATGCGGAATTGCGCACCCCGGTGCGCCATTTCTCATGCGACTCGCTGACCGGGCGGCAGCATTCATTCGCCTCGGAGGCGACCATGACGGACACTGCTGCCGGTTCAAACCTGCCAGACACCCTGGCCCCACTCGGGATCGGCACACGCGCCATCCACGTTGGTCAGGAACACGCCGATCCCACGACGAACGCACGGGCGGTGCCGATCTACGCCACCACATCGTACGTCTTCGACGATCCGAAACACGCTGCCGATCTGTTCGGGCTCCGCGCCTTCGGGAATATCTACACGCGCATCATGAATCCGACCAACGATGTCTTCGAGCGGCGCATCGCGTCGCTCGAGGGGGGCGTGGCGGCAGTTGCGACAGCGAGTGGGCAGGCCGCACAGACGCTCGCTCTGTTGAACCTCGCGCAGGCGGGGGACGAGATCGTTGCCTCCACGTCGCTCTACGGCGGAACGTATGCGCTGCTCGCACACACCCTCCCGCGGCTCGGCATCACCACCACGTTCGTGGATCTGGCACACGGCCCGCAGGCCTTTGCCAACGCCATCACCGACAGGACGCGCGTTCTGTACGTTGAAACCATCGGGAATCCGAAGCTCGATGTCCCTGACTTCGAAGCGCTGGCCGCTGTCGCCCACGCGGCTGGCATCCCGCTGGTGGTCGACAACACCTTCGGCACACCAATCCTCTGCCGTCCGCTGGAGCATGGCGCGGACATCGTGATCCACTCTGCCACCAAGTGGATCGGTGGTCACGGAACAGCGATCGGTGGTGTCGTGGTTGATGGCGGTCACTTCGACTGGAAGCGCGAGCCACGATTCAGCTCTCTCTACAACACGCCCGAGGCGGCGTATCACGGGCTGGTTTTTGCCGATGCCTTTGGTGCGGTCGATCTGGGTAATGGACCGGTGAATGCAGCGTTTGCCCTTCGCCTTCGCGTGTTGCTCCTGCGCGATATCGGTGCAGCGCTGTCACCGTTCAACGCCTTTCTGCTCCTCCAGGGGCTCGAAACGCTGCATCTGCGAATCCAGCGGCACGTCGAAAACGCGCTGACCGTGGCGGAATTCCTCGAGCAGCACCCATCGGTGTCCTGGGTGCACTATCCTGGCCTCGCCTCGCACCCGACTCACGCGCTCGCGAAGAAGTATCTCCGCGGCGGGTTCGGCGGAGTGTTGACATTCGGGGTGAACGCCGGCGACGAGGCGACGGTCGACGAGCAGGAGGCGGCCGCGCGCAAGGTGATCAAGGGATTGAATTTGTTCTCGCTTCTCGCGAACGTGGGTGACGCCAAGAGCCTCGTGATTCACCCCTGGTCGACAACCCACGAGCAGCTCTCCGAAGGCGAGCGGCTCGCCGCGGGCGTGACGCCGGATCTGATTCGTCTCTCTGTGGGCATCGAGGATGTCATCGATCTGCTCGGCGATCTCCGTCGCGCCCTCGCCACCGCCGTACCGAGCGTGACACTGCTCGGCTGAGGCGGGATTCACGACCCCTCTGCCCGTGTAGGGTGAGCGACCGATTGCGCACGATGGCTCGCAATCGATCGCTCAGTGGGCGTCGGCGTTGGCTCGAGCGTCACCCGGATTCCCGTCACCGTCAGCCCATCACCCTCAGCCGGTCACCGCCAGCTCGACCCGGTTGCGACCGCGCTCCTTCGCCAGATAGAGCGCCCGATCTGCATCCAGCAGCAGGCGATCGATCTGCTGATTGGCGAACATCGCCATCCCGACACTGATCGTCACCGAAACCTGGCGCCCATCGCTGGTCGGGATTGCGATTGCGGCAACCGCTTCCCGCAGCCGATCTACGATGCGATACGCCGTTTCCTGGTCGGTCAACGGCATCAGCATGGCGAACTCCTCGCCGCCCAGCCGACCGATGATATCGTCGGCGCGGACTGCGTTGCGACAGGCTGCACCGATCGCCATCAGGACTGCATCCCCGACGGCGTGGCCAAACTGATCGTTGATCGGCTTGAAGAAATCGATATCGAGCATGGCCAGCGTCAGCGGCTGCTGTGCACGGCGCGCCGTCGCCGCCATCACATCGAGTTGCTCGAGAAAGAATCGCCGAGTGGCGAGGCCGGTGAGGTCGTCAATGTGTGCGATTGACGCCATGTCGCTCGCAAATCGATCAGCGCGGTCCCGCTCATCCTTCAGGTCCCGCTCGAGCTGTGCTCGCTGGGCCATCGCGGCGCCAATCGGCAGCGCCGTCAGGAACAACACCGCCAGATTCAATTGGAAGTTGAACACGCGCAGCGTGACCTGATCAGGAGTGCTTGCGACCGCACCGGCCGCCGCGACTGTGCCAAGCGAGCCCACGATCGCCACGATGACGGTGGAGAGCGCCGCACCCAGTGGCCCCAGTCTGAACGATGCCAGTAGCACGGTCGGCATCACCAGAAACTGCACCGGTGGCAACGTCGGCCAGTAGACACCGATGCTCACTGCGAACACGACACCCAGGAGCAACGCCGCTTCACGCTGTGATCGTTGCGACATCATCAGATCCGGGCCGTGCACGATGAGGTTGTATGCGATGACGGCGATCGGCATCACCACCAGCAGCCCGAGCACATCGCCCAGCACCCACTTGATGAAAATCTTGGTGAACGGCGCGCCGACGAGCACCACAGCCGATGTGGCACTGAGCGCCCCTGCCACCCCAGCTGCCACGATCGACGCAACAATCAGTACGAGCACGTCGCTGCTGTGCTGGAACAGCACCCGGCGCCTGGTATGTCGGCGAATGATCGCCGCTGCCACGAGCACTTCAACCAGATTCGCAACGGTGATCGATGCGGCGGTGATTGCCGGGTTGCCGTTGATGAGATTCGCAGCCACGCTGCCGATCGCACCTGCGAGCAAAACAGCTGACCACCGTCGCCGAGGGCTCAGGAGGAGCGCTGCCGCCAGAAGACCGTTGGGTGGCCAGAGGGTGGCGATGTTGCCGGCCTCCCGGCTCACCGCCAATCCACCAAACGCTGCTGCCAGATAACCGGACGCGAGGACGGTGATCAGGAGCAGCCTGCTCGGCTCAGCCAGGGCCAGCCGACGTTCAGCCGTCTCCGGCGTCAGCGGCGACGACACGGCGCTATCCGAGGTATTGGATTGCGTAGCCCCGTTCCTGCGCACGATTGACCGCGACGATACCAGCAGCCACGAAGTGCGAATTGGCATGCGCAGAACCCTGCAATTCACCGTACACATCGTCCGTCTTCAGCGCGAGCTTGGCGGCGATCAACCCGGCATATCGCCTCGTGGCCATATCACAGACGGCAAAGTGCATCCGACGCCTGACTGCGTCGGTGAACGTGTTCTCGCGGTTGTTCAGCAGGAACCCATAGCCCTTCGTGAGGAACACGTTGACGATCGGCGCAGCACTGGTTTTCGGATCGAGAAACTTCGTCTGCTCGCTCAGGACGCCGCCGTACTTCGCCCAGATGGCGTCGCTGAATGCGAACGGTGTTGCCCAATGGCGCAGGCAGATCACGACCGCGTTCTCCTCCTCGGCGAGCTGATACCCGAATGCGCTGGCGTACAGAAAGTTTGAGGTGAACGACAGCGCGTCCCCAGTGCCAGCTGGGGTGGTGGCGTCGAAGAAGAATCGATGCTTGCCCGGGATCTGCTCCAGCCAGTCGTCCTGGGGATGGCGCGCCGGCTGCCATGCCTCACCCGCACGACGACCATCTGTATTCTGGGCTGACGCATTGGAAGGGACTGCAAGAGCGCCTGAGAATGCCGCCAGCCCTGCGCCGAGTCGAGCCATGAAGGAACGACGTGCAAGTGGCGAATCAGCGTGACTGGGCGGGGTCGGCATGCGCGGGATCGGTAGGAGGCTGTGAGAACGTTGCGACGTCAAAACAGACTGTAGACACGGCGTGCGCGCGTCGGCCAGCGATTCTCTGATCTAGTGCCAGCGGAAGCACACCAATAGCCGAGTCCGCTGGCGAAGGGAGATTGGCACCGGCGGAATACACACTCCGAGTGTAACGATACACGTCGTGCCAGCGACTTGTCCACCTCGCCCGCACTTCACGTCCGGTTTCACCGACCTACCGAGCTATCGGCGGTTCATCGACCGGCGGAACGATGCCTGCGTGACGAAAGGCTCAACGTCCCCGTGCCGGCATCGTCCGCTCAAAGAATGCCCAGACCCGGTTCCACGAATCGATCTGCTCAGGCGAGTCGTCCAGCTCCAGCGTCTTGCGATTGACGCGGCGGCTGAATGTATGTCCAACGCTCGTCGGCCCCGGCGTTGGATTGACGTAGATCTTCGTCTCGGCGAGTTGCGGCTTGCGCGCTGCGAGCGCGTCGATCAGGGGTCGCGCTTCCTCGAAATTCACATCTTCGTCGTTCGTCGCCACATGCACGAGCAGCGGCGCACGCAGACTGTCCACCCAGTAGTACGGTGAGCGCCGGATGTACTCGGCGCGATTTTCAAACGGCAGTCCGCGCAGTCCCGCCTGAGTGGAGAACGAGCGCTGATACGAGGGCCCCTTGAATGACAGGCGGAAGAGCAGGTTGGTCACCGGCACGATGGCAGCGCCTGACCGGAACGGGACTTCACGCGCGTGCCGCATCATCAGCAGCGCGGTGATGGAGCCGCCATGACTCCAGCCCATGACTCCGATGCGTGTGGTATCCACGCTGGGCATCTGCCGCAGGACCTGCACGGACGCGAGCACATCGTCGACTTCCTTCCCACCGTAGTCGATGCGCTCGTGGAACTCCCTGCCATACCCGGTGCTGCCGCGATAATCGGGCGCAATGACCACGTAGCCGCGCCGCACGGCCTCCTCGATGAACGGCAGGTAGTTCTGATCCCAGTTGCCGTGGACGCCGCCGTGCACCCACACCAGGGCCGGCTGCGTGCGCGGCCCGCGCGACGTGAGGGGCTCGAAGACGCTGGCCGGAATCTCGAGCCCGTCCACGGCGCTGGTGTACCTGGTCTTCGAGAACCTCATGACCCCGACGCTCCGCGCAGCGAAGATGCTGTCGGTCACTGCCTTGCGGGCGATGGACGCGGCGTAGTCCGCCAGTGGGTGATCGGCAGGATTGCTGCTGACGTACAGCGCTGCGATGCGCGTGGAGTCCATCACGACACGCTGCCGTGGCCGCGCCCCCTCCGACTCCTGCTCCTGTGCAGATGCGACGCTCACCGAAATCATGAGCAATGCGGCAGGGCACAGCAGCGCATGTGCGCGACCGGCAGACAGGAATCGAGGCATCTGATCTCAGGTGGGAATCTGGAGCTCGGTCGGACGCACCATGTGGAACGGACTCGTGTCGTTCTGCGCAGGACTGGAAGGTCTACGCTCATCGATCCGATTCGTTGAGGGCGTGTTGTGGTAACAGATGATTATCTGCAATTGATATCGGCGGCTCCAGCGCCCCGGGCGGCGCGTCGCCTTCAAAGGGCTACTACCGTTACAATGCTGAGGCTTTACCTTCTCCCTTTTGTTCACCCCGGCAGGGGGCACACTGCACCACCAGCGTTCAGGAGAAATAATGTTTGCCCGGAACCGTGACACCCGAACTAAGCGACCCGGACTCTGGCGCTGCCAGTGGCTCGGGTTCGTTGCACCACTGCTGTTTTTCACCGGATCACTTGAGGCGCAGGGGCAGACGGGTCGCGTCGCAGGGCTCATTACCGACTCGACCAGTGCGCAGCCGCTCGCGGGTGTGCAGGTGACTCTCTCCGCCGGCGTGACCCGTCTGCTGGCACGCACGACGGCTGAGGGGCGCTACACCGTCAACAACGTGCCCGCCGGCACCTACAGCATCGAGACGCTCCGTCTTGGCTTCCGACGTGTGACGCGCGCCAATCTGGTTGTCTCGGCTGGCGCCACGCTGACGTACAACGTGCGGATGGAACCCGCCGCACTGAGCCTGCAGGCCGTGGTGACCACGGGCGTCGTCGACCCATCCAGTGGCACGCGCGTGCCGTTCACCGTGGGTCGTGTGAGCGCCGAAGACCTGCCGGTGCCCGCCACCAACGCTCTCGAGAGCATTCAGGGAAAGATCGCCGGCGTGAGCGTGGTGCCGCAGGGGCAGGCTGGCAGCGGGACTGAGATCATTCTCCGCACGCCAACCTCCATCAGCAAGAACAATTCGCCGCTGATCGTCGTGGACGGCGTGATTCAGACCGATGCGTTCGGCGCGTCATCGGCGGACCTGCAGGGCATGGACATCGAGAGCGTCGAGGTGGTGAAAGGGGCCGCCGGTGCATCGCTCTACGGTGCCCGCGCCGCCTCGGGCGTGATCAACATCCGGACCAAGCGCGGCGCCGGCAGCGGAGACGGTTCCACGCGCTTCACGGTGCGGTCCGAATACGGGTCCAACTCCGTCGACGACCGGGTGCGCTGGGCCAACTCGCACTTCTATCTGGTGAATGATCGCGGCGACTGGCTCAACACGGCGGGCGCGATCGTGCCGCGTGAACAGCGCGTGCCGGAGCCCGCGGCCACCCGCTTTCAGGACAATTTTTACGCGCCGGGCGCCGCATTCGATCAGGTGAAGCGTTTCTTCGATCCGGGCAACTTCGCGCGGAACTCGCTCAACATCTCTCAGAATACAGGAAAGACAAACTGGTTTTTTTCGTATGTGAACGGTCGCGAGGATGGTGTGGTGCTGAACTCGGGGCGCTACAACCAGGATGACTTTCGCCTCAACCTCGACCATCGCCCGCGCACCAACCTGAGCTTCGGGGTCAGCGCATACCACATGCGCTCCTCGCGCCAGAACGTGTATGACGACACCTTCTTCGACCTGATCAATCAGGCCCCTGACGTGGACCTGCGTCAGCCGGACCCTGACGGCACGCCCTACATCTACCAGCCTGACTTCGAAGGCCGAGAAGAGAATCCGCTGTACGTGCTGTCCACCGAGGAGAATGTGCGCAAGCGCACACGGACACAGGGCGCGCTCGAAATGAAGTATGCGCCGTTCTCGTGGCTCACCGTCGACGCGAACGTGAGCTATGACCGCTCGGATCGTGCGACGAACTTCTTTCTCGATCAGGGCAAGAAGACGGAGGGGTTCGCCAACGGCGGACCGGGTGACATCTCGCGCTTTACCGGGCTCACCGACGCACTCAACGCGTCGGCCAGCGTGAATCTTCTGAGGCAGGTCGGCGCCTTCACATTCCGCTCGACGTTCCGCGGGCTGTTGGAGCGCGAGACCAATGATCTCACGACGGCCACCGGCAACCAGTTCGCCGTGCCGGGTGTGCGAAGCCTGAGCAATGCGTTCAACCGCTTTGTCTCGTCCACCAGCGAGACCATTCGCACCAACAGCTATTTCATCAGCGCTGCTGCCGACTACCGCGGCAAGCTGATTGTCGATGCGCTCCTGCGACAGGATGGCAGCTCGCTGTTCGGCCCCGAGGAGCAGGAGAACTGGTATTACCGCTACAGCGGCGCGTATCGGATGTCGGCCGAGAAGTGGTGGCCGGTGAAGGCGATCAGCGAGTTCAAGCTGCGCGCCTCCGTTGGCACCGCAGGTGGTCGCCCGAGTTTCAACGACCAGTTCGAGACGTACAACTTCATCGAGGGTGGTGGCCTCGTGAAGGCAAACCTCGGGAACCGCTTCCTGCGGCCTGAGCTGTCCAAGGAAACGGAATTCGGCGTCGATGCGATCATCAAGGACCGCTACTCGATCCAGATCTCGCGTGCAAGGCAGACGACCAGCGATCAGCTGATCCTGGTGCCTCTGGCCGGATTCTTCGGCTACTCATCGCAGTGGCAGAACGCGGGCACGGTGGAGGGCAATACCTGGGAAGGGACGCTCGAAGCACAGATCATCCGTCGCCCGAACTTCACGTGGCGCGCCGGTGTCGTTGCTGATCGCTCGCGCAACCTGATCACCGATTTCCAGCGGAGCTGCTTCACGGTCAACACCATCGCCTTCCGCTGCGCCGGCGAGACGCTGAGCGCGATGTATGGGTTCAGTTTCATGAGGAACGAAACGCAGCTGGCGCAGGATGCGCGCCCCCGCTCGACCGAATTCGGGGTCAACGACGACGGACTGCTGGTGTGGGTTGGCCCGGGCAACACCTTCCAGGAAGGGGAGACGAAGCGTCTCTGGGGCACGTCGTCCACCATCGGCACCACGACCTACGGCTGGGGGCTGCCGATCACGTCGGTGGACTCCGTCGGCAACGCAGCGGTGAAGAAGATTGGTGATGGAACGCCAGAATTCCGCTTCGGTGTGACCAACAACATTGCATGGGGTGGCCTGCAGCTGTTCATGCTCTGGGACACGCAGGTCGGTGGCAACGTCTACAACCGCACCAACCAGCGCATGTACCAGTTCGGCCGCAGCAGTGACGTGGACCAGGACGGGAAGCAGCAGGAGAACAAGAAGCCGGTGGATTACTACGTGTCGCTGTATGCAGCGAACAACCCGGCGGACTTCTTCGTGGAAGACGGGAGCTACGTGAAGCTGCGCGAAGTCTCGCTCAAGTACCGCCTGCCGGCGCGCTTTACGCCGGCGCTGGCGCGCCTCGGTGCACAGACAGCTTCCTTCTCGCTCATCGGCCGCAACATGCTCACGTTCACCAGATACAAGGGTTACGACCCCGAAGTGGGCACCGTGCTCAATCGTTTCGACAGCTTCGTCTACCCGCGCTATCGCACGGTGACGGGCAGCGTCGAGCTCACATTCTGAGCGCCGGATATCTCACCATGATCAGAATTTCACGTATCCGAATGCTGCCAATCGGGCTGGCGCTGGTCGCCGCCGGTTGTCAGGATCTCAACGTCGTCAATCCAAACCTGCCGGATGCGGTGCGTGCCACGACGCAGCCACTGACGACGGAATCGTTTGTCGCCTCATCGTTCCGCAGCTGGTGGCCGGTCGCCGGTCACGGCGGATATCCGGGCATTGCGATGGTGGTCATGTCGCGCGACGTCACGTCGGGCTTCGCAGACTTCGGCCAGCTCGAGGCATCCACAGAGCCACGCACGTCGTGGAACAACAGCGAGGTGAACGCCCGCCGGCAGGTGAACCAGGATCCGTGGTACGGATACTATCGCACCATCTCTGCGGCCAACGATGTCGTCGCCGGCGTCAACGGCGGCCTGGTGATCGTGGATGCGGTGCGTACGGCCCGCGCCAAGGCGATGGGCAAGTTCATGCAGGGGCTTTCATACGGCTATCTCGGCTTGATGTACGACAAGGCGGTGGTCACCGATGAGCGCACGAAGCTCGACACGATCACGACCCCGACCTTCACGCCGTACCCCGCCGTCATCACCGCCGCCATCGCGCAACTCGACTCGGCGGCTGTCGTCGCAGCTTCGCAGCCGACGATGACGTTCCCGGTGGAGAACTTCCTCTTTCAGGCACTGACGAGAGACCAGTTCGTCCGACTCACCAACTCGTATGCGGCGCGACTGCTCGCGTATTCGCCGCGCACGCGGACGGAGCGGGCGGCAGTGAACTGGACCGAGGTCCTGCGTCGCATCGATGCCGGCATTCTGGTCGACTTCGCGCCGGTCGCGCAGCTGGACATTCTCGTCGATGACTGGAAGCGTCTGCTGGCGCGGCTCCGCACCGCTGGGCGCCCGTCGGATTACGCGCGCCCAGGCTATTGGCTGATCGGTCAGGCCGACTCCACCAACGGCTGGCAGAACTGGCTCGCGACAGCCAATGACAATCGGCAGCCGTTTCAACTGCGCACTCGCGACCGGCGCATTCAGGGCGCTGCCGGACCGACAGCACCCGGAACGTACATGGGGTACAACTTCAACAACCTGTTTGCGATATCACGCGGATCATGGCGCTTCTCGCACTACTACTTTCTGCGCTATGGCACTGGCATCACCTGGCAGACAGGCCCGCAGCCCGAGCTGACGGTAGCCGAGATGGATCTGCTCAAGGCGGAAGCGTTGATCCGCCTCGGCCGGGCAGGGGAGGCGGTGGCACTCATCAACAAGACTCGCGTTGCCAACGGACAACTTCCTCCGGTCACGATCGATGGACCGCCGATCGCACCGGGCTGCGTGCCGCGCAAGCTGAATGGCAGCTGTGGCAGTCTCTGGGATGCCTTGCGGTACGAGAAAGGCATCGAGCTGATGGGCATGAGCGCCATGGTTCCGTTCCTCGACGCGCGTGGCTGGCAGACGATGCCGGCAGACACGCCGACGCAGTTCCCGATTCCCGGCCGCGAACTGAGCACATTGCGCCAGCCGCTGTATTCCTTCGGCGGCATCGGTGGACAGTCGTCGACGCTTGCCTCCGATCCGGAGCGGTGCCCAGTGACCACGGTTCCGCTGGCTCGCTGTCCGTAGGCGCAACTCCGCATTGACCCCAAAGCGGGAATCGCCGCCACGTTGCTGTGCGCAATGTGGCGGCGATTCGTTTGTGGTGTGCGTCGGCAATCCGCATCGGCGTCTCTCGAAGCCGATCAAGGTCGGCTCCGGCTCGCGGGCCAACACGCTGGAGATTATCGTTGAAGTCTTCAACCTGCTCAACCACGACTCAGTCTGGGCGATGCGGCGCAAGCGTGGTGATCTCTGCGGTCAGCTCCGCCAGCGTGAACGGCTTCCGCAGGAAGCGTCGCGGGAGTTGCGACAGCCGGTGATCCGGCAGCGGCGCATTCAACTGGCCGGATATGAAGAGCACCGGCATGTCCACGCCGCTCTTGACCATGGCCTCGACAAGTTCCGATCCGGTCATCTCCGGCATGCGTACGTCGGTCACGAGCGCCTGAATCCGTCGCGCGTGGTCGCTGTTGATGAGCGCCAGAGCCTCGGCGCCGCTTGCGGCGAGCAGGACACGCCTGCCCTCACGCTCCAGCATGCGCCCCACTGCGCGCCGCACACCATCCTCGTCATCCACCACCATGATGGTGTCGGCGGCGGCTGGCGGTGTGGTGCCCGGTGCACCGACGGCGGTGTCACGCGTCCGCTCCGCGATTGCTTCGTGAGGTGCGCATGGCCAGTAGATGGCAATGGTGGTTCCCTGGCCCGGCGCCGACGCGACGCGTACGCTGCCGAACGCCCGGCGTACCACGCCGTGCACCACCGCGAGACCAAAGCCCTGCCCCTGACCCTGCGGTTTGGTGGTAAAGAACGGCTCGAAGAGTCGATCCAGCACGTCGTCCGTCATTCCCACGCCGTCATCCGTCACTTCGATCACCACGAATTCACCGAGGGGAATCACGCCGAACCGATGCGCCAGCGGCTCCGTGACCACCTCACGGCGGCAAGCGAGTTGCACGTGGCCGCTTCGTGGCCGTGACTCCGCGGCATTCCGGAGCAGGTGCTGCACCGATTCCGCGAAGTGTGCTCGATCGCCCAGCACCTCGGCGTCCGCGGCGTCCGCTGCCCAATGCACATCCAACGTCACGCCGCCCGGCAGCGCTCGCGCAATCACACTGCCAAGATGCTCGGCGACGCTCAGGCGGCGCACATCGGCATGCTGGTGACGACCGAAGGTGAGGAGCGGCGTGGTGAGGGCGGCGGCGCGGTCCACGGCGTCCGTCACGGTGCACAGATCCTCGGTGAACGACGGCGCTTCCGGACCCCCTGCCGCCAGCAGTTCGGCGGTGCCGCGTATGATGGTGAGGAGGTTGTTGAAGTCGTGCGCGACAGCACTCGCAAAGCGCGCCATCGCCTCCATCTTCTTCGCGTCGCGGACCTGCATCTCCAGGTCCCGCAGGGTGGCTTCGCTGCGGGCGCGTTCAGAGATGTCCCGCACCACGCCGAGTACGGCGACACGACCCTCGAACTCGAATCGGCGGGCGCGCACCTCGACGGCGACCGTCTCGCGGCCGTCCTTGTGGCGCATGCGCAGTTGGTACTGGTGCGGCGGATCATGCGCGTCACCGCGAATGCGAGCCTCGTAGCGCTGCGTCCAGAGTGGCAGGAAGGCAGGGTCGATCACGGCGTCGAAGGACAGCCCGGTGAACTCCTCCAGCGTGTATCCAAGCATGTCGGCCAGGCCGACGCTGGAGAACACGAACCGGTACTCCTCGGCTACGAATACGCCGTCGCCCATCGATGCGAGGAGCATGCGATAGCGGATGTCGCTCTCGCGGAGCATCTGGTCCAACAGGCGCTGGGCCGTGACATCCTCGTGTGCCACCACCGCTCTCGCCGGTCCGGGGCCGTGGATGGACGTGGCCCGCGCCCGGAACCAACGTTGCGTCGTCGGCGAATGGCAGGGATACTCGACCTCGAACTGCTGCAGGGTACCGGCCAGGACTGCCCGAAGCCCGCGCGCAAACGGCGCGGCTCCATCGGTGTTGCCCGGCGCGCGCTGGTCGCTCACCGCGAAGTAGTTGCTGGATTCCGAGCACCGAGCGGCATCGCCGTCGTTATCTGCTGCGAAATGCCGCCACGCGGCATTGACGGCCACGATGGTGCCATGCTCGTCCAGGACGCAGACGTTCGCCGAGAGACCATCGAGCGCGGACTGCGCGAGAGATCCGTTCGCCGAGGGCTGCCCAGGTGCGGGAGATACGGCGATCGCGTGGGTGCTGCTGTCCATGAGCACTCCGAGCCTGAGAGACACGGGTCTGCACGGTCGCGCGCCACCGCCTGAGTATTAACGGAAACGTTCGGCAGTACCGTAGTAATGTAACCCGTCGGCTGGAAGGGCCGAAAGTGCCTCGGTGGCGTCCTGCCGCACGGTCTCAGAGACGGACACTCCGGTTCGGCCATCGACAGATGGGCACACCAGAGTGCGCTGTCCGCGCCACGAGAACCTGCCGCGCCGGTACGCGCTCTCAGAGCGGCCGCGGGATGTACGCCGGCAGGAACCGGCAACCCGACATCCGGCGCGAATGCTGCCGCCACGACGCGACACCGACTCCCCACCGTGGACGGCGTTGGCCGCGAGCCGTGCTCAACCCACAGCAGGCTCGTGCATCGCCGTGACGTACTGCGCGTCGCTCAGTTGCTGTGATCGTGATCGTTGGTGAACAGCTGCACCAGACGTTCACCGCTGCCGCCTCGGCGCATCGTGTCCCGGAACACGGACTCGAGCTCGACGAACGCGGTCGGATCTTTGATGCCGTGCACAGTAATGACTGGCACGCTTCTGCGACCGCGCGGGTCAGCATCGGCGGCGAATGCTGCGCGGGCGGTTGAGTCGGCACACGTGCGGAATACCCGCGCGTTGAGCGCCGCATCGTCGTGCGAGCCGGTACAGTTGACGCTCACGTTGGTGAACGGGTTGCGTCCGTCGAGCCGCTTGAACACGATGTCCTGAAAGTGCCACGTCCCCCAGTTGAGGTGCGCGATGAGCGAGCGCTCCGGGATGCGCACGACGCTGAGGATGTCAGCGAGGTTGCGCTGTTGCTGCGGCGTCCGCTGGGCGGCGTCGAGGCGCACGCCAGTGCATTCGTCCACGCGTGTCGCGAGCTGTACGCGCGTGAACGTGGCGGTCAATGGCAGCCCAACCCAGAGCAGATACGCTGGTTCGTCGGCCCTGCGGTTTCTGCGACTACGCCGGCTACGCTGGCGCCCACGACTGGCCGTGCACTATCGTGAGCTTCGGCGCGCTGAATGCTGTCACGAAGAGCCGTCGTACCGTTTCGAGATCGGCTGCGGCACTGTGCACCGACACGCCGGCCACGTAGTAGCCGGTGCCGGCATACCCAGAGCCAGTCCGGGTCCAGATGGACCAGCGTGTGAGGTCGTCCGATGCGCGACCTTGCTTCGGTTGGCCCAACTCCGGGCCTCCGTTGGCATGCACGACGAGTGTGCGGTTCCACGTCGGTGGCATTGCCAGCCAGAAGTAGGCGCACAGACTGTCTCTGCGAGCGAGGCAACGGGTTCCTGCCAGAACGCCCTCCGAACATGGGGCTTCGGCGGCGGGCTGCGCAACAGGCTGCACAGTCTGGGCAGCCAACGAGGTGGAACCGGCCAGCAACGTGGCAAGGAGCGGGAATGCGAGACGGGCAGGTGACATTGCGACACGATACGCCGACGCCTCTGGGCAGGAGAATCTGTCGCGGACGGTCGAAAACACGGCGTGCCCCCTCGGATGTCGCATGCTGCCCGCTGGCAAACTCGACCAACTCGAGCCTCGGGCCGATTTCATCACACCTCGACAGGGTGAGAAACTCCGCGTCTCTTTGCGTCAGTCCACTGGCACACCGAATTGCGCAGCACACCCTTGTTCCACCCCAGTTCACCCGTGTTCACCTCTTGGTCGGGAGACTCACATGCCGCCGTTCACTGTCAATCCATCACGCT
>Ga0209591_10000684_pt1 | contig 43329 bp, 41 predicted proteins | sample MAT01_FD_187207 | JGI IMG/M metagenome (GOLD analysis project Ga0209591, IMG submission 187207) | Freshwater microbial communities from Lake Fryxell liftoff mats and glacier meltwater in Antarctica - MAT-01 (SPAdes) (version 2) | ecosystem: Environmental > Aquatic > Freshwater > Ice > Liftoff...
ATTGAAACAGTACAGCTACGCACCCAACTACAACAGAGGATTGAACGAGAGCGATTAGTCGGGCAGATTACCCAGCAAATTCACCAATCTCTGAATCTAGATGAAATTCTTCAGACAACTGTAACCGAAGTCCGGCAGTTTCTCCACACCGATCGCGTCCTGGTTTTTCGGTTAAAACCTGACGGAGATGGTACAGTAATCGCAGAATCAGTTGGGGCAGAGTGGCGATCGCTCCTCTTTTCTACTATCAACGATCCCTGCCTAGCTGAGAGCTACCTCGCATCGAATCGACCGGAAACTGTTAGCTATGATCCCGCCTTTGTCGAAAATTATATCGAACGCTATCGTCAGGGTTATGTAACCGCGATATTTGATATCCAGGATATTAGTATTGACCCATGTCATGTTGAATTGTTGGCTCAGTTTCAAGTTAAAGCTAATCTGGTTGTACCAATTCTCCAAGATCACCAGTTTTGGGGATTGCTGATTGCTCATCATTGTGCATCCCCTCGATTTTGGCAGCCCTTAGAGATTGACTTGCTCAAAGAACTGGCAACTCAGCTGAGTATCGCCTTGCGACAGGCAGAACTATATCAACAAGCACAGCATGAACTAAAGGAACGCCAACAGGTAGAAGCAGAACTCCGCCAGAGCCAAGAACATCTGCGATTGGCCTTGTCAGCCTCTCGGATGGGAACGTGGAACTGGAACATCCAAACGGGAAAAATTTCCTGGTCGGATAATCTGGAAACCTTATTTGGACTAGAACCAGGAGAATTTGACGGCTCATTTGAAATGTTTGCCGCGCGGTTGCACCAAGACGATCGCGATCGCCTACTAGCAGCCGTAGAGCATGCTGTCGCCACCGGAGAAGACTATGACATTGAATTTCGGGTAGTATCTCCCAACGGTACAATTCGGTGGGCACTCAGCCAGGGCAAGGTTTTCTACGACGAAAACGGGCAACCGATGCAGATGGCGGGTATTGATTTAGATATCAGCGATCGCAAACAGGTAGAAGAGGAATTGCGACAAAGTGAAGAGCGTTTTCGCACCTTGGCAGATAATATGTCCCAATTTGCGTGGATGGCAGACGAAAACGGCTCTGTCTTCTGGTATAATAAGCGCTGGTTTGACTATACTGACATGACCCTAGAGGAAATGCAAGGGTGGGGATGGCAAAAAGTACATCACCCCGATCATCTTGATCGGGTGGTTCACCATTTTCGCCACTGCCTTGCAACAGGCGAGTTATGGGAAGACACCTTTCCGTTACGAAGGCAAGATGGACAGTACTGCTGGTTTCTCTCACGAGCAACTCCTATCCGCGATGGACAGGGCAAAATATTGCGATGGTTTGGCACAAATACCGACATTACCGAGCGCCAACAAGCAGAGGAAGAACGCGATCGCCTATTACAGCTAGAGCAAGCAGCCAGAGCCGAAGCCGAACGCGCTAATCGGATCAAAGATGAGTTTCTGGCGGTTCTCTCCCATGAATTGCGATCGCCTCTCAACCCGATTCTCGGCTGGACAAAGCTGTTGCAAACCCGCAAATTTAATGAAACCAAAACAGCTGAAGCTTTAGCTACTATCGAACGCAACGCCAAACTGCAAACTCAACTGATTGATGACTTGCTTGATGTTGCCAAGATTCTGCGCGGCAAACTCAGCATAGATGCTGCTCCTGTAAATCTGGCATTTGTGATTGAATCTGCCATCGATACAGTCAGGACAGCAGCCATTGCCAAATCAATTACGTTGCATCCGATACTGCCGAATATAGTGCAAGTCTCTGGAGATTCCAACCGCCTTCAGCAGATTGTTTGGAATTTACTTTCCAACGCGATTAAGTTTACCGCCAACAGAGGACGGGTAGAAATCCGACTAGAGCGAGTAGATGAACAGGCACAGATTATTGTCAGTGACACGGGCAAAGGCATTAACCCTGACTTTCTCCCGCATATTTTTGAGTCATTCCGTCAACAAGATGTCTCAATTACTCGCAGCTATGGAGGGTTAGGATTAGGGTTAGCGATCGTCCGGCAGTTAGTTGAAGCTCACGGCGGCATCATCACGGCTGATAGTCCTGGTGAAGGGTTGGGAGCCACCTTTACAGTCCATTTGCCACTGCTGAATGTTGAACTGGAAATCAAGCAGATAGATGAGTTGCCACAACAAGCACTCGAACTTACGGGGATTCGAGTTCTGACAGTCGATGATGATCCCGATGCCCGTGAGCTATTAACAGTATTACTGGCTGAATACGGAGCGTCAGTTTTGACTGTTGCCTCTGCGTCAGAAGTGTTGGCAAACCTGGAGTCCTTCCAACCAGATGTGTTAGTCAGTGATATTGGGATGCCCAAAGTTGATGGCTATTCCCTGATTAAACAGATCCGAACCTTACCCCCCGAAAAAGGCGGACAGATTCCAGCGATCGCTTTGACTGCTTATGCCAGAGTTGATGATTGCCAGCGAGCCATAACCAGTGGCTATCAACGGCACGTTACCAAGCCCCTCGATCCAGAAGAGTTAGTTCAAGCTGTGCTGGCACTCGCACAGACTAAACTAAATCATTCCATTCCTCAAAATGATTTGGTTTAACCCTTTTTAAATACTTATTTGCTGAATAAACATTTGATGCTCCACTGAACTTAGCCCTTTCTGCAACACTGCTAATACCTGTCGCATATTTCCTGCAACTAATGCTAATACATCAAGCCATAATCCTGGAAACACTTGACTTTCAATTATGCCCTACACCTTGGGATCAGTTATATCCCAAGGTGTAGGGGCACGGCATGGCGTGCCCCTACGGGTGTACCTCACGTAAACGAGAACTGCTATAAGTAATGCTCTTTCATTTATAAGAAATGCCTAAGCGATCGCAGCAAATGTATAAGCGATCGCAGCAAATGTATAAGCGATCGCAGCAAATGTATAAGCGATCGCAGCAAATGTATAAGCGATCGCAGCAAATGTATAAGCGATTGCAGCAAATGTATAAGCGATTGCAGCAAATGTATAAGCGATCGCAGCAAATGTATAAGCGATTGCAGCAAATGCCTAAGCGATCGCAGCAAATGTATAAGCGATTGCAGCAAATGCCTAAGCGATTGCAGCAAATGCTCTTTCATTTATAAGAAATGCTTAAGCGTTTGTAGCAATCGTTGTAAGGAATGTGGATTAAATAAAGTGCAAAAGTAGGGTGTGTTAGCGGAGCGTAACGCACCATTCCGAGTTAAATAAAACGCACCATTCCAAGTTAAATAAGAATTGCACGTTATTAAATTTGCGTTCCTAATGAAATTATAGTAGGCAGAAAAAATTCAGTTCTATCCAAATAAAAGCCCATCCTGAAGCTTACAGGATGAGTTTTTTCGTGTTTCATTGGAAGCATTACAGCGCCAGGACTGAGCAGATCAATTGATGGGCAGTTATGGGGCATTGCTAGATATAGCGGTTCCCATTCAGATGCGGTACAACGTTATATCCCAAGGTGTAGGGGCACGGCATACCGTGCCCCTACGGGTGTACCTCACGTAAACGAGAACTGCTATAAGTGCAAAAAAGGACATAAACTTTTTGATGGTAAAACTAACAAAAAAGGTGTTATGACTAAATTTCTTTTTGTAACAGACTTGGATGATACGCTGGTGTATCGCACCGTGGGCGATGACAGCGCCTTAGCAGAACTAAATCAACTCCTGAAGAGACATCGCCAAGAATACGGTACAAAAATCGTTTATTCTTCTGGGCGATCGCCTATACTTTACAAAGAACTCCAAGCTCAAAAAAATCTTTTACAACCAGATGCCCTCGTTCTCTCTGTGGGTACAGAAATTTACCTTGATGGTAGTGATACTCCCGACTTAGACTGGTCAGAAATTCTCTCTCCGGGATGGGAACGAGAAACTGTATTATCTATCACTAGAAAATACCGTGAGTTAGTTCGGCAACCAGATTCAGAACAGCGTCCCTTTAAAGTAAGCTTTTTTTTAGAACAAGATTCATCTACAAATGTTCTTCCACAACTTGAAGCAGAGTTGCAGAAAAATAAATTAAATGTAAAGTTAATCTACAGTAGCGGTATTGACCTTGACATTTTACCCTATAGCAGCGATAAAGGTCAGGCAATGCAGTTTTTACGTCAAAAGTGGAAATTTGCAGCAGAACAAACAGTTGTCTGTGGTGATTCAGGTAATGATATTGCTTTATTTGCTGTAGGCAACGAACGGGGAATCATTGTGGGGAATGCCCGAAAAGAGTTACTCCAATGGCACAATGAGCATCCCTCTGACTACCGCTACCTGGCAAAAAGTTTTTGTGCAGGTGGAATTATCGAAGGTTTGAAATATTTTGGTCTATTAGAATGATTAGTTATCTTAAAGGTCTTGTTGCTGGTATCCAAACAATTGGCGCTAATCGCGTTATCCTGATTTTGGAAGTGAATGGCTTAGGGTATGATTTGCAAGTTCCTCAACGCCTAGCAAACCATTTACCAGAGTCGGGAGGAGTGGCGCAAATTTTTACCCATTTCCAAATTCGTGAAGAAGTGCCCTTCTTATATGGTTTTGCTTCGCCAGCAGAACGCGATTTATTTCGCCACTTGTTGACGGTTAGCGGTGTTGGTGCAGCCTTAGCGATCGCTTTGTTGGACACTTTGGAATTACCAGATTTAGTCCAAGCAATTATCGCTGGCAATACCCAAATGTTAATTCAGGCTCCCGGTGTCGGTAAAAAAATCGCTGAACGCATCTGTTTGGAACTGAAAAGCAAATTAGTCGAGTGGCGCAAATCAGCCGGGTTCTTCGTTGCCACAGGTGGCCCAGCCCCCGGAATTCTCGAAGAGGTGCAAATGACCCTCTTTGCCCTGGGATATACTGCCCATGAAGTCAGTCACGCCCTGCACGTAGTCAGTGAAGACATCGGACTACCCAAAGATGCTTATGTCGAAGACTGGATTAAACAAGCGATCGCTCATCTCAGCAGCGAACAAGTTTAATTGTCATTTGTCATTTGTCATTTGTCATTTGTCATTTGTCATTTGTCATTTGTCATTTGTCATTTGTCATTTGTCATTTGTCATTTGTCATTTGTCATTTGTCATTTGTCATTTGTCATTTGTCATTTGTCATTTGTCATTTGTCATTTGTCATTTGTCATTTGTCATTTGTCATTAGTCATTTGTCATTTGTCATTTGTCATTAGAAAAACAACTGACATACTCCACTCCTAACTCCTAACCCCTAACTCCTAACTCCTAACTCCCCACTCCCCACTCCTAACTCCTAACTCCCCACTCCTAACTCCCCACTCCCCACTCCTAACTCCCCCGTGCCCCAATGCCCAACCCCTATACCTGGCTAGATGAATCTCTAGCAACAATTCATCGGGCAGACTGGTATCGTTCAGTACAAACGATCCACGGTCGCCCAGGTGCGACGGTAGTTTTAGCTGGACAAGAGGTAATTAATTTTGCCAGTAATGACTATTTGGGACTTGCGGGAGATCAGCGTTTAATAGCAGCAGCGATCGCAGCTATTGAAGAATTTGGCACTGGGAGTACTGGCTCTAGATTACTCAGTGGGCATCGAGAATTACACAGAGAGTTAGAACAGGCGATCGCATCTACCAAACAAACAGAAGATGCCTTAGTATTCAGTTCTGGGTATCTAGCCAATTTGGGTGCAATTACCGCCCTTGTAGGCAAACGTGATTTAATTTTATCCGACCAATACAATCATTCCAGTTTGAAAAATGGCGCAATTCTCAGTGGTGCAGCAGTTGTGGAATATCCGCACTGTAATGTTGCAGTCCTCAAAACTCAGTTAAGTCAACAGCGGCAAAACTACCGACGCTGTTTAATTCTTACTGATAGCGTCTTTAGTATGGATGGCGATTTATGTCCAATGCCCGCACTATTGGATCTCGCTGATCAGTTTAGCTGTATGCTGCTAGTTGATGAAGCTCATGCCATTGGGGTATTAGGAAAAACTGGGGCTGGCTGTGTCGAGCATTTTGGATGTACGGGGAAGCCGTTAATTGAAATTGGCACCTTGAGTAAAGCTTTGGGCAGTTTAGGCGGATATGTAGCGGGAAGTAACGCCCTAATTGACTTTTTGCGAAACCGCGCATCTAGTTGGATCTACACCACCGGACTTTCACCTGCTGATACAGCAGCAGCCTTAGCAGCAGTCAAAATAGTCCAACAAGAACCGCAACGCCGTACCCAATTGTGGGAAAATGTACAATATTTGAAAAATTTACTACAACAACAGTTACCTAATCTAAAATTGCTGCCCTCAGAATCACCTATATTATGTTTTCAATTGCCCAGTGCTAAAGATGCCCTCAAAGTTGGAAAGCAGCTAAGAGATGCTGGCATTTTTGCCCCAGCAATTCGTCCCCCCACAGTGCCTATAAGTCGGATCAGAATATCTTTAATGGCAACTCATGAAGTAGCACATATTGAAAAATTGGTGGCAGTGTTGAATGAAGGAATGGAGAATGGGGTATTGGGAGGTTCTGAGGTGAATGAACGGAGTTCTCAGAGAGATGAACAAGTTGCCCAATGCCAAGTGCCCAATGCTTCATCCCTTTTACAAAACTAGCGATCGCTTAGGAACACAAATTTAATAACGTGCAATTCTTATTTAACTTGGAATGGTGCGTTACGCTCCGCTAACACACCCTACTTTTGCACTTTATTTAATCCACATTCCTTAAAGAAGACTCTATTATTTTACAAATGGAAGCAGGTCTAAGCAAACGTTTTGGACAGAAACAGGACTTAGGCTTTCCTAAATGCTACCGTCTACAAAATGGAACAGAAGTTGAAGGGGTTTTTCTAACTATGAAGCGTAGACACAAAATAGCTTATGGCTTGACATCGCTGATCAGTCTCAACATCATATCTAACTTAGTTGCACTTGATTGGGCGATGGCAGCACCACCGAGAACCCCAGACAAAAGTATCAATTGTGAAATTTTAATTGTGGGTGGTGGACTATCTGGTGTCGCCACAGCTTACGAGAGTTTACTAGCAGGACGAACGGTTTGCTTAACGGAAATTACCGACTGGCTGGGAGGGCAAATTTCTTCTCAAGGGACATCTGCATTAGACGAACGAGCAACCCAGCGAGCGCTCAAATTCTATTCTCGCGGCTATCTGGAATTGCGAAACCGGATTGGGCGCAAATACGGTAAACTTAACCCCGGTGACTGCTGGGTAAGTGATTCTTGTTTTCTTCCCCGCGATGCTCATACCATTTTGGCTCAGATGCTCAAAGATGCCGAAAAGCGGGGCAAAGGAAAGTTGCAATGGTTCCCCAACACCGTAATCAAGGACTTGGAAATTGCTGCCAATGGTAAAATAATTAATAGCGCGATCGCTATCCAACATCAACCACCAAAAGGCGCACCACCTCTCAATACTTTTACTTTATCTCAAAGTATTGAAGATGCTTATCGCTACGAAAACTCATCTCGGTTTACCAAAAACATTCTCCGTTTTGTCCCCAAGGCAAGTAAAGCAGATGCTCCTAAGTGGTACGTTGTAGACGCTAGCGAAACCGGGGAAATTATCGCCCTTGCTGATGTTCCCTACCGATTAGGTATTGATGCCCGTTCCTACCTGGAACCTTCTGCTTCCAGCACCACCAACGATCCCTATTGCACTCAAGGCTTTACCTACACCTTTGCAATGGAGGCAACCAAGGAACCGCAACCGCAGACAATGCCTCCATTTTATTTACAATACGCGCCATATTTCAGCTATGAATTAACGCGACTGGCTAACTTTGATTTGGTTTTCGCCTATCGTCGCATTTGGAGTCCAAATAAAGGGAAACCAGCCAAATTCGGAGGTTTAAACTTTGATGCGGCTACACCAGGGGATATCTCCATGCAAAACTGGACTTGGGGTAACGACTACCGCCCCGGTACAGCCAAAGATAACCTAATTTATAGTCGCCAACAGTTACAAGGAACTGGACAGTTAAAATCAGGGGGCTGGATGGGGGGACTGCGAACAGAAACCCTCCGCAACGCTGAAGAAAATGCCCTCGCCTACTATTACTGGTTAGTAGCTGGAACTACAGACTCCCAACTAGGGGAAGGTGTAAAGCAGCCGCAAGCTAATAACCGCTTTGTTTCTGGGTTAAAGTCTCCGATGGGGACAGTGCATGGCTTATCGAAATATCCCTATATGCGAGAAGGCCGCCGCATCATTGGCCGCCCCAGTTGGGGACAATCTGGAGGTTTTACTATTTGGGAAATTGATATTTCTCGCCGAAATTACAATGATGAATATTACAGCAAAACTCTACCAGCAGATATGTATCGGCATCTGAAAGCCGCGCTCGCAGGATTAGAAGCCACGTCTGTAATTGCGGGTAAAATTTCTCCAGATAAAGTAATGCGGCGGACTCGTTCTACAATTTTCCCCGACGCTGTGGGTATTGGTCACTACGCCATAGATTTCCATCCTTGCATGGTAAATAGTCCCCCAGAAGCCCCTGGTAACACAGAACGTCCAGGCGAAAGGCGGGGTGCTGGACAAGCTTATCCCTTCCAAATTGCTCTGAGGGCGATGATTCCCCAAAAAATTGACAATTTGCTGGTAGGAGGCAAAAGCATCGGTACTAGTCACATTGCGGCTGCTGCTTATCGAGTGCATTCCTTTGAATGGTCGGTTGGCGCAGCTGCCGGAACTGTTGCTAGTTTTGCCATCAAAAATGCGATCGCACCCTACCAACTAATCGATGACTTACCCAGACAAGAGCCACAACTGGAAGCACTCAAACAGCTTTTGCAACAAAATGGTAATCCTACCGCCTTCCCAGATACATCTATTTTTAACGAAAACTGGGATAATTGGCGATAGATAAGAAGTGGGCATTGGGCATTGGGCATTGGGCATTGGTTATTAATTCTTCTCCCTCTGCTTGCCCATTCCCCACTTAGCACTCCTACTCCCCCAGTCTCCACACAATAGACTAAACTGGTTATTTATAAATGTAGAGTGTAGTTTTGTAAAATCTTGTTAACCAATTGTTCTATGGTTAAGACACTTTCAGCAGATGTTTACGAGATGGCCACAGCACCAACTATAGCTCCTGAACGGTCTACTCAAGTTACCCCAAAGCTTTATCCCAATTACAAAGTGATTGTATTAAACGATGATTTTAATACATTCCAACACGTATCTGAATGTTTAATGAAATATATTCCAGGCATGAGTGGCGATCGCGCTTGGGATTTGACTAATCAAGTACACTATGAAGGTCAAGCGATCGTTTGGGTTGGCCCCCAAGAACCTGCGGAACTCTATCACCAGCAGCTGCGTCGAGCAGGTTTGACAATGGCACCTTTAGAAGCAGCTTAATCATCATGGGCAAACCTACCGTAGACCCCCTCCGGGCGGCTTCTCTACGAGACGCTACGCGAACGCAAAAAGCTGGCAGACTGGTATGGAATCACTCTACACACCTTTCTGGTCTTATCCCAATTTTAGACCGTCTTTGTCAGCAGGATTGCATCCAAACCGTAACGCCAGGAGTGATTGGGCGAGCGAAAGGTCATTGTCCAAAAATGCAACTGCGTGTCTCAGTACCGATTCGCGGCGGTTATAAAGTAATCGCGCGGCAGGGGAAAACGGTACAAGAAGTGTTTATTTTGACTACTTTGGCGCAGGAAGAACTTAAAATTGCGTTAGCGATCGCAATGAAATGTTAATCATTTCATTAGTTCTCTGTTATTTGGGCAACGCTAATGATTAATGACTATTCTTCAACATGGTGTACTGCAAATTTGTGTAGTGGCAGACTCACGATGCAAGAAAAAGTTAAGAAATATGACAAAGCAGTAGTTATTCTCAAACTCATGAGAACAGATTCCCAGTCTGGTAAAATTATTTTCTCGATCCCAAAGGCTAGACAGTAAACTAGCCAATAAGTAAAGCTCATTCTAAATAGAATCCGCTCTGTTTGTTCTACATCCTTTTTTTGCGGCTTACTATCCCACAGTAACACCAGTCCAATAATGCAAGCTACAAAGGAAACAGCAACTACAAATTCGTGGCAAAATATATTTAACGAATGCATTTGTGTTTAGCCCTAAATTTTCCAATTAAAATTCAGTCTAAAGGAATATTCCTTGTAGGAATACAAAAGATTTACAAACCTCAATATAACCAGGAAGTTTCTGTTAACAAATGCAACAAAAGTTGTTGTTTTGCAAATTTTAGATATTTATAATAAAAATTAAATATTTTTGTTAACCAAGCGATTATCAAATTCCACTTGTTGAATTATTTAAAGATTTAACCATTAACAGCATGGCATAATGTCTAATTCAGAAGCGTGAACTAGAACAATCTACTGCTTGTGCAACATATAAATTTAGCTGATTAAAGATAATGAGTAACTTTAAATCACCGGGTTTTACTTGCTGGTTAACTGGATTATCGGGTGCGGGTAAGTCTACTATAGCCATAGAAGTAATTAGAGCCTTAGAGCAATTATCTGTTCCGTGTGAGTATCTGGATGGTGATGTCATCCGCACTAATCTTTCTAAAGGCTTAAGTTTTTCTCGTGAAGATAGAAATATTAATGTTGCCAGAGTTGGCTTTGTTTGCGAACTTTTAAATAAGCATGGCATAAACACCGTTGTAGCTTTAATTTCTCCTTATCAAGATGCCCGTGAACAACTCAAACTTAAAATACCCAATTTTATTGAAGTTTATGTTGATACTCCTTTAGATGTCTGTATCACAAGGGATGTCAAAGGTCTGTATAAGAAAGCTCTAGCTGGAGACATTGCTGAATTTACTGGAATTTCCTCTCCTTATGAACCACCTATAAATCCAGATTTGATTCTCAAAACTCACAAAGAAACTCTAAATGAGTGTGTAGAAAAAGTTTTAACTTATCTCTATAATCAGGGGCAAATCCGCTGATTCTCTAGTACATAATATTTGCAATGAATCTATACAATGATGATAATCACTGTAAAATGCGAGTGTGAGGGGTAAGCGACGTTTACCCCTCACACTTTTATGGAATTATTGAGCTTATTCTCGCCGATTTTGATAATCTTCAGAAGACATTGGATCTAACTCCCAGCGATCGCCGTCACGTTCCTCTAAAATATCATTGGTACGAAGCAACGCAGAATCATCCATTTCTAGCCCTACTGCTGCTCCTAGCTCATCAGTTACATTTTTATCTGGAGTGGAAGTACTACCACCAACAGCTTCATCCCCAACTGCGTCTGCATCTTGCCAGTAAGCATCAACATCGCCACCGGTGAGTTTAGGGCTAGTTTCTGTATACTCGCGCCTTTCATCGCGCATAGAGCGCCCGCCGATATTGTACCCTGGCAAGTCTTTCACACCAGTACCGTAGGATTCGGTAATTTCCTGCGGCAAATCATCGGTTTTAATTTCGTCGTTATGATTTTTTTCTGCCATGATGCTAGCCATTTTCTGCTTTATCACAATAACCTTTTCCTCTCACCAAGTTCTCTTACTAAAGATATATAGCTTTAGAGATAAAATAATCTATTCCCTAATCTATCCCCTTGGAACGAAGTTAAGCTAGCGATCGCGGCATACCATTGTAAACATGAATTCATGGTCAACCCATTTGTAGTTAAAGTTAGGAGTTATCAAATAGAAATTAGTCAATATATAACTTCTGACTCATAACCATTTTTTATTAGGCAAAAATAAAAGTAGCTAGTTAAACACTAGAAATAAACAGGTAATAACATCTATGACTGACCATAACAATCATTCTCATCAGAAAAAAGTTGCCATTCTGATTGAACAGGGAGTAGAGGATGCAGAATTTACAGTTCCTTATAATGGGCTAAAACAAGCAGGAATGGAAGTAGTAGTCCTCGGTTCCCGGATGAATGAAAAATACATGGGTAAACAAGCCAAACTTAGTATACAAGCTGATGGCACTACTACAGAAGCGATCGCAGCCGAATTCGATGCAGTGGTAATTCCTGGTGGTATGGCTCCCGACAAAATGCGACAAAACCCTAACACAGTACGCTTTGTCCAAGAGGCCATCCAACAAGGAAAATTAATAGCTGCCGTTTGCCACGGCCCACAACTTTTGATTGAAGGCGACTTGCTTAAAGGTAAACAAGTTACTGGTTTTAATGCTATTGCCAAGGACATCATTAATGCGGGTGCAAATTATATAGATGAGCCATTGGTTGTTGACGGGAATTTGATTACATCCCGTGAACCTGGAGACTTACCAATTTTCACCACAGCTATTTTGAGTCGTTTGGGTTATGGTGGCAAAGATGCTGCATTGCCAAATGAAAAAGATCCAACTGCTGAATGGTGGAAACTGGCTGATGCTTGGAGTGGCTCAACGAAAGGTGATATTAGCAAAGGTTTAAATACTGCCCTCGCTGGTGAACGTTATTCGCTCGAAGCGTTACAAAATTACTTTGAAAAAGAATCAGATAGTGAAATAAAATCACTCTTTCAGGAGATAATTGGTAATAAACAGCGCCATATTGAAAAGCTAGAAACCTATCTTCAAAAATTGGGTGAGAAACCCTCCTTGGGGGCAAATATCGCTAATCAGTATGCCAAGGTAAAAGCTGCCTTAACAGGAAGTGATGACATATATCAGTTGCGTTCCGCTTTGGGGGATGTACAAACTGGTCTTGGCGATATTGGCAATTTGTGTACAATGTTTACTGACCCAGTAGCAACGGCTATTTTCAAAGAAATTTATCAAGATTTATCGAAATCCGAACAACGGTTAGGAGAGCTATATAGGACACGAATAAGCTCTCAAGTTCAACCACCCAAGCTGACTACAGGCGCTGCTGTATCGATGTAAGGAACGCAAATTTAATAACGTGCAATTCTTATTTAACTTGGAATGGTGCGTTACGCTCCGCTAACACACCCTACTTTTGCACTTTATTTAATCCACATTCCTAAGTAGGGTATGGCAAAGCTAGCTGTGCATCCCGACAAAAGACCTTCTTAAAATTTCGTTTCCAGATGTCCTTTTAATTGGGAACGAGCTAATAATGCAGAGACATATAAGAGTTGATGGAGAGATAAAATAGTGACTTCTACACCAGGGGATAAGTTAAGTATAAGCCAAGGTGAAGCTAGTGAAGTTGAGCGTTGGGCATCTCTCATGGGTGGTGGTGCTATGGTGTGAGTAGTTACTGAGACGCGATAATTATCGCGTCTCAAAACCAGGCTAAATAATTATAAAAGCAGTTTGCTGGCATGGAGCAAACTATGTGCGGGTGGAAACAGTTCCCGTCCCAAAAATTATCTAACCGTGTGATGCAATAATCAAAATCAAAGTTGTACTCAAACCTTAAGGCTATTAGTTTAATATGAGTGATACCACCGTTACAAAAATAGATTCTACCCATTCTCCTAAAGGTAAACTTGGTCAGAAGTATCTTGCTTCTGGCAAAGATGTTGCCATGCGTCTTTGGGAAGACGAGCAACCAAGCGAAGACAAACAGCCAAGTTCGCGCGACTATGAAACAGTTGGTTATGTAATTAGTGGTCGTGCCCAGTTGGAAATTGAGGGACAAATGATTTTGCTAGAACCTGGGAGTTCTTGGGTTGTGCCTAAAGGAGCCAATCACACATACAAAATTCTGGAACCATTCACTGCTGTTGAAGCAACCAGTCCACCTGCTCAAGTTCACGGACGGGATGAAAATTAAATCATAGTTAACAAGCTGTACATCTGTGTTAACTCAGGACTATTTCATTCTCATCTAGCCCGCCTCAGAATGAATTCTGAGTCTAATAGCGAAAGTCGTCTAAAGACGACTGAGACTCATGTTATAGTCCGTTTTAACGGACTTTAGCTATAAGAAAAGGAACTTTAGTTTTGGGCGGTTTATACCCAGAATGAAATAGCCCTGGTGTTAACTTAAGTTTCAAATGCTAATGGAAGCGGTGTTTTGGTAGGGGATGTTACGCCCAAAGCTAACGCACCGCTATAATTCAAGTATCCTTTTTTAAGAAAAATTTTATCTAAAATAATATTTTCAAAAATATGTTGACAAATCCTTAAATGAAGGTTGCTAATCTATATACTAAGGAAATTTGAAAGAACCGAGTCTAGACGTGACAAATGAACATAGCAAAAATCCGTCGCAGCTGTTGTGAACTTGCTGCGGCGGAGAAAGAAAATTAAAACGCCAAGATGAAGCAAGGCGAAATGCTTGCGCTATAAGGATAGAAAGAAAGTAAAAATGAAGAAGTAAATTTACCTTTTATTTTTTACCTTATACTTTTTACCTAGTCTTCCCCTCGACGTTTCCTACTGTGCTAGATGTACAAAATATATAGTTTTTAGTTCTAGTGAAAAGTATTCTAACGATCAGTTTTTGTGTATTATGTTAAACGCTAAATCCAAACTAGTCCACAAAAAACGTTAATGTGCGACAATTTAGGCGATCGCTACAAAAAATCAAATAAAAATAAATAAAAAATTAAATTTAGACGTGGATGCCCTGAGAGTGTTAACAAACTAGCTTGTGGTATCTTGCTGTCAAGATTCAACTCTATGGATATGGACAAACCTTTTTTGTATGACGAAGACTTCTATGGCTGGACACAGCAACAGGCTAAAGCGTTGGAGCAGAGGCTAGTTATGCAACTAGACTGGCAACATCTGCAAGAGGAAATTCAAGCTTTGGGGAGACAAGAGTATCGGGAACTCGTAAGTCGTTTGAGTTTATTACTCGGTCATCTTTTTAAGTGGGAGTATAAACCTGAACAACGCGATCGCAGTTGGTTTTTAACAAGCAGTTTAAAGAAGAGTACGAGTGGTTTTTAGGGGAATCTCTTTAAAACCACGCACCACCGCAGCTTTGAGGGAGATAGTTTCAGCTGATGGAAAAATTTATTCCCGGCTAATTGCAGAAATATGTTTATACCTGCGTCACAATCAACCATAAAATAACTGGAGTGCTGTAGTTTTATACCCAAACAGAAGTGTAGATACAGGAGATATCAAACATTACCATGAGTTTTTCACAAGTGGGCGTGTCAGACGGATTTATTTGGATGAATTAGGCGAGGCTGCACCGCTTCCAATTGGCATTGCAACTGCTAAATTAGTAATTGCAACCGACGATATAGCGATCGCACAAGCAAGGGTGTTGATAGACAGAACCAAGTCAGAGATAGGCTCACCACTAAAACAGCAGCAATTATTACAATTTATAGAGACTATTTTGGCTTACAAGTTTCCTGCAATGAGTAGGGAGGAGATGGAGGAAATGTTTGGCTTAAGCGAGTTAAAGCAAACCAGATTTTATCAGGAAGCCTTTCAGGAAGGTGTTGAACAAGGTAAACTCAAAGCAGTACCAGCAATGCTAGCAGCAGGGGTTGACTGTAGAACAAGTAGCACAGGCTTTAGATTTGAGTGTCGAAGAAATCAGACAAGTAGCACAAAGTCAGTCTTGAGATAGATGTGGTAAATTTTATCCGTAACTCAAGCTAAACTTTGTTTGTGCCTCTCCAAACTTGATCACGACGATTTTATAGTTAATTTTTGTTAATATTGGAGGCGGTGTTAGTCCTTCGTCCTCAACCACCTAATCCCTACCTGAGAAAAACTTAATGCTGCGACTAGAACATATAAGTAAAATTTATCCCACAGGCGAAGTTCTCAAGGATATCAACTGGGAAGTTAAACCAGGCGATCGCATCGGCTTAGTCGGTGTCAACGGTGCTGGAAAATCCACCCAACTCAAAATCATCTCTGGGGAAATTGAACCCACCGCCGGCGAAATCATCCGTCCTAATAGCTTACATATAGCCTACCTCAACCAAGAGTTTGAAGTAGACCCCACCCGCACCGTTAGAGAAGAATTTTGGACTGTCTTCCAACAAGCCAACGAAGTACAGTTATCTCTGGCACACGTACCACAAGAAATGGAAACGGCTAACCCAGAGGAACTGGATCGACTGATCGACAAGTTGGATCGTTTGCAGCGCCAATTTGAAGCCTTGGATGGGTACAACTTAGACGCACGCATCGGGAAAATCTTACCAGAAATGGGGTTTGGGCTAGAAGATGGCGATCGCCTCGTCAGTGCCTTTAGTGGTGGTTGGCAAATGCGGATGAGTTTAGGTAAAATTCTTCTGCAAAAACCCGATTTGTTGCTGCTGGATGAACCGACTAACCACCTAGATTTAGAAACCATTGAGTGGTTGGAAAATTACCTCAGAGGGCTAGTTACGCCGATGGTAATAGTCTCCCATGACCGCGAGTTTCTTGACCGCCTCTGCACCCAAATTGTCGAAACTGAACGTGGCGTTTCCGCTAGCTACCTTGGCAATTACTCGGCATATTTGGAACAAAAAGCCGAAAGTCAATTAGCACAACTTAGCGCCTACGAACGCCAGCAGAAAGAATTAGAAAAACAGCAAACCTTTGTCGATAGATTTCGCGCCAGTGCTACTCGCAGTACCCAAGCAAAAAGCCGGGAAAAACAACTCGACAAAATCGAGCGCATCGAAGCACCCATCGCTGGAGTAAGAACTCTACACTTCCGTTTCCCCCCTGCACCCCGCAGCGGACGCGAAGTAGTGGACATTAAAAATTTAACCCATCTTTATGGTGAGAAAATCCTGTTTTTGGCAGCAAATCTCCTAATTGAAAAGGGCGATCGCATTGCATTTCTTGGCCCCAATGGTGCTGGAAAATCTACCCTTCTGCGTGTGATTATGGGTATGGAACAACCCACAGAAGGTAGCGTTCAATTAGGCGATCACAACGTTATTCCTGGTTACTTTGAGCAAAATCAAGCTGAAGCTTTGGATTTGAAGAAAACTGTCATGGAAACTATCCATGATGAAGTTCCCGACTGGGATAATCAAGAAGTCCGCACACTTTTAGGACGATTTTTATTCACTGGTGACACTGTATTTAAAGCAGTTGGGGCATTAAGTGGAGGGGAAAAAGCTCGTCTGGCGTTGGCAAAAATGCTCTTACGTCCCGCGAACTTGCTAATTTTAGATGAGCCGACAAACCACCTAGATATTCCAGCTAAAGAAATGCTGGAAGAAGCCCTCAAAAATTATGATGGCACAGCGATCGTAGTTTCCCACGATCGCTATTTTATTTCAGAGGTAGCGAACAAAATCGTCGAAATTCGTGATGGTGAATTCCGCGTCTATTTAGGAGATTATCATTACTATCTCCAGAAAATTGCCGAAGAAAAAGAACAATCAAAGTTAGCTGCAATAGCCGCCGAAAAAGCCGCTAAGAAAGCGGCAAAAGCTTCCACAAAAAGTAAATGAGGGACTGGATAATGCCTTAGTAGTAGTCCTAAAACGCTACTACTAAGGAACGCAAATTTAATAATGTGCAATTTTTATTTAACTTGGAATGGTGCGTTACGCTCCGCTAACACACCCTACTTTTGCACTTTATTTAATCCACATTCCTAAGTAAGCACTCGCTATTAATAAGCAAAAACATCACAAATCTTTAAAAAAACTGCAACTCCTTCGTAAAAGAAGTTTATAAGCAAAAATTCACTTGCGGCGTGGATTAGCAGTGGTATCATTCGGGTATTACAAAGAGTAAAGGGCAATTTTACTATGACCAAAGCACCTGTTGCTCCTGTGGTGCTAGTCATTTTAGACGGATGGGGCTACTGCGACCAAATGCGAGGAAACGCTATTCTTGCTGCTAAAACTCCCATCGTGGACAGTTTATGGGCAGCTTACCCGCATACCCTCATCCACACATCAGGAAAAGCCGTAGGGTTGCCAGAAGGTCAAATGGGCAACTCGGAAGTTGGTCATTTGAACATTGGTGCTGGGCGAGTGGTACCGCAAGAATTGGTACGCATCTCTGATGCGGTTGAAGACGGTTCTATTGCCTCAAACCCAGCACTGGTAAAAATTTGCCAGGAAGTTCGTTCTCGGAATAGCAAGCTGCATCTAGTAGGGCTTTGTTCTGAGGGAGGGGTGCATTCACATATCACCCATCTATTCGGACTACTTGACTTAGCCAAAGACCAGCGAATTTCAGAAGTTTGTATCCACGCTATCACCGATGGCCGTGACACCGCCCCAACTGAGGGTGTAAAAGCAATCACACTGCTGCAAGATTACATAGACCGTACAGGCATTGGGCGCATAGTCACCCTCAGCGGTCGCTACTACGCGATGGATCGCGATCACCGTTGGGATCGAGTCAAACGCGCCTACAATGTCATGACCCAAGATGGGGCGGGTGACGATCGCAAAGCTGTGGAAATCTTACAAGCATCTTACGCCGAAGGGGTAAAAGATGAATTTGTCAACCCAATCAGAATTGCCCCCGGTGCAATAGAACCAGGGGATGGGGTGATATTTTTCAACTTCCGCCCCGATCGCGCCAGACAACTAACTCAAGCTTTGGTTAGTCCCAAATTTGACGGTTTTGAAAGACAGCAAATTACACCGCTGTCCTTTGTCACGTTTACGCAGTATGATTCAGACTTAACCGTGTCTGTAGCCTTTGAGCCTCATAATCTCAGTAATATTCTGGGAGAAGTAATCGCTAATCATAGTCTGAAGCAGTTCCGCACCGCCGAAACCGAAAAATACGCCCACGTCACCTATTTCTTTAATGGGGGTCTGGAGGAACCTTTTGCCGGAGAAGACCGAGAACTAGTAAGTAGCCCGATGGTAGCAACTTACGATCACGCCCCGGCAATGTCAGCAGCAGCAGTTACAGATGTAGCGATCGCTGCGATTCAAAAGGGTATATATTCTTTAGTTGTGATTAACTATGCAAACCCAGACATGGTAGGGCATACTGGCCAAATTGAAGCTACCATTACAGCAGTTGAAACAGTTGATCGCTGTTTGGGACGTTTATTAGAGAGCGTTATCAAAATCGGTGGTACAACAATTATTACTGCCGATCATGGCAACGCTGAGTATATGCTAGATGAGGGGGGTAATCCCTGGACAGCTCACACCACTAACCCAGTCCCCTTGATCTTGGTGGAAGGAGAGAAAGTCAAAATCCCTGGATATGGTACAAATGTCGAACTGCGAAACGATGGCAAGCTATCCGACATCGCCCCCACTATTTTAGAGATTTTACAACTGCCTCAGCCACCAGAAATGACCGGGCGATCGCTGCTGAAAACAGCAGAATATGACCTACAACGCAGTCGTACTCCCGTGCAAATAGGGTTGTAAAAGATTGCTGAGTTAGGAGTTTTTAGTGAACTCCTGACTCCTGTTAGCGATAGCGGGGCGTTTAGCCCATTCTGACTCCTGAATTCTATTTTTGAAACTTTTTATAAATGAGATTCCTACCATGACAGTTACTAATATCGTGCAAGGCATTTGGACATTTTCCGCCACTGGTTTGATTATCTTGGTTTTACTGCATAGCCCCAAAGGTGATGGCATTGGAGCCATTGGCGGACAAGCCCAGCTATTTAGCAGTACCAAAAGTGCAGAAAACACCTTAAACCGAATTACTTGGGCATTGACAGTAATTTTTCTGGGTTTAACAGTGGTTTTGAGTGCTGGTTGGCTACCTAAATAAGGATAGGTCAATGGGGAGAAGAACCCAACACTCGATACTTAACAGCCTAATAAATTTGATTTCACGCCAGTTAATTTTAATTACATTTATTGGCACAGGGCTGTTAATCATTTTTATTAATCTTCAGTCGAGTTATGGGTTTACAACAATACCAAAGTATGTATATTCAAACTTAACAATTTCTCTCCCCACCTCATCTCGCCCAAAACCTCATCCCTTACCGCCCACACTGGCACAGTGGCAAGATAGGACTAACAGTGGTGACTACTTTTCTCAAGTCACAACAACCCAAGTAGGTTATTTAGTCTGGTCACAATTTCCGGTTCGAGTTTACGTAGAACCACCAAGAGCCGTTAACGAAAAACAAGCTCAAGCATGGGTTAACGGTGTCTTGCAGGGTGTACAGGAGTGGAATACTTATTTACCTTTAACAATAGTCGAACAGCCAGAAATTGCTGATATTAAGATTGTGCGAAAAGCGCCACCCCTACAAATTTCCCCTGGTAATAATATACCACGTGCGCGATCGGCCCAGACGACTTACGAGTTATACACCAGCAACAAAGTTTTATCCCACCACTTCACCATCTTGTTAAGTCCCAGTCAAACAGGTGACTATCTCATTGCAGCTACCCGCCACGAATTCGGTCATGCGTTGGGAATTTGGGGTCATAGTCCGCTACAAACTGATGTTTTATATTTTTCTCAAGTTCACAACCCGCCGCCTATTTCTGCCAGAGATGTAAATACTCTAAAGCGGGTTTATGAACAGCCAACCAGTTTAGGATGGTCTTTAGTGGATAATTCAAAACAGTAGTTGGAAAAAATTCCACCAAGTTTTGAATAAAGTGCCTAACGTAGAACCAGAAGAATATGATAAATTATAGCGACTTAATTTTATGTTACTGCTGATTTAAAATATGAATATGTTTCGTGCAAAGAATCAAAATTTAAGATTAAGGCAACCAATTTTTATTCAAAATTTGCTCTAAGGTATAAGGACATAATTCAGGGAAATTGGTTAGATTTGTTTTAGCCTTAACATAATCTAAGGCATTGCTATAAATTATGCTGAAATTATCCTCTAAATGTTTGCGTAAATTGGCACTTAAATCTTCATTTAGTTGATTCCGAAAACTAATAATTTCTGCTGACCAATGATTAGCATTTGTTAGCTTTTCTAAATCCCAATATTGATAAAGTAATAAATATCTAATAATCTGTTCCAATAAACTTCTGACTCGCCTTTTTTCATTTTTAGCCAAATCTTCCAATTCTTCTATTAAGTTTTCATAGTCAATGTCTGCTAATTGTCGATTTTTGAGACATTTAATAGTCTCCTCTAACCATTGTAGGTAATTGGATTCATATAATGTTTTTATGTCGATAATTGCAGTCATTTGTTGATTTTGTCGCTTTAATTTACTGTTATTTATTATTTCACGTTAACTAATATATTAATTTTTGCCGATAATTGCCCAGAAAAAAAAAGATACGCAGTACCTAGAAGTTAAGTCAGAAGATATCCAGCGACTCCAAGAAGAACAATCAACCAAAAGTTCTACCCTACTGTCTGTCAGTAATCCAAGTCTCTCGCTGTTGTCCCTGAATCGACTGTACAATTCCAAACCTTCCCTCAATTTTGCGTGGCAGAGTGCCTATCCCAAAGATGTAAACGCAAACTTCTTCTGGTTGATCTGTCAAAACACGAACTCTGGCTTCGTCATCTTGTGAACGCTAACGTTTTGTTCAGGCAACGGATTTGTGAAGCAATAGACGTATGTTCGGTAGCACTTTCCATGTTCTAGCTGCTCTAAGTCAGGGATATTTCTCAACTTTATCTGACTTACGTCATACTTCATTTTGTTAACTCTAGATGGTCTAGTAAAACTGGTAAGAGAATTATTAGTTAGGTATCTATATTTTACCCGATCGCATTGTTTTTGAGGTTGTCTGCAAGGCGTAGGCGTAGCCCGTCATAGACATCGTACTACTCTTCCACAACAGGCGATCGCTTTATTTTTGAGGTTTTCGGTAAGGCGATGTCTAACGATAAGCCGCTTTGCGTCTACGCTAACTCTTCCACAACAGGCGATCGCTTCTATATTTTCCACGATATCATAATATGATATCGTTAGATTGATAGCTATACTCAACTTAACTGCATGATGGCTGTAATTGTATTGATTAAATGGATCTCAATAACAAACAACGTCAGATTTTAGAATTAATTTTTACAAATCCTGTACCATCTAATATTCTTTGGAAAGATATTGAAAGTTTATTCATAGCTCTAGGTGCTGATATTAGTCAAGGTAGAGGTTCGCGAGTTCGTGTGAAATTAAACGATCTCAAAGCTGTTTTTCACGAACCGCATCCTCAAAATGAGACAGAGAAAGGAGCAATCAAATCTGTTAGAGAATTTTTGATTAAGGCAGGAATTGAAATATGATGACTTATAAGGGATTCACAGCTAGTGTAGAAGTAGATGTAGAGGCGGGAATATTGTTTGGTAAAGTCATAGATATTAATGACGTGATTACCTTTAAGGCAAAAACTGTAGATGAAGCGCGTCAAGAATTTCAAAATTCTGTTGATGATTATCTTGCCTTTTGTGAAGAACTAGGAGAGGAACCTGATAAACCATTTTCTGGTAAACTTCCATTCCGCACAACTCCAGAACACCACCGCAAAATATTTATTGCTGCTAAAAAGGCTGGTAAAAGCATAAATGCTTGGATGGATGAAATCTTAACTGTTGCTGCGGATAAAGTAATCAATACTTAGAGTTAACCTGATTAAAATACGAGGTGCAATGTCTACGACGGGCTATTCGGCTTCTACCTGGCCGAATAGCCTCATTGTAATTTTAGGGAATGCAATCTTGGGAGTTTGTGAGGTGTCGCAGCTACGCTCGTCGTAAATATAGCTCACTCTTTTACAACAGGCGATGTCTAACGACAAGCCTCTATGCTTTTATCTTAAGATCAACAAAATTTTGAATAAATATGAGACTATAGAAACATTAAAACAGCTAGAAAAACGTGAGTCAGCAAGACAAACTATTAGACAAAATCCTCTCTGGGACTTCTGATACAGATATCCCTTTTGCCCAACTGTGGCAACTCTTATATAAACTAGGCTTTGATGAACGGATTCGTGGCGATCATCGGATTTTTGTCAAAAACGGTGTTGAGGAAATATTGAACCTGCAACACAAAAGAGGAAAAGCCAAAAGCTATCAAATTAAACAAGTTCGTGCAGTGATTCTCAAGTATGAGCTAGGAAGTAAAAATGATCTTTCGCTATGAAATTATTCTCTACTGGAGTCAAGTAGATCAAGGCTTTATTGCCGAAATACCAGAATTACCAGGCTGTGCTGCTGACGGCGATACTTATCAAGAAGCCCTACACAATGTAGAAGTCGTTATGCAGGAGTGGATAGAAACAGCTAAGGATTTAGGGCGTCCAGTTCCTGAACCTAGACCGCGTTTGATGTCCATTTAAATTGAGAAACAAATCAATACAACTATATTCAATCTTTCTTGAACATGATTACTTTTGCAAAATGTCTATTTGGTGGCAATAATATTAACAACGCTGCAACTGTGTTAACAACACAACAATTTCATCAATTGCCTGTCGTACCACTGTTGCAGGTTGTTCTGATTGATTGACGATAATACTGAAAACCAACGGCTCATACTTAGGCGCATTCAGATATCCAGATAGAGAAACTACACCCGTTAAGGTACCTGTTTTTGCTTGCACAATCCCCTCAGCAGATGTGTTTTGAAAGCGGCCTTTCAAGGTTCCACTTTTACCAGCTACGGGTAAAGATGCGCGATACATAAATGCTGTTGGTGTTTTTGCTATTCCTCGCAAAGTTTGGACAAAAGCTTCTGGTGTCACTAAGTTACGACGTGATAAACCCGAACCATCCATTAAAATATAATTTGCTGAATCAACTCCCAATTGAGTTAAACTCGCTTTGATAACTTCTAAACCTACATCAGCGCTAGTCTGATTTTTCACTTTAGGTTTTTTCACAACTAACGCTCTCAGCAGTGCCTCAGCATAAAGATTATTACTATTTAGATTCGTCTCTGCTAATAATTCAGACAAAGGTGGCGACTCTACAAATGCTATTTCTTCTTGATTAAGACCACCACTTTCTACTAATGTTTGCCCCAAGGTAATTTTTTCTGTTGCCAAAGCAGTACGGAAGCGCCGTAAGAAGTAATAATTAGGGTCAACTACAGGCAAATCTATTAAAGACGGTTCGGAATTGGCTGTTAATTGTCCTTGAATTCGTAATACTGTTCCTGATAATTCGCGGGTAACGTTGACGTAGCTTGGTTGATTTTGGACAACGGTTATTGACTGATTAATTATCCGCCACTGTTTCGCCTCATTGATGTCAGTCCACACCACTTGTAAAGGTTTACCTACAGCCTGTGGCACAAGTTTTAAACTAAAAATATTTTGATTTAAAATAAAGCTGTTGACTGGTGCGCCATAGTCTGATTGCACATCTTCCCATTGCCAAGTAGGGTTAACAATATCTCCTTGAATATAACTATCATCGGCAATCAATCGCTGAATTTGAGTGATACCTTTCTGTTTTAGCTGCTGTGCTAATGTTTGCAGTTGAGTATCACTTAAGCTAGGATCTCCCCTACCAACAACACGTAAAACACCATTACCACTCTGATAAATTGAGGTGCGAATCCGAAAGTTAGCGCCCAACTGCTGCAATGCTGCTGCTGTTGTTAGCAACTTGAGGTTAGACGCGGGAGTAAAATATTTCTGAGCATCTCGACTGTAAAGAGTTTGCGCGGTTGACAGGGGTTGCACTAAAATTCCCCAGCGCACTCGACTGAATAAGGGACGATTGATTACGGTATCAATCGCTGTTCCCAGTTGGGTAGGGCAAATTGATTTTGTGGTAGTTGTTGGTGCAATTGGGGTTTGTGCTTTAGCTGCTGGCTGGGTAAGACTAATTTGAGTACCTAGAAACAGCAGCATTAAGCTAAGAGAAATTTTCCTGGTCATTACATAGTTGTTAAAACTACTTGATGATAATACCTTGGTATGGCATTTTTTTAACGTCGGTTCGATGGGAGGATTCCAAATATTTTTTCTCACGCAGAGGCGCAGAGGCGCGGAGGAGCTTTTCTGGTGAAATGGGACTAAAGAAACAGAAAGCTGAGATAAATCAAGATAAAGATGTTTGGCGATATCTTAAAAAAGAGTTTAAGGTGTAACCAGTAATTTAAGTGTTTTACGAAATTTAATGAAATTATTTACTACGTTAATCGCTACGGCTGCTAGTGTGGCTACTGTAGCTATTTCTGCACCTGTACACGCACTCACTTTTACACGGTGGAATTTCAACAGTGACAATCTGATTCCTAATATTGGTACTGGAACCGCAAACACTGTTGGAGGAGCAACAGGAACCTCATTTTTTGCTGGTACAACTACTGATCTTGGTGTCCCTAATCAAGCTTGGAGTACAACCGCTTACCCACTCCAGAACATTGGTAGCAAAACGGCTGGGGCGCAATTTGCCACTAGCACAGTAGGATATCAAAATATCATTGTGACTTGGGAGCAGCGCAACTCAGGTACTGCAAGTAGATACGGCCAGTTTCAATATTCTACTGATGGGAGTACTTTTGTGGATTTTAGTGCGCCATTTGTTGATGGTGGTAATGCTGTATTTCAAACTAATACTGTGAACTTATCAAGTATTATCGGAGTGAATAACAATTCTAATTTTGCTTTCCGGCTAGTTTCTGCTTTTGATCCAACTACTGGCAGCATTTCTTATACTGTGACTAGTGGAGGATACGGACCGGCAGGAACTCGGCGTTTCGATCTCGTAACTGCAAATGGTGATGCCACAGCAGTCCCCTTCGACATTCCAGGAGGCGCAACCATTCCCACAGTCGGCTCATTAATAGCCCTTGGTGCAATGAGAAAAGTTAGAAAAACCATAGCATCAAAAATCGCCAACCCTGCCACTAGCGCGGTTAGCTAGGATAAACTGTTCCACCTCTGAGAAAGCCGTTTTCGAGACATTAACTTTGGTTCCAACACTCTTCAAATGTAACTAAAAGCGATTGTTACATTGGAGCCAAGTTGACATTATCTTTTGCTCAAAAAGAGAGCGGTGCCAATACTTTTCGGTTAAGATGCACAGTCCTTAATGATCCCCCTTAGTCCCCCTTAAAAAGCAGAGTGGATTAATTGTGTAGAGAGAAAATTTAGAATCCCCGTAACCTCGTCAGGCTGCTAACAGGGTAACTTGATTGATGAACGGAAGAATAAGGGTTTCAATTTTTCTAGGATGACAATTAATCCACCCTGCTTTATGATTTTACATTTATTGCTCTAAATACAAGTACTGTTGTTATGGCACTAAGTTCTGTTATTGAATTGGCGTAGCCTAACATACACCTATGGAAAAGCTACCCGGTAGCGTCTGGCAGAGAAGGTATTGCTCTTTTAATCAAATTATTTTAGTCATGAACACTAAGTTTTTATTCATGAACACTAAGTTTTTATTCATGAACACTAAGTTTTTGTTCATGAACACTAAGTTTTTATTGATGAACACTAAGTTTTTATTGATGAACACTAAGTTTTTATTCATGAACGCTAAGTTTTTATTGATGAACACTAAGTTTTTTCAGCTTGTGTACAAGTTTTAGCTGGTTTGCGGTTTGACAAAAATTTGATTCAACAGCTTTTTAGAGAGGAAATTATGCAAGAATCTGTGATTTACCAAGACATTCTCCAAAAGGGATTGCAACAAGGAGAAGAACAAGGAAAGAAACAGGAGGCGCTACAAATGACTATGCGTCTTTTGACACGTCGGTTTGGTGCAATTGAACCAGAGATAGGACAGCAGATTTGCACTCTATCTATAACTCAACTAGAAGAGTTAGCTGAGGCGCTGTTGGATTTCTCTAGTCAAAGTGATTTAGTCAATTACTTAAAAAATATTTCTTTACCTCAACCTAATCAAGAAGATTAAGCGATCGCCTATTGCGCTATGGTTAAAGTCAACGAAGACGAAAGGGAGCAGGGGAATTTTAGCATCTTTCTCCCCCTGCTCCCCTGCCTCTCTGGTCTGAATTATCAAAAAGCGTTACAACTTTGTCCCACACTCAGCGCAGAAGTTGTGGGTGGGGGCATTTTTTGCATTACAGTGGCTACAATACACTGCTTCTACTGAGCTTCTCGGCGCTTGTTTCTGCAAGCCGACCATTTGAGCGTTGCTCTTGCCAGGAACTACCATTGGATAGCAGTTTTCATCTCTGGTAACATAGGCATTCACAATCACCGGGCCGTTGTGTGCCAGCATTTCGGCGATCGCATCTTTCAATTCACTGCGATCGCGGATTACAATGCCTTTAATTCCATAGGCTTTTGCTAACAACTCTATGTCTGGCATCCCTAGTTCCATGTTTGAGGATGAGTAACGTTCACCATAGAAGGCTTGTTGCCACTGGCGCACCATCCCTAGCCAGCCGTTATTAATAATTAATGTCTTGACATTAATTCCATACTGTGCAAGTGTTCCTAGTTCCTGTAAACACATTTGGAAACTAGCATCACCACTAATACAGATGACTTCTTCATCAGGAAACGCCACTTTAGCGCCCATTGCCGCAGGTAAGCCAAAACCCATCGTTCCTAAACCAGCGCTAGAAATCCAGCGCCTTGGGCCATTTTTCAGGAATTGTGCTGCCCACATTTGATGTTGTCCGACATCTGTGGTGTAGAAAGCGTGGGGTGCTTGGCGACTCACTTCTACGATCACTTCTTGGGGTGAAATGCTGTCAGCATAGTGCGGCACTATTAGAGGATACTCTTCGCGCCAACGGTTAACTAAATTTAACCACTGTTGATTTTGATTAGGTGTAGCCTTAACTCCTGTTTCTTTGCATCGACGCAACAAGTCTACTAACACGTTCCGCACATCGCCGACGATGGGCACTTCGGGAACGCGGTTTTTACCGACTTCTGCCGGATCGATATCGATGTGAATTACTTTGGCATGGGAGGCGAATTCGTCTAACTTGCCTGTAACGCGATCGTCAAATCTAGCCCCGACGCAAATCAGCAAGTCACAATCACTAACGGCAAAGTTAGCGTAAGCAGTGCCGTGCATTCCCAACATTCCCAAAGCTAGGGGATGATGTTCGTCAAATGCACCGATCCCCATTAACGTTGTGGTTACAGGAATATCAAATAATTCAGCCAATTGTTTGATTTCTTCATGGGCACCAGCTGCGATCGCGCCGCCACCGACATACAATAGCGGCCGGCGACTTTCGATAATCAACTGGATCGCTGCATTAATTTGCCGGGGATTCCCCTTCACCGTGGGACGATAACCACTTAACTTCACTGAACCTGGTTTTACAGGTACATAGTCAAATTCTTCTAAAGCTACATCCTTGGGAACATCAATTAAAACTGGACCCGGACGCCCAGTGCTAGCGATGTGAAAAGCTTCAGCAACAATTCGCGCCATATCTTTAGGGTCACGCACTACATAAGAGTGCTTAACAATTGGTAGCGTAATCCCGTAAATATCGGTTTCCTGAAACGCATCTGTACCTATCGACGGACGTGCTACCTGTCCTGTAACCACAATCATTGGGATCGAATCCATGTAGGCTGTAGCGATGCCTGTCACCAAGTTAGTTGCTCCTGGGCCAGAAGTGCCAAAGCATACTCCTACCTTCCCTGTAGCGCGGGCGTAGCCATCAGCAGCATGGGCTGCGCCTTGTTCGTGTCTCGCTAGAATATGTTTAATAGCACCAGTTGCTTCTACTTTGTACAGGTCATCATAAATTGGTAGAATTGCTCCACCAGGATAACCAAAAATATAATCAACGCCGTGGCGATGAAGGCTGTCAAGTAGAGCAAAACCGCCAGATGCCCGTTTGGACATGACTGGCTCCCTAGAAGTACGGGATTGTTTGTGATTCTCGATTTGTGGGAGACTGATTTGGGAAGGCAATTCTCCTGCGGAGACACTTTGTGAATGCACGATCAAACCTCAGACTATAGCTAAACTTAATACTGAATTCTGTAGTTAAGATTTCATTTTAATTGAAAAGTTCAATCAAATTCTGAGAATTTTATATATTCAATATAAAGCTAGATTATTAGCCTACATTAATTAAATTACGTCTTGCAAGACTTTGCGGGTATTTTTCCAAGCCCAAACACCGACAATTACGACAACAATACTCATTCCTACAAGTACAGTTCGCAAACCCAGAGCATCAGTTAATGGTCCAGTAATCGCTAAAGGTAACGCCAGAGCAATGTTAACAGCATGATTTTGAAAGCCAAATACTTTACCGTGCATGGTAGGTGGTGTTTGCTGTTGAATTAAAGTTTGCATGGGCACACCAATTAGAGCAGCACCTACACCCAAAAATGCACAGAGTCCTAGCGCCAGCAACAAGTTATGAGTAAAAGTGAATAGCCCTAAAACTAGTGCTATTATCAAAAATCCAATTAAAGGTAACGGCTTGTGATGAAATTTATCACCCCAGTGACCCAAAATGGCTGCACCAATTAGCATACCCACCCCTGCTGCTGCCAAGAAAAAGCCAAACTGTTTTTCTTTTAGACCAAACTCCTCTGCCAATCGAATTGTCAGCACTGTTAACGCTGCAAACACACAATATAAAGTTGTTAGTTGCAGCATGGCATTCAAGATTAAAGGGTTTTGCTTGAGATAGCGGAGGCTTTCAGTAAATTCAGCCCAAGGGTGATTTGATGCCCGATGTTCCCTCGGTCGTTTGGGTTCTTTAAACTTAATCGGCTGCATCAGCGCAGCCGATAAGATGTATAATCCGCCAACGACCACCTCTTGACCGTATTCTTCTCCCATCAAGCTTTTCGCCAAACTCAAAATCGGCTCTCCGATCGCAAAGCCAACAATTAAGGCTCCCATCATCGTGCTGGTAAACAGCGCATTGGCTGCTAACAAATTTTCTCGCTTTACCAACAAGGGAATGGCTGCTTGTTCAGCTGGGGCAAAAAACTGCGTCACTGTAGAAATGGCAAAAGTCAGGATTAACAAAATCACAAACTGTCGTGGTAACAAGGGAAGACACAGCGTTAAGATTCCCCGCACGACATCTGAGCCGACCATAATCAGCTTTTTTGGCAAGCGGTCAACAAAGATACCACCAGCAGAGCCGAACAAAATTGCTGGTATTGTAAACGCCAGCATCAAAGTTGAGTACATCGAGTTTTGTGCCAACCCAGGAAGTGGTGGGTAGTTCTCCAAGAGAGCAATCAGCAAAACGAAGAAGACTTTATCTGCTAACTGGGACAACAGTTGCCCGATCCACAGGAGCATAAAACCACGGTTTTTTAGCAGTGCGCCAAACCCGTTATTAATAGCAGCAGGTTCAGTTGGAAACATTAGATACTTTCTTTGGGTAGACGGGCATTGGGCATCGGGCATCGGGCAGAGAGGCATTGGGCACTGGGCAGAGAGGAGAATAAATGCTAACTCCTAACTCACGCCGTGTGCAACTTTCTCTCAAACCTAACCCCCAACCCCTTCCCTACAAGGGAAGGGGAGCAAGAATCAAAGCCTCTCTCCCTGTGGGGGAGAGGTTTGGAGAGGGGTTCTAAGAATAAGTTGCACACGGCGTTAACTCCCCACTCCCCACTCCCTAACTCCTGTTTACTTACGCCATTGTCCGGATTAATTTACTTCATAGCGCTTTAACAGCATAAGCAAAAACTCAGATGCTGTCAGATGACCTTTAGGGGGAAAAATCCCAATGGATGAATCTACCCACCAGCCTTCTACAGTTTGGGGCGATCGCCAAATTGACAAATGATCAACTGTTGGCTCTGCATAAAAGTTATCTTGCCTACTACTTAGCAAACAAGAACTCCAATGGGTGAAATAATCATGGCTCATCCGATGAATAGGAAAATTGCCCTGTAGTGGTACTCCCCATCCATCTATAGCAATAAACGCTCTCACACGACCACCCAAGAGTTGCCACAAATGCGCTGCCCCTATTGCTCCAACTACGCCAGCACTGAAGCTAATGAATACAACTGGTGATTTTAGCTGATTGCTCAAGCGAACGCGCAAAAATTGCAAGATGTGAAATGCTGATAAAACCAATAAATCCTGACCCGGATAAACCAGTATATTAGCTGGTTTTTGACTGACCGAGCTATTAGAAACTAAGTCTAACAATCCTAATCTAAAACTTTCGGTTAACTCTGGCTCATGAATTCCAGGGCAAATAATTATACTCATCCGTCTATCAATAACTTAAACTTACTACAGGTATTTCAGCATAAAATTGAGCGCTCATAACTCATTTTTTCAGTTGTGTAGATGTTGACTGTTGTTGAAATTCAGGTTCTAGTTTTTCTTTAGATTTGGACGCAGTAACATATGCCACTGAACCAATTCCAGCCATTCCACCGCCGATGAAATACATAATATTTCTACTGAAATATTGAGAGCCAAGGTATCCAAAGGCGATCGCTACGACTGTTGTAGAGATAATCTGAGGTAATTTCATATTACTTAAGATGCAGTTCTTTGACTAATTTAAAGTGATTGCAGACACTCTAAACATCTGCCCTCGCCATGAGAAATCAAGAGGTGGAGGGTATAGATTTCTAGAATCGAGTTGCAGTAAAGCAGATATGTTTTCTGGAGTGAATACATACAGCAATTATCGGCGTTGCTCAATCAAGGGATAAAATTTTACTTATTAAAATCTAAAACTCCTCATATTCCTCCTCTTTGCGCCTTTGCGCGACGCCAGTCACTCATGGGGGAAACCCCCAAGACCGCGCTGGCTCCTCTGCGTGAGAAACATCATCCTGGAAACCAGTGGTTCAACTACTGCTAGGAACAAAGAGCAGGGAACTACTAAGTATAAATTAATGGCAAATACTTAAGAGCAAGTTGTATAAAATTAAACATTAGGTTAAGTCTTTGGACTATTCTGACTACCGCACCCCTGAAAATACCTCACCCGTCCCAATTGCCTGGTATACAGTAATAATCACACTACGTCTTTTGATGTATTATTTTAATTTTTGCACCTATCCTATCCCCCTAGATAGGATAATATTTTATTAGTAGGGGAAATATTTAAGTTATTCCCAAACTCTAAATGTCTGTGCACTCTGCTTATATTGAGGAATTTTATAGTGGTTGCCACGCCGGAAAAAATACAACATACCCACGAGCGATTATCAGGTAAAGACCGTGTAGCCGTACTGCTCATGGGCTACGGCGAAGTCGAAAGCTACGAAGATTTCGCCAACTATAACGAACAGGCTTTAAATCTACTGACAGCAAAATTTGCACCAGTGCCAACCTGGATTTATCCCCCTCTGGCAAAACTTTTGGCGCTATTTGACCGCCATGAGTGGGGACACACACACCACGATTTTATCTCTCCACACAATGCCATCTTTGAACAGCAGCGTGCTGGTATTGAGAAGTGTTTACAAGAAAAATGGGGTGATAATGTCCAAGTTTTCAAAGCTTTCAACTTCTGCGCCCCCTTTCTGCCTAATCAAGTTCTCGCGGAAGTCAAAAACCAAGGCTTCGATAAACTGCTAATTTACCCACTGCTGGTTGTTGATTCTATCTTTACCAGTGGCATTGCGATCGAGCAAGTTAACGATGCTCTGGTTGAGTTGAGTGATGGCGAAGAACACTGGGTTAAAGCACAGCGTTACATTCCTTCTTTCTTCAACGAACCAGCCTACATCGATTTGATGGCTCATCTGGTTGAGGAGAAAATTAGCGCTGATTTAGCAGTAGGTTATCTCCCTTCTCAAATCGGCATTGTGCTAATGAACCACGGCTGTCCCCATAAAGCTAAAGGATTTACCTCTGGGATTACCGAAAGTCAAGCGCTGTACGATTTGGTACGGGATAAATTGATTAACCGTTATCCCTTAATCTCGGTGGGTTGGCTCAATCATGATACGCCCTTAATTGATTGGACACAGCCAAATGCACAGCAAGCCGCCACTAATCTGATTCAATTGGGGGCAAAAGTCGTGATATTTATGCCAATTGGCTTTGCCACAGAAAATCACGAAACTCTATTGGATGTACACCATATCATCCATACTTTGGAGAAACAGCATCCTGGTACGAACTACGTCCAGATGGCTTGTGTCAACGACCATTCGGAATTCTTAGCGATGGCGGCACAATGGGCTGATGCTCATATTGAACAGCTGTTATCAGAGCAAACTTTAGCAGTTAATCCCCAACTAGCTGGCGATCGTCACCATCACCATCATCATTAAGCAAGCAATGTAGGATAGGCATTGCCCATCCTACATTTATAGGGTACTTAGTTGACAGTCCCATGCCTTCAAGGTGTGGGACTATTTAGGTTTGTCTATGCGGCTGGCTTGTGCTTTGCTAACTTTAACGCCGACAACAATAGAATCATACCCAAAATTACATATAGCAAAGAACTTGTTATGTACCTTAAAAGATTGCTGCCAATAAACGCTCCCAATATTGAACCAGATGCCATTGAAACAATGAACCGTTGATCTGATTTCACTTCTTTGAGTCGTTGCTGACTTCTATATTTGAATAGACCCATAATAATCGTTGGAATGCTGATTGCAAGACTCAAACTTCCTGCTAATTTGATGTCAATTGCAAACACCATAATAATCGTAGGGATAATCAACTCACCACCTGCTACACCGAGCATACTACTGAATATCCCAATCACAATTCCTGCTACAAAACCGATGCTGATTCTCAATAAGTCTGGAAGTTGCCAACTCTGAAGACTGAAAATGAGATTATGCCCGATCAATACAAAGCTCAGGAAAAATAGAAAAACGACAACAACTCGATTTAATGTTCGTTCGTTGATCTGGGTTGCATAGTTAACTCCAACATAAGAGCCAATGAGAGAACCTGCCAGAATATTGATGATTACTGTCAGGTTTGCAAAAACATTCTCAAGACCAATAACGCCACTCCGAAAAATGAATGAAAAGGTAACAGTGACGAGGCTGACGATGAGATTGATAATAATTGCCTGTAGAGTTCGATAGTTAAAAATGCTAACTAAAATTGGTAAGCGAAACTCTGCACCACCTAAACCGATTAGTCCACCGAGAATCCCGACCAAAGCACCCCAAGCAAACGCCCAAATATTCCGCATTTAAATCTCCACACCTACAACAGCAGCACTCTGAACGATTCTATGACTTTACCAACTACCAAACTCGCTAAAACTGGATTCAGAGTGCTGGGGATCTCTTCAGAAGTCGAAAAGTTTTAGACAAACGCTTAGAGCCAATGGGGATCAATTACTGATGCCTGATGTGTATGCTGCGATCGCACCACCAGAAATTATGATCTAGTAAAAATACCCTAACTCTGGCGCTTATAAATCGCAGCTATACAGACAAAACCCACGGAGGTTTTAAACTCCTGGAGTCTGCGTAGGCGGACTTAGTTTACGTAACCGCGATTTCTAATCGCTAAATATATTTGCTGAATCTTAACTATAAGTTCCTGCTGTCTCACTCGTGAACTTAATAGATTCTGGCTCGATATCATCTATCTTATTAAACTCCCCAGCCCGCCAGCTATCTGTTATGTCTTTAATAAAACTGGCAATAGGTATTGCAATTAACAAACCCAGCACTCCTCCTAACTTTGCCCCCAGCAACAAAGAAATCACTACCCAAACTGGATTTAAGCCAGTCAAATTACCGAGAATACGAGGTGCAATAAAATTAGAATTAACTTGGTCGAACGCAACAGCAATACCTAGTACTTCAACTCCTAACCAAAAGTTTTGCAACGCCACCAAAAGACTGACTATGGCAATACCTACCCCTGTACCAAAAGGAAAGAGAGAGAACAAGCCAATACCAATGCCAAAAAGTAAAGCCAAGGGAACTTGCAGCGCTAAAAACGCCAGTGTAATTGCTACTCCTAATACAGCTCCCAATGTTGCTTGACCGATAAAGTAATTTTGGAAATCCTCTCTCAGTGATTGCCGTACTTTTGAGCCAATGTTAGAGGGGAACCACTGAAAAACTCCGTCCCAAAGACGTTTGCCGTTCAATATTAGATAGATAGTCAGCACCACCGCCAGCAGCACATTGACCACAATACCAATGGTATCGACGGCAAAACCGAGAATTCTACCAGTGAAGGACTGGAGTTGATTAGATAATCGTTCGAGAACTTGAGTAAATAAACCACTTAAATTAATGGGAAGTTGCTGTTGACTTAACGCCCAATCCTGGAAAGTTTGCAGCTGCTGAGTCCCAGAATCAATCCAACTGGGCAAAATATTAGCTAGTTCATTCAACTGTTGTAGAATCAGGGGAACCAAGGTGATGCCTGAAGCCACCAAAATCACCACAGTCAAAAGCAACACTCCCCCGATCGCTAAGTTGCGTTTTACGCCTTGTTCTTGGAGAAATTGAATCGGATAGTTCAATACAAAAGCTAGTAGGATGGCGGCGGCAATAATGCTAACTAAGGGTTGAAAATACTGGACAACTTGGAGCAATAACCAGCCGTTGAGAATGGCAATGGGAAATGCCAATCCTATAGTTAACCATCGCGGCAGTTTGTTTACTGATTGCATTAATGGTGACTCCACAAGAATTTTAACTTTATCAGAACTTATGCAAACAATAGTCGAAAAAAATGATTTTCTTCTTAGGGATAATTCATGAATTGCCCCTACAGCGTGTAGTTTTGCGTAAGTACTGTAGGCAACAAATAGGCGTTTAGCAAACAGTGATTCTCTTTGATTAGGTCTGTTGATTTGTCTTCATAAAATCCAATATAATTCGCTGATGCATATACCCTAAAGGTCGCACTTCGCCAGCATTTTGCGAATAACATTTACCTTGATGAATATCTTCTGGGGTAAAGAATCCCATATCCCAGCCTTCATTCAGAACCAGTTGATTTAATTCCACCAAAAGCGGCGCATGAAAGACATGACGGACAACTTTTTCATCGGGATAACAGCCAAATTCAACAAAGGGTGGTAGTATGTAACCAATTTCTTCTAATATTTCTCGCTTCACTGCTACATCTGGTGTTTCGCCGGGTTCGAGATGACCGCCAAACATCGCCCAGTACCCAGGGTAGAGAATACCAGGAATATTATCCCGCAGTTGCATAAGAAACTTGTTTTCTTGGTAGAGAATTGCGATCGCTACGTGCAGTGGTTGATTGCTCATAAATTTTGATTTATTTGGCTATTTTTTGTTGTAATTATTACTCTTCTTCTAAGTAAACTTCCCCCAATTCTTTGCCAGCTAAGGGGATACTTCGGTAGCGAACTTTACCCTTAATCACTACTTGCGATCGCTCGCCCAGATTCTTTTGATTGGTGACAACCCAAATTTTGCCAGTTGAGTCATTAATTTCATAAGCCCACTGCTTCATCAAGGGAGCTTGCTTTTCTACCTTACCTTGGATATAAACTATAGCCTGATTGTCTTGTTCTGGTTTAATCTCTCCAATGGGAGTGATATTGGTGCCAATTTTCAAGTTATTCCCGCTCAAGCCAGAAGATGTCAAATTACCACAACTACAAAGTCCCACTACCAAAAAAAAGGTCAACCCCAGGCGGTAAGTAACAATGCTGTGTCCGTACAAGAACGAAACAAACAAATTTCTCGCTTGCTGCATGAAAGCCCCCGATTGAGCAAATTTTTGCGTCACTGCTTACTTTATCGCCAGTTTAATTAGGTCAGTTCCCATCTATATTATTCTCTTCGCTTTCAGAAACACACTCACAAAGTAATTAAAATCGAGATTCATGAAGAATATTCCCCAACCGAATTCGCACAATAAAAATATCACTTCTGCCAAGGGGTTTGGAAGTCGATACCCCAATATTGACCAGTTGTTTGCCCAAGCAGTCAACTGCCACCAGCAGCAGCAGTTTGACCAGGCACTAACTGCCTATCGACAAGTTTTAGCCATTGATCCTAAATATATAGATGCCCTGACGAATTTGGGAAGTCTGCTCAAACGCTTGGGACAGGTTGAAGAAGCGATCGCTATCTATCGCCAAGGATTAGTGTTAAAACCTGAGAGTGCAGAAACTTGGTTTAACCTGGGCAATGCCCTCCACGACATCGGACAATTAGAGGCAGCAGAATCAGCCTTTCAACAGGCAGTGCAGCTAAAACCGAATTTGGGTGTTGCCCACTTCAAGTTAGGAAAAGTTCTCCAAGAACAAGAAAAATTTACCCAGGCGGCAGACTGCTATCAACAAGCCATTAACTTGATGCCGGATTCTGTTCAGGCTTACACCAACTTGGGCAATGTCCTCAAAGGGCTGGGTCAATTAGAGGCAGCGATCGCTCACCATCGCCAAGCACTGCAACTGCAACCTAACTCGGCTGAAGCATACTACAATTTGGGAAATGCCCTCGCAGCCCAAGAGGAATACAAATCAGCCACAGTAGCCTATCAGCAAGCACTCCAACTAAAACCAGACTGGGCTGAAGCTCTATTAAATCTGGCGATCGCGTGTATTGCTTTGGAGAATTTCGAGCAAGCAGAGGAAGCTTTAAAACAGGCTGTAGTTCTGAAAAGTGACTTAATCCCTGCCCACTTTCATCTAGGGAAACTGCTACAGAAACAGGGCGACATTGCTGCTGCTGAAGTCCACTTTCGCCAATATTGTCAACTTCAGCCCGATGAGTCAAAAGCCTGGGAGACTCTTTTGTCAGTCCTTCAAATTCAGGGGAAACATTCTGAGTGCATCGCCCTGTTGCAAGATCACCTCAAAAGCCACCCGGATCATGCGATCGCTCACTACTACCTGGGCACTATATACAATAATCTGAATCGTTTCCTTGAGGCAATTGAGCACCTACAGCAAGCATTGCAACTTGACCCTAGCCTAGCAATTGCCCACAATAATCTGGGTTATGCCTTCATTCAAAACGGACAATTGAGTGCGGGGATTGACAGTTGCCTACGAGCAATTGAGATTCAGCCGAATTTAGCGATCGCTTATCTCAACCAGGGTCTTGCCCTAAATAACCAAGGCAGAGTTTCAGAAGCGATCGCCTGGTTCCAAGAAACGCTGCGGATTGACCCAGACTACCATCCAGCTAACACTAACCTGCTGTATGCCCTCAATTACTCACCAGCCTACAGCCCTACCGCAGTTGCCGCAGCCCACCACCAGTGGGGTCAGCAAGTCACGCAGAAAGTTTTGAGTCAGAAGTTATCAGCCAAAATTCCCAATCGTTCGACTGAGCAAAGCCGAAATCCAAAATCTAAAATTCTTCGTGTGGGTTACGTCTCGCCCGACTTCCGCCAACACTCAGTAGTCTACTTTTTCGAGCCAATTCTTAGCCATCACGACCCTACTCAAGTAGAAACTTTTTGCTATGCCAATGTCCCTAACCCAGATGCAGTTACCCGGCGACTCCGTGGCTTATCCCAGCACTGGCAGGATGTTTACAATCTAGACGATGACCAATTGGCCGATTTAGTGCGATTTGATGGCATTGACATTTTGGTAGATTTGGCTGGTCACACTGGTAGCAACCGCCTGTTGATGTTTAACCGCCAGCCCGCCCCCATTCAAGTTACTTACTTGGGCTATCCTAATACCACCGGCTTAGTGAACATGGATTACCGCCTCACCGATAATTGGGCTGATCCCCCTGGTTTGACGGATGACTATTATACTGAGAAACTCATTCGCTTATCTCGGTGCTTTTTGTGTTACCAGCCCTCCCCCACAGCCCCGGCGGTGATCGACTTACCCGCCAAGAGTATGGGGCGAATTACCTTTGGTTGCTTCAACAACCTACCCAAAATCACCCCAGAGGTGATTGCTCTGTGGTCAGAAATTCTCCATTCAGTGCCGAATTCTCGGATAATCCTCAAGATTCGCTGGTTCGATGATCAACCAACCCGCGATCGCTATCTATCACTGTTTGCCGACTGCGGCATTGAAAGTCGGCGGGTAAAGTTAATTGGCGTGATTCCAGACCCCAATCACCACCTCGCTTTCTATGGCAACATTGACATTGCCCTCGATCCCTTTCCCTACCACGGGACAACGACCACCTGTGAGGCTCTATGGATGGGCGTTCCAGTTATTACCCTAGCTGGACAGACCCATGTCAGCCGGGTAGGAGTTAGCTTGCTGACTACTGTAGGGCTACCAGAGTTGATTGCCTCCACTCCCCAGGAGTATGTGAACAAGGCAGTAGCTTTGGCATCTGATCTGCCCACATTGAGCCAGTTGCGGGCTAATCTCCGGCAACAAGTAGCGGCTTCTCCTCTGTGCGATGCTGTCGCCCATACCCAGGCTATAGAAGCCATCTATCGACAGTTTTGGCAGTAGTTTGTTCAACTCGCAGATTAAGAGCATTGCTGCTTCCCTGGCTTTTTTTCTAGTCTCCATGCCCAATTCCCTAATATGTTTTTATATCTCTCCAAATTACTGCCACTATTTTTTTATCCACTAGGACTAGCTTGCGTGAGTTTGGTAGTAGCATTAGTCACGTTATGGAAACGACCGCGCACTGCGGCGATCGCAATTGCTTTTGCCCTGACTTTATTGCTATTTTGTAGTAATGCTTGGATTGCTAAATCACTAGTGCGATCGCTAGAATGGCAAAATCTGCCACTCGCCCAAATACCAGTTGCAGAGGCGATTGTGGTTTTGGGTGGCGCAACCAAATCAGCTTTTCCCCCCAGACCTACCGTTGATTTGAGTGAATCAGGCGATCGCGTGATTTATGCCGCACAACTGTATCGCCAGAAAAGAGCGCCTATAATTATTCTCAGTGGGGGTCGTATTGATTGGCGTGGTAGCGGTTCATCAGAGTCGGCAGATATGGCAACAATACTCACATCTATTGGTATTCCATCTGAGGCAATTGTTCAGGAACCTGAATCTCTGAATACTTATCAAAATGCTGTAAATGTCCGAAAAATTTTGTCATCTCGTGGCATCCGCCAGGTATTATTGGTGACTTCGGCCATGCATATGCCGCGATCGCTCAAAATTTTCCAACGTCAAGGAATTAATGCCATTCCTGCACCAACTGACTTTCTTGTTAGTCAAGGTGAACTGCAAGAACTCGGCGGTACTCCCAAAGCCGCTATACTCAATTTGTTACCTGATACCGACAACTTGCACCAATTTACTAGCGCTTTAAAAGAGTACATTGGCTCTTTAGTTTATCGCTTACGCGGTTGGCTTTAATCAAGTTAGGAGAAGTTAGAAGTTAGAAGTTATGAGTTATTAATTATGAAGTGCGGTAATTGCGTGAATTTAAAACTCCTCACTCCCCAACCTTAATTATTAATGTCTAAAAATTTACCTTATATTATTCAATCTCCTCAACCCCAAATTGAGGAAGCTTTTACCGCTTACCAAACAACCCACCAGTTCTACCACGAAGTTCGGTCACGGTCAGAGTTCCAGCGTCATTGTGAATGGTATCATACAACAGCAGAACAGCACCGCCAAGAGCTTAAAAGAATGCGCGGCGAACTGAATATTTTCCAGTGGTTTCGCCGCCGATGATTCAGGAGTGCTGTTAGCGATAGCGGGGCGTTTAACTCATTACTCAGCACTCAGCACTGTTTTAGATGACTTCTAACTCATTTTCACGTAAATGGGCTTTAAACTTTGTACTAAACTGAACTACAATCGGCAAATTAGCGCTTACAGGTCTACCTTGCCATTGAGTAGCAATACCGATCACTTCGCCTTCTGTACCTTTGAGGTCAAAAGCCTGACTCCGATGTTCAGGATGATGGTAAACTATTACCGAATCTTTAACGCGGATGCGATCGCCAACTTTCATAACAATATTTACACCTAGATTTTTTCCACAAGTATCTGCTACAAAATATATGATTAAATCACTTAAAATTTGATTTAATCAGCCATCTATTGACACTTTACAGGGATGGGACGGCGCATTTATAGCGACTGCCACACGTCTTATATCAAGTCCGGTTAATTACTTATTATTTAAAACTCTCCGCGTTTCCGGGTCAGTCTTAATTACAAGTGTTCATATGGACATAATATTGGCTGCCTGTGCGTACTTTTGTAAGTTTTTTGCCACGCGAATGTCTCTCGTCCTCACCTTCGGCTTTACCCCAAAAACGGGGAAATCAAAGAAAATAAGGCGAGATTCAGATGTGCTTAGTACTTTGACAAGATATCTAACCCTTTTATCTTGACTCTAGGATGTTCCCCAGGTCAACTCTCTCACCAATTTTCGCCTATTTGTTTGCCAAATCTATACTCAAAGCCAGCAGCGGGATTTGAACTCGCGACCTTCCGATTACAAGTCGGATGCACTACCACTGTGCTATGCTGGCACTTTTAATGATTGCTCTTAAATAGGAACCACAATTTTTAATTGTACCATAATTAACTTATTTGTCTAGGGCGATCGCTAAAAATTATTTATGACTAAATTAGGCTAGAAAATCTGAAATTTTGGCAATATCGCTGTTTTTGGGCGCTTAGATAGTTTAGTGGGTGTTACAAGTATGGTGAATCCGAAAACTGTATTTTCCTGATCCGGCTGAATTAAGAAACAGAAATATATAATTATTTTTTACAGATCACAAGCATGGCAGCGTTGATCGGACGAGATTTATTAAGTTTAGCGGATTTCAGTCCAACGGAAGTTCAAGAACTTCTAGAATTGGCAACTCAACTTAAATCACAACAGCTAAAGTTGCAGTGTAATAAAGTTTTGGGGTTGTTGTTCTCCAAAGCTTCAACTCGGACACGGGTAAGTTTTACTGTGGCGATGTACCATCTGGGGGGAGAGGTAATCGATCTTAACCCCAATGTTACTCAAGTTAGTCGCGGGGAACCTTTGCAGGATACAGCGCGGGTGTTAGATCGATATCTGGATGTTTTGGCAATTCGCACTTTTGCACAGCAGGATTTGGAAACTTTTGCTCACTATGCCAAGATTCCGGTAATTAATGCCCTTACCGATGCCGAACATCCCTGTCAGGTATTAGCTGATTTACTGACGATTCAAGAAGGCTTTGGCACTCTGGCTGGGTTAACTTTAACTTATGTGGGCGATGGGAATAATGTGGCTAATTCTCTGATGTTGGGCTGTGCTTTGGTGGGGATGAATGTCAGAATTGCTACCCCTAGCGGATATGAGCCAGATTCTAGGATTGTAGAACAAGCAAGAGCGATCGCTAATAACAAAACTGAAGTCCTCCTCACTGATGATCCACAATTAGCCGCAAAGGGAGCTGCTGTACTTTATACTGATGTTTGGGCGAGTATGGGGCAAGAAGCAGAGGCAGATAACCGGATGCCAATTTTCCAGCCTTACCAAATTTCGGAGCAGCTATTGAGGCTTGCTGACCCAGAGGCAATTGTTTTACACTGCTTACCAGCCCATCGTGGTGAAGAAATTACTGAGGCAGTCATTGAAGGTTCTCAATCACGAGTTTGGGAACAGGCAGAAAATCGTCTGCACGCCCAAAAAGCTTTACTTGCCAGCATCTTAGGGGCGGAATGAATAAAAGAGAGACGCGATTCATCGCGTCTGTATGAATAAAAGAGAGACGCGATTCATCGCGTCTGTATGAATAAAAGAGAGACGCGATGAATCGCGTCTGTACAAGTCGAGAGTAGAGACGCGATTCATCGCGTCACAGGAGTTAGGAGTCAAAATGGCTAGTGTGCGATTGGCTCCTAACTACTTGCTTGTAAAAAATCCCAAATAAATGGGTAAAAGAAAGAGAATAATCTTGCTTTTGCCTTTTATATTTTTACTTTTCTCTTGTTAAGGGGAGTTTTTTGTAGTACTAATGTTCTAGAGACATTAATAATTAATTCCCGTAAATTTATGGAACGTCTAACAGAAGCTCAACAAGAACTTTACGAATGGTTGACAGAATACATCCGATCGCACCAGCATTCGCCTTCTATTCGGCAAATGATGCAAGCGATGAACTTGAAGTCACCAGCACCAATTCAAAGTCGTTTGGAACATTTACGGACTAAAGGATATATAGAATGGACTGAAGGACAAGCGCGAACGATTCGGGTTTTGCGTGCTGTGAAGCAAGGTGTACCAATTTTGGGGACGATCGCTGCTGGTGGTTTAATAGAACCATTTACTGATGCTGTAGATCATCTAGACTTTTCTAATTTTGAGTTACCTCCCCAAACTTATGCTTTGCGCGTAGCTGGCGATAGCATGATTGAAGATTTAATTGCTGATGGCGATGTCGTATTCCTGCGTCCAGTAGCAGAACCAAATCATTTGAAAAATGGTACCATCGTCGCCGCCAGGGTTGATGGATTTGGTACGACATTAAAACGTTTTTATCGTCAAGGCGATCGCGTTACCCTCAAACCAGCAAATCCTAAGTACAATCCCATTGAAGTCAGTGCTATGGAAGTACAGGTGCAAGGTTCACTCATTGGTATTTGGCGCGGTTACAACTGAATAAATGGGGAGTGGGGAGTAGGGAGTGGGGGACAAGGGGAATAACCAATGCCCAATTCTCAATTCTCAATTCTCAATTCTCAATTCTCAATTCTCAATTCTCAATTCTCAATTCTCAATTCTCAATTCTCAATTCTCAATTCTCAATTCTCAATTCTCAATTCTCAATTCTCAATTCTCAATTCTC
>Ga0209591_10000685_pt1 | contig 43329 bp, 38 predicted proteins | sample MAT01_FD_187207 | JGI IMG/M metagenome (GOLD analysis project Ga0209591, IMG submission 187207) | Freshwater microbial communities from Lake Fryxell liftoff mats and glacier meltwater in Antarctica - MAT-01 (SPAdes) (version 2) | ecosystem: Environmental > Aquatic > Freshwater > Ice > Liftoff...
AGTCCGATGAATTAAATCTTACCCTACCTCAGATGGTGTCACTTTCTTTCCCACCTAATTGCTGATCAGGCAAGTCCTCTTGTCAATAGCTTTTGAGACGCACTAACCCTGAATACTTAACCAATTCAACCGATTTTGTTTTAGGAAGTTTTCATTCATTTTTGGTTTCTCCTTGAATCTATAAATAGTTAAGCAGGAATTAGGCTGCTAGCAGTTTAGTATCACTCGACATATTCAGTCACGTATTTCAGAATACAATTTGACAATAAGTTTTACTGAGGCACCTGAGCGGGTTTCAAATTTTTGGCTTTGTAGAACATTTCTAAGCTGTTGCGATCGCCTACAAAACGCCAGTGCCAAGGCTCATAACTCACACCTTGAATGTTATCTTTAGGAAATGACATTTCAAAGCTGAAACGCGCTGCATTTGCTTGTAACCATCCAAAGGCTTTAGTATTCTCAAAGTTGATACTTAAATTAGTTGCTGGTACTGCGCCGTCTCCAATATCCACAGCGTAACCTGTGTGATGTTCACTATAACCAGGAGGAGCGCTGAGAGCAGATCGTTTTGCTGGTGTTTGATTTCGCTGTGCACCGACACCAAAAAACAACGGTTCCTGGTCTTTGACTGAGCGAAAGCCAGAAATTGGTACTAAAATTACACCTGCACTCCGCGCTGCTGCTACCATCTCCTCAAACTTTTGGGCAGCAGTTTTTCGCATTCTAATGCCTCTATTTGCGGAGATGGTTACTAATTCTGACTCAGGGGCTTCTGAGTATGCCAGATGTCCTAACAGAGTATTAACAGAATTACCCGATTCTATAGTTGGTGTAGGCGCAGAACTAATGGGTGAGGGTTGAGAATCGGCAGTTTTTTTGGGTGCAGTGAGAAAAAACCAAAAACCGCCAATTAAAGCCAGTATGACAAATCCTGCGATTCCCCCAATCAGCACAATTCGCGGTTGCAACAACATTTTAGGTGCTGCATCAGGGGTATCGCGTACAGCCATTGGAATATCATCACCAGGGTCATTTGATGAGTTTTGCGATTTTCCAGAAAACCCAGCCTTATTCAAGGGTAAACTCCTGTTTCTGTGGGATAGCCATAACAGATTTTGGACTAGACAAAAGTAGAGGTAACAGGTAGGATTTTAAATCTGTGGTTCTTAGGCGGAATTTTGACAAACCTTTTAGAACTATACGTCAAGCTGGGAGGATTAGTCCTGGTAGGTTTTATTCTGGGACGCAAGTTACCTGTGACAGTTCCTACCCGTTTGGGACAGTTTCTTTTTTGGGTGGGAGGACCCATCAGCATAGTATCGTTTTTGCGTCAATCTAGCTTGTCGGGGCAAATTTGGGTTGCACCTGCGATCGCTTACCTCGCCATTTTACTAGGAGGATTTTTAGCTTGGTTAGGAATTAAAGGACAAGCATATTTTAAAAATACTGTCCCCCAACAATCAACTCAAGCTAGTTTGATCCTAGCGGCAATGTTGGGTAATACAGGTTATCTTGGCTTTCCCATTACTTTAGCAATGGTAGGCAAGGAATACTTTGCCTGGGCGCTATTCTACGATTTGCTAGGTTCATTCCCAGGAACTTATGGCTTAGGTGTGTTTATAGCAGCGCGTTTTGGCGGCGGTGTGCAAAATAATTGGCAGACTGCTAAAGCTATCTTAATTAATCCTGCGCTGTGGAGTTTCGGATTTGGCTTGCTGTTTCGACAAGTGACAATTCCCACAGTCGCGGAATTCTGGTTAGAGAAATTTGCTTGGAGTGTCGTAGCTTTATCTTTGATGTTAATTGGAATGCGATTAGCGCTACTGAAATCTTGGGGTAGTCTACCACAAGTAGGTATGAGTTTGGGGATCAAAATGCTGCTAGTTCCCTTGATATTGGGCAGCATCTTACCACTGTTTGGATTAACTGGCTCCACAGCAAAAGTCATTGTCCTCCAAATGGCTATGCCTCCAGCTTTCGGCACACTGGTAATAGCTGAGACATTCAATCTTGATCGCGATCTGGCAGTTACTGCCTTAGCTGCTGGGGCTATAGTATTGCTGGTTACTCTCCCACTGTGGCTGTGGCTGTTTTGATTTAGGATTTATGCACTGTGAGGCTATGCCTACGCATTTGTAAATTCGCTCAATGTTAATTCAGTTAAGTAATCGGACAAGATTAATTACACAAAAATCTGGGCTGAAATCCTTGACTGGCAAAGAATTGGTAAATAACTAATATGTAATTAATTCTGTCCAGGTACTTACAGAGGTATCTTTAAGTGGCTCTGGAAATGATTTCAAAGTCAGGGCAACTAATATTATTAGTAGTAATTATAACTCCAGTACTATATTTAGACATATAAGCATTTTTTAGCCAAGAAAAAATTTTCAAATTCTGCTGCTGGCAATGCACGACTAAATAAAAACCCTTGCATAGAATTACAGTCATGTTTGCGTAAAAAAGCCAGTTCTGCTTCCGTTTCTACACCTTCAGCAATTACATCTAAATTGAGATTGTGACCCATTTGAATTAATGCCTTAGTAATGGCTGATTTTTTGGGATCGCTAGCAACATTATGGATAAAATAACGGTCGATTTTTAATGTGTTAATTGGTAAGTTTTTTAGATAAATTAAAGAAGAGTAGCCCGTACCAAAATCATCGATCGCAATCTTTACACCCAAGGAACGCAATTTATTCATAGTAGCGATCGCACTATTTATATCTTGCATAATCATACTTTCAGTAAGTTCTAGTTCTAGGTAATGTGGTTCCAAATCGTTGGTAACTATAAGATTAATTATTTTCTCAATAAAATCTGGTTGATTAAACTCAATTACCGATAGATTGACAGCAACAATCACAGAATAAATTCCAGCATCACGCCAGCTTTTAATTTGTTGACAGACCGTTTTTAATACCCATTTGCCAATAGGAATAATTAAACCTGTAGACTCTGCTAACGGAATAAATTCCGTGGGATAAATCATCCCTAGTTCTGCACTTTGCCAGCGCAATAAACTTTCGGCAGCTACTATTTTGCCGGAAGCAATATCGACTATTGGTTGATAATAAATTTCAAATTCTTGAAAATTGTGTTGTTTGATAGCCTGGTGTAAACTAATTTCTAACAACTGCATTTTTGGAGACAAGTTATTAATTCTAGTCTGAGGAGATAAATATCTTTTTAAAGTAGCGTATTTTTCCAACCTGTTAATGATGGCACTCAATAACTCAGACCGAGTGAATGGCTTAGTTATATAGTCATCTGCACCCATATCCATACCTTGACGAAAGTCAGATTTTGCAGATTTTGCAGTTAGAAAAATGAAGGGAATTGTTGCCGTCGATGGATCTTGGCGTAATGCTTTTAGCACACCATAACCATCAATTTCTGGCATCATCATATCACACAGGATTAAATCGGGAACTTCGGACATAGCCAGATATACACCGATTCTGCCATTAGCCGCAGCAATAGTTTCAAAATCTTCAGCTTCTAGCAAATCTAAAATGCTTTCGCGGACTGATTCTTCATCTTCTATTATTAAAATTCTGGGCATAATTCACCTAAATTTATATTTATTATTTAATGACGGTAAACTTTTTCCTAAATTTCAGTATGCTTGTGACAGATATTTCACCTTGATAAATAGCTACAAATTTTTTTAATAATTGCCATTCCTAATCCAATGCCTAGTATATTGCCGACATTACTGGCGCGATCAAAGGATTCCAACATATACAGTATATATTCTTCTGAAATGCCAATTCCCCAATCTTGAATTTCAAATACTGTTTGCCGACTTCGGGATAAATAGCAGCTACCGAACCAATTTAAAATTTTCCCTTGGCGATCGCATAATAGTAAAACACATACAAGATGCCAGCGATAGATTTTCTAAAAACCGAAGCGGTTTCAGAGAAAAGTCTATAGAAATTAATCCTAGCGATCGCCCAGGAGTTAGCACAAACAAATTGTTCTTGCCTATCTAGATGTACCAAGTTGAGAAATTTGCCATAAGACATTTCTTGAGTTTCTCCTGGCTCACCTACCATACTCAAGAACAACTTGTAGTCATGGTTCTGGTTGTGTTTTCGGCACAACCTTTAGCAGCGAACAGTCAATTATTCACTCTAAGAGGTTGCTTTAAAAGTAGGCAGTTGACTACAAAAAGCTCTCAGGGCATAAGCTGTACATAGGTGTACACACAACACCATTGAAAGCATACTCTAGTAACCTGACAATCTCTCAATGCCTATAGGTTGATATTTTGCTCCTCTGTATCTTCACTGAGGAGGAATCTGTACCCGCCGTTCACCGTAACGCAATAACCTTTCTATAGTTACAAGCCGATTTTCCCAAACTTTGACTTGATATGAATTTGACTTAAGCTCTTGGCTCATCAATACGCGAAATTGTGACTGGAACCGAGTTAGAGAGGCTCTCGCCACTAATAATTTACTGGCAGAAGGCGAGGTGGCTAGTTGATTTAAAGCACTGCGTAAAACTTCTGCCTGGTTGTTAAAATCGGAAATTTTTTGAGGAGTCCTTTGGAGTTGCTCATTTTGCAAAACAAATTTCCATTCCCGTTGCAGCGCTGTGTAACGGACGGCGGCAGTTTGAAAAGGCTGGCGGTGAGGAATAGGTTCACTTGTAGCGGATGTTGTGGATTGATCCCTACCTTGGGTGCTAATAAAGAGTTTTTGTAGCTCGTTGTTAAAATTCTCGGCGGCAAAGAGTGCATAACCACTAACTGGCAAGTCCCTTACCAACTGGAGTTGATCGAATGCCCCAACTGTTGGCAAAGAAAGTAAGCGAATTCCCGGCACCAACAATGTAGCTCCCAATTGTTTAGAGGCGATCCAGGGTTGGGCTAGTCGTTGGAAGCGAGGAGTATCCAGAGCATAAGTCATAGGAACAATTAAATCTACATCTCCCCGCCTTGCCCAAGTTTCCCAGTTTTGTTGAATTTTCTGAATCCTCTCTTGTTGCGGTAGCGGAAATACTGCAACCGACAAAATCAAATTCGGTCGCTTTTGCCGCAACTGCTGTGATGCTTGGGCGACAAAACTATCAACTTGCTCGGTGCGAAATGTCGTCCATTTTTGCCACAGTTCTGGTTGGCTAGGAGAAATATTTACTGGATCTACCCCAGCAAGTTGCTGAAACTGCGCTCTTGCAGCTTTACCGTAGCCGTAGGTTCGATCTGCTGACGGGTCTTGGAAGGGGTAGCGAATGTAGTCTAGCTGTAGACCATCTACATCATAACGGGTGACAATTTCCTCATACAGCTTGAGCAAATACTGACGCACTTCGGGGTTGGCTGGGTCGAAGAATGGCTTAGTCTGCCCAACGGGAATCATGTTGCCAAGGTTATCGTAGTTTGCCCAATCGGGATGAGCCGCTAGCACTGGCCCTGGATAATCAGGATCAACGTTGATAATCTCATTGTGACGTTGGTTGCCAGCAGCAAAAGTCCAAACCCAAGCGTGTAATTCCATGTCTCGCTCATGGGCTAATTTTACCGCCGCTTCCAGTGGGTCCCAACCACGAATTAATGGGTTTTGCTCTTTTGCGACTTGGCTGGGATAAATGGTATAGCCAGCATTAACAGTTTCAAAAAAGACAGTATTAATCCCAGTTTGGGCTAGGCGGTCAAAAATCTTGGCTAATCCCGCCTTGCTACCAGCACGAACAATTGTCCCCCGATCTAACCAAACTGCCCGAATTTCTGGTTGAGCCAACTTCTGATCAATAGGAAACTGCTGCCACAAAGTCGTCTTAGCTACCTGCCACTGCTGACGAGCCAGAGCGTAGTTTTTTTGGGCAATCAATTGGGGTAAGTTTTTAGCAATTACCCTTACCTGTGCCAAGGCTTGGTCTTTACTTATGACTAACCCACCCAATTTAGTTGAAGCCAATTGCGTCGGCTGCTTCTTGACAGATTGGCGGGTGTAGGTGTTAGAGATTTCCTTGTCCTCAGATGTCGCAACGCCTTCATTAGCCGCATCGGTTAACACTGCTAAATGGGCGCTTTCCACCCGACCAATCAGATTTTCTAGCTCTTGCTGGAGGGCGATCGCTTCGTTGCTGTCAATCGGCGCACTGGAGTTGGGTGCAACATCTAGACGCACCGCTTGCTCCAATTGATCAATAGCCTCCTGAGAACTTGGGGGTTTGACCATAGTCACCGCTCTAGGTTGCGGAGCAGTGGCAGTTTTAGCAGGAGGAGATGAGGGAGATGTACCCCTCTGTCCCCTGTCCCCTGCCCCCTGCCCTCTTGACACAGCCGCCACCGTTGTAGAACAGTTTTGAGAACCTCCTGCTACTTTTTTGGTGCGATTCGATGGCGCTGGCGCTGTCAAATAGTGATTGAGAGCAGCTTTTAACCAGGCATTATCTAACTCGGCGGCTGTTGCTGTATCTGTTCCCCAGCGCCAGCCCAAAAAGGTGGAACGCTCGGTTGTCACGACTGCGGCAGGATTATCTTTAGAATTCCAAACAGCAGGAGATTGACTACCCATATCATTAGGAATCACAACGCCGCCGCGCACTTTGCCAAAAAGTTCAGTTTGATTTGCCCATCCTGGGATCTTGGTTTTTGCTGGTTTGATCTGTTCTGTGTCACTGAGGCTGAATCCCCAATAACCTCCCAGGAGCGATCGCAATAACTGACGCACTCCTGGCGCTGATAGACTACCTACAGGGCCACTGGCAATTAAGCGCCCTCCCTTACTCATCCATTCTTCTAGGGCGATCGCTTGGGTTGGCGTTAATGTCTCAACATTTGGCAAAAATAATACCTTGCGATCGCCCCAATCTGCCGCACTCTTGACATCAGTAAGGGGAATTACACAATATTTCACCCCAATTGTTTGTAGGCGATCGTTTATCCCTGTCCATTGATTTGCATTTTCTTGGCCATACACTACGCTCAATACAGGTTCTTCAGTTGCTGCCCTTACTGGCAAAATACTCAAACTATTTAAAGCTAAAAAATTAAAACTTAAAATGAAGAATACAGCTTTTTTTATTTGTGAATTAGCCTTTTTATAATATTTTCTCTGATTCTTCACTACTGACTCCTCAGTGGATTATTTATTAAGCATTACTTCTTATTTATCAACCAACATAACAATAAATTACCTCCGAAAAACGACTGATCTTTGATAATTAAACCTGAACAAAATTGAAAATACATCTTTTGATTAAATCTTCCACTCCTGCTACTGGGAAAATTTTTGTATTTAGGCTGCTAGCTAATTCCTCAATACTCATATCATCTAAAAACACTAATTCCCCATTTTTTAACATGACATTCGGTAGCAAAATACCATCACCTAAATCTTGCCCTTGTAAATTCAACAGCAAATCATGACCAGTTAGCAATCCTGTGACACTGATAGTCTGCCCCCAATAATCACTACATAAAGCCCGCATATTGACTTCTAAACCTTCAACAAAATTTAAGCGTTTCACAATCGGTTGAAATGCTTTTTCTACAGCGTTGCCCACTACCCAAGTCAACTTTCTCTGAGGATATACTTTTGGCGGGAGTAATTCTGCCGCAACGGTGGCAAATTGCTTGATAAATAACTGAATCGAACCAACTCCGTTATCAATTTGAGGATATTCTTCATATTCAGATTCGCTGGGTAATTCCTCACCTGCAATCAAAAACCACTCATCGGCTAACCAAACAACACTAGAGGCGAATTGTTGCCGAAATTGCCGCGAGAGCATTTGCACTTGGGAAATCACTTCTTGGGCTTTTTCCCTAGTTACAGGCGTGAGTTCGTCTTCTGGAGGACGAAACCGTGTCAACCCAACTGGCACAACTGCCACCGATGCCACCGCAGGTACTTCACCAGTATGAAAGGACGCTAAATCTTTGAGAGTTTGTTCCAGATGTTTGCCATCATTTATACCAGGGCAAACAACTACTTGAGCATGAATTTGTAATCGCCTTTTTTGAAACCATTTGAGTTGTTCCAAGATTTGTCCCGCACGCGGATTTTTTAGCAGTCTAATTCTAACTTCGGGTTCGGTGGCGTGAACAGAAACATACAACGGAGACAACCGCATTTGCTCAATTCGCTGCCATTCTCTTTCTGGCAAATTGGTTAGGGTAAGATAAGAGCCATACAAAAAGCTCAGACGGTAATCGTCGTCTTTCAAGTACAAACTAGAACGCTTACCTGGTGGCTGTTGGTCGATAAAGCAAAATGGGCAGCGATTATTGCACTGAATTAAGCCATCAAATAGAGCAGTTTCAAATTCTAGCCCCAAGTCTTGATCGTAATCTTTTTCGATTTCCAGGCTATGAGTTTTACCAGCAGCGTCTAAAACTTCTAATTCCAAAACTTCATCAGCACATAAAAACTGATAATCAATTAAATCGCGGGGATGAGTACCATTGATTGCAACGATCGCATCCCCAGACTCAAAGCCAATCTCTGCGGCTATGGAATCTGGTAATACTTTGATAATTCGGGCAGGAAGAATAGTCATAGGGAATGGGGAATGGGGCATGGGGCATGGGGCATGGGGCATTGGGCATTGGGCATTGGGTATTGGGCATTTGCTTTGGATAAAGGACAAATGACTAATGACTAATGACAAAGAACTATTAACTATTATGAAATTATCCTTTCCAACCTGCTGCGATCGCTAATAAGATGGCACTGCCAAATGCTAATCTGTACCAAACAAAAACCAAAGTGTTTTTGGTTGCTAAGTATTTGATCAAGAACGCAATTGATAGGTAGGAAAAAATAAAGGTTGAAATAATCCCGACAATTAATAGTCCAACAATGTTATCTGGCAACTGGTGAGCTTGAAATAATTTGAATATTTTCAAACTTTTATACAGCGTAGCAATGGTAAGAGTTGGAAACCCTAACAAAAATGAGAATTTCGCTGCTATATCGCGTTCTAATCCTAAAAATAAGGCAGTCGTCAACGTCGAGCCAGAACGAGAAACGCCCGGAATCAAAGCAAGTGTTTGTGCCAATCCAACTAAAATACCATCCCGAATCTCTAATGAATCATAACCTCGCTTGCGAGTGCCAATTTTTTCTGCCAAAGCTAGTAAAAGTGCCATGATGATTGACATGATGGCAATAATTAATGCGCTCTCCGGTAGAATATCTTTCAAAAGAAAGCCGAAAATTAAGGCAGGTATTGTTCCTACTAGAATACCAACAAGAATCTTCCACTCTTCACGTTGCCAGTCTCTATCTTTTATTGCTTCGATTCCACCCTTGACAATACTGTAAATCAGTGACCAAAAATACCCCAAAATTGCGATAACACTGCCAAATTGAATTGCATCAACAAAATCTTTAGAACCTAATTCTTTCCAACCAAATACCTTGGTAAAAATCAGAAGGTGGGCAGTGCTGCTGATTGGCAAAAACTCTGTAATACCTTGAACAATACCCAAAATAAAAGCTTGAATAAACTCCATATCTAATTAATACCTTTTTTCTGTTCTAGACATGATTATTTAGCTGATGATGTTTGTTGACTACGTTTATAGCAGTTCTCGTTTACGTGAGGTACACCCGTAGGGGCACGGCATGCCGTGCCCCTACACCTTGGGATATAACGTTGTACCGCATCTGAATGGGAACCGCTATATCGTCCCTTGCACGTTCCGCAAGAAAGATTTAATGGGAGTCTTAAACCCCTCAATTTATCCGCCAGTCACATAGAATTAATGCTAAATTCTGGCTCCTGACTCCTGAATTCTTTCTTGATAACACCATCGAAGACGCTGACTATGTTCTTACACCCACCTCAATAAGTCAACGCCATTTTGCCAATTCATCAAACTTTAATATTTAGCGAACTGATGCCAGTTCACTTTTTAACCGTTAAATTTAACCCTCGCTCCTCTGTAGTCTTTGTATTATAGAGTACTACATAAAAGTTCTGTACATAGTGCAACTTTAATGGATTAGTCTGGCGCAGAATATTTGGTTTGGGCGATCGCTCCTCAAAATTTCAGTATAATTACAATGCCCCAGGGGGGGATTTAAAAGTGTGATACATTAAATAAGATAAAGTTTAGTAACAAATATTAAAAACTTTGATTAATAATACATTGTCCTCCTACACTACTTCTACCCCTTCTATTGATACGGAGTTGCAGCCAACTGACACTGAGCAAAGGAGCATCAAGGAATTAGAGTCTACACTCTCCTTATCTCCCTCTCTATCTTTATCTATATCTTCTCGACAAACTTGGTTAGTGTTTGCGGCGGCGGTGTTTTTGGTAACAGTGCCAGTATTTATAGAAGCGCCAATAGTGCGATCGCTACCAAGTTTAAGTTTAGCGCTGACAGCATTTTGGGTGTGGCTAAGTTTTCGGTTAATGTCACGTCCTGCAACATACCTATGGGGGGATTTGCTCTTAGGATTTAGCTGGAGTTGGTTAGCAGGAGCGATTTACTGGGGCTGGTTACGTTGGGAACCTGTATGGCATCTGCCAATGGAGTCTATAGGATTACCATTTGCTTGTTGGTGTCTGGTGAAGAATTGGGGCAAGGTGGGTAACTGGTTTTATTTAGGTTCTTTACTCGGTACAGTGTTAACGGATGTATATTTTTATATAGCAGATTTAATGCCCTATTGGCGGCAAATTATGATAGTAAATGCTGATGTAGCACCCCAAGTATTACAAAATGCCTTAACGAAAGTACAAACCCCTTGGGGGCAAACTTGGGCAATAATTCTCGCCCTACTACTGTTGACAGTTGGAATTTTATCTTTAGCTAGAAAACAAAGACACTGGTATGCCTTTGGTGGCGCAGTTTTAAGCACCATTTTGGTAGACAGCCTATTTTTGTTAGCTGCGATCGCAGCGTAAAGGAGGCACAGTGAGTTTGCCGAACTTAAACTTTTTCCAGCCCAGTCTACGGCACATCAAGAATGATGCTGTAGATGATTAATTAGTTAAGAAATATTACATAACAATCCATCAGCATCAGGTCTTTTTTTGATGGAGTTTTTGGTATTAGACATTGCACAGTTTCGCGTCTGGTTGAGAGGTAGAATCAGCCACCCTGAAAAGATTTCGTCTAGCTGGGAATACTACCAGGATCATTGATGCAACGCTATTGCAGCTATGTAGGCACTCTTACCATTATGAAAATTTTTGCCAAAAGTATAGTCAAACCCAGTAACGGCAAATATTGTGGATATTAATACGCTGTATATTAGTTTCTGATGACTGCTGACGGCTGTTAGCTTAAAACTTTTATTTCTGTTTGATGGAAAGAGGTAGAAAAATCGTGAAAGGATTAGCGCGTTTATTAACAGTGTTTAGTTTGTTACTTAGTTGCTGGGGATGGTTGGGAACAACTTACACAGCCCAAGCTGCTAGTTTCAACAGTTTTGCTTTTGTGCAAATCCCAGTTCTGGCAATTGAGCGGCAGAATCGGGCAGACGCTAAACTAGGAACGGAATTTGGTAAAAAAATTGATTTGAATAATACCAACGTCCGAGCTTTTCAACAGTATCCAGGGCTTTATCCCACCCTGGCTAAGAAAATCATCACCAATGCTCCCTACAAAAAGGTAGAGGATGTATTGGATCTTCCAGGATTGAGCGATCGCCAAAAACAAACCCTGCAAAGCAACTTCGATAAATTCACCGTGACAGAACTAGAGCCTGCCTTCAACGAGGGAGACGATCGCTTTAACAACGGTATCTATAGATAACTGCCTTTGCAAATGTAGCAAATAGCAGCCCACTCCTGACTCTAGGGAGTGGGACACAAATTTATTAGTTAGGAGTTAGGAGTTATGAGTTAAAAATTCTAAACTCCTAACAGACGCGATTAATCGCGTCTCTACTCCTAACTCCTGTACAGACGCGATTAATCGCGTCTCTACTACCTAACTCCTAATTTCTCCCTCCCCCATTACTTTGCCTCACATAGATATTCCTAGCCAATTTGATGTCTTAGTAGTCGGCGCTGGTGCTGCTGGACTATACACAGCGCTGTGTCTACCAGAGTCGTTGCGAATCGGATTGATTACCAAAGAAACAGTTGCTTTGTCCGCCAGTGATTGGGCGCAAGGTGGCATTGCCGCAGCAGTTGCCCCGGAAGATTCTCCCGCGCTGCACATTGAAGATACGATCCGGGCTGGTGCGGGTTTGTGCGATCGCACGGCTGTAGAATTTCTCGCCCAACTTGCCCCTAACTGCATTCAATCCCTAGTTAACTTGGGGGTTGCTTTTGACCGTCATGGTCAAACCTTGGCTTTAACTTTGGAAGCTGCCCATTCTCGCAACCGCGTTCTCCACGCTGCGGACACCACAGGCAGGGAAGTTACCACCACCCTCACCACCCAAGTATTACGTCGCCAGAATATTCAAGTCATTCAGCAAGCTTTGGCTTTGAGTTTGTGGATTGAACCCGAAACTGGTCGCTGTCAGGGAATTAGCCTGTTTTATCAAGGTGAAATAACCTGGGTAAAAGCTGGTGCTGTAATATTGGCAACCGGTGGCGGTGGTCAGGTATTTGCTCAAACCACTAACCCAGCCGTGAGTACAGGTGATGGGGTTGCGATCGCAGCTCGGGCTGGGGTTATCCTCCGCGATTTGGAATTTGTGCAATTTCACCCCACTGCCCTCACCAAACCTGGTGCCGATCGCTTTCTCATTAGCGAAGCTGTACGCGGCGAAGGCGCACACCTCATCGATAACGAAGGGCGGCGTTTTGCCTTTGACTATCACCCTGCTGGTGAACTCGCACCCAGAGATGTGGTCAGTAGAGCAATTTTCAGCCATTTACAACGTACTGCCCTTGATCTGGCGACTGCCCATGTGTGGTTGGATATGCGCCCTATCCCCGCCGACAAGATTCGTCACCGCTTTCCCAACATCATCAAAGTTTGTCACCATTGGGGCGTTGATGTCTTCCACGAACCAATTCCTGTAGCGCCAGCTGCCCATTACTGGATGGGTGGAATTGTCGCAGATTTGATGAATCGCACTAATATCCCCGGTTTGTACGCGGTGGGTGAAACCGCTAGTACTGGCGTGCATGGAGCAAATCGCCTTGCCAGTAATTCCCTACTGGAATGTATTGTGTTTGGGGCGCAAATGGCTAATATTGAGTTGGAAAATATTGGGCTGCCGTCAGAAACACCAGTGCTACCATTACGGACATTTAGTGCTGATGCTAGTGAGTGGCACATCCAGCAAGCACAGCTAGAAACACTTAGAGAGAAGTTACCGCGTCTAGTGTGGGAAAGTGCCGGTATTTGTCGGGAACAATTAGGGTTGGAAAGTGCGATCGCTACTGTAGAATCTTGGCAGCAAGATTTCGCTACTTTGCCTTTAAGTCAATTCTTGCTTGCTTTACGTCCAGCAGAACCAGCTAGTTTTGACCTACCAGATATTGAACGGCAATTGCGACTTTGGGCAGAAACCCGCAATTTATTAGATGTGGCTGATTTAATTCTCAAAAGTGCTGCTTTTAGAACCGAAAGCCGAGGGGGACACTATCGTTTAGATTATCCTCAACCAGACCAAAATTGGCAAGTCCACACACTCGTACAAACATACCACTGGTGGAAATCCCCAGTATCTAAAATCTAAAATTGCCATCAGCGAGTACCGCTACCATGCTGACTGTCCGGACCACCATAATTTGGTGGAATATACGTGTCTTTTAAATCCTGAGAATTAACTTTGCCAGCGATTAAGGCGTTACTACTATTAGCGCTTGCAGTGCTGAAGATACCTGTGCAAGCAGCAATATTCGGTATTAGTATGTAAGCAGCTAGACAGAATAATATAAACTTTGTGATCCGTAAGTTAGTTTTCATAGTTTTCAGTAAATTTACTAGTTTTTTATTTTAAGACATAGTTTTTAGTAATTACTGTATATTTACCTGCTTTATTCTAAAAAGACTCCAACTTTATGAAATTTTTGCTGGTAGTGGACAAGTAATTGCCGTATTAAATAGTCCTAATACTTAAGGAATATTCTTTAATAAGGTGTTTTTCCATCAGTCTAAAGTTAGATATGTTGATAAATTACTGTAAGCAATTTGCCTAAATCAATGTTTGTTAAAAATAGCTTATTTTTCTAAGTATAAACACTATAAATAGTTAAGAGCAAACCTCCAAAACCTAACAAATAATACTTATAGCAGTTCTCGTTTACGTGAGGTACACCCGTAGGGGCACGGCACGCCGTGCCCCTACACCTTGGGATATAATGTTGTACCGCATCGGAATGGGAACCGCTATAAGTTTTTCTATATTGATATCTCGTCACAGCAAAGATACATAAAGATAAAACAGTCAGCTTGCCAATATTATTAGGTTTCAAAAACTATTGAACTATAAAACCCGGCAATAAACTTAGGAAGTACAAGTATATATTGTGAAGTAAAAATATTTACGATATTGATTTAGTCTTCGTAACTACCTCTGATAATGCTTGGGGTGATTCGCTCACTGTGGTCTATTCATCTGAAAACCGCTGTAAAGCTGACATATTGTTCAGGTTTAAAGCGATTTTTGGGATTTTGATCCATCATAATCAAATCATGTTATACTTCTAGATTGTGTATGCCGATGTGGCTCAGTGGTAGAGCAGCTGATTCGTAATCAGCAGGCCGTGGGTTCAAATCCCATCATCGGCTTTGATAAAAGTGTTGCTCAATAGTAGAGTTTGACATAAATCAAGTATTTAGCCAAATGGGTGTAAAAACCATTAAAAACTCGCCTATATTGATAGCGCATCATTTTTCATAGTTTTTACAGCTTATAAATGTCGAAATAAACTATCCGCCAAAGCTAAAAGCTATCAGCATCCATGCGCCCCATGCCTACGCTATCTGCTTAGGCATTAAGTAAGGATTACACATAGACGGATGCAATCTCTGGTTGAAGAGTTGTACGCATCTGCTCAAACTGCATTGGACAACGATGACTTGCCACAAAAAGTTAGGGCGACTTGAGAAACCACACCTTTAGACTTTGCAAAACCTTTTTCTGCTATTTTAGGTTGATATACGATCGCACCTTACAGTCAAAGCCTCAAATTATCAAATCGATACAGTTAGCGATCGCCTTCGCCGGTAGAGACAACCAAAAACTATAATTAATGCATAAAGTAACCAATACAGGCAAGGTTAGGAATGTGGATTAAATAAAGTGCAAAAGTAGGGTGTGTTAGCGGAGCGTAACGCACCATTCCAAGTTAAATAAGAATTGCACGTTATTAAATTTGCGTTCCTTAGGAGAATCTAAACAATGCAGACTGATAGCATTTCAGAGCAAAGGCTACTTGAAAAAATTCAAAAGCTGCCTCCCGAACAAGTTTTGCTAGTTGAAGATTTTATTGATTCTCTAAATCTGCAAAATACAGACCATAGCCTTACCTTTGCAGCCGCAAAACTTTCTGAGCCAGTTCTGCTCAAAATCTGGGATAACCCTGATGATGCAGAATATGACAAACTATGAATTTGGTGATGTTGTTTTAGTGCCGTTTCCCTTTACTGACCAGACTACTACCAAAAAACGTCCAGCAGTAGTTGTGAGTTCTAATAGCTATCAACGTGAGCGTTCGGATTTAATATCGATAGCTATTACCACTCAAGCGAATCCAGCAACTTCCTTTGGTGAAATCACAATTACTGGATGGCGAGTAGCTGGTCTTCTCAAACCTTCAATTATCAAACCAGTTTTGACTACCATAGATAAAGGGCTAGTGATTAAAAAGTTAGGGCGACTTGAGGGGCCAGACCTTCAGGCTTTGCAAAACCTTTTTCTAGCTATTTTAGGTTGATATGCGATCGCACCTTCCAGTCAAAGTATCACTCAAACTCAGTTTTGCAGAAAGCTTTTAACAAATCACTACAGTTAATTTAGTTTTCAACTGTTGTATGAGATAATCGCGCATCAAAAACCCGACCTGCTGACCTTTTTTGTTGACGTTTCAGTATTCCTACCGCACCAAAAGCACCAAGGGCTAAAATCCCCAAGTTAATCGCAGGTTCAGGAACAGACTTAGCCTCAATCGCCGCCAGTGCAGCATCTGCTATCACCTTATGAGCAGCAGTCGTTGGGTGGAAACCGTCCCAGACGAGAAACTTGTTGTTACCTGGGTTACATATATCTAGCCTAGATAGACAAGACTCGGTTACATTCGTAAAACCCAATGCGCTTGCCTGATTAAATAAAGAATAAGTATCAACAGAGATGATATTGAGATTTGGGTTTTGGCTCAAAGCGCTCACAGTTGTTGCTAAACCTAAGTTAAACTCACTAGTAGATTCGCTAAGGGTTGTAGGGTTGCGATCGTCGATTTTAGCTGCTGGAAGCTGTGCCAAATCTGGCAAGTTAAACAGCAAAATATTTTTCGCGCCGACTCCTACGAGAGTATTCAACGCCAGAGATATATTACTGATTGGCGTGGTAGAGTCTTCCGGGTTGAGAAAAAAGAAATCATTCGCACCTCCCCACAATGTATAAAGTGCATCTGGGTTAGCAGTTTGATTATTTGCTTGCAGAGTTCCAGCAAAACCAAGGACTTGTTTGAGTAATCCCGGTAAATTTGGATTGGGAACCACAGCATTACCTAAACCAGAGCTAGCACCACCGAAAGCGAAGTTTATCCCTTGGGTAGGAATTTGTGTGGGAAGAATAGTAGTGAATAAAGTAGGCTTTAACCCTAGCTGATCTCCGAGATAATCCACCCAGATCGACCCATCGGAAAAACGTCCTTCAAAGTAAGGTGGGCTTGGAGGGTACGTGTTCGCCGTAGCATTGTATATATTGCCTGTATCGGAAAGACTATCGCCAAATACATAAAGCTGATCAAAACTCGCAGCCGAGGCTTTGGTCGGCAACATGAAATAAAATAGAACAAATCCTGCCGCTACAGCTTGTTTTTTCATTGTGGTATTTTTTAGAACTTGTCTTTTCTTCAGTTACTTTAAAACTAAACACGTTAATATTGAATTTATTTGCGTTGTTTTACTTAACTATGCCTCAAAACTTTATCAAAGAAAGGTAAAAAGGCTGTAAATACATAGATTTACATTTTCTTAATAAAAAATAGGTGTATTATAAATAAATAGCAAATTTTCCATGATCAGCATAAAAGTGGATAGTTTTTATGCTGATCGTAGACAACAGCAAGAGAATTAGGTTTGTGTAGTCGTCGCCCGTCCTAGATATTGTTTTAATTCCGCTTCAATTTCAAAGCATCAGCAGCTGATACACCCTCTCCCTGTGTGCCGAAATACCACAAAGCCGTAGCAGCCTCAGCACGAGTCACTGGTTTTTTGGGTTGAAACAGAGTCGTATAACCAAACACCCGCCTAATATTCGACTGTTCACCATTCTGGTAATCAGCCAATACTGCTCTTAAAGCCTTGGGGTCAATTCGCACTGCGTCCTGGAAACCCCAGGTTTGTTTGACCGCATCGAAGTTAGCAGAGGGTAAAGCTTGGCGAGTATCTAGGGGTAATTTCCACAGCAGCAACGCCTCCCGTGTTAGGGGTGCATCAGGACGAAACAAAACTATTGTAGAATCTCCAGATAAAGGACTGGGAATTAACCCAGCTTCGGCTAACCCCTGAATTACTGGAAAATCAGGGTCTTTTGCCGATACATCACTAAAAGCTGGTTGAGTACTTTCTGATGCTAAACGAATTTGTTTAGCTGGGTTGCTGGCATACATAGCATTATTAGCAGCAATTAGCCAACGGGCGTATTCCCGATGTGTAACGATTTTGCTCGGTTCAAACTGGTCAGTGGTGGCAGTATTGCTCTTAGTTACCTTTGATTCTATAGACAAAACACCTAATGCAGCCAAGTCTTGGATGTATTGCCGCCATTCTTGCGGTGCCTTGTTCAGATCGTTAAATTTCTGCGATTCAGGTGTGGCTGTGGGGATTGTTTGGTTATTAGCTGTGCTTAATGGCTGTGCTGCCAAGTTGGCAGGTGGTGTCGGGCCAATGAACTGTGGATCTCCTGGTTGAGGAACAGCGTTAGGATTTATAGTTGGGGTAGGTTGTACTGTTGCAGCAGTATTCGGTACATACTCAATCAATAATTCAGTGGCTGTTTGGGGTTGATTGGCTGTGGCGTTGGTGACTGATTGAGGTTGGATGGAAACTTTTAACAGCAAATCGTTACGACGTGCTTCAAAAGCACCTCCCGCATTATCTGTTGGCTGTTGTAAAACCTGCCAGTTATTTGTTTGAAACTGGCTACTATAAAAGCTAGCAATAAAGTTGCTGGGGTCAGAACTCAACCAACGAGTTGAAACTCTGTTTTCTGAGCCGCTAGTAGGTGTAACTTCCTGTAGTTTGGCATTGGAATATAAAGGGATCTCTTTGGGAAAATCAGCTGGTAACTGAACTGTTGATTGGTTTCGCTGTGCTTGCGGTTCATTACCCTGAGATTCCCCATAGACAACTGGATTGCTTTGGAGATTGGGATCTGCTGCCAAAGATTGCTCAAGGTTTTTGGCGACTGGATTATTAGCGCAGGCTGTTAACGAAGTGAGTAGTAGAACAGCCAAACTCAGAAAGACAGCTGGACGTTTACAGGGAAGCACAGGAAATCATATAATATTGAGTTTCAATTCCTACCCTAGCGCAGACTGTTCAATAAAGGGTGACTAGGAATTAGGTATTAGGAAAGAAAAAGCAGGAAAGTATGAGAAAATCGAATGTCACCTCTGCTCCTCTGACTCTTTTATCACCAAAAGACACTGCCGAGTTACGGCGTCTTCTTCGTAAATGTCTTTGTTGGTGAAGATGATATGTGATATCTCAAAAAATTAGTAAACGGTAGCAAAAGCTACCGTGTTGTCTTTGTTTTACAGCCATTAGGTTTTGTTCCTATGCTCATTTATAGAGTTCCCTAAAATTATCACAAACTAACATTTTCGGAAAAAATACACAAATAAATCTGGAATGCTTGCTAGACGGTTAAGGAGACGCGATAAATCGCCGTCTCTACAGGGAATCTATCCGTCAATTAGTTCTTGACAGACCACTAGGGACTCGTGCTGTAGTCAAGAGTTTCTTGGCCGCCTTAAAAGCAATGAGTGCTTCTTTTAGAAGTGCGTAGTTTCCCGCCGTAGGCATCGCCGTTATGCAAAGCTTTGACTAAAGCATTTGTTCCCTGTTATTCTCTGATAAGCAGCCGTTATTTTAAGAAGGCTGGGCTACAGGGTGCGTTTCGCAAGTTATAGAGGCGGTAGATAGTTAACTATAGTTCTTTGCTAGGTAGAGGCAAAAAAGATACTCGCATCCACTGACGGTTGAGAAAACGCTCTACAAAATTGGTCTAAATAGTTAACAACTTCCTGATAGATTAAATACAATTAGCATCTGCATTTGCTTGGGTGTAGGCTTTGCCCGCCGTAGGCATCGCTTGTTCAAAGTGAGTCCTCAAATTGACATGGTGCTGCACTAGCCGATTTGACATAATATTGAAGCTTCTAGCTGCTGGCTGTGGCGAAAATTTTTGATTCAGGGGCAAATTAAGACTTATTATTCAAAAGCAAGGATGTCTCTTGGAGACGAAGTTAGCCAGAAAGGAGCAAAATGCTGAAAAAGATATGTCTAATGTCAAAAACGCATATCTGATCGGAGTATAAAAAATCCAAAATAGATATTGAATTGAAGGAAAAACTACGACCATCAACAACCGTCAGTCCATTTTACTTTCTGTAAAGCGTCGCCAGGTTGTTACCATTGCTGAAACACGATTACATGCAAGTTTCCCAGGATCAGCCTATTTATTCTGAGGCTCCACTCCAGCTGTTATTGTTTGTCGATGGACGCACTCAGTCCCGACAACAAGTGCAGCGAATAAGTGCTTATTTAAAAGAATTGCAGACTGAGTATAGTTTTGAACTTCAAATTATCGATGTTAGACAACAACCTTACTTAGCAGAACACTTTAAATTGATCACAACGCCAGCTTTAATCAAAATCCATCCAGAACCACGACAGATTTTAGCTGGGAGTAACATTGTAGCGCAATTGAAAAACTGGTGGCCTCGCTGGCAAGCCGCTATAAACGTCCACTTAAAATTACAGTCAGACTTACAAGAACCCATAGACGACAATGGTCGAGCAACATCACCCAAATCTACTATCCGCTCAGTTGCTGTTTCTGCTGAACTAATCCGACTTTCAGACGAAATTTTTCGCTTGAAACAAGAAAAAGAGAATCTTCTTGAGCAACTACAGTTTAAAGACCGGGTAATTGCTATACTGGCACACGATCTCCGTAATCCCCTAACTGCTGCCGCGATCGCAATAGAAACTCTCCAATCTAACTACAATTTAGAGACAGGTGAATTCCAGCGCCTTAAACCAAGCATGACGGCGCATTTATTAAAACAAGCCCGCAATCAAACTAAAATAATTGACCGGATGATTGCCGACCTTTTACAGGTAGGTTGTGGCAAAGATACAGAGTTACCAATATTACCACAAAAGATAGAGCTAGGTAAACTGTGCCTAGATGTACTAGAAGAATTGTGCGATCGCTACACCGCCAAATCTCAAGAGGTAGAAACAGATATTCCTAAAGATTTGCCATACGTATATGCCGATCCAGAACGCATCCGCCAAGTGTTAATGAATCTATTGGATAATGCCATCAAATACACACCAAAAGGTGGCAAAATTAGCATTGCCGGATTGCATCGTACTACCCAAAAAGTTCAGTTTAGTATTGGCGATACTGGGCCTGGTATTCCTGTAGAGAACCGCGATCGCATTTTTGAAAACCACTTCCGTCTGCAACGGGACGAAGGTACAGAAGGTTACGGCATTGGTCTTTGTTTATGCCAACGCATTATCCTAGCGCATTATGGTCAAATTTGGGTGGACTCTGCCCCCGATAACGGAGCATTGTTTCACTTTACGTTGCCAGTTTATCCTTCTTAGTCATTGGTCAAGGACAAATGACGACTTGAGACAAAGCGATCGCGTCCCTCGGTCTTTGCTTGGTAAAGTGCTTTATCTGCCAGTACAATCAAATCTGAAGGTGAAGATTCCCAAGTGGGAACAACAGTCGCTATGCCCATACTCATGGTGACATACTCACTTACCTCAGATCCGCCATGAACAATTTGCAAATCGTTGACTGCCCCTTGGATCATCGCGGCAACATGAACTGCACCGGAGGCATGAGTGTTTGGCAAAACTACAGCAAATTCTTCGCCACCATAACGCGCTACTAAATCTTGATGTTTTTGCGCCTTAAAGTTTAAGACACCACCCACCTTTTGTAAACAGACATCGCCAGCCGGATGGCCATATCTATCATTATAAAATTTAAAAAAGTCGATATCGCACAAAATCAGTGACAGAGGAGATCCCTGTTGTGCTAGATTAATCCACTGAGTACTGAGATAATCATCAAAGCGGCGACGATTAGCCAACTCAGTTAAGCCATCAACATTGGCGAGATGCTGAAAAGCTTGGATTGTAGCCTCTAATTGTTTGTAAACCTGCCCTTGCTTTAGCAGTTCGCGCAAGCGATGGCGCAATACAGCGAAGTTAATTGGCTTAGTGACGTAATCAGTCGCCCCGACTTTAAAAGCCTCGTTTACGGATTCCTCATCGTCCAAGCACGTGATCATCAATATGGGAGTGCGTTCCCACATCTGGGAGATCACAGTATTGTTAAGGGGCGAGTCAGTATCAAAGTTTTTAATAGCTGATATTAAATTCTTCGTGGCAATCTTACGCAATTCCTTACAGCAGGTAAAGCCATCCATCACAGGCATTACAGCATCTAGCAAAACTATATCCGGTTTGATGGTCTCGTAAGCATCTATACATTGCTTCCCATCAGCAACCTCGACTACTCGATAGCCTTCTTGTTCCATAGCTTTACGCAACAGCACGCGGAAGGGCTTATCATCATCAGCCACTAGAATCATCGGGGGTTGCTTAGAAACGGAAAATGTACTTGTGCCTGACATGAGTTGCGTTCCAACTGCGGGGCTATACTGAAAAAGGCTGGGCAAACTTGATCGCATGGGGGCGATCGCTCTTTTTATTAATGCCGAGATTTGCGGCAAAGGTATGTCTAGCTTCACAATCAACTGTTTTTTGACAATCGACTGCTCAATGTTAGTGAGCCAAGCAAGCGGTTGAGAACTAAGTTGCATAGACAATCTATAATTGGAACATGAAGGCAATGATTACCTTTTTGCTCAACTATGGTTATGAGAGGAAATGTTACTTTTATATTTCCCTATTGTTAAAGTCAAATTGCAATTTTTTTGAGAATTGCCAAGGCACACCTTACTTATTTAGTTCTGTACTGAGTTTAAAAACCTAGCAAGGCAGGGGTAAAGCAGTTGCTAAAGTACCCTCATAAGATAGTTAATACTAAGTAATTTTATCAATTGAATGAAATTTATCTAGTCTATTCGGCAAGGGTTGCGGAGCTTTAATCTAATTACATAAACTTCATATTAGACTAGGTGTAAAGCTTCATGTTCCAGTTATTGTAGTCACTAAATCTTTAAAATGCCAGACCCATTAATGTATCAACAAGATAACTTTGTTGTTCTAGAAACAAATCAACCAGAACAATTTTTGACACCATCAGAATTATTAGAAAAACTCAAAACAACTCTCCAACAACTCCAAATTCAAGATTTACCACATGATTTGCAAAAGTTTGATACTGTAGAAGCTCAAGCACAATATTTAATCGACACCAGTTGCGAATTAGATATTAGTCCTGGGCAATATTTGCAGTGGTATGCAGTTAGTTTAGAAAAGTAGCTTTTTGGTCAATTGCTTCTAATTTTCAGATAAAAGGATACCTACAAGCACTCGTACCAAATCTTCTAAACCTTCAGGAACACGGTAAAGTTTAATATCTTCTGCAACCCGCTTATCTTCTCTATGAAGAGTACCAAATTTCCAGTCATCTCCATTGGTAACTGCTCCATATAAAATAGCTTTTTCATGATCTAGGGATTGATCAAGAGCTATTAATTCTACCGCTAACTGTGTAAACCCTCTTCTGATATCTGATTGTTTTGCTTCAATCACCAATAGGGAGTTAGATTTATGTAAGTAATAATTCAAAGTACCTTTGAGTTTTTCATTAACATTAATCAGATACTCACTATAGAGTTGAGCCTTTGTGTGAGCGCATATTTCAGCAAGGATAGGTGCAATTAAAATTCTCGTATTGATATCTCAGCGATTGGGTTAAAAAGCTTTATATTGCGCTGTAAATAATTTTGTAAAAACTCTAAATAGCTCAGTTCAGCAAAGTATCTTGGTAATTCTAGCTCTGTGCGATCGTAGCTGTACTCAAACTCAGCCAGTATGTCTATTGTTGGGTTGGGCAATAAAAAGTATTGACTAAAAGTGTAACTTTGCTCATGTTTTAAAATTCTATATTTGCTCATGATTTTTTATCGTCTACGAACCACACCGGAGATATTATCACTGGATATCATTGAGTAATGCGCTACCGAAACTCCCACGACATTATTAGATTGGAATAATAACACAAAAAGCTTTAATGTGGGTAACGAGAAGTTATAAAGCAATGGAGTTTTGGTAGCGATAATTTTTGTTATTGACTATTGACTATTGACTCTTTTTGAGTATTGACCAATGCTAGTTCAATTTTGTTTTCAAATGGTTGTGTTATTTGAACCTCCACTCCAGGCCCAAAATAGTTGGTCATTTTTTCCTGTTTTTTTTGCCACACATCAATTGGTATTAGCGGTGAATCAAATTCTAAAATTAGGGCATAGCTCCCATTAACTTCCGTTTCTCGTAACCCTGTAACTATTGGCCGTTCCTCATCTGTGGGACTCAAACCCAGAAAAGAAAGTGTTGTATCTAGATGAGCATCTTGACCGTAGAAATATCGGGTAATGTCTTTGCGAATTTTATTTTGAGTATCAGTTGCTTGCTGCTGGCGTAGTATCAATGCTGACGGTGACGTAGTTTGGCTAAAGGGTACTGGCTTGAGTTCATTAGCTTTGAGCGCCAATCCTCCCAACAATAGAGGAATCCCGTAAAAAAATCCGACAAGATTAAGTGTGGCATTATTAACGGCATAAGCGACGAAGCCAATGATAGTTAATATACCACCGATAGTTAAACCGACTGTTCCTAAAGAGATTTTGCGTAGCATGAGTTTAGGTTGGTATATATTTCTAATATGTCAATACCATTTCCAAAAAACTTGGTAACAAATTAATCGCCTGTTGGGGTGTACATCTATATGCCCCTACCAATGTACTTGTAGCAGGAATTTTGTGAAATGGTATCAGTTTTATTATCATCGGCTATGAGTAACAAATAGGGAAGAGTATTAGCTTAAGCCACTGAGTAGGTGGTATAAATAAAATATTTAGATTCCTGAGGGTTTAATGTTTACAGGACTTACGCAAACAATAGCCAAAAAGAATGATTTTCAGGTAGGGGCAATTCATGAATTACCCCTACAGCGTATAGTTTTGCGTAAGTCCTGGTTTAATTAGGTTGACCTACTTAGTGTTCCAGAATATTGGATTTTGAGTTAACTTTAAACTTAAAGGTAGTTAAAGATTGGAAGAAAATAATGGATCTACAGACTATAAAAGAACGAATTACCACAGTGCAAAGTAAGCGCCAATACCTGTTGAGCCTACTGGAGCAACCAAACCTGGGAACTTTGAGAATCGACGTAAATCAGGCTTTGGAAGAACTGGATGAGTTAATTGATGAATTTAGACGCACTATTCCCGAACAGGAAAATAGTTGAGCCAGACTAAGGGGTAAAGTAAAAATGATCGAAAACTGCGTCGGTGTAACCGTCAACTTCAGGCTATACCGACTTTTCTTAGTATTATAATCTTCCAAATCGCCGGAATTAAGCTAAGACAAGCTTGACCAAGTAACATAGCTATATCCCATTTAGACTGCAACTGACCCATCCCCTGCACGCTTCCCTAACTGCCTAACCAAAGCAATAAGTTCGGTTGTGGGTACATCTTTTTTGCAAACGTCATCAAAGCTAGCCATTGCCTTTGTCCCCTGAAAATTTACGTCTTCCACTGAGGAGTAAGCAAGGATTTGAGTGTTCGGAGATATAGCTTTAATATGACTAGACGCACTCCAACCATCCATAACTGGCATTTCTAAATCTAAAACAATCACATCTGGATGGCAACGTTTAACCATTTCTATAGCTTCTTCACCATTACTGGCTAAACCTACGACTTGAATATTTTCCTGGCAAGAAAAAACCAATTGTAAGGTTAAACGAGTCAGTTCGTGGTCATCAACTACTAGAAGGCGCAAAGTAGAAAGTTCACAGGATAGCATTAACATTCAGGGGAAAGACAAAATTTGTTCACAATAACTTTTCTAGTTTATGAGAACAAGTGCCAGCACTTACTCTATCTATGGTTGAATAACTTGTATTAACCCATGACTAACAACTTAGATAAGTTATAGCGGTTCCCATTCAGATGCGGTACAACGTTATATCCCAAGTTGTAGGGGCACGGCATGCCGTGCCCCTACGGGTGTACCTCACGTAAACGAGAACTGCTATATCAAAAATTAAAGTTTTCTAAAAAAACTAAGTTTAGCTAGTTATTAAGGTACAAGGAACTTGTTTTTAATTAATCAGATTTGAGTTACACCAGTTGAGCGTAATGCCATGTTGATCAGAATTTTTTGCGAACTGGCTTCTGGAGAATCATCATAGGGACGCCGTTGAATGTAAGTGCCATCAGCTTGTAACTCCCAAGCTTGGCGATTATCTGCGAGCATGATTCCCAGAATTTCTTGCAAATCTTTGGCAATATCAAGGTCTTTGATGGGGGTAATTACTTCCACGCGGCGATCTAGGTTGCGGCGCATCCAGTCGGCACTGCCGATATAGATTTCCTCTTGTGTGTTGTTATGAAAATAATAAATGCGAGAGTGTTCTAAAAAGCGACCGATAATGCTGATGACGCGAATATTTTCACTGATATCTTTAAGCCCTGGGCGCAAACAGCAAACGCCTCTGATGATTAAGTCGATTTGCACTCCGGCGCGAGAAGCTTCATATAAAGTGGCGATAATTTGCGGATCGACTAAGGCATTGGTTTTGGCAACAATGCGCCCAGAAAATCCATGTTGAACATTTTCGATTTCGCGGTGAATTAATGCCAAAAAGCGATCGCGCATATTCACAGGTGCAACTAGCAACTCTCGATAAGACTTTTGCAGGGAGTATCCTGTCAAGAAATTAAATAAATCTGTGATGTCAGCACCTAATTCTTCACGGCAACTAAACAATCCCAAATCTGTGTACAGCCGTGCCGTTTTGGGGTTATAGTTACCAGTGCCAATATGCACGTAGCGACGGATGCGGTCTTTTTCCCGCCGTACTACCATGACGGTTTTACTGTGGGTTTTCAGCCCCACTAAACCATAGACAACATGCACTCCAACTCTTTCTAGTCGTCTTGCCCAGTAAATATTATTCTCTTCATCAAACCGCGCCTTTAATTCCACCAGTACGGATACTTGCTTGCCATTTTCGGCAGCGGCGATTAAAGCGTTGACGATGGGCGAGTCGCCAGAAGTCCGGTAAAGAGTCATTTTGATGGCTAACACATTCGGATCGTAGGCAGCATGGGTAATAAACCGCACGACTGTTTCCGAAAAAGATTGATAGGGATGGTGTACTAGTAAATCCTTTTCCCGAATCACAGCAAAAAAGTCTTTTCCTTCGTCCGTCTCTAGTGCATCTGGGTCTAAACTCGGTTGCTTTAGACGTTGGAGACGTAACGGTACAACAGATTGGCGTGGTGGATCTTTGAGTTCTGGCAATGGCAGGGACATAAAATACATCAAATCCCGCAAGCCCAAAAGACCATCTACCTCGTAAATATCAGTGTCTGTTAATTCCAAATCTTGTAATAATCGCGATCGCACTGATTGAGGAGTCTGGGATTGAATTTCTAGCCGGACTGGACTCCCACCCATGCGCCGTTTTCGCAGTTCTTGTTCGATCGCTAATAATAAATCATCTGCTTCATCTTCTTCTAATACCAAATCAGCGTCACGGGTAATGCGGAACGGGTGATATTCTTGAATCTTCATCCCTGGAAATAGAGATTCCAAATTATGAGCGATCGCCTGATCTAAAGGTACTCCAGTCCAATGGATCGGTTTCCCATCTTCTTGAGTTGCCAACTCAGGCGGAATTGGTAAAAATCGTGGCAGAACGCTAGGGACTTTAACTCTGGCGAATAATTCCTCTTCGGTATCTGGGTTCTTGACGACGACTGCCAGATTTAGACTGAGATTGGAAATAAAAGGAAAGGGATGACTAGGGTCAACAGCCAAGGGAGTCAGAACTGGAAAGATTTGCTCATCAAAATAACTGTTGAGATTAGTCCGTTGTTTCTGATTTAAATCTATATAATTCAGTATATGGATGCCGTTATTTGCTAATAAGGGTCGAAGTACTTGCTCAAAATGTTGATGCTGTTTCTTCACCTGAGGACTGAGGCTAGACTGAATATCGTCTAGTTGTTGTTGTGGTGTCCGCCCATCGGGAGTTAACAGGCTAACTTTCGCCTCTACTTGTTGCTTTAAACCAGCAACGCGCACCATAAAAAATTCATCTAAATTAGAACAGAAGATTGCTAAAAACTTGAGGCGTTCCAGAAGAGGCGTGCGATTGTCACAAGCTTCATGCAGCACCCTGGCATTAAATTCTAACCAGCTTAACTCTCGGTTAAGATAATATTGTGGATCGCTGAGATTGATGGGAGTAGCGCTTTTCTTGGGTTTCGCCATAATCACCATAAGGGCAGCCAGATGTAGCCCATTTAACTGGGGGACAATAAATATAGTAAGTTAAATGGGGCTTGAGCGTAACTATCTTCGCCCTACCGAGTTATCGGGAAACTACCGAAGCCACATTAGTTACAGGTAATATTGTCCTGATTGGACAAACGGTGCTTGAGACGCTGGATTTATTGGTGGACTGTAGAAATCAGCAACTTATTCCGAATCCTGAGCATCCTAACTATTCTGTGATGAGAATCTAAAATAGATTTCTTGCAAAAGTTCTAATCTTAGATTTTCCCTTTGCGTGAGAAAAATATTTGTGCAAGAGGTCTGACGAATGTTTTAATGGCTCGTTTGACCACTAACAATCCCTGACCACTGAACTTTTTTCTCTTTCTCCCGGCGGTAAGAAAAGAAATGCTCTGGAGTTTGGAAAGTACAATAAGGCGCGATCGCAATTTGTTCTGCACTAATGCCCATATTTTCCATCTGTAAAATATTCACTCGCCGGACATCCAGCCGTACCTTTCCTGGATTTGGATCTTCCAGTAAAGGCGAATTTGGTAGCTCATGTAATGCAGTTATAATTTTTTGTTCTTCGTCATGTGGTATAATACTAGCCCCGACTTCAGCAGCCACATCCATAGAGACTTGGTAAACCTCACCAGCGATCGCCGGCCCCATCGCAATTCTCAAATCATCGAGTTTGCTGCCTTGAGATTGTAACCGAGCGATCGCTAGTGGCACAATCTTCTTAGCAGTTCCCCGCCAACCTGCGTGTAATGCAGCCACCCGTCCAGTTTGCACATCCCCAATCAGCACAGGTGTACAATCTGCACTAGCTACCCAAACAGCTTGTAGAGGCTGTTCGCTAATTAAACCATCTGCCGATGCTAAATCATCTCCAAGAGTGCTTAACATGGAGTCAATTTCTTGGGGGGTGAGAACAGTATTGCCATGTACCTGCTTTAAGCGATAGACTGATGCCTCAGGTTGCAATACTTCTGTGATAACTTGTGGCGATCGCGGCCAAAACTGTTGGGTAAAGAAGCCGTGATGCCAACGTTCCAGAATACTACAAGTTAGATAAGGCAGTCCTTCCCAATTGCGCCAGTGCCAAGTGTGCATCTTCAACCAAACCTAAACAGAAATCACTAATCAGCCAATCAATGCTAACTTGAACAACGGAATTTGGGTTAACTGCTGTGGGATTTAATCTGCAAAACTTGGAAGCAGCCTTGAAAGCAGGGCGTAAGTATACACACATACCATTTTCCCTCCACTTTTTTGAAACCGTCTCCTCAACAAACCAAACCCTCTGGAACCTACTCAACCAAGGAACTGGTTCAGGAACAGTAGTAATTGCGACTCAGCAGACTGCTGGGCGGGGACAATGGGGACGTGAATGGATTTCTCCTGTTGGGGGATTATATGTTTCGGTGGCGATTTCTTTCGACCACAAAATAGAGACTACTGACGGCTATCAGCTAACTTTTGCCACTGCTTGGGGAATTGCGTCTCAATTGCGCCAGTGCGGTGTAGATGTTGGGATAAAATGGCCTAATGATTTAGTTTTAAATGGTCGCAAACTAGGCGGCATTTTAACAGAAACCAAAGTAAACAAAGGACAAATCACCCAGGCAGTAATTGGTGTTGGTATTAACTGGACAAACCCAGTACCGGAAACTGGAATCAATCTGGAATCGTGGCAAGCTTCCCAAGATTGCAGACCAATTTCTTGTCTGGAAATGCTAACCTCTAGAGTCTTGCTGGGAATAGAATCCGGTATGGAGTGCCTTTACCAAGAAGGAGTAAGCATACTCTTGTCTCGCTATTTAGATTTGCTTACAAACATGGGTGATCAGATATACGTCAATAATCTTTCAGGTACTGTAGTTGGGGTGACATCTCAGGGTAATTTACGAGTTAATTTAGAAACACATGATACAAAGGAACAAATAACACCGGAAATTTATATTGAACCCGGTACAATCAGTTTGGGATACCATAAATCTTCCGTTTAAATTTGAGGTTTGTTCATAATTTCGCTCTTTGGGCAAGACAAACCACTAGCATCATCTCTTTAGGCTAATTACACACAACTGAGAGAACAAATGACGCAGCGCAATAATTCTGCCCATCATCGTTTGCATTACTTATGGCAGCGAGGTCTGACAAAAAAACGTTTGGCGTCTACGCTACCAGCACAGAGCCTCTGTTGGCTGAGTAGCTTCAGCCTCCTTAGCGGCGGCTTCGTGTTTGCCCAAACGGAAACACAAATAGACAACATCGTTCCTACTATTGAAACTTCCCAGCCAACAGCATTTAAAAAACAGGCTGTTGCGCCCGAAGCGCAAACGGAATTTTCCCAACGGCGAGTCAAACTCAGACAGAGATTACGCAGGTCAGAGGTTGTTCAATCAAAAGAACCAGTTAGGCAGTCTACACCCAAAATCGAAATTGCTGAACCTGTTGTAATTATCAGACAGTCAAAGCCCAATACCCCTGTCCGCTTTTTACCTGAGAAACTAAGAGAAGTTGCTCAACCATCAAATAACTCAAACAGCACTGCCAATACAACGGCACAGAAAACCAAGGATTATAATAACGCCTATATTGATCCTAATAGTTATGACAGTAGTGCCACAGGTACTTATCAAGCACCAAATTCGGTAATTCTCACAGAACGCTCCGGTGGTTGTCGAACCATCTTACCTTCAGGGCAAAACCTATTAGACGGCGTTTGCGCCAAATTACCCCAAAGGCGTGTAGCTGATTCTAATGGTAAACTAGCACCTAATTGGCTCAGAAGAAGTCAAAATGCACAATTAGCAGTAGTTTCCCCCGTGCGGCAGATTGCAACTACTGGCAACACTAGCAGATGGCGTACTCCTCAAAGTGGTTCTAATGGTGTCACCAAGAGCGCATTCCGCCAGAATCGGTTTATCCCAAATCCCAGCGAGTTCGCCACTACCAGAGTGAGTACAACTCCCATCGCGCCGAGTGGTGGTACTTTACCTCCACCAATGGCAGATGGCAACGTTGCACCCCGCCCCAGTAATGTAGCTTACGACTTTTCACTTGCTTCAGTATTGCCGCAAATTCCCTACACTGGAAGAGTCGCCTATAGTGGTACAGGAATGATGTTTCCACTATCAGTCCCCGCTTCCATTACTTCTATGTTTGGTTGGCGAGTTCATCCAATTACAGGTAATCAACGCTTCCACTCTGGTACAGATATAGGTGCGGCTATGGGAACGCCAGTTTTAGCAGCTGCTGGCGGTCAAGTAGAAACTGCAAACTGGTTGGGTGGCTATGGTTTAACCGTTACCCTAAATCACAAATCTGCTGAACAAACCCTCTACGCTCATATGTCAGAAATCTTTGTTCAACCCGGTCAGTGGGTAGAACCTGGAACGATGATCGGGCGGGTTGGCAGCACTGGGAACTCTACAGGCCCTCACCTGCATTTTGAAGTCCGCCACTTAACAAAGGATGGATGGGTTGCTACTGACCCAAGCGCAACTTTACAAAGCGGACTCAGCCAGTTAGTACAATCTTTACAAACTGCTCAGGTAAGCCAGCGACCAGGCAGCTAAATAAAAGTTATGAGTTAAGAGTGAGGAGTGAGGAGTTATTAATTTAAAACTACTAACTCCTAACTTTTTTAGTTACAAATATCCGTGTTCTGCTAAGAATGCGGGTGTAACACCATCTACACTATTGTCATCAGTGGCTGTGATATGTGGGTTGCCAGAGTAGAGGAATTTTTCCACATATTTGCCAAGAATATCCCCTTCTAGATTCACCAAACTCCCAGGAACCAAATAGCGAAGATTTGTCTCGGTATATGTGATGGGAATTACTGCTACTTTAAATTGGGAGAGTTCAGACTCGTATGCGGCTACTGTGAGGCTGATGCCATTGATAGCAATGCTACCTTTAGAGACAATATACCGGGCGATCGCCTCGGATGCAATAAAGGTCATTTCCCAAGAACTAGCCGTTTGTTCTACCACTAGCAATCGCCCGATGCCGTCTACATGACCCATGACAAAATGACCGCCAACTTTACTGCCCACCTTTAGCGATGCTTCTAAATTGACATATCGCTGTGGTGTTTGTTCACCTCCCAAAGTCGTGCGATGTAGAGTTTCTGGTGAAGCAGTGGCGATGAATCCATCTTTTAAAACTTTTTCCACTGTCAGGCAAATGCCATCTACTGCAACACTGTCACCATAGGCCAAATCTTGCATAATTACTTCACACGAATGGCTTACACAAGTAATTTGCCAATAATCGCCACCTAAGGGTTCTATCGTTCCTAATGCTTGGATTAATCCTGTAAACACGGCTTTTTTGTCAAACTAACTTTATTTATTGCCTAATTTTGCCTGAAATCAATTCGTAATTATCACACGAATGGAGAATATTTCAGTATAAATTCTGACTTTTTTCGTATAAGGATATTAACACATTAGCATCGTTCACAAGGCATTACTTGGGTAAGAAGGTTATTCTTTAAGAAGACCAATTTGACTTACTCTGGTGTTCATCACAAGTTCGGAGTTCAATAGAAGCAATTATAGAGAACGAATGCTTATGTTTATTACTGTCACCAAACCGCCTAAAAAAACGTGCTATTTGTTACATAGTGTCCCAGGCTCTCAAAGGATTGTAGAGGCTTAGTCAATGATTGAAATGAAAGTCGCTGGCATAGCATTAGATGCCATAACCCGCAGCCCGATTGTACTTTTGAAAGATTCTTCAGATCGGCGGGCTTTGCCAATTTACATCGGTCAGGAACAGGCTAGGGCAATTATGGGTGCACTGGAGAATCAAAAGCCTCCTAGACCCTTAACTCACGACCTGATTGTGAATTTTCTAGAGACTTGGAATATGACTCTAGAAAAGGTGATTATTCATTCCCTGCAAAAGGATACATTTTATGCAGCTTTAATCGTCCAGCAAGGCGAAGTCAAAAAAGAAATTGACGCACGTCCTAGCGATGCGATCGCCATTGCCCTCCGTACAAATACCCCTATTTGGGTAATGGAAGAAGTCGTTGCCGATGCTTCTATCCCTGTTGATCGCGATGCAGATGAAGCCGAACAGCAAGCTTTCCGTGAATTTATTTCCAATCTCCGTCCTGAAGATTTGATCAAGCGCTTTGATAATGGTGACAGCTAGGAAAGTTCTGAGTAATGAGTAATGAGTGCTGAGAAAGAATAGAGAATCTAGAGAATAAAATAAGTTCTTTACTCTTTACTTTTAGTCTTGTACAGACACTACTAATCGTATTTATACTCAGCACTCAGCACTCACTACTCAGGACTCATTTATGCAATACCGACGCTTTGGGAAAACGAATCTGCGCCTCTCGGTTTTTTCTTTAGGAACAATGCGCTACTTGGCTTCTTCTGAAAATGCTCACCAGACCATCGAACAAGCCTTAGCGCTAGGAATTAATCATCTAGAAACCGCCAGAGGTTACGGCAAAAGTGAGGAGTATGTTGGTAGAGCGTTAAAAGCTGGGTTGTCAGTACCCCGAACAGGGCTTTACGTCACTACCAAAATCCCACCTACAGACGACGCTGACACCATGCGTCGGTGCATTGACGAATCTCTAGAACAATTACAGCTAGATTATCTAGATTGTCTGGGGATTCATGGCTTGAACACTTGGGAACATTTGGAGTGGGTGCAAGCCAAAAATGGCTGTATGCAAGCCGTGCAGGAAGCTGTTGCTGATGGTCGAGTGCGACACGTTGGTTTTTCCACCCACGGGCCATTAGAGGTAATTCTGGCAGTAATTAATACAGATTTTTTTGAATTTGTCAATCTGCATTATTACTATTTCTTCCAAAGAAATGCGCCAGCGATTCAGCTAGCAACTGAGAAAGATATGGGCGTTTTTATAATTTCTCCTGCTGATAAGGGAGGACGGCTCTACACACCACCCCAAACCTTAAAAGACCTGTGTCAGCCGTATTCACCATTAGAATTAAGCTACCGATTTTTACTTAGTGATGAGCGGATTACTACTCTGAGTATAGGGCCAGCAAACCCAGATGAATTAATCGAACCTTTGCGAGTTGCTGACGATGATGGAGAGCTAAAATCACTAGAAATTTCTGTTTTCCAGCAATTAGAAAATCACGAAAAAGCTGTTTTGGGAACTGATAAATGTAGCCAGTGTTATGCTTGTTTGCCTTGTCCAGAAAATATTAATATTCCAGAGGTATTGCGGTTACGTAATCTTGCGGTGGCTTATGATATGACTGACTATGGGCAATATCGTTACGGAATGTTTGAAAATGCCGGTCACTGGTTCCCTGGAATGAAAGGCAACCGTTGTACAGAATGTGGTGACTGTTTGCCTCGGTGTCCAGAAAAGTTAGATATTCCAGCTTTATTGAAAGATGCTCACGAAAGATTAAGTCAGAAAGCAGGTAGGAGATTGTGGGAATAAAAATGTAGAATTTATAAAGATTAATAGAGTCAGGAAGATCCGCCCAAGCTGGGGTATCTCGCGGAAGTAAAGATGAAGATTAAAAAAAAAGAAATATCCTACGCCAATCACTGACGGTTTTCCGCTATAGTGGACGGGCTGTAAGTTTAGTATGGACTACTAGCCGATCGCTTACTATTCTTTTGGCTAGTTTAACTTTAGTGGGTGGTCTTTTGCCAGCGGCGATATCTTACATTGGTAAGTTGATTGTTGATGCGGTGGTATTTGCCTCTCAAGTTAATTCAGACAGCAATGGTTTTATCAATATTTATCCCTCTCTATTTTATGTAGGATTAGAAGCGATCGCTGTAATTTTACTAGCAGGTAGTCAGCGTGGACTGCTCATGTGTCAGTCGTTATTGCGGGCATTACTGGGTCAGAGGGTGAATGTACTCATCTTAGAAAAGGCGCTGACACTGGATCTTAGGCAGTTTGAAGACTCAGAATTTTATGACAAATTGACCAATGCCCGACGAGAAGCATCAGTTCGTCCCCTTTCCCTAGTAAGCCGCACCTTTGGGTTAGTGCAGAATGCTCTTTCCCTTGTTACCTATGGGATTTTGCTAGTAAATTTCTCAGTTTGGGCGGTGGTAATGCTGATTGTGGCAGCTATGCCCGTATTTATTGCAGAAACGAAGTTTGCGGGAGAAGCCTTTCGCTTGTTTAGTTGGCGTGCGCCAGAAACCCGCCAACAGCATTACTTAGAAAATCTGCTAGCAAGAGAAGATTTTGTCACAGAAGTCAAACTCTACCAGTTGGGAGAGATGCTGCTAGGACGTTACCACGACCTGTTTGATCAACTCTATGGTCAAGACCGCGATTTGACTTTGAGACGAGGACTGTGGGGATATCTCCTAAGTTTAGTCAGTACTGGTGCTTTTTATGTAGCTTATGCTTGGATTGTGCTGGAAACTGTGCTAGGTAAGATTTCCTTGGGAGACATGACACTGTATCTGACTGTGTTTCGTCAAGGACAGTCTACTTTTTCCAATGCCCTCACCTCTATTGGAGGGATGTATGAAGACAACCTATATCTATCAAATCTCTATGATTTTCTGGAAGAGGAAGTACCAAAATCTTGGGGTAAGGCAACCATTGGTTTAAATCCTCAAGATGGTATCCGTTTTGAGAACGTATCATTTACTTATCCAGGAAGTTCTAAGCCAGCGTTGAAAAATATTTCGCTACACTTGAAACCCAGAGAGAAACTGGCAATTGTGGGTGAAAACGGTTCTGGTAAGACTACCTTAATCAAACTACTTACCCGACTCTATACGCCAGACTCCGGACGAATTTTCTTAGATGGCTTGGACTTGCAGGAATGGGATGTAGATGTGCTGCGGCGACGCATTGGTGTGATTTTTCAGAACTTTGTCCGCTACCAATTTACTGTGGGTGAGAATATTGGCGTGGGTGATGTAGAACATCTCGAAAATAAAACCCGTTGGGAAACTGCTGCTGAAAAAGGCATGGCGCAATCTTTTATTGACCAATTACCCGAAAGTTTTCAGACTCAGCTTGGTCGTTGGTTTAAGGGAGGACAGGAACTTTCTGGGGGACAGTGGCAGAAAATTGCCTTGTCTCGGGCTTTTATGCGATCGCAAGCAGATATCTTGGTGTTAGATGAACCAACATCGGCAATAGATGCCCAAGCTGAGTTTGAGATTTTCAATCATTTTCGCGCTATTACTCAAAATCAGATGGTACTTTTGATTTCCCATCGCTTCTCGACAGTACGAATGGCTGACAAAATCGTAGTTATAGAAAACGGCGAAGTTATCGAACAGGGAACTCACGAAGAATTATTACAACTAGGAAGACGTTATGCCAAATTGTTTTTGTTACAAGCAGCCGGTTATCAATAGGAAAAATGGGCTAAGTTTTTGTGAATTGAGATAGCGATGCCTACGGCGGGCTGCGCCTACGCTCACCTTGTACAAAACACGTAACATCTCTATCTAACCACGTTAAACTGTTTGGTAAACAGGAGTAAAATCTCTTTAGTGCCTAGACGCTCTGTATCGTTAAACATTGCTACCTGATAAAATTATGCAAATAACACAACAGCGATACTATACCCCAGAGGAATATTTAGAGTTAGAAGAAGTTGCTGAGTACAAAAGTGAATACATTGACGGGCAAATAATTCCTATGGCGGGTGGAACAATAAATCATAATCGAATCTCGGTGAATCTAAGTGCTGCCTTAAATTTAGCGTTTCGCCAGCAAGATTACGAAGTTTTCATGGGTGATCTTCGTCTGTGGATATCCCAAAAGCGAACATATACGTATCCAGATGTGATGATTCTGGCGGGTGAACCAGAGTTTTTTAACAACCGAAAGGATATAATTCTGAACCCACAGGTCATTGTAGAGGTTTTATCAAAATCGACCAAAGGGTATGATCGCGAGGATAAATTTGAGGCGTACCGCACAATTTCCACCTTCCAAGAATATCTATTAATTGACCAAACTCGAATTCATGTAGATCAATTTTCCAAAACTGGGAAAAAGCAATGGGCGCTTCGTGAATATGATCAAGAAGACGAAGCGATCGCACTTATAACCATACCATTTGAGATTTCCCTACAAGATTTATACAACAAGGTGAAATTTGAGCCTGTTGAGCCGGAAGGGGAAAGTATTGATGTTGAGGAATTGAAATAAGGGGAGCGGGTTGATGGAGTTGAGCAGTTGTTCCTTTTTGCTAGAGTGAAAAGTATCAAGACTGCTTATACTAATATCAGTCATTGCCTCTTTGTTATCTCCGCCTAGCAAAATAATCTGTTATTACCCAAGCAAGTCTATACAGAGCAGGGTATGAATGGTAGTTGTACTCTGACAAAAATTTCTAATTTTAATAGCTTAATTGCTCTATCGCAGGAACACAGTACACCTGTTTATGCGTTAACACCTGAACAATTAGACCAGAAAGGCGTAGTATTAGGAGCTAATCAAAAAAAGCAAAATGAATTTAGAAAAACTTTTTCTGATTTAGCAGATAAAATTAGGCACAGACATTTTTAATATGGTTTAAAAATCTGTACAACTTATAATATTTTGCTATTTTCAAAAAGCGATCGCCCTACTTTTACAGAGTATCTTAAAAAAAATTATCATATTATCTTTATCATCAGTCTAGCGTGAATAGTTCACATAGGTTTGTCCCCACTTGTTACCACCTTTGATCGGCCTAGCAATAATTGGCCTGATAACAGGCATCTTTATAATCAATTCAAAATCCATAACTTGTACACCTGATTAACTGAAAAGACCTAGAGATTTCTAGCTTGAGTATTTTCAGTAACATAACTTAATTATTGGTATTATTTAAAGCTTTGATGAAGTGATGTAAATAATGCCCATTACCCAAAGCGACTTTATATAAACTCAGTTTCAATTTCGGAAACCAGCCTGACAAAAGCTGTAGAAAGAGGTTAGGTTAAGTGTTAATCATAAGCCGTACTCCAGCAGCAATGGTAAAAGAATTAGCAATTTGCACCCGTGGTCTAACTAAGCAATTTGACCGATACATTGCTGTCAATGATGTTGATTTAGAGATTCAGGTGGGTGAAGTATATGGACTGATTGGGCCGAATGGTGCGGGTAAAACAACTCTCATCCGAATGTTGGCAACTGCTGAGGAACCAACTACGGGTGAGATTTATATTAATGGCGATCGCCTCCTCCGTGACAAGAGTAACCCCAAGCTCAAGCGTTGTCTTGGCTACTTACCCGATGACTACCCGCTATATGAGGATCTGACAGTCTGGGACTACCTAGATTATTTTGCTCGCCTGTATCGCTTGCGGGAACCGCGCCGCACTCAACGCCTACATGAAGTTTTAGAACTAATTCAACTTGGTAATAAACGCCACAGCCAGATTTCTACTCTGTCGCGGGGGATGAAACAGCGTTTGAGTTTAGCGCGAACCATTATCCACGAACCGATTTTACTACTACTGGATGAGCCTGTTTCTGGGCTTGACCCCATTGCTAGGATGCACTTTCGGGAAATTATCAAGGCTTTGCAAGAAGCTGGGATGACTGTAATCATTTCCTCCCACGTTCTCAGTGATTTAGCGGAACTCTGTACTTCTGTGGGAATTATGGAACTTGGCTTTTTGGTAGAAAGTACCTCCCTACAGCAACTTTACCAACGTCTTGCCCATCAGCAAATTATGTTATCAACTTTAGGGAACTTAGAGACACTTTTGAGCGAACTGAAACATCATCCTTTGGTAGAAGAGTGGGAGGTGATACCAGGAAAAAACAGCGTGCGGGTGAATTTTTCGGGCAAAGAAGAAGATAGTGCTGAGTTGTTGCGATCGCTCATTCAAGCACGCATTCCTCTGACTGATTTTCACTGCATACAAGAAGACTTAGAAAGTATTTTCTTAAAATTAGGTCACAAACAAGCATCTTGATACGTCAATAAATATCACTCCCCATTTTTTGAGAATTTTTTCCTATGATGCCCAATTTGATAGACAAAATCGGCGATTGGAATCCGCAACTATTGCGGGAACTCAAAGGACGACTGAAATTTTTTAATGTAGCGATCGCAGTTGCAACATCCTTACTACTGCAACTGGTAGTTTTTTTATATCAGTTCCGCGAGTTTCCTAATGATCAATACCCCTTATTCCTTTCATACTGTCATTTGCGTCAAGTATACGAACTGCAACAAAAAGAGGTTTACCAGGAATCAAATCAATCCAAAATTGCTGACTTACGTAGTTTTCTTTCAAAGAATTTTTGCCCCCAAAACGAAATTGATTGGCAATTGTGGTGGCGAGACCACTGGGAATACATATTCCTAACCTTTAGTGTAATTTTTGTATTTACACTATTAGTTGCAGGAACTTATTTGCTAATCAACGATTTAGCCAAAGAAGAAACTCGCGGTACGTTGAATTTTATCCGTCTCAGTCCCCAATCAGAAACAAGTATATTGACTGGCAAGTTGCTAGGAGTTCCGAGTTTAATTTATCTCGTGGTCTTAGTAGCAGTTCCTTTACATTTGTGGGCTGGTCTTTCTGCCAAAATTGCCTTTAGTTACATTTTGAGTTACTACTCAATTCTTGCCGCTAGCTGTATTTTCTTCTACAGTGCTGCACTACTATTTGGCTTAGTTAGTCGTTGGTTTAGCGGTTTTCAGCCTTGGTTAGGTAGTGGTTCAGTTTTCCTTTTTTTGTTCACAACGATGGTGCTGGCATCATCTTATAATAGACACGGTTTAAATAATTCAACTGCTTGGTTTAGACTCTTTAATCCTTGGGATACCACAAATTATCTATTTCCTAACTTGTTCCATATATCCAATGGTTCTCCCCTGAAAAACTACCAGTTTTTCTATTTACCATTAGGGATAAATGTTGTTAGTGTTGTTAGCTTCCATTTATTAAACTTGGGATTGTGTAGTCACGGTATTTGGCAAGCTCTTAAACGTTGCTTCCGTAATCCTCAAGCCTCAATAATTAACAAGAAGCAAAGTTATTTACTAGTAGCTTTTTGCCAGTTGATGATGTGGGGATTTGCCCTACAATTTGGTAAAGATGATTACAGATGGGATGAACAAGTTGGGCAAAATTATATTTTGCTGGCACTGTACAACTTGGTGTTGATTTTAAGTTTAATTGCGGTTCTTTCCCCTCACCGTCAAGATGTACAAGATTGGGCAAGATATCGACATCAGGAAGTTTCTAGCCATAAGAGTGTTTGGCAGGATTTAATTTGGGCGGAAAAAAGCCCTGCACTCGTAGCGATCGCAATTAATCTTACAATTGCTACTATCCCCTGGTTAGTTTGGCTTTCACTTACATTTGTTATTGACGCAAACGGTGTTAAAACTCTGCTGAGTAACGATATTGACAGGTTTAAAGCACTTTTAGTTATAGCTTTGTCCATCAGCTTAATGATGATTTACGCTACCATCGCCCAATTAATACTTTTGCTGAAAACTCCCAAACGTTCTTTTTGGGCAATTGGGACTTTAGGTGCTGCAATCTTTTTACCACCGATGATTCTAGAATTTATCGGTATTTCGTCGTGGAAATATCCTACTGTATGGATGTTTACAACTTTTCCTTGGGTAGCTATAGAACACGCTGGGCTAATAACAATTTTTATGGCACTCTTAGCTGATTTGAGTGTTCTAGCATTGTTAAACTTCCAGTTGACAAGGCAGGTGAGATTAGCAGGTGAATCTGCTACGAAAGCATTATTGGCACGACGTTAGTTTAGTAGTTATCGATACACGTTAATATCCCCGACTTCTTTGAGAAGTCGGGGATATTGTTTTCCACAAATGATTTAGGATTGGCATATTATCTATATATTTGCCTAAATTTAGGGTTAAATTTTTAATCGGCACAAATATTACAACTATCTGATAATTATGCTAAATATCTCTACTCAAGACCTACGCTACACAGCTATCCAGTTTTTAGAACAAAGTCCTCCACAGCGTCTGCAAATTCTCAAACAACTAGGCATAGCTCGTTATGAGTTTTTAACTAAAATATGCCTAAATGAAGCAAATATCATCTGTATGATCCGGTTTTTTCAATATCCAAGCCAGTTAAAATTTCCTAATCTTATAGGAGCAGATTTATCTGGTTTAATTTTAGATGAAGTAAACCTCATCCGAGGGAATTTATCAGGAGCCAATCTACAAAGTAGCAGTTTAGTCAATGCAGACTTATTATTTGCAAATTTTACAAAAGCTGACTTGATAAATGCAGATTTACGAGGTGCAACTCTAAATGAAACTATTTGGTTAGGCGCTCTAGTAAGTAAGTGTAAATTTGGTACAGGCGATGGATTGACAAAGCTACAACGTCAAGATTTACAACTACGCGGTGCTATATTTAACAATTAGGCTTTTCTGTGATATGCTGCGCGAACGCTCACTGTTAAAGCTGCGTTGCCCTAAGGGAAAAGTTTTGTAAATGATGCACTTACAAGAAAAAGTATTTGTTACAACTGTTTAACCTAATCAGTGTATCAGCATTCCGTGATACTCTATGGTTAATTAGTAGCATTTCTGAAAATTCCAACTGATTCGGAAAAAAGATTTAATGCGCGTAGTTAGCTTTTTAATTATTTTCATACTTGATTATTTAATGGTAGTAAATAAGTGTTAATCATATCTAAACACACCTAAGTATGTCAATGAGAGTTTCCCATATCCAGAAATTTAGCCTATGGAAATTTTGTATAGTAGCCTGTACTATCAGTTTTACCATCAGCGGTTGTACGCCTCAAAAAAGAGCGATGCTTCGAGTAACTGCCGAGAATTTTCGCGATCGCGCTGCTGATGCTATTATATCAGTGAAGAAAATCTATGAACTGAACAATCTACCAATAGATGATGATTTGGTTATTGAAAGATTACTAACTGATACCAATATTCAATTCGGAATTCCTACAGAAGTAAATAGAATTATTACCGGAGAAAGTCGGCTAAATACCCAGTCATCAGATCTTGATCAAGCACTCGATGCTTTGAAAGCAGAATATGATATGGCAGTCGAGGTATTTAAGAAGCTTGAAACAATTGATTATGAAAGTAAAAGGATAGTTGCTCAAACTGCCCAGCCGGCACGATGTCTAACAGTAAAAATGCTACTTCTAGCCAAAAGAATTCAGGAAAGACCACCAAGACCAAGAGATTGGGAACGAGTAATCATCAGTTCCAAGCTAAAGCATCTCGGTGAACAGTATCGAAAATTAAATATGTCCTTACAGCCAGAGGTAGAAGCAGAAGAAATTAAGCGTCAAGTTGTTGAACAGATAGATGATTGGCGAAAAGTTAATGCTTTTGAACAACAAAGTTTAAATGAATCTATCTCTAAACTTTTGGTAGCGGCTGACACTGGCCGAAAACTCTCAGAACTTATTGAAGACTACCCTAATCTTAATTTTGAAGTTATTGCTGCTAGAGTTACTCAGATTGTTGGGGTAGCTACCAGTTTCACTGGTAATGACTACAGTTCGACACTCACAAAGATTAACACTCTTGAAAAAGAAATCAGCGAAGATAAAATATTGAAGGAATTCATGAAAGAAATATCTCTCAGAAATAGACAGGTGCAACCACCAAACTCTCAATTATGTCAATAATTTTTAGGCTGCAACTAGTCATGAATAATGTTCACAACTTAACTGAATATATAAATCATGGCCACCGATAAAATTTTAGATGCTTTTGCAGAAATAATTTCTCAGCTTAAAGAAGTTCCTGGCAATCAAATTGACTTAGAACAACTCAATAATACAGAAGAAAAATTACGAGATATTCTGTTTCAGCTTCAATTTGAACTTTTAAACGCGCAACATCAAAAAGATTGGGAGAAAGTAAATAAGTTAGAGTTAGCAGTTAGCGAATGCCAACTTACTCTCAATAAGGTAAGAGCACTAATTATAAACGTTAGTATCATCGGAATCAATCCAGAAAATCGGGCACAGATGCAGAAAATATTAGAAGAAATCGACACTGCACGTAAAACTCAGGTAAACATAGATTTTGCTATCCGCTTACTAGGCTTTTTGCGTAGGCTGTTCCTGTGATCATCTTGATTTATGTATGTTAAAATCCTAAATCTACGGCAATCCGGTGAGCACAGGCAAACCCAGAAAAAGCGACTGCATTCAACCCTTGACCCGGAAAGGTACTATCCCCTACACAATACAATCCTGGAATCGCCGTGCGATTAAAGGGCATCTTCAATAACCCCCGTAACTTGCGCCGGGGAATTGGCCCATACGTGCCATCCTCACGACCCAAAAAGCGGCGATGGGTGCGGGGTGTCCCCACTTCTAAATAATCCAATCCGGCATCTAAACCTGGAAAAATCTTTTCTAAGCGGTCAATAATTCGCCCAGCCGCTTCTTCTTTCTTCGCTTCGTACTCACTACGAGAAAGTTCTTGCCAATCATCAATCCAGTGAGGCGTAAAGGCATGAATGATGTGAT
>Ga0209591_10000687_pt1 | contig 43236 bp, 40 predicted proteins | sample MAT01_FD_187207 | JGI IMG/M metagenome (GOLD analysis project Ga0209591, IMG submission 187207) | Freshwater microbial communities from Lake Fryxell liftoff mats and glacier meltwater in Antarctica - MAT-01 (SPAdes) (version 2) | ecosystem: Environmental > Aquatic > Freshwater > Ice > Liftoff...
CTGCTGCTTGCGGCAGCCACCTTCAGTCGCGATGCTTTTATCTGCGGCTATCCGCGCCATCCGCGGAAAAATTCTTCAAGCCCCCGGGTTCATTCCTGAAATTCTGCATCAAGAAGTAGCTTTTGCATGCCACAAACTTCAAGCTACGGCTGCGTTGCCTCGTTGCTGATCGGGGACCCGCCTTTCTGGCAACACCACTACCCTTCAAACGCATGGATGCGATCCAGAAGATTTCCCTCAATGTGCCTGCCAGCAGGACACTGCCCCGTCGCGGACGGGGGCCGATGGATAGTAGCGAGCATCGAGTAGCGCGTAGCGAGTAGACCAACCCCAGCCCCGAAAACCCAGAGACCGGAGACTAAAACACCAAGAGACCCAGCATTCCAGAACCCGTTCCCGTAGGTTGTGCGCTCGCCGCACAACGTGGCGCGACCAGCGCGCCATCCACACCCCGGGATACCATCTCCCAACTCCGAGAGACCAACTCCTGATAGCACCCACCTAGTCCTCTTAATCGTTCTCAAGCCACCAACTCCATCTCCCAGACCCCGATCCCTGATTCTTTGACCACTAATCCACACTAAGGGCTCACTAATAAAATCCATTTCCTCAGATCATAAAAACCACCGCTGATTGATCCATTAGTGGCCAATGAGTGTGGCTTAGTGGTTAACCCCTCCGCTTCCGTTTCTGGCTCTCAACTCTTGACTCTCAGCGCTCAACTTCTCCGTTCCCCCTCCGCGCCCTCCGCGTTAAAATCCCCCGTCTGAAACTCCTCCCCCTCTGTGACTCCTCCGTGCTCTCTGTGACAAAAATTCATCCGTTTCAGCTTCTAGCTCTCGACCCTCGACTCTTCGCTCTCGACTGCCTTCACCCCTCTCAACTCTCAACTTCGCCCCCCACCTCTCAGCTCTCAACTAGCCCGCCGCCAAGCTCAAGCTCCAGCCTCAGATTTTTGCCCACTAATCACACGAATTAACACGAATAAATGCCCAACCCGCCCAGCTGTTTTGCCCACGGAATACACGGATAGAATTCTAGCTTTCAGCTCTCAACTTTTCCGTTTCCCCTCCGCCATCACGGCGCCTGCACGATCCGGTAATCACCCGATTGCAGTCCCGCCACGGAGCCGGCAATATAATCGAAATGCCGCTCCAAGGTCGGTCGGTGATTCGTCCACACTTCGACAATTGCGATCTTACGCTGCGCGAGATTTTGCTGATAGCGCAGATTTTTATCAGCGAGCACCAGCACTTCAAAACCGGCGCGCTCGGCCGCGACCAGCAGCTCCCCGTTTTCCAGGCCTTTCCAGCCGAGCCCCGCTACGGTCGCCACGTCATGGCCCGTCAAGGCCTGCCGGAGTTGCACCGGCACCGATTCATCCAGCAGGACTTTCATACAGCCAATTCACGCTCAATTTGGTGCTGGCCATAGCGCAACACTGCGACGGCTTGTTCGCGACCCACGCTGGGGAAAGATTCCAAAAAATAATCAAGCGCCAAGCCGTCGGCCAGGTACTCGAAAAACGTGGCGATCGGCACGCGGGTGCCGGCAAAGACGGGACACCCGGCGAGGATAGCCGGATTGCTCACCACCAGACCGTCGGCGAGTGTGTGTTTCTGCTTCAAGTTTGGCATGGCGGCAACATGAACAGTCTCCGACCGTTTGCCAAGACACGTTCGCGCCCCGCCCGCATATTTACCACCTACGCCATCTGGCGCGTCGCGAGCCGCCCCTAAATCCCCATCACATTCACATTCTCGTTCTCCTGCTCCTAATCGTTCTCCCAGTTTTGTCTTACCACCTAAATCCCAGACGCCAGACCCCGATCCCTGTTCTCAACCACTAATCCACACTAAGGGCTCACTAATAAAATCCATTTCCTCCGACTATAAAAACCACCGCTGATTGGTCCATTAGTGCCCAATGAGTGTGGCTTAGTGGTTAACCCTTCTGCTGCCTTTAGCTCTCAACTGCGGAATTCGTTCCCATGAAATATTCCCGTCTCCTTCTTTTTCTTCTCGGTGGGACCAAAAAGGGGTCAGGCTTGGATATTAGACATTGACGTTAGGTGGGGGCTGGGGCTGAGTGGGTGGCATGGCGAGACCATTGCGCTTGGAGTCAGAGGCTGGGGTGTACCACGTGTTAAACCGGGGGAACTACCGGCTGGATATATTCCGCTCGGAGAAAGCGAAGGTGACCTTTCTGCAATGTCTGCATGAGGCCTGCGCGAAGACCGGCTGGGAGGTGCACGCGTGGTGCTTGATGTCGAATCACTATCATTTGGCGGTCTCGACGCCCAAGGCAAACCTCGTGGAGGGAATGCGGTGGCTGCAGGGAACCTTTGCCGTGCGTTTCAACCGGTTCAGGGATGAGCGGGGCCACCTGTTTCAGGGTCGGTACAAGAGTCTGGTCGTTGATCCGGCTTCCGGTTTGGGCCCGCTCTGTCACTACATCCACCTCAACCCGGTCCGGACCAAGCTCCGGCCAGTGGCCGAGCTGGCCGACTATCCGTGGACCAGTCTGCATTGGTTGCTGCACCCGAAGGAGCGTCCGCTCTGGTATCACCCGCAACCGGCGTTGCAGCATGCCGGCCCCGCGGACACCCCGGCCGGTCGGCGAAAGTACCTCGATTATCTGGCCTGGTTGGCGAAAGACGAGCCCGCGCAGAAGGAGCAGCAGTTTGCCAAGATGTCGAAAGGCTGGATCATCGGAACGAAAGGATTTGCCAAGGACGTGTATGAGGAGCACGCGGCGGTCGTCGGCCACGGGCGGCGCAGAGAGCGGGAGATGCGCGAGACGAGGGAGGAGGTCTGGCGGGAGGCGCTGCGGGGCGAGTTGCGTCAGCACCGGCGAACGGAGACGGACATCCAGCAGGAGATGAAATCAGCGGGCTGGAAGGTGGAGATCGCGACCAGCCTGAAGGCCCGGACCACCGCGACCAACCGTTGGCTGGCCGCGGCGTTAAATATGGGCGGGCTGCACCAAGTCAGCCGACTCGTCTGTGCTAAGCAGAAATCCAAACAAACATGAGAAATGTCAAACAACCAAGCCTGACCCCTTCTATCGTCCTTCCTATGGGCTCGGGAACCTTGTCCTGCCCCTGCTCATGCAAGGCAGCGCGATCGTCAGCGGCGTGTCCGTGTTGCCGCATGCGCTGACGGCGGCGATTGCGCAGTGGAAACCGACGGTGTTTCCCGCCGTACCGGTGTTGTTGCGCGCGCTCGTGGAAGCCGGTGGGACGCCCGAGCAGCTGCAAACCCTGCGCACCGTTATTTCAGCGGGTGCACCGCTCGCACCGGAAATCGCGCGGGCGTTTCGCACCAAGTTCGGCCTCAAGCTGCACAGCTTCTACGGCTCCAGTGAAACCGGCGGGATCACCTACGATCGCACGGGCAGCGCGACCCTGGCGGGTCGGAGCGTGGGCACACCGCTTGAGGGGGTGCGACTGCGCTTCGGCTCGGGCCGCCGTTTTTGGGTGGAAAGCGCGGCGGTAAGTGGGGGCGGTTGTTTTCGCCCGCCGGATCACGGGGAGTTGAATGAGCGGGGCGAACTGGTGCTGCTCGGCCGCGCGGGGCGCATGGTTAAAATCGGAGGCCGCCGACTGGACCTCGCCGAGGTCGAGCGTGCGCTGCGTGCGGTGCCGGGCATCAGCGATGCATTTGTCGCGGTGCACGCCGGCCGCGCGGATGCGCTCGCGGCGGCCGTGGCGACAAATCGGACGGCACCGGAAATCCGCGAGGCGCTTCGCGACCGGCTGGTAGCGTGGAAGATTCCAAAAAAAATCCTCCCGCTTCCGGCCTTTCCCGTCAGCGCCCGCGGCAAGACCGACACCCGCCAGCTGGGTGAATGGCTCGCGGCGGATGCGAAAGCCCTACCTCGTCGCCGTGCCGAGTTCGGCGGCGGAGCCGGTTCCCCGCTGCACGTTTTGCAGGAGATCGATTAGAAGCGGGCGGATTTTTTCAGCGGTCTTGCCGAATTTATCGGGCCGGGCGCCACCCATCGTCGCATTGTATTCTGCGCGGCCGAGAACGCGGCCTTCCTCGAGCAGGGATGCTTGGAAATAGGTGAGATACATCGCCATGTCCCAACGCCAGTTGGCGGTGTAGGACAGCATGTGGACGGCTTCCGGGGGACGGGTTCCCTCGAAGGACACGGCCTCAATGCCCAATCCCCGCAGCTGTTGCAGCAATTCTTCGTGCAGTCCATCCATGTGGACGTTGCGATTTTGCTGTACATAAATCTTTTCGATTTTCGTTCCGGCTGGAGCCGGGGTAACTGTCTGGGCAATGGTGCATCCTGAGAGCAGGACGAGCACGAGGGAGAACAGTACTGTCTGGATTTTGGTTTTTAGCATGGAAAATGAGGCATCACCCGGGGGCCGCTTGGGAAACGGCGGCGGTCGGTTAAACCTTCGCCACCAAGGTGGCTTCGATCTCCACGCGCAGCGCGGTGCGGCAAATGTCGGCTTGGAGATAAGTCACGATGTCGTTCGGGCGCAGGAGCGATTGCTCAAGGCGGTCTCGTGTCGCGGCGAAATCGGCCGCGTGGCGCAGGTAGATTTTGAAGTGCCGTTCGACGGCCGGTCGGCTCGCCATCATTCGAGCATGGCGGCGCTTGATTAATTCCATCAGTTTGCCCGCATCTTTGGGGATTTCGGCACTTACTTTCGGATCGGCAATCAGGCGATAGGTTTCCCTGATGTCGTGGGCATCCTCAGGGCGTCCCAGCTCCAAGGCTTTCGCCGCTTGTGGATCATAGACGATGGCTCGCGCTTCCTCGACGGTGAACTTTGTCCCTTCGATAAAATTAGAAAAATAGGCTTCCCAAAAAGCGCGATTATCGAACTCAGGTGCCGGCGGTCGGGGCAGTTCAACAAAACGTTCCGCTGCCAGTCGGGCGTGCAAAATACTGAACAGCGTCAAGCGTTCGGGATCGTAGGGTTTTCCCTGGGCGCGCGCGCGCGCGACTTCAGTCACCAATTGACCACGATTCTTTTGGCCTTTGAGCGCGGTAACCAAGGCAGAAAATTTCCGTATCTCGCGCTCCCAACCAAGCCGCGGGGCAAGCGCGGTGGTCTGCGTTTGCATCTGATCTAGCCAGCCAGCCCCAAAAACTCGAACTTGCCGATCGATCCATCGTTCAAGTTCCTCTTGGGAGAGCGTCTTCGGTTCATCTTCCTTGCGGGCCCGAGCGATCTGCATGTTTTCCAATAACGCCCGAGCATGGCTGGCGGTAAATAATTCATCGGTCTCCCCGAAGGTGGTGCGAATATCATCGGGCTGTGCCGTCGGACCGCGCCAGATTCTAATTTCCAATCCAGGCAACTCGCGTGACGGGGCTGCTGCCCCCGGTAGAGTCAGATGCAGTTTACCTCCCGGCGATACATTGCCCTCAATGGCCGAGCGATGGCTTATCACCGCACCCGGATAAAAATGAGCGGCGATTTCCAAACGGTGACGGCGTACGATATCTTCCATCGGTGATTTCAGGTCGTCGGTGTAGATCTTTGTCGCGATCTTTCGCGCCTTGCCCGCGCGCACGGCCCGGGCGATTTCACTGGAGCGAACAGGGTCAGCAGAACCGAAAAACAGTGCCATAAATTTTGTTGGTTTAGATTCGGCAATCGACCGGAATTATTAAGGAATATTCATTAAGAATGCGTTATTGCCAATATTTGGAATAATAGAATCGAATAGTGGAAGTGAGTTTTGCCAACAAATCCGGCTTTAGATGTGCATTTTATATCGAAACGACGATTTCTATTCAATTAAAAATAAATTAAGACAAGTAATGAACGATTAAAGACATTTTATGCATGTCACGGGCTCTTTTCTGGCTAGCAGAATGTCGCGCTCTGGTCGTGCCGCTTCCGACGGGTTCGGGGCAGGCTGGATGGCATCAGGGCTGGGTGAGGGCGCGCATGGCGTCGTGAAACGACCACTTGAGGATTTGGGGGTGAAAGTCGATGGCACGACAAGGGCGAGCGCTTCGGGGGTGTAGGTGTTGTGGCCCAAGCCGGCGAGGTCCATTTCGCCAAAGATCAGACATCCTGATCCCGAGAAATGAGGGTGAGTTCAACTCCGACGCGAATCGGGATAAAATACCATTAACCAGCATGCCTCACACGATGACGTGTGATGGATGCTGGTTAGGATTCACAGTGCATGCCTCTGCGGTGGTGGAACCCGACCTCCGGGCGGGTTTTGCCGCGAGAGTTGGAACCCAGCGCGCCCGGAGGTCGCGCTCCACCGCCGGCCCCGGGAGGGCAGACGTCGTTGGTCAGTTTTCATTTTCGTTTACCTTGGGTCGGTTTCGGCGAGAGCGCCGGCCCGAGGGTCATCCTCGTCATGGGTTCGTCCTTCGGACATCGGCCTATGGCATGCTCTCGCTCCTTCTCCCGAACTTTTCACCACGGAGTGTCGCCGCGTTTGAGCCGCGGGCGAAAGCGCGGTGTCTCGCGGCCCCGTTTTCGGGCTGCGCCCTCAAACGAGGCTACCCGCACGCTGCAAAACCCGCCCGGTGGTCGGTTTCCACCTCCGCAGAGTCGATCCGAAGGAATCAAGAACGATTCGAAGGAATCAAGGTTTGAGGTGTGGGGTTGCAACGTCCGTCATGAACCAGCGGCACATCTCGCGCCCGCGCAGCAGGCACTCGTCCCGCTTTCTATGCGCCATGCTTGGGGTCGGCGCGTTTTTTATTTTCACTTGACGAGCATGCTCATTCTTGTGGGCTCAGGGACGTGATTACCTCGCCAGCCTGATGAAAGCTCTGTTGCTGACCGCCCCGTCGCAGCTTGCCTTGGTAGATTTTCCCACACCCGAGCCGGGGCCGGAGGAGGTGTTACTGCGTGTCCGGGCCTGCGGGATCTGTGGCAGCGATATTCACGGCTGGGATGGCTCCACGGGCCGGCGCCGGCCAGCGTTGATCATGGGGCACGAGGCGGCCGGGGAAATTGCCGCGCTCGGGTCGCGGGTCGAAGGTTGGCGGGTGGGGGAACGGGTAACCTTCGACTCAACCATCTCCTGTGGCGTGTGCGCCTACTGTCGGGAAGGCCGACTCAATCTCTGCGAGAATCGCCGGGTGCTCGGCGTGGCGCCGGTCGAATATCGCCAACACGGGGCCTTCGCCGAATACGTCGCGCTGCCCACCCGCATCCTTTACCGTCTGCCGCCCGCCCTGAGCTTTGAGCAGGCGGCCATGGTTGAGCCTGTCTCCATTGCGATCCATGCCGTGCAACGCGTGAAGATTGTCCCGTCGGCCACCGCCGTGGTGATTGGCAGCGGCATGATCGGGCTCTTCGTGGTGCAGGCCCTGCGCTGGGCGGGGGTGCAGCGCATCATCGCCGTGGATCTAGAGCCCAAGCGTCTTGCTCTGGCCCGCGAACTCGGCGCGACCGACACGCGGCAATCGGACCAGTGTGATGTGCCCGCCGAGGTGGCGCGCCTCACCGGTGGGCTGGGCGCGGATCTGGCTTTCGAGGTCGTGGGCGTGGGCCCGACGTTGCATCTTGCGCTGGCCTCGCTGCGGCGCGGGGGTTCGGCCGTCCTCGTCGGCAATCTTGCCCAGAAGGTGGATTTTCCCCTGCAAGCTGTGGTCACACGCGAGTTGACGATCTACGGCACTTGTTCGTCGGCCGGCGAATACCCGCTGTGCCTCGACCTGATCTCCCGCGGCGTGATCCGCGTGGAGCCGATGATTACTGCCGTCGCTCCGTTGTCCGAGGGTGCCGCTTGGTTCTCGCGGCTCAGCGCCAAGGGCGGGAGCCAATACATGAAAGTGATTCTCCAACCATGAGTGCATCTGCTCTCTTCGATCTTACGGGTAAGACCGCATTAGTCACTGGTGCCAGCCGGGGGTTGGGCCGATTTTTTGCGCTGACGCTGGCGCGGGCTGGCGCTGATGTGGCGGTGACTAGTCGCACGTGGGACGCGCTCGCCGACACGCGGCGGGAGATCGAGGCGCTGGGCCGCCGTTGCCTGACCGTGGAACTCGACGTCCGCACGCAGGCCAGCATCACGAGTGTGATCGACGCCGTTCATGCGCAGTTCGGGCGCATTGATATTCTCGTCAACAACGCGGGCTGCAATATTCGCAAACCCGCGCTCGAGGTCACGTGGGACGACTGGAACACCATCCTCGATACGAACCTGCGCGGCCCGTTCTTCGTCGCGCAGGCGGTCGCTCGTCATATGACGGTGCAGGGCGGTGGACGCATCATCAACATCGGCTCCGTCACGAGCGTGGCCGGTTATGCCGGGCTCGGGCCTTACGGGGCCAGCCGGGGCGGCATCAAGCAGTTGACCATGAGCCTCGCCGCCGATTGGGGGCCACAGGGCGTGACGGTCAACTGCCTCGCACCTGGCTGGTTCAAAACCGCGCAGAATGCCGTCATGTATGAGGACGTCGCGTGGGTGCGTTACCTGAGCGAAAAAATCCCGCTGCGCCGGCCGGGCAAGGTTGAGCAAGATCTCGAAGGCGCGCTCATTTTTCTCGCCAGCGAGGCGAGCGGCTACGTCACCGGGCAGACTCTGCTCGTGGACGGAGGCATTTCCGTCAACGACACGCGGGCTCTGCCGGCGAAAAAATAACCACCCTTTCGTTTAATGTCTGTCCCGACCCCGATCATCACCCGATACCGCTGGGTGATCTGCGCGCTGATCTTCTTTGAGATCACCATCAACTACGTCGACCGGCTCGTCTTCGGGTTGCTCGCGCCCGAGCTCCAAAAAATCTTCCATTGGACCAACGCCGACATCACCGACATCGCCTTTTGGTTTGAGGTAGCTTACGCCCTCGGTCTCGCTTTTGTCGGGCGCTTTCTTGATCGCGTGGGCACGCGATTGGGTTTGGCGCTCTCGCTCGTCGGCTGGTGTCTGGCCTCGGTCTTGCACGCCGGCATGGGGACGGTTCTTGGATTTAAGATCGCGCGATTTTTTCTCGGATTGACCGAATCAGGTGCTTTCCCTGGAGCCACCAAGGCCACCGCCGAGTGGTTCCCGCGCAAGGAGCGGGCGCTGGTGGCGGGCATTTTCAATTCGGGCAGCAATGTCGGCGCGATCATTGCCCCGCTCGCGGTGCCGTGGCTGTTCCTGAACTACAGTTGGCAGTGGGCGTTCATCGCGACTGGCTTGGCCGGGCTGGTGTGGTTAATTTTCTGGTTGAAAATCTACCGGCTGCCCCAGGAACATCCGCGGGTATCGTCGGCTGAACTCGCCCACATTCTCAGCGATCCGCCGGATGAGATCACGGAGATGATGCCGTGGCCGCGGATCGTGGCCACCCGCCAGGCGTGGGCCTTCATCCTCGGCAAATTTTTCACGGACGCGATCTGGCGCTGGAATCTCTATCTGCTGCCGCTTTTCTTCAGCCAGCACTTTCATCTCGATATCAAAAAATTCGGGCCGCCGTTCCTGCTGATTTACCTGATGGCGGACGTGGGCAGCATCGGCGGTGGCTGGTTATCGTCGTGGCTCCTCAAGCGCGGCTGGTCACTCAACGCCGCGCGTAAGACGGCCATGCTGGTTTGTGTGCTTTTTGTTCTGCCGGTCATGTTCGTCACCCAGGTCGGCAACATGTGGTTCGCGATTTTCCTCGTCGGGCTGGCGACCGCGGCTCACCAAGGCTGGTCGTCCAATCTCTACACGAGTGTTTCCGACATGTTTCCCAAGCATGCCGTGGCTACCGTCGCAGGCATCGGCGGCACGGCCGGGGCAATCGGGGCGATGTCGCTGCTGGCCTTGACGAGCCGACTCTTCAAGACCTCTTCGGCCGCAGGCGGCGACACCGAGCACGTTTACACCACTTTGTTCATTATTGCTGGTCTGGCTTATCTGGCTGCGCTCGGAGGGTTTCATCTGTGCGCGCCGCGGCTCGAGCCGGTGAGGAAGTCATCGATTTGATTGCTTTCCCCTTGGCGTTCCAGATTCCTTCGTGTGAAGTCCCGGCGTGGTTTCGCCGCCTGATTTTACCTTTGAAGTCATCCTTTATGGCCTGTTGGTCTTTGGGATGTTTGGCGCGTTGTGGCTCTATTCTTACCGACGGGATAGTGCGCTCTATGATGCCCAGCGGCGAAAAATCAGTTTTCACTGCATCCGGTGTAATCACCTCTACACGGAAAAGGCTGGGACGGAGACTGCGGCCTGTCCCAAGTGCAGCCATCGCAACGTGCGTTTGAGATTTTGATTTATTCTCCCGCCGTGGAAATACGTCGAGTTGGTGGCGAACCTGCTCATCCATGGGGCATTTCTGACTGTCGTCTGGGCGTGGGTGGCCCGTTTGAGCGATCAGTGTGGATTTTGGGGTGACGGGGGCGGTGCAGTTGCGGCGTACCCTTTCGCGTGCACCCGCATCATAAAATTCTTCCGAACGAGGTGGGGAAAACCTGTTATTGGGATTGATTCGCGCGTGGGCATTCACCCATAACTTCGCATGGCACAGACAATCGCCGTTCTTGATTTCGGCTCCCAACTCACGCAGGTCATCGCTCGTCGCATTCGCGAGAGTCAGGTTTACTCGAAGATTTATCACTACGCCACGCCGGCCGCGCAGCTTCGCGAAGATGGGGTGGTCGGCATCATCCTCTCCGGTGGCCCGCAAAGCGTGTATGCGAAAACCGCGCCGCATCCTGATCCGGAAATTTTCAACCTGGGCGTCCCCGTGCTGGGCATTTGCTACGGCGTACAACTCATGGGGCACTTCCTCGGGGGCACCGTCGCGCACAGCAAGGCCCGCGAATATGGCCACGGTTTGCTGACGATTAAGAAAGCCGGCAAGCTCTTCGCCGGTTTGCCGAAGAAACTGCGCATCTGGAATTCCCACGGCGACAAACTCACCAAGCTGCCGCCTGGTTTCGTGGCGACGGCGGTTTCCGATAACTCACCTTTCGCCGGCATCGAGGATCCGAAGCGCGGTTTCTACGGCATTCAGTTTCACCCGGAGGTTTTCCATACCGAGCGCGGGGTGGATATGATCCGAAACTTTCTTGTGACTGTCTGCAAAGCGAAGCCGGACTGGACCACCAAGGATTTCATCGCCCACGCGGTGGCCGACATCCGCGCGAAGGTCGGCAAGTCGCGCGTTCTACTCGGTCTTTCCGGCGGAGTGGATTCCTCGGTGGCCGCCGCGCTGCTGCACAAGGCAATTGGCAAACAGCTCACGTGCGTTTTCGTCGACAACGGTCTCCTGCGCAAAGGCGAGCGCGAGTACGTCGAGTCGCTCTACAAGCGGCATTTCCATATCGATCTGCGTGTCGTCGACGCTTCGAAGCTTTTCATCAAGCGTCTCAAGGGTGTCAGCGAACCTGAGACCAAACGCAAAATCATCGGCCGCACCTTCGTGGAGGTTTTCGAAAAATCCCTCCGCTCCATCGGTGGCGCCCAATTTTTGGGGCAGGGGACGCTTTATCCTGACGTAATCGAGAGCGTGTCCATCCAGGGTAACCCAGCTTCTTTGATCAAGACGCACCACAACGTCGGTGGTTTGCCTGAGCGCATGAAACTCAAACTCATCGAGCCGCTCCGCGAACTTTTCAAGGACGAGGTGCGCCTCGTCGGGGCCGCCCTTGGCCTACCCAAGGAAGTCGTCTGGCGCCAGCCGTTTCCCGGTCCCGGACTCGGCGTGCGCGTGATGGGTGACATCACCGGAGACAAACTCGAAATCCTCCGCAACGCCGACGCGGTGTTGCAGGACGAGATGGTGAAGTCCGGCTATTATTGGAAAGTCTGGCAATCCTTCGCCGTCTTCCTGCCGGTCAAGACCGTCGGGGTGTTCGGCGACGAACGTACTTACGACTATGTCATCGCGCTGCGCATCGTAGAGAGCATCGATGCCATGACGGCGGATTGGGCGAAGATCCCGCACGATTTACTGCAGAAAATCTCCAGCCGCATCACCAATGAAGTGCGTGGGGTCAGTCGCGTCGTCCTGGATATCAGTTCAAAGCCGCCGGCCACGATCGAGTGGGAGTAAACGGGGGTCGGGGATGCGAGCGTGCATCCGCCCTGTTTTGTCGCCTCGTATGAGGGCGCAGCCCGAAAACGGGGCTGAGCGGCACCGCACTTTCGCTGCGCTCAAGTACGGCTACTCCCGCATGATTTCTCCCGGCGTAACGACTTCACGCGGCTTTTCATCTTTGGCGTGAAATACGGCGTTAGTGTAAGTAGTGGAATAGATGAGTTTCCCGTTGCGCCAGACGGCACCGTTAATCAATTTCACGGTCATATTCATCCATGAATGCCCGTTCCGTTTTACTGCTGGTCGCCCTGCTTGCCGCCCCTTGGCCGTTTATTTTTGCTGACAATCGAACTGACGAATGGATTGGCAAGGCCCGCTCCGCCGTTGGCAGTGAGAGTGCCTTGAGTGCAATCACCTCGGTGCGTTTTATCGGCACGGTGGAAACGATCCAAAAAACTCCTTCCAAGGATGATCCGACCAAGACCGTGGATGTGACTATTCGGCTGGCGATCGACACCTGTTTCCAGAAGCCGTATCGGCAGAAAATAATTTTGCGGACAGATAAATCGGTCGAAAATACCGTGCTCGATGGCTATGACGGTTGGTTTCGACGGACGGAGGTTGGCAATGAAAAGGATGCTCAGGTCGCCTTGCTCGAGTCCGGGCAAATCAAACGACTGCGCGCCAATGCATGGGAACATCTTTCCTTTTATCGTGGAATTGAGGACCGGGGCGGACGGGTTAGCTACCAAGGGGAGGCCGACGTTGAGGGTAAGAACTGTGTGATCATTGTCTTTGCCCATTCGGATACCATCAGCTTTACCCGGTATTTTGAGAAAGAAACCGGCCGCTTGATCAAAACAGTTACGGAGAACGGGGGTGAGATCAGGGAGCAGGGGGAAATGATGGTTAATGGCATCCGTTATCCGAAAGCACTTATCAACAAAGCTCCCGATGGCCAGACCGCCATCATCACCTTCGACAGCATCAAGGTGAATGAGCCCTTGCCAGCAGCTGAGTTTGCCATTCCGGACACGATGATGGGTCGATAGCTGGCGGAAGGCCGGGGCGGCTTGGCGGGTTTTTATGGGATCACTATAAAATATCTAGCAGCCCCTGATGCTGGGCTTATTACTCTATTTATCCGGCGTTTGTATCTTCTTTGTTTTGCAACCGGCACATTTTCTGCAAACTAATCTTCATCCTTATGCAACCGAAGAATGCTCTGCTAAAAATCGACGACAAAGAATATGCGCTGCCAATCATGATCGGCAGCGAAGGCGAGCGGGCCATTGACATGCGCAACCTGCGCAAGGACACCGGCCACATTTGCTACGACCAAGGCTACGGTAACACCGGTTCATGCGAGAGCGCCATCACCTTCCTCGACGGCGACACTAGCATTCTCCGGCACCGCGGTTATCCCATCGAGCAACTGGCGGAACAGTCTGAATTTGTGGAGACGGCCTATCTCGTGATTTATGGCGAGCTGCCCACGCCGGCGCAGCGCAAGAAACTGGGATCGATGCTCCGCGAGAATGCCGCCATCGATACCCAAATGATGCGGATTTTCGACGGCTTCCCCCGCGAAGCCCCGCCGATGGGCATGCTCACTTCGATCGTGAGCTCGCTCGCCGCCTACTATCCGCAACTTGCTACAAATAATTTCGAGAAAGATCTCGCGCACTTCGACCTCACGGCCGCGATGGCGATTTCTAAGATCCGGACCATCGTCGCCTGCATCTACCGTTACCGCCACGGGCTGCCGTTTATGCATCCGCGGGATCTGCCGTTTTGCGATAATTTTCTGCATCTGATGTTTTCGGAGCCCTACAAGGAGTACTTGATTATTCCTGAGGTGGCTCGGGCCCTGAATCTGATCCTCCTGCTCCACGCCGATCACGAGCAGAACTGCAGCACCTCCACCGTGCGCATGGTGGCTTCAAGCGGGGCCAATCTCTTCACTTCTCTCGCCGCCGGTATCTGCGCGCTTTCCGGTCCGTTGCACGGCGGGGCGAATACGGCTGTCATGCAGATGCTCCAGTCGATTCACGACGAAGGCGACGACGGCACGCGTTTCATCGCCGCCGCCAAATCCGGCAGCAAGGGCAATCGCCTGATGGGCTTCGGGCACGCCGTCTATCGCAACCACGATCCTCGCGCCCGGATCATCGGCCACGCCTGCGAGATCGTGCTCAACAAACTCGGCAAGACCGACCCGCTCCTCGATATCGCCAAAAAACTCGAGCACAGCGCCCTGAACGACGAATACTTCCTCTCGCGCAAACTGTACCCGAACGTCGATTTCTACTCGGGCATCATCATGCGCGCCCTCGGTATTCCCACGGAGCTCTTCACCACCATGTTCGCCATCGGTCGCTCCCCCGGCTGGATCGCCAACTGGCGTGAAGTCGCCTCCAATCCGAAGGGCCGAATTTATCGTCCCCGTCAGCTCTATCTCGGCCCGGTCCAGCGCGACTACGTCCCGATGGCCAAGCGTGGGTGAGCTGAGAAGTGGAGCGCGGCCTCCGCCGCGTTTCGTTGTCGCCCCCCCCGTAAAGGCTGTTCCGCATCGAAGGTAGGTGGCCGCGCTCGTCGCGCCACGGTTCGCCTCAGGACGGCTTGATGTCGTCCGGCTTGATGTCGATGGGCGGCGTGCCGCTTGTCTCGGCGATTTTCTTCTCCGGCGGTGCGTGCATGATGTCGTCGAAGGTCAAATCTGTCAGCCGTTCGACACCTTTCAGCAGCCGCCACAATGCGAACATCATGACCGCCATGCTGGGAAGGGCAATTACCGGCCAGCTCCACAGTGTCATTCTACCCAGCTCGGCATTGAATTCCGGTGTGTCGGGCTGGCTGTGGATGAGAAAACGGGCCAATCCGAAGTTGAGCACGGCACTGAGCACGAACGAACCGGCCAGCAGCAAGCTCGCGTGATTAAGCAGCCTGTCGAAGGCCGGCCGCTGGTTGCGTTCATCGAGGGCTGCATCGACCCGAGTCACGTTGATCACTAGATCATTGAAGATCATCGAACGCACTAACGGGCGCTTACACCACTGGGAAATCAACACGGTGAGACCGATTAGCGACGGCACCGCCGCCTCCTTCACGGCAAACCAGATAGGTTGCAATTGCAGCAACCCCAGTCCTCCCGTGACTAAGGTGCTGGCGAAGCCAAGCCCAGTAAGGACGTTGAAGCTTCGCCGCCGCAGCAGATCATAGATTCCGTAACCCAGCGGGAAGCAGAGCGCAAAAATCAGGCCCCATTTGGGGCCTAGGTGCTCCGCCTTGCTGAACTTTAGCAGGATGATCGTGGGAGCCGCCACGTTGCAGGCGAGATTGAGCAGCAGATTTTCCCGGGGAGGCGTTTTGGCGTCAGTCATGCCCGCCAAGGCAAAAGGGAACCCGGCCAAACAGGAAGCCAGAAACCCGGCCATGACAGTTTTTTCCTGTTTCCCTGCGTGCCGGTTTAGTGTCTATCTCACCCCGTGATTCTTCTTGGAGTTAATATCGACCATTGCGCCACGCTTCGGCAGGCGCGTTACCGGCAGTCGGGCGCGACCACGGGCGGCAACGTCGAGCCCGATCCCCTCGCTTTCGCGCAACTCTGCGAACGCGCCGGCGCGGACTCCATCACCGTTCATCTCCGCGAAGACCAACGTCACATCCAGGAACGCGACGTCTGGCGCCTGCGTGAATGTGGCTGCACCCGACTGAATCTTGAGATGGCCTGCACGCCCGCGATGACCGAGTTCGCCCTCAAGTTGAAACCCGACTCGGTGTGTCTTGTTCCCGAAAGCCGCGAGGAAGTCACCACGGAAGGTGGTCTCGATGTCATCAAGAATCGCAAAAAGGTCGAGCGCGTCACCGATGCAATGAACACCGCCCGCATCAACACCAGTCTCTTCATCGACGCGGATGAACATCAGATCGCTCTCGCCGCCAAGATCGGCGCGCCCTGGATTGAGCTGCACACCGGCGCCTACGCCAACGCCTACCACGGCCCGCACCGCACCTCCGAGTTGAAGCAGCTTTCCCGCGGGGCGACTCAAGCGCACGAACTCGGCCTGATCGTCAACGCCGGCCATGGCATCAATTACGTCAACATCTCCGAGGTCCGCACCATACCGCATCTGCACGAGCTCAACATCGGCCACAGCATCGTGAGCCGCGCGCTCTTCACCGGCATCGAAGAAGCCGTGCGCGAGATGAAAGCCCGGATGAATGGGTGAGGGGGAGGGGAAGTAGCCCGTTCGACAAGCTCAGGGCAGGCGAGCAGTGAGTAGCGAGCATCGGTCGGGCGTAGCCACAGGCCTCCGTGCCTGTGGGATCGAATGAATTCGTAGGTTGCGAGCTCGCCTCGCAACTTTAGTGGTGGTCGCCAATTTCACATCGGCGCTCAGCGTCGGTATCGAAACCGCCGCCCACCCTTGAAAGTTTCCGTCTAAGAAACACCTCTTTGCCTCGTAGTCATTGCAGGAGGGGATTTATGTCCCCGACATTTGCCTTTCCCCCTCCGCCGCCCACGGTATTTCTACTCGCAATCACCACCCGCCCGCCCTGAGCCTGTCGAACGGGCTATTCGCTTCTCACTACTTCCTGTCTCTTCGTCCTCGTCCCATGAGCATCACCCTTCCCCCTGGCGGCATCTTGATTGGCCTCGGTTGCGATATCGTCGACGTCGAGCGCATCCATGCTGCGTTGCGGAAACACGGCGATCATTTCCTCAAGCGCGTCTTCACTGCCGAGGAGCAGGCGTATTGCGGCGCCCTCAAGCATCCGCACAAACACTATGCCGCCCGTTGGGCCGCGAAGGAAGCGGTCTCGAAAGCTTTCAGCACTGGCATCGGCGAACATTTTGATTGGACCTCCGTTTCGGTTTATCACGGCACCCGGCACGAGCCACTCGTCCGCCTCGACACCAAAGCGCAGGCGCTCCTCGCCCAAGTCGGTGCGACGCACATCCACCTCACGCTCTCGCACAGCGACGCTCAAGCCATGGCCGTCGTGGCCTTGGTGAAACACGGCTGAGCGATGAAATTCTCCGGTACAGGCCAGCTCTCCGCCGCCAAAACCGGCTGGCTGGTGCTCCTCTTGTTTTTCGGCTGGCTCGCCTTTCTCCTCATGCCCAGCCCGAAGCCCAAACCCGAGCCGCTGCCAGTGTTCGTCGTGAACCCACAGTCGCATTTGGTCGCCTTGGGTTTGCCAGACAATCCTGATCTGGAGCACTTGCCAGAGTTCTTCGCCTTGTATGCGGACAAAGCGCCATGGACTGACGACAAAGCCGTTTTCGCGTACTGGAATCCAGGAGCCAATCGCTATTCGTATTTATTCGAAGCGACCCGGAATGACGGAGTTTATCATTTTCGAGCGCTCAGTGAAAAAGATCCAGACTACGAATTGCTTTCAGGATTTGTTGAGGATTGGGATGGCGATCCTCCCGAGGCTGCTCCTGTGCAATTTCTCTATTCAAATTTTAATAATCAAATCTACAACACTTGGACCATGCATCAGCCTCCGGTTTCTGTGCTCGATAGGAGAAAGTTCCAACTCAAACTTAATTGGGATTCGACTCAGGTTGTAGTTCAACCCCCTGAGATTAAGATAAATTCAACGTCTGAGCAGACGCATTGATCGGCTCGCACTTAGCTACTCAATGATTCTTAAATCCCATCCCGTGCTCTCCTGCGCCGAGGCGAAACAAGGGGAGGCGAATCTCCTCAAAGACGAGGCGGCCGAGTGGACTGCGATGCAACAGGCCGGTGCGGCCATCGCTCGCTCGCTCCTGAACGACTTCAAAGAAATCGGCGGTCTGCCCGACAACGCGCGCTTGCTCGTGCTCGCCGGCAAAGGCCACAACGGCGGCGATGCGTTGCTGGCTGCGAAAGAAATTCTCGCGCAATACCCTCACACCACCGCCGACATTGTGCTCTGCTTTGGCGAAGCGGCGCTGCGTCCGCTCGCGCGGTGCTCGCTCGATGCGCTGCGCGAGATGTTTGGTGGAGACGCGGCACCCTCGCCGCGTAGCGCAGCCACGTCCGCGCCGAGGGCGGCGCGGCTCCAGTTTCTAGACGCAAAAAACCTGAGCGAATCCACAACCTACGACCTCTGCCTCGACGGCATCTTCGGCTTTCAATTCCACCCGCCACTCACCGCCGCCACCGCCGAACTCATCGCGCAGGTGAACATCCATCCACAAATCAAATTTCGCGCTGCCGTCGATCTGCCGAGCGGGCTGGGAGAGAACAACGCCGCCACCGTCTTCCGCGCTGATTTCACTTACGCCACCGGCATGGTGAAATCTCCGGTGATCGCGGAAGCCAACGCCGCCCACATCGGCCGCCTCCGTTACCTCGATCTCGGTTTCTTCGAGGTAGGTGGCGCGCTTGTCGCGCCACGTTGCGCGGCTAGCGCGCCACCTACTTGTCACCCTGGAGACGCGTTCGACCGCATCCTCCTCCCGTCCATCCTCCGTCCTCTCGCCCAACTCCGCCCCGCGCAAACCGACAAACGCACTTACGGCCACCTCTTCGTGCTCGGCGGCTCGCGCCATTATCCTGGAGCCGTGCTCATGACCGTGCAGGCCGCGCTCCGCAGTGGAGTGGGATTGCTCACGGCTTTTGTCCCCGAATCGCTCGTGCCCGAATACGCCGCGCGTTTTCCCGAAGCCATGTGGGTTGGCTTGCCGCAAACTTCCACCGGCGGAATTTCTTCTTCTGGCGTTCCTTGGTTTCTCGAAAAACTGCCACGCGCCACCGCCCTCGTCATCGGTCCGGGCCTCGGCGCTGAAGCCGAAACGCTCGCCGCAGTTCAAACCATCGTTCGCCAAACGGACAACAGCCCGCTCCTGCTCGACGCCGATGCACTCCGTCCCGAAGTACTCGAAGCTGCGCGCAGCAAGCCGTTCATCGGCACACCGCACGCGGGTGAATTCAAACGCATCGCCAGCGACGTACCGCTCCGCGACTTCTGCCGTCAGCGCAGCGCTGTAGTCGTACAAAAAGGGCCGCTCACCCGCATCAGCGATGGCGAAGCAGTTTACCACAGTCCCTTTGGCGGACCGGTGCTGGCACGCGGCGGCAGCGGGGATTTGCTGGCTGGGCTGATCGGCGGCCTGTTGGCGCAAAAACCAGATGATTTGCTGCTCGCCGCTGCGCGTGGAGTCGTGTGGCATGGGCTCGCTGCGGATCTGCTCGCCCGCGATCGGGGCCAAGTGGCCGTGCAAACCACGCAGCTTCTCGATTACTTACCCCAAGCCCTGCGCGAAGCGCTGTAGGAGCGGCTTTATGCCGCGACCACGGCGTCTTGCTGTAAGGCGCAATGATGTCACGCCACTCACATGACCCCAGTTTTATCTCAGCTTTGTAGGAAGCTTTTCGATGGTAGGGCGCGACCGCTGGGCGCGCCGAATGTCACTCACGGTGGGCCCCGCGGCCCCGCCCTACCTCAAGACAAGAGTAGGGCCGGCCCTTGTGGCCGTGCCGCGATACGCGATGAAGGCGCGGCGACTAGCGCCGGCCTTACCGAAGCATCCATTGCCGCATGAGCACCACAGCCGAACTCACCGAGCGCCAGGCGTTCATGATTATGAATGATCTGCCGAATATCGGGCCGATCACGCTCAATCGCCTGCTCGCTGAATTCGGCGGCGACCCGCGCGAAATTCTCCTCTCAAACAAACGCCGGCTCGAATCGGTGCGTGGCGTCGGTCCGGAAACGAGCGCGGCGTTGCTCGCCTGGCGCACGCATTTCGATCTCGCGCGCGAGGAGGACCGTATCGCGAAAGCCGGCGCGGCGTTCATCACCACGCGCGACGAAGGTTATCCGCGGATGCTGAAGGAAATCAACGATCCGCCCATCGGCCTGTATCGCAAAGGCAGTTATCTTTTCGGCCAGCCTTGTATTGCGGTCGTCGGCAGTCGGCGCACGACACTCTACGGTCAGTCGGTCGCAAATAAACTGGGCGCGGATCTCGCGCGGCTCGGTTTCTGCGTGGTGAGCGGCTTGGCGCGCGGCATCGATACGGCTGCACACGAAGGTGCGCTTTCCGTCGGTGGCAAAACGGCGGCGGTGCTCGGTTGCGGCATCGATATTGTTTATCCACCAGAGAACCTCGACCTCTACCGGCGCATTGCCGATACCGGCGCGGTGCTTTCGGAATTTCCCTTTGGCCGCAAAGCCGACAAACAAACTTTCCCCATGCGCAACCGCGTCGTCTCCGGTATGAGCGAAGCCATCGTCGTCGTGGAGAGCGATGTGAGCGGCGGGGCGATGATCACTGCGCGTTTCGCTGGCGAGCAAGGTCGGCTGATCTACGCCGTGCCGGGTCGCATCGACCAGTCCAGCAGCGCGGGTTGTCACCAACTGATCCGCGACGGCGCGACGCTGCTGACGAGCGTGGATGATATTCTGAATGAGTTAAACTACCTCGACGGACTTCGTCCCGCGCCGATCCCGCCGAAAGACCGACTCGATTTTGGCGAGGAGGCACGCGCCGAACTGCAAGGTGCCGAGCAACAAATCGCCGAATGCTTTCGCGGCGGCAGCATCATGAGCATCGACGCCGTGGCGACCGCGACTGGTCTGCCGTCCCATGAAATCTCCGCCACACTCATGCTGCTCGAATTAAAGAAAGTGGTGGTCAAACGCGCCGACGGCACCTTCGAAGCCCGGCCAACTTAAAAACTCAACCCGGTGGCCACCCAAGTGGACGTTGCCCGAGGAGGTGGACGTGGAGATGCGGCACGCTTTCGCCGCCGTCGCGGCCATTGTTGATCACGAGCCGGTAGCCAGACTCGGCGATGCCGAGTTTTTTGGCGAGCGAAGCGGCGGTGAGCAGGAGGTGGCCGAGGGTGGCTTGGTCGGCGGCGGTGGCTTCGCCGACGCGGGGGATGAGCTTCTTCGGGATGACGAGCACGTGCACCGGGGCTTGGGGATTAATGTCGTGGATGGCGATGCAGAGATCGTCCTCATGCGCGAGCAGGGCAGGGATTTCGCGGTCAATGATTTTTTGGAAAAGAGTTTTCATGGGGAGGAGTGAGAATTGAGGAGTGGGGTGCGAGAATTCTCGTTTCTCTGTTCTCGCTCCTCGCTACTACAAAAACAACAGGTTCACATTCGCGGTGCGGCGGGTGCGGGCGGCGGTGAGCTCGCGGAGGAGGGCGAGGGTGTCGTCGTAGGCGCGCTGGCGTTTTTCAGTCCAGCGGCGATCGGGCGGACAGTGTGCGATGCGGAGATTCGTCACGAGCACTGTGGCTGCGGGGAAGATGGCGAGTTGCTTGAGGCCTTGCATCAGGCCGGCGCGAGCGAAGAGCGGGGATGCGCCGGTGTCATCGGCGGCGGCGTCGAAGTGAAAGAAGCCGTGACGCGGTTGCGCGGAGCATATCCGCTCAAAGAGTTTCGTGGCCGCAGCGACAAAAGCGGGATCGTGGGGTTCGACGGCTTGTCTTTCGGCGGCGACGTTGCCCAGGGCTTCGTCGAGATCGGTGGTGATGGCGGCGTCGATCTGCTCGGCCAAGTAGAGATCGCTGCCGGTGAGCGGCGCGAAGAGCGAATTAAGAAAATGCAGACGACGCAGTTTGGGCGAGCGCGTCATTTCTTGGGTTTGACGAGGCTGGTGATTTCGTCGACGAATTCCGAGACGTCGCGGAATTCCTTGTAGACGCTGGCGAAGCGGACGTAGGCGACCTGGTCCATCTTGCGGAGGCGTTGCATGACGTGTTCGCCGATGGCTTGCGTCGGCACTTGGCTTTCGTAGCGGGCCTCGACGGCGTCGATCACGTCTTCGACGAGCATGGAAATTTGTTCGGAGTCGATCGGGCGTTTATGGCAGGCGGCGCGGACAGCGCTCACGACTTTCTCGCGGAGGAAAGGTTCCTGGCGGCCGTCGCGTTTGACGACGACGATGGTGTCGCGGACAAATTCTTCGTTGGTGGTGAAGCGGTGGCTGCACTCGAGGCATTCGCGTCGGCGGCGGATGGAATTGCCGTCGCGGGCGATCCGGGAATCGATCACCTTGTCTTCAATGGAAGTGCACTTGGGGCAACGCATGGGTTGTCAGTAGCGAGTAGCGAGAAGTGAGGAGTGAGGAGCGAGGAGACGGAGCAGAGAGTGAGAGGGGATTTAGCTGGTTTGGTACGGGCTGGCATGCTCACTACTCGATGCTCGCTACTGCATTGGTTCAAGTCAGCGCGAGGAAGTTTTTGAAAAACTTCATGCCGTCCTGGGTGGCGATGGATTCGGGGTGAAACTGAACGCCCCAGATTGGAAATTCTTTATGGCGCAGGCCCATGATTTCGCCCTCGGCGGTGTCGGCAGTGATCTCGAGGCAGTCAGGCAGCGAGGAGCGTTCGACGAGGAGCGAGTGGTAACGCGTGGCTTGAAAGGGATCGGGCAAGCCTTTGAACACGTCGGTGCCACGGTGTTTTACGGGGGAGATTTTTCCGTGCATGAGGCGGCCGGCGCGGATGACTTTGCCGCCGTAGTACTGGCCCATGGCTTGATGGCCGAGGCAGACGCCGAAGATGGGTTTTTTGCCGCCGAAGGTTTTGAAAATATCGAGGCTGATCCCGGCTTCCGTCGGCGTGCAAGGCCCGGGAGAAATAACGATGCGGTCCGGATTCAGGCGTTCGGCGGCGGCGGGAGTGATCTCGTCATTGCGAAAGACGCGCATTTCCACGCCGAGCTGGCCCAAATATTGAACGATATTGTAGGTGAAGGAGTCGTAGTTATCGATGACCAGAAGCACGCCTTGTGGATACTCGGTATTTGACAGGGGGGTCAAGCCCGCGGGTAGGGTGTATTTGTCATCGCGAGACCGGCTTGGCCGGGCGTGGCGATCCAGCCAGATGGATTGCTTCGTCGCTGGCGCTCCTCGCAATGACAAAATTCATGCCCGACCACTTCGAACTGTTAAGGACCGACACAACCACCGCCGCGCGCCGTGGCCGGTTGCGGACGCTACACGGGGTCGTGGAGACGCCGATCTTCATGCCGGTCGGTACGCAGGGAACGGTCAAAGCCATGACGCCGGCCCAAATCAGCGAGGTCGGCGCGCAGATTATTCTCGGTAACACTTACCACCTCAACCTGCGCCCCGGCGCGGAGCTCGTGCGCGATCTGGGCGGGTTGCACAAATTCATGGGCTGGGACGGCCCGATTCTGACGGACAGCGGCGGCTTTCAGGTTTTTAGTTTGGCCAAGCTACGTGACATTCAGGAAGACGGCATCGCCTTCCAGTCGCACATTGACGGGGCAAAACTTTTCCTCGGTCCACACGAAGTGATGACGATTCAGGCCAATCTCGGTTCGGATATCGCGATGGTGATCGACGAATGTCCGCCGTGGCCGTGCACACGTGAGGAGTGTCGCCGCGCGGTTGATCGCAGCTACCGCTGGGCAAAACAGTGCAAACAAATCGCTACGGACAACGGGTTTCTCCCGAGCGGACATCATGTTTTCGCTATCGTGCAAGGTTCGACCTTCGATGATTTGCGACGCGAGGCCGCGGAGTCGCTCGCGGCGCTGGATTTTCCTGGCTACGCCGTCGGCGGGGTAAGTGTGGGTGAGCCCGAGCCGGAGATGCTCAAGCAAGTCGGCGCGGCCACACCGTTTTTGCCGGCCAACAAACCGCGTTACACGATGGGACTCGGCACGCCGCCGCAGATTTTGAAAATGATCGCGCTCGGCGTGGACATGTTTGACTGCGTGCATCCGACTCGCGTCGCGCGCAACGGCGCGGCCTTCACGCCCGACGGCCTCATTAATCTCCGCAACGAACGCTACCGCACCGACCCGAAGCCACTAGTTGAAGGACTCAATAATTACACCGCGCGTTTTTCCCGCGCCTACCTGCGTCACCTCGTGACGGCGAACGAGATCCTGGCGAGCACGCTCGTTACGATTCACAATGTGCATTTCTACCTCGACCTGATGGCCCAAGCCCGCGCGCACATCGAAGCGGGTGATTTTAGTTCATGGAGTCGCGCTTGGATCGAGCGTTACGAGACGGGGAGCGAGTAGGCAGCTGAAGGTTTCAGTAGTTGATGACCTTGAGGCCTGGCACGCGGAAAAACGCCTTGTCTCTCGTCACCAACGGTCAATCGAAACGCAACGCGGTCGCCGCGATCCCAAAATCGTTTTCGCCCATCTCAAAAGCCAACGAGGCTTGCAGGCGCCCGGCTGAAATAGCGATGACCGCGCCAAGGGCTACGGGTTGATAGCCCCGAAAAAATCGAAGGGTTTCCTGTCCGCTGGCACCCACCGCATATTCCCCGAGGGTAATGACGTTCACGCGCTTGGTGCGGTGGCGGTTGGCGTGCAACCAATTTGAACAAGGGCCGGACTGACGGGCTTTCATCTCGTCGATCAGATCGATAAAAAATGCCGTATCAAGCAACACGACGACGGGACGAACGCGGCGGATTCAGTTGGCGACGACGCAGCAAATCCGTGTCCACGACCGGAGGTTCCGCCAGCAGTTCATCCAGATAATCGGCCGGATCTTTTGGGTCGGCGAGCAAACGGCGTAACGCGGCCGACAGGCTTTCTCTCGGAGCTTTCTTGCGGCAGAGCTGACGGTAAACATCGGCGTCGAGTGAGATCGTTTTGCGCGTCATGCGTGCAAAGTGCGTGCTTGAGCGGGTGCGGTCAAGTTACCTGCCGACTCTGAGATTGGTTTGTGCGACTGGCCGGCCGATCTAGCTCAGTCCAATCGGTCGACCACGCGCAATCCTGGCACTTGTTGGAAGTGGGCATCGTAGGTGAGCACTGCGGCGTCCACTTGGAGGGCCGTCGCGGCGATAATCAGATCCGTGGCGGGAATGACCACGCCTCGACGATCTAGCGACCAAGCCAGTTGCGCGGCTCGTTCCCAGATGGCGTTGTTGGTGGTGATGTAGATCATCACCGCGAAGGTTTCCCGAAAGCGCCGCAATACATTCGGATCGCTGCGCCCGCGCAACACTTCGATCTGCACCATGCCGCAGGTCGCGTATTCGTACTCAGACCACTTCGCGCCGAGTTCGAGAAACGGGTCTCGCCCGGCGCGGGTGGCGGTGATGTAGAAACTGCTTTCCGGCAGAATCAGGCTAGCCATAAGGTTTCTGATCTTCTGCGGCACTTAATATCGGGGGATCGAATTGGTCAGCCGCCGTCGGGGCGAATTCCGCTTTCAACTGATCCGGCGTGAGCCCGAGGCCTTGGCAGAGGAGTTCCTTGAGTTTATGCCGTCGAGCCATTTCGTTGAGGGCAATTTCGACGGCCTGAGTCTTAGTTTTAGCTCCTGTCACCTTCATGACGCGGTCCAAAACATCTTCATCGATATGCATCGTCATTTTCATAGAGGCATTCTGATACGTCCCAATTATCAGGCTTACAAGCTTATTGGTATGGTTGGATGGCCATACAGCCAAGTTGCTTTTTATAATACATTAATGCGTATTATGATTTAGGTTATTATAGGTTCATTGAATGTTGTCTTTCAGGGCACCTAGTCGGAATCATTTCAATGTTCGACGCCTTTTCTGCTGCCGTATTTTTCCAAGCAAGCTGTTTTGTAATAAGGAGTGCGTTTTGCCGTAGCCAAAGACAGCAGGAAGAAAAAGGCCGTAGCCCTTTTGCCAAAATCGTCTGCGGTTGGGTTTGTTTCGTTACTCAAGCGGCGTCATTGTGCCAGTCATGTGGCTGAAAATAAGCGTCAGTCCGAGGCGTCGGGGATTGCTAGCTCGCCAAGAGGGTCTTCCTTATTTTAATTTTCACACCTCTCTTTAATTTATCTCCATGCGCATCCTCATCACCGGCGGGGCCGGATTTCTTGGCTCACATTTGTGCGACCGCTTGCTGGCAGACGGCAACGAAGTCATTTGCATCGACAGCCTCTTCACCGGCTCGAAGGCGAATATCGCGCACTTGTTGGAAAACCCGAATTTCGAATTCGTGCGGCACGATGTGATCGATCCGTTCAAGTTCGAGGTTGATCAGATCTACAATCTCGCCTGTCCGGCCTCGCCGCCGCACTACCAGTACAATCCCATCAAGACCACGAAAACGTCGGTCATGGGTGCGATCAACTGCCTCGGTCTGGCCAAACGCGTGCGAGCGCGAGTATTTCAGGCGAGCACCTCTGAAGTTTATGGTGATCCTGCGATTCATCCGCAGCCCGAAAGTTATTGGGGCAACGTAAATCCCATCGGCAAACGCTCGTGTTACGACGAGGGCAAACGCTGCGCGGAGACGCTCTTCTTTGATTACCATCGCGAGAACAAAGTCGATATTCGCGTCGTGCGTATTTTCAATACCTACGGCCCGCGGATGCATCCGAATGACGGTCGCGTCGTCTCGAACTTCATTGTGCAGGCACTCAAGGGGGAAAACATCACGATCTATGGCGATGGCCAGCAGACGCGCTCGTTCTGTTATGTCGACGATCTCATCGAAGGATTCGTGCGCTTGATGGCCCAGACTGAAACCGTCGGCCCGATCAACATCGGCAATCCCGGCGAGTTCACGATGCTGGAGCTTGCGGAAAACGTGCTCAAGCTCACGAAAAGCAAATCGAAGATCGTCCATAAACCGCTGCCCGCTGATGATCCGCGGCAGCGCCAGCCCGATATTACGCTCGCCAAGAAATATTTGAAATGGGAGCCGAAGGTACCGCTCGCCGAAGGCCTCAAGAAGACCATCGCGTATTTCAAAGCGAAGGTGTGAGGACTCTTTGGCTGAGCCCTCCAACTGGTTTTCATCGCGAGCGTCGCCTGACGGGCCGTGGTATTCCGTCGCTTGGGCTGCGCCCTTTTATGCCACAAGTCGCCTCGATAACTTGCGCTGGTCGAAACGGCCGAATTTCTAGCGCCCTCCTTCTGCAAACCTGCTCGGCACGGTATTTCGAGGAGCCGCCCGTGCCCCGATTCGTTTTTGTTAAAATCTGCCGTTGAACTTCAACTATTTGCCGTTCGTCCAATCGGTTCATTTGTCATTTGCCAAGCCGCCGGGCCCCGCTAATCGTCTGCCTCTTTCATGCTAAGCTTCCTCTTCAAGAAATTCGCCGGCCGTCATCATCGCAAATACGTCGAGAAATGCCGTCCCCTCGTCACCCGCATCAACGAGCACGAACTGGCCTACCAGTCGCTCACCGATGAACAGCTCCGCGCCAAGACCGAGGAGTTCCGCGCCCGCCTGAAACAGGGCGAGACCCTCGATCAGATTCTTCCCGAGGCCTTCGCCGCCGTGAAAAATGGTGCCCGCCGTCTCGTGGGCCGCTCGGTCACGGTCTGCGAGCACGAACTCATCTGGAACATGGTGCATTTCGACGTGCAACTCATCGGTGGCATTTGCCTTCACGAAGGTCGCATCGCCGAAATGGCCACGGGCGAAGGCAAAACCCTCGTCGCCACGCTGCCGCTCTACCTGAATTCCCTCGTCGCCAAAAACGCCCAGCTCGTCACCGTTAACGATTACCTCGCCCGCCGCGACTCCGAGTGGATGGGTCACCTCTTTCAATTTCTCGGACTCACCGTCGGCTGCATCCAGCAGCAAATGCCTTCGGATCTCCGCCGCGAAATGTACGGTCGCGATATCACCTATGGCACCGCTTCCGAGTTCGGTTTCGATTACCTCCGCGACAACGGCATGGCGACCCGCAAGGATGATCAGGTCCAGCGCGATCACTGGTATTGCATCGTGGACGAGATCGACTCGATCCTCATCGACGAAGCCCGCACGCCGCTGATCATTTCCGGTCCGGCTCCGATCGAGCGCGAGCAACCCTTCACGCGTCTTCGCCCGCCGGTTGCCAGTCTCGCCAACGATCAGCTCCGCCTCGTCAACGGTCTCGTCACCGAAGCCGTCGCGCTGCTCGAAAAGAAAGAGGCCACCACCGAAGACCGGGAGACGGCCGCCTTGAAAATGCTCCAGGTCAAACTCGGCATGCCGAAGAACAAGCAGTTGATGCGCCTCATGGAGAATCCCGAATGGCGCAAGCTCCTCGACAAAACCGATGTCGAGATGCACTCCGACTTCAACAAGGAACAAGTCTACAAGCTCAAGGAAGAACTCTTCTTCAGCATCGACGAAAAGAATCATCAGGCCGACCTCAGCGAAATCGGCCGCACCCGCCTTCGGCCCGATGATCGGGATGCCTTCATGTTGCCCGATCTTCCCTCGGAATTCATCGAAATCGAAAAACGTTCCGACACCCCCGAGGAAAAGGAAGCGGCCAAGCTCGCCATTCAGCAGCGCTACGAAGTCATCTCCGAGGATATCCACGCGATTTCCCAACTGCTCCGCGCCTTCGCCCTCTACGAACGCGATGTCGAGTACGTGATTCAGGACGGCAAGGTGCTCATCGTCGACGAGAACACCGGCCGCGTCATGCCCGGTCGCCGCTGGTCGGACGGATTGCACCAAGCGGTCGAAGCCAAGGAAGGCGTCACCATTGAACGCGAGACGCGCACTTACGCGACGGTCACGATCCAGAATTATTTCCGCATGTACGAAAAACTCGCGGGCATGACCGGCACCGCCGAGACTGAAGCCACCGAGTTTCACGAAATCTACAAACTCTCCGTCACGCAGATTCCGACCAACCAGCCGTGCATCCGCGTCGATAAAAACGATTCCATCTTCAAAACCCGCCGCGACAAATACGGCGCGGTGGTCGCCCAGATCAAGGAAGCCAACACGCGCGGCCAACCTGTGCTCGTCGGCACTGTGACGGTCGAGCAATCCGAAGTGCTGAGCCGCATGCTCAAGCGCGCCGGCGTCATCCACACCGTGCTCAACGCGAAGTTTCACCAGCAGGAGGCGGAGATCGTCACCCGTGCCGGCCAGCGTGGCTCCGTCACGATCGCCACCAACATGGCGGGCCGCGGCACCGACATCAAACTCGGCGAAGGCGTGCGCGAAGCCGGCGGCTTGCTCGTCATCGGCACCGAGCGCCACGAATCCCGCCGCGTCGACCGCCAGTTGCGCGGCCGTTGCTCACGGCAGGGCGATCCGGGCTTGACCAAGTTTTTCCTCTCGCTCGAAGACGATCTCATGCGCCTCTTCCTCCAGGGCAACATCGCCTCGAAGATCATGGAAGGTCAGATGCAGGAAGGCGAGGAGCTCGAGCACAAGTGGCTTAATCACTCCATCCAGTCGGCGCAGAAAAAGGTCGAGCAGCAGAATTTCTCCATCCGCAAACGCCTGCTCCAATACGACGACGTCCTCAACAAACAGCGCGAGGTCATTTATGGTATTCGCAACGGCGCACTGCACGCCGAGCGCGCGAAGGATATTATCTTCGAGATGATCGAGGAAGAGTTGGCCGTCCGCCTCGAAACCGCCGGCTATGGCGAAAAGAAAGCCACGTCTGAATCCAGTCTGGAAAGTTTCATTGGTTGGCTGAATTCGCATTTCCCCATCAGCGCCAAGGTCGAGGAATTTAAGGGCGCCGTGGAGCCATTGCTCAAGCAACTCGTCGAGCGCATCGCCAAGTCCTATGCGCTGAAGGAATCCGTGGAAGACTCCGCCGCGCTCAGCGGTTTGGAGCGCTACATCGTCATCAACGCCATCGATCACCATTGGCAGGAGCATCTCACCGAGATGGAGGAGCTGCGCCGCTCGATCGGCCTGCGTTCCTACGGCCAGAAAGATCCGCTCTCCGAATACAAGGGCGAGGCCTTCCGTTTCTTCGAGGAGCTGATGAACAACGTGCGCCTGCAAATCTGCACGAGCCTTTTTCGCTCGGCCACGAACCGCGAAGCTTTCGAGAATCTCTTCGCGATCCTCGGCAAGTCGGCTCGCCTGCAAGGTCCGACGTCCGCGCCCACCGCCCTCACGGCAGCAGTCTCGCAGGACAATGTGGGTTCACCCCGCGAGGAAGGTGCCGCGCCCGCCGAAGCCGAGATCAAGTTGCCCATGATCACGATTCGTCGCGAGACGCCGAAAGTCGGCCGCAACGATCCGTGCCCCTGCGGCTCCGGCAAAAAATACAAAAACTGCCACGGCGCGTGAGGCTGGCTTGGCGTTGCGGTAGGCGTCCCTGCCTGCCGGGATGTGGATCGCGTAGGTGGCGCGCTGGTCGCGCCATTCTGCTGGCCAGCAGCACGAAACAAGCCCGCAACCTACGGGCTGTTGTTTTCTACAAGCTGCGGTCTTGAAATGGTTGAGTAGCCGCGTTGGAGCAAAGCGACAACGTGGTGGGCGCGTCCCGACGCCGACCGCGCTTTCGCCGCTGGCTCAAGCACGGCTACAAAGCCCAAGTGCCAAACCTGGAACCAGCGGGGTTCCGCCGTCGCCAAGGCTAGGGCGGACAAGGACGGCACCCCGTCGCCATGAGAGGGAGCAACCCCTGTGATCGTTCAACTCGCACGACCTTGCTTGCCAGCGATCCCTTGTTCGCCTGTAAACTGGCACCTCCCTGCAATGCCCATACAATCGCTCTCCGCTCCCGATGCCTCCGTCCCGCCGCCTACGCTTTGGCAGCGTAATCCGCACTTGGGTTGGGCGCTCGCGGTCTTCGTGCTGACGGTCGTTCTGACCTGTATTTCTTTTCCGCCCATGGAGGCGAGTGAGTTTGCTTTCGCTTTCGCCCTCCCCGCCGTGCTTTGGGCTTACCGGGCTCCGCCCTTCAAAATCTATGCGTGGACGCTCCTCGCGGCGCAGGCAGTGGCGTGGACGATTTTGCTCGGCTGGTTGCATCACGTCACGTGGGGTGGACTTTTTTTGCTCGGGCCGTTTATCGGCATGCTGATCGGGCTCTGGTATCTGGCCGTGCGCTGGACGATGCCGCGATTGCGCGGGCATCAGATGTTCGTGCGGAGCCTCGCGCTGCTGGGGCTCGCCGGACTTTGGGTGATGTTAGAGTGGGTGCGGGGGATTATTTTCGGTGGGTTTCCCTGGCTGCCGCTCGCGGCTTCGCAATGGCAGCGGACTTTCATGCTACAGATGGCAGCCTACGCTGGAGCGTGGGCGATTTCTTTTGTGCTCGTGGTTTTCAATCTTGGCATCGCGGCCTATGCGCACCGGATATTTTTTGAAGGCGCGACTGGCCTGCGCAAACGTAGCCCGGAATTCACGATCACCTTACTGGTGCTGATCGCGGCGACGTTCCCCTTTATCGGCGATGCGTTGAATCAGCAGCGCCGCCAACTCATGCGGGTCGCACTCATTCAGCCTTACATTCCCCAAGGGGAGAAATGGGATGGGGCCAAGGCGAAGGAAATCCTGCGCACGATCGAGAAAGTCACCTTGGATGCCAATGAGGCGAGCGCGGCCGACGTTATTTTCTGGCCTGAGGCTTCGGTTCCCTGGGTGCTCCAACGTGATCCGAGTATGAATGAATGGGTCGAGTCGATGGCGCGGCGCACCGGCAAGCCGTTACTCATCGGAGCCGTAGCCGTCGATGAACCGGGAGTGCCCGCTGAAGTCTGGCGCAACGGCGCTTTCGTGATCGATCCGAAGTGGGGGGTGCAACTTCCCGGGTATTCGAAGCGGCACCTCGTGCCCTTTGGAGAATTTATTCCGCTGCGCTCGGTCTTTGGCTGGCTGGAGAAATTCGTGCCGATCGGTGGAGACTTTGCTCCCGGCGAAACCGCACAACCACTCCCCGTGAAAGTGGGCACCAAGACGGTGTCGGTGGGCGTGTTGATTTGTTACGAGGATCTTTTCCCGGCGCTGGCCCGCTCGAGTACGCGGGCTGGGGCCGAGGTGCTCGCGGTGCTGACGAATGACGCTTGGTACGGCGAGGGCGGAGCTGCCACGCAACATGCCGCGCACTCTGTGTTGCGCGCCGTCGAGAATCGCCGCCCAGTCGTGCGCTGCGGCAATGGCGGTTGGAGCGGCTGGATCGACGAATTCGGCAACATCCGGGCTACGGCCATCGACGAAGACGGCAGTATTTATTTTCGCGGCCACAAAACCGTGACGGTCACGCGCGACGCGCGTTGGCAAGGCCGCCTGAGCGCCTACGTGGAAAACGGCGATTGGTTCGTGCTGTTGAGCGCTGCGCTCGCCACGCTGGCTTACGTCGTGGTGTTGGTGCTCCGGCCGCCGCCGATCCGCCCGGATGGGGAAACAGTGTTTTGAGAGGGAACTCGGAGGGTGGACGGTAGAAGAGACTAAAAGACGACGGAATTGGGACAAGTGGCACGGGTCTCCTGACCCGTGATAAAAATCACTCGATAAACCTCACGGGTCGGGAGACCCGTGCCGCTTGAATTCACCGCTAATCGATATCCTGTGGTTGCGGCGCGAACAGTACGCAGACGGGTTGCGAAATCGTCACCGCGTGTCCGCTCGGGGTGAGGCGGCCGGTCTTCGCGTCGACGCGGAATGAAACCAAATTGTTCGTGTCGCGATTGGCGCAGATCAACCAGCGGCCATCGGGCGTGAGATTGAAATTGCGCGGATGTTTACCGCCGCACGGGACGGTCTCCACCAGCGTCAGCGTGCCCTCAGTCTGGTTGCGGGCAAATACCGCGATGCTGTCGTGGCCACGATTGGTGCCATAGACAAAACGACCGTCGGCGCTCAGGCGGATTTCGGCGCAGGTATTTGCTCCCTTAAAATCGGCTGGCAGGGTCGGCACGGTCTGGCGTGCGGTGAGATCGCCGCTCTTCGGATCACAAGCGTAGATGGTCACACTGCTGGCGAGTTCGTTGAGCACGTAGAAAAATTTGCCATCGGTGGAAAACTTGGCGTGCCGCGGGCCGGCCCCGGGAGTCGTGCTGGTTTCACCACTGAGGGTGAGCTTCGCGGTGGCGGGATCGAGGGTGTAGCGGAAAATTTTATCCAGGCCGAGATCGCAGGCGTAGACGAAACGATTGTCGGGAGAAATCGTGACGGAGTGCGTGTGAGGTTTGTCCTGCCGGTCTTTCCTTGGGCCTAGCTGGCCGGTGTGGGCCATCGTCCCGCTACGTGGACCGACGCGCCCCGTGGCTTCGAGGGGAAAGGCCGTAAGGTCGCCGCCGTGGTAGCTGGCGAGGATGAGGACGCGGCCCGTGGCATCGGCCTGCAGATGACAGCAAGCCAAGCCGCCGGTGGGCTCGGCGTTGAGTGGACTGAGTTGGCCGGTGGCGGGATCAAAGTTAAACGCGAAGGCGCCGCCGCCTTTTTGCCCCTTGAGGCTATCGTTTTCGCCGATGGCGTAGAGCACACGGCCGTTTGGATTCATCGTGAGAAAAGTCGGATTCACGGCTTCGGCTGCGAGCACTGGTTGGCTAAACTCACCGGTGGTCTGGTTGAACTTTACCGAGTTTATGCCGCAGCTACCCTCCTTGCTGGTGTAGGTACCGACGAAAATTAGAAGGGTAGAAGTAATGGGCAGCATGGGAGTAGGTAAGAGGGAAGAGCGGAAACTTGGCAAGGACGGGTACGCCATCGAGCGGACCATCCCGAGTGAGGCAGTTGAAGGGCCGTTCGGCATGAGGCTGAACCCAATGCCAATTGAACCGCGAAGGGACGCCAGTGGACGCGAATGCTTGTCCTTTCGCAGGAGGATGCGGGGAGAGCTGCGATATCAAGATCGAGGACGTGGCACACCTGCTGGAGATATTGCTGATGAACTGTAACTGCGGGAGCTGGGTTTCGCTTTGGACAAAACCGCCCATTACTGGCACGGGTTGTTGCATGAGTACCACGCAGCTATTCGAAGATTATATTCCCCTGACGCTTCGGGAATTTGAGCGCATGAAAAAACTGGCGGATGGTGCCATCGCGCAGTTGGGCGCTGAGCAGCTTTTTGTCGCGCCGGGCGAAGGCGATAACAGCGTCGCGGTGATAGTGAAACATGTGAGCGGAAATTTGCGCTCGCGCTGGGAGAACTTCTTAACGTCCGATGGGGAGAAGCCATACCGCAAGCGGGATCTCGAGTTTCTCCTCACCGGGGAAGATTCGCGCGAGGCGCTGCTGGCGAATTGGGAGGTGGCGTGGGGGATTTTGTTTCGGGAGCTGAAGCCGCTGCACTCGGCCGATCTGGCGCGGACCGTGACGATCCGTGGCGAACCGCTCAGCGTGCTGCAGGCGATCAATCGACAGCTCACGCATTACAGCTATCACGTGGGGCAGATAGTTTTTCTCGCCAAGCAACTGGTTGGCCCCAAGTGGAAGAGCCTGAGTATTCCGGTGGGCGAATCGGAAAAGTTCAACCGCGCACCGGGGAAGTATCTCGGGCCGGTGAAAGCATGATTATGGTCAACGGTGTTTGTTTTTTGGGTAGGACGAGTTCTCCGAACGAGCCGTCTTTCTGGCGTATCGCATAATCGGCTCGTTCGGAGAACTCGCCCTACCCTTGGAAAAGGTTAGCCTGAAATAGCGAGCCTCACCGCACGACCTGCATTGGTCGCACGCGCTGGCCGTCTTTCACGCGGTCGCCGGGATAGAGAATCACTTCGTCGCTTTCCTTCAGGCCGTCGAGTACTTGGATCTCGGTACCGCTGCTGCGGCCGGCTTTGACCGGGATGAGTTGGGCGCGGCCGTGGCGAACAATGAACGCCGCCCAGTCGTTGGCGCGCCGGAACAGTCCGGAGGACGGCACCTTCAACACGCGGTCGCTTTCCCAGACGATGATGCGGGCTTCGACGCGGAAGTTGTCACCGAGCGTGCGGCGCTGTTCGAGGGGCGTGGTGATATCGACGACCACGTTCACGCGTTGTTCCTCGACGCCGAGGGCGGAATATTTGGTGAACGCCGCAGGCTCAACCAAACGAACTTTTCCCGCGAGCGGAATCGCGCCGCCCCATTGTTCGAGTTCGACTTTGGCTCCCGGGGCGATGGCCGCGCCGTCGCGCGACAACATTTCGACCACGACTTCGAGATCAGAGGGGTCACCAATTTCGAGCAGCGGCGTGCCTTGCGTGACCGCGCGCGAACTTTCTTGGAAGACGTGGAGAATACTTCCGCTGGCGGTGGCTTTCACTTCCACCGGCACGGATTGGCCGGTACCAGCGGACGAGGAAGTTTCGGCGAGCTGCGCCTCGATTTCGCGGAGCGCGCCCTCGGCGGCGGCGACTTCGCGGGCGGCAGTGTTCTCGCGCATCTGGGCGCTTTCGAGCTCTTGCGGTGACAGCGTTTGGGCGGCGAACATCTGCTCCACGCGGCGCAGCTCACTCTTGGCGAGCTCTTGCGTGGTGCGGCTTTTCTCGAGGAGGACGACGGTCGAGGCACGGCGGGCTTCAGCGAGCGCGCGGCTGCGGGCGTCGAGCGGCGAGGCGGCCATGGGCTCGATGACGGCGACCACGGTCGCACCGGCTTCCACCGCGGCACCAGGCTTGAACGGAATGCGGCGTAATTGCCCGCTCACGGGAGCAGAGACCACGTAGCGTTGGCGAATGCGGGTCTTGCCTTCCTCGCTAACAGTGGCGCGCAACGCGCCCGTGCTCGCGAGCGCCGTTTCGACAGCTGAGGGCTGCGGACGCAGACCGAAGGCCGCGAGCGCGATGACAACGGTGACGATGAGATAAGGCAGCCAGCGGCGTTTGGTTTTCTTGGGAGCGTTCATGAGTCAGTCAGACGATATTTGATTAACCACTAATCCACACTAATGGGACACTAATAATTGGGAGGTTTGGATTAGTGGGTATCAGTGGATATTAGTGGTAAACTGGATTGTATTCAGCGGTCGGTGGTGGGTGGTCCGTAGTCTTGGAGTCTGTTCTCTCTATCACTCCGGGGCCTTCAGCGCACCGATGAGGTCGAGCTGTTTTAGTTTGCGCAGGACCAGCAGAGCCGAAAGCACCGAAGCGAGGCCGACCACGATGATCGCAAACGTGTAGGTGTACGAGGTGTACACGAGGGGCAGGCGAACCGATTCAGTGTTCACGGATCCCACGATCATCGTAGCGAAACCGGTGCCTAATAGCAGTCCGAGCGGGATGGCGAGCACGGCGAGGATGCCCAGCTCGATCACGATCACGGCGCCAACTTCGTGCTGGGTCATGCCGATGACGCGCAGCGTGGCCAGTTCGCGTGCGCGCTCGGCCAGGGTGATGCGGGCGTTGTTGTAGATGACACCAAACGCTACGATCACGGCGAGCGAGAGGTAGAGCGTCTGCAGCATGCCCATCATTTCGGCGGTGGTTTTGCGGAAACTCTCGCGCAGCGTTTCCTTGATCGAGATCCAGCTGATGCGTGGGATCGTCTTGATGGCTTGGAGAAATTCCGCGCGGCGCGACATGTCGAGAGTGAGGCTCGCACCGGTGACGATGTCGCCTTCTCCGAGGAAACGGTTGATGGCCGACAACTCCATGTAGGCGGTGACGCCGGTGAAATCCTCGGCTAATCCCACGAGTTTCACCGGACGCATCGGCCGGTGGCCCTCGAGTGCCTCGACGAGCAAATCATCGCCGGGCTTGGCGCCGAGGACCTGCGCCAGTTTGGCGGAGAGAATGAGACCGTCGGCGCGCGGGGGAATTTCCTCGCCGGCAACGTCTACCGCACGGCTGTGCATGGCCCCGGCACTAAGACTGCGGAGCCCGATCTGGCGGCTGACCCCATGAAAGTAGATGCGCACGGCGACAGACCGTGCCGGTTCGGCATGCATCACTCCGGGCAGACGCTCCAGCTCGTGCATGATGCGCGCGGACGAGGGCTCGGTGATACCGAGATTGAGATCCTGCCGCTGCACGACGTCCCATTTGTAGTCGAGGATGTCGGCAATGCCGGCCTTGAACGTGTTGGGCAGAATCAACAAACCCGTGGCCAGGGCGAGACCGGCGATGGTGAAGAGCGCTTGGGTGGGTCGGCGCTCCAGATTGCGCAACGCGATGCGGAAAGAATGCGAAAATAACCGGCTCAAGCCGAAGCGCTCGAGAATGGAAGGGCGGAAATTCGCGGGAGGTTCCGGACGCATCGCCTCGGCGGGTGGAAGTTTCGCCGCTTTGCGCACCGAGCTGAAGACCCCGGACACGACGGCGACGAGTCCCACCATGAGCGCGATCGCCATGGCATTGCGGTCAAGTCGGAAGGAGAGATCGGGGAAGCGAAAAAAGAGTTCGTAGAGATGCACCATCCAGCTCCCGAGCAGGACGCCGGCTATGGCCCCGACGAGGGAGCCGCCGAGCGCGATCACTGCGGCGAACTTGAGGTAGTGCACGACAATCTGCTGGTTGGAGAAACCAAAAGCCTTGAGGATGGCGATCTGTTCGCGTTGCAGGGCGAGCAAGCGCGTCAGCACGGCGTTGGTCATGAACGCGGCGACGCTGAGGAAGATCGCGGGAAATCCGATGGAGAGAATCGTGAGCACGCGGATCTCGTCCGACACGCGGATGTGTGACGGGTGATCCTTGCGACTGTAGGCCCCGAGCCCGCCGTAGGGTTTCAGTAATTGGTCGAGCGCGGCGATCACGACGTCGGCATTGGCGCCGGGGGCGAGGGCGAGGGAGACTTGATTGAACGCGCCATAGAGATCCCACGAGGTGGCGACTTCCTTGTACGGCATCCAAAAAATCCCGTAGGTGCGGTTGTCGGGCAACGCGGCACCGGGGCGGGATTCAAAAATGTATTCGGGTGAAAGCACAATGCCCGCGATGCGAAAAATCTGCCGCCGGCCGTTGAGCAGGAGCGTGAGCGAATCACCGGGTTCGAGTTTGTTGGCGTTGGCGAACGCCTCGCCGACGAGTAATTCGCCGCGCGAACCGGGCGTGAGCCAGCGGCCGCGCCGCAGAAAGAGCCGGTTGAGTTCGGGCTCGCCGTAATCCGGCAACGAGCGCACGAGGCCGCTGGCTGGCTCGTCGAGGCCGGGCAGATCGAGCGTCACCTGGACGGCGATGTCTGTCTGGACGCCAGCGACACCGGGCAACGCGGCGATGCGATCGGTGAGGTAGTTCGGCGCGCGCTTGAGGTGGCCGAAGATTTCGGCAAAGCGATTGGTCCGGTAATAGTCGGCGCGAGTATCATCGAGCGAAAAGATCAGACTGCGCGCCATGATCATCATCGCGAGGCCGCACGCCATCACGAGCGCCACCGCCGCAGCCTGGCCCTTGAGGCGGCGCAGGTCGCGGAGCAGCTTGCGATCAAGGTGGGGGAGCATGTGAAGAAAGGCGGAAAGGCGGAAGGGTTGAACGGGAAAGTGACAGTGAAAGTGAGGGTGAAAGTGGCGGCGGCGGTTAAATCGTTTTTGTTCTCTTACTCTTTCTCATAATCTCGGATGGTTGGGGTGTTCGCGGCGTCGGGGGAGGCGAGAACGAGAACGAGTACGAGTCGGAGAACGATTGAGCATCGGGGTTCAGCATTTCAGCCCTTCAGTTTTTTAGCCTTTTACCAGCGCAAGGTGGCTGGGGCCGCCCTCGTTGCGTTGCGCCGCTCGCTCAGCACGCGGCCGTCCATGAAGTGGATCACGCGGTCAGCCATGTCGGCCATCACGGCGTTGTGAGTGATGATGACGGTGAGCGTGCCGAGCTCGCGGTTGGCGCGCTCGATGGCTTCGAGGACGACGATGCCAGTCTTGACGTCGAGCGCGCCGGTGGGCTCGTCGCAGAGCAGCACGGCGGGGCGCTTGGCAATGGCGCGCGCGATGGCGACACGCTGTTGTTCCCCGCCGGAAAGTTGCGCGGGAAAATGATCGAGGCGCGCGCCGAGTCCAACCATCTCGAGGGCGGCTTCGGGCTGCATGGGATGTTCGGCGATCTCGGTGATGAGGCCGACGTTCTCCCGCGCGGTTAAACTGGGGATGAGATTGTAGAACTGGAAAATGAAACCCACGGATTCGCGCCGGTACTGCGTCAGTTGCTCCTCGTCGGCGTGGGTAAGGTCGGTGTCGCGGTAGCGGACCTCGCCCGAGGTGGGAATATCGAGTCCGCCGAGTTGATTGAGCAAGGTGGTCTTGCCGCTGCCGGAAGGCCCGAGGAGCACGATCAGTTCGCCCGCGTGCAGATCGAGATCGACGCCATCGAGCGCGCGGACTTGGGCCGTGCCTTCGCCGTAGGTTTTGGTCAGGCCACGGACATGAAAAACTTTGCCGCCACTGGGCGAGCCGGTGGTAGCGCGGGAATCGTTGGCGTGGACAGGATTCATCGCGGAAAAAATCAGAACGCCACGTTACGGGGCAATCAGTCGGGCGCAACCCCAAGACTGAACCTATGATCGCTATAAATACTCATGATTAGGAAGGGGCGTTGTGCCATAGGGGCGGATGGAATTGGCCATCGAACCAAGCCAAGACAAGGAGGTGCCCACGGAACACCAGCCGTCGCTCTGCGGGCTATGGCTCGGCAAGCACGAATACACGGAATAAATCCCGATCCAAGCAGGGGCACCACGAAATACACTATACACACGAAAGGAGCTCCCTGCAGGGATGTGTTTTGCTGAGACGGTTCGCTCATCTGAGGGAGGGCGAGTCGTCCCTGACGAGCCGTAAATGAGCGGCTCACCCGGAGGGTTCGCCCTACCATGTCGCATTCTTCCCAAGAGTGATTCGGTCCTTCTGTGCATTCCGTGTGTTCCGTGGGCAAAAATTCCGTGGTTGGTTTTTCGCGCGGCTTGCCGCGAGGTCGGGCCCGGGTCAGCTTCGCGGCTTCGTTCTGTCATTATGAAACTCAATCACCCGGCGCTCGTTGATCTTTTGCAGAAGGCTTACTCGGCAGAGATGGCGGCGTCGTTCGCCTACATCGGGCATGCGCACTCGCTCAAGAACCGCGTGGCGAAGGCGGCGGTGCGGCAGATCGAGGAAGACGAGTGGCATCATCGCCGGTGCGTCCGCGCGCTGATGCGCCAGTACGACGTGCCGGTTTCGAAGTACTATGAAGTCCGGTTTTTTATCGTCGGGAAAGTAATCTCGGCGAGTTGCCACGTGATCGGTTGGTTCATGCCGTATTTCTTCGCGGGGCGATTGGAGAGCGGGAACGTCTGCGAATACTTCGTCATGATGCACTATTTCCAGTCGCTCGGCATCCGGGAGCACGACGAGATTCTCTATGAAATGGGCATGAAGGAAAAGGAGCACGAGGTCTACTTCCTGGAGCAAATCCGGAACAGTCGTTGGCTCCCGTTCTTCGAGAAAATCTTTTCCTGGGGCGCCCGCTCCACCTTGAACGACGTGGATCTGGCGAACAAGTATCCGGTCGAGGCATCGCACGCGTACTGCAAAACGCACAAAGCGCGCACGGAATGATGGAGGATCGTTTCTTGGTGTAGGGCCGGCCCTTGTGGCCGTGCCGTCGGTGGTCCACTCCGAAGGATGTCTCGCGAAGGAGGCGAAGCCAACGAAGGAGGAGGGCCATCTGGACATGAAATTGAAATTCGCTGCTCCGAGCTGGAGCGACTTGTCCCCAAGGCGCTTTAGGATGTCCGCTGCAAACCAGCGTGTTGAGTCAACCCGCTCCACCCGTAGCTGCGCATAGCCACGAAATGAGGCTTTGCCGCCGGCTCGCGTATTCCTAGGTTGGCGGTATGGCTATCAGCAGCATTTATCTCGCCGAAGAGGCGCTCTCCCTGCCGCCGCAACAACGGGAGCAGCTGGCGAAATTATTAATGCAAAGTTTGCAGGACGATGGCCGGAGCGATGAAGAGATCACGGCCGCATTGCGGTCACGTCTGAGTGATCTGAAATCCGGCAAGGATGCCGGGATGAGTTTTGAAGCTGTATTTGCGGAACCGCTTTGAAAGTTATCTTCAGCTCTCTTTTCAAGGCTGACCTGTTACGAGAAGGGACGAGGTACGGTACGATTTCGCAAAAGTTGGGCGACGACTTTTATGATCGAGTCAAGGAGACTGCTCGGGTCATTGCGAAGTTGCGCGGAGGCGATCATGTCGGGCCGCATGGATTTTCCAGCCGCAAGTGCCGACCTTTTCCGTTCCTGATCTATAACGAAATTGAAGGAGAGACGTTATATTTTATCGGACTCGTGCATGAGCGGCGTCATCCGGATTTTCTGCAGAAGAAACTCGGCGAACAATAACGGCGAAATTCCAGGTAATGTCCTGAAGGGGTTATGTCCTGAAGGGGTCTGGCCGGGTTTTGTTCGTTTTAAGATGCTGACGGACGGGGTAGGCTTGGTTGTTTGCAAGGTTTACTGGATCACTGGTTCATTGGACGTGTGGCCAACGGAAAACTAACAAAACACGGCCAGACCCCTTTTGACCGGCCCCCTTTTGACCGGCCGAATTGTTAGGTGTGCAGCCTACGCACTACCCACCAGCCAATGCTGCCTAAAAGTAAAAGCCAAATCACAATTATTGCTACTGCCATACCGCGGCTGACCGGTCGATCTGATGCAGCTTGAGCTTTTTGTTGGGCCGACAGCATCACCTCTGTAGGAGTTAGCCGGACAACAAGCGCCAAGCCAAGTGGGATAAGAATTAAATCATCCAGATAGCCCAAGACCGGAATGAAGTCTGGAATTAGATCAATGGGGCTGAGAGCGTAGGCAGCGACAAACAGTGCGATCATGCGGACGAACCAAGGAGTTCTTGGATCTCTGGCGGCAAAGTAGACCACCAGAGTCTGCTGCTTCAGGCTCTTTGCCCACTTTCCGAGCGAGGAAACTGTCATGCACACCTAACGTTACCAGTCAGCCGACGACCGCGAGCGCGGGAGCCGTCTCTTTGAAAAACTGGGCCATGTGGAGCGGAGATATCATCGGCGATTAAGGTGGGATGAAGGTCGTTGGCTGTGGTGGACTGGATCGCCCGTGGGGGAGCGGGCTGGCTGCAGTCGGAACTCTTCCGCATCCTGAAGTTCACGGCGACTCGAAAATACTCTTTCTGCAGAACCCCTGCTGCGACTCTTCCCGCTGGAAAAACCACTGACTGGCGAAGCGAACTCTTCCTCGAAAACAAAACTCATCGTGAATGCCGCATGGGCACGGGCGTTCTGATGTCAGCGGCGGGATGAAACTCACCAAATCATGGCGATTTGAAAGGCATGGTTTCTTCCGTGGATTTTCTTCCTGCCGTTACTGGTGTTTCAGGTGAGCGAGCGAGGGGTTGTCGCTTCCGGCGTGACGCGGGACGGTGCCAGGCATGAATCCCCCCGGGCAGCGGGGCGTTCTCAAGGGGTCGGGGCGTGTTTTGTTAGTTTTAAGGAGCTGACGGAGGGGGGTAGGCTTGGTTGTTTGCAAGGTTTACTGGATCACTGGTTCATTGGAAGTGTGGCCAACGGAAAACTAACAAAACACGGCTAGACCCCGTTCGCCCAGTCGTGCCGCTGGGATCATTGACGACGTTGCGACGATAGCAAGCAACCAAGCCTGACCCTATTTCAGCTATTCCACACCAAATACCTCATCCTCATCGCGACGGTCGCCGTGCTGCACCAGCACCAGCGCGAAATCCGCGAACTTGATTGCGGCGGCGGCAAAACCGCGCCGTGCGTCGTGGCAACCCTCGACGACATCGCGGCGGCGAACCGGCTCGCGCATGAAGTGCTCGGCCGCTGTCTCGACGACATGCCGCCGCAGACGCGGCGCCTGTTGGCCCTCATCGAGCGCGAAGTCGCGGCGCGTTGCGCGTCGGCGAAGATGGAGCGCGGCGATTGCCGCTTCACGCGCTGTCGGGTGCGCGAGGTTATGGGTTGGAGCAACACGCAGCTGCACGTTCATCTGTCGCGCCTGGTCGAGTTGGAATATCTCCTCACGCACCGCGCCGAGCACGGCCAAGGTTTCGTTTATGAACTCGTTTACGACGGCGCGGGCAAGGACGGCGGGCGCTTCGTCTCGGGGCTCTTCGACGTGGAAAAACTCCGCGCACAAGAGCGCGGGCATGACTACGACGAAAAGCTTTCGGGGGCAACGGAGCCGGATTCGGGGTCGATTCGGCCCGCTTTCGGGCCAGCTTCGGCCCCGATTCCGCACGGGAAAAACGGGCAATCCTCCTCTGAAAAGTGCGAGCCGCACGGGCCATCTACGGAAAACGCACGCCCACGGTCCGGCGAAAAAGCCGCGGCAGCGTAGTCGTAACCCGTCATACACATAGATTTTTTCTCCAGCCGCTCCAGCCGCTTCAGCCCTTCACTCCGGCTCTCAACTCTCAGCTCTCAGCACTGGACTCTCAACTTTTCCCCACAAACGAAAAGGCATCCAAGCGGCCCGCGCGATGCGGCACCGCAAGCAAGGCGGCTTCGCCGCCACGCCCGATGGCTTTGATCGCAGCGATCAGCGCACGCTCGCGAGTCTCGTTGACCAATGGCTCGCCCGCTTGGAAACGCGCGCCTACTCGCCGCGCACCGTCGCGGCCCGCACCTGGGCGCTCCGTTCGTTTTTAACGTGGGCCGAAGCGCGCGGGCTGCTCCGCCCCGCGCAGCTCGACAAACTCGCGCTGGAGGGCTTCCAACGCTGGCTATGGCTCTATCGCAAAGCCAACGAC
>Ga0209591_10000688_pt1 | contig 43218 bp, 34 predicted proteins | sample MAT01_FD_187207 | JGI IMG/M metagenome (GOLD analysis project Ga0209591, IMG submission 187207) | Freshwater microbial communities from Lake Fryxell liftoff mats and glacier meltwater in Antarctica - MAT-01 (SPAdes) (version 2) | ecosystem: Environmental > Aquatic > Freshwater > Ice > Liftoff...
CGGCTTCGACGAAGAAGTGCTGCTCGGTCAGGACCAGTACATCACGGCGGTACTCCAAGAACCGGAGTTCCAGCGCAAGATGACCGGCACCGAGATGCGCTGGTTGCTCGGTCGGCGCTATGCGGCACAAGAGAAGAAGAACAAGGCGCGCGAAGGCCTGCTCGCGCTGTGCCAGCGCAAGTCGATCCCGGTCTTCGTCGGCGCGCCGGGCGACGGGTCGGTGTTCCTGAACTCGATGAAGCTGTGGGCGCTGTCGCAGATCGACGGCACGCCGTACGCCTTCGACCTCGATCTGCACAAGGAAGTCTTCGAGTCGTGCGCGTACCACCTGTGGGGACTGCGCGAGAGCGACACGAAGGCGCTCGGGACGCTGATCCTCGGCGGCGGCGTGCCGAAGAACTACAACCTGCAGCCCGAGCCGGCGCTGTCGCAAGTGCTCGGTTTGCCGAACATTTCGGGGTACGCGTACGACGTGCAGATCACGACGGCGCCCGTGACGGACGGATCGTTGTCGTCGTGTCCGCCCGCCGAAGCGGTCACGTGGGGCAAGGTCGACAAGGACACCTTCCAGACGACGACGGAGAGCGTGCCGGCCGACTACTCGATGGTCATGCCGTTCGTCGTGAAGGCGTTGCTCTCGAAGAAGGCGCGGTTCGAGCGGTGGGCCGAGAAGATGGGCCGCGAACCGCTCTTCAAGAAGCACCCGGCGGCGCGCGGGTATCTGCGTGATGTCGCGGGCTACCGGCTGTACGACCGCCGCGACGAGCTGATGAAGAAGCTCATGGCGGCGGTGAAGAAGGAACTGCCGCGGTTGCGCAAGGAGAGCGGGTACGCGCTCGCTCGCACGACCGCGGACTCGAAGCCCGCGGACTCGAAGCCCGCGAAGTCGACCCGACTGAAGAAGTCGCGCTGAACTACTTCGTCACGAAGCCGCGCTCGCGCATCAGCGCGTCCGACTGCGCGTCGCGGCCGCGGAACGCGCGGTAGCCGTCCGCCGGATCGATCGTATTGCCGATCGAGAACACGTGGTCGGCGAGCTTCTTCGCCGTCGCCGGATCCCACGGGCTGCCGGCCTCGACGAACGCTTCCCACGCGTCGGCCGAGTGAACCTCGGACCACAGGTAGCTGTAGTAGCCGGCCGAGTAGTCGTCGGACGAGAAGAGGTGCAGGAACTGCGTCGGGCGGTGGCGCATGACGATTTCCTGCGGCATTCCCAGAGTTTTCAGCGTCTCGCGCTCGAAGGACGCGGGATCGACGCTCGAGTCGGGCGTCGCCGCGAGGTGCATCTTCATGTCGACGAGCGCCGACGAGAGGTACTCGACCGTCGCGAAGCCCTGGTTGAACGTCGACGCGCGACGAAGCTTCTCGAGAAGCTCCTTCGGCATCGGCTGGCCCGTCTTCCAGTGCAGCGCGTACTGGTTCAAGACCTCGGGCGCCTCGAGCCACTGCTCGAGGATCTGCGACGGGAACTCGACGTAGTCGTTGAACACGGAGGTGCCCGACACCGACGGGTAGGAGACGTTCGACAGGAGTCCGTGCAGCGCGTGGCCGAACTCGTGGAAGAGCGTGCGCGCGTCGTCCCAACTGATGAGCACCGGTTCGCCCGGTGCGCCCCTCACGAAGTTGCAGTTGTTGGAGACGATCGTCGTGATTTCGCCGTCGAAGCGTTCTTGTCGGCGATACGCGTTCATCCACGCGCCCGATCGCTTGCCGGCGCGCGCGTAGGCGTCGAAGTACCACAGGCCGACGTGCTTCCCGGCCTTGTCCTCGACCTCGTACACGAGCTCGTCGGGAATGAGCAGCGGCACGCCCGTGACGGGCGTGAACTTCAGGCCGAAGAGTCGATCCGCCGTGTAGAAGAGGCCGTCACGCAGCTTGTCGAGCTGCAAGTACGGCTGGAGTGCCCCCTGATCGAGGTCGTACTTCTCCTTGCGCACTTTCTCCGCGTAATAGCGGTAATCCCAAGCCTCGATCGTGATCTTCGCGCCCGCGGCATCGGCGAACTTCTGCATGTCGAGGACTTCCTCGTGCACGCGCGCGACGGCCGGAGTCCAAACCGATTCCATCAGGGCGAGCGTCGCCGCGGGCGTCTTCGCCATGGACTGCTCGAGCCGCCAGTGCGCGTGCGTCTCGAAGCCGAGGAGGCGCGCCCGCTCGGCGCGCAGCTTCAGGATCTCCGCGAGGATCGGCTTCGTGTCGTTGGCGCTCTGGTTGTCACCGCGGGCCGTGAACGAGCGCCAGACCTTCTCGCGCAGGTCGCGACGATCCGAGTACGTGAGGAACGGCTCGACGGACGAGCGCGTGTTCGTGATGACCCACTTGCCCTTCTCACCCCGCGCTTCCGCCGCCGCGGATGCACCCGCACGGACGGAGTCGGGCAAGCCGGCGAGATCGGCATCGCTCGCGAGCACGAGCGTGTAGGCGCCCTCGTCGGCCATCACGCTCTGACTGAAGTTCGCGAAGAGGCTGGCGAGGCGCTGGTTGATCTCGGATAGCCGCGCTTTCGCCGCACCGCCCAACTTGGCACCCGCGTGCACGAAGTTCGAATGCATGAGCCACACGACGCGCTTCTGTTCCGCGGTGAGGCCCGAGGACTCGCGCGCGTCGTAGACCGCCGCGATCCGCGCGAACAGTTTCACGTTCTGCACGATCTTGTCGCCGAGCTCCGCCAGCTTCGGCGCCATCTCGTTCTCGATCTCCTGGTACTCCGGCGTGCTCATCGTCGAGCCGTGGATGTCGTAGACGGTCTGCACGCGCGACAGCGTGCGCCCCGCGCGCTCGAGCGCCGCGACGGTGTTATCGAACGTCGGCTGTGCCTTGGAGGACGCGATGGCGTCGATCTCCGCGAGTTCCTCGGCCATGGCGGCCTCGAGCGCGGGGCGGAAGTGCTCGACGCGCGCGGTCGCGAGCGGCGGAACTCCGCCAAAAGGGCCGCTCCACGGAGCGAGCAGCGGATTCGTCGAAGTGGTCGCGGGTGCGTTCGTGGAGTTCACGCTGCTGCAGCTCGTCATCGCGATGGCGGCGGAGAGGACTAGGAAGGATCGAAGCATCGTGGGTCGCTCGTGTGGACGCGAATCGTCGGTCGGGGCGCCGAAGGCGCGCGACATCAGGACTCGCGGACCGCGGCGATGCAAGCGTCCACACGGTTCGATCCAGCCGTGAAGGCCGCTACCAGAGCCAGCTCGCCCCTTCGCGAATCGCCTCGGCCGTCACGCGCTTGCCGCGCAATCCGTCCACGATTCCCAGGCTTTTCGCGATGACAGCCTTTGCGCGACAGCTCAACGCGCTCCGACATTTTCCGAGGAATGCCCGGCGACACGCACCCCACAATAAGCCTACAGGCTTCGATCTACGGCTTGGCGAGCGGCACGAACGCGCGAGACACGGTTCCCCCTGCGACGACCACGACCGGCGTGCGTGGCTCGAGGGGACTGAGTCCACCATTCATCAGGATGACTCGGACGTACCAGGAGCCGGGTTGAACGAGCGCGATTCGGTACGGACCTTCGAAGAACTCGACGGACTCTCCGATCGTCGAGGCGCCCTCGCCGAACTCGAGCGAGAAGAGGACAGAACCGTCATATTCCTCGCCATTCGAGCCCACGAAGTGCACTTCCAGAGCGCCGAGTTCGGGTGCCACGATCGGACCGATGTCCGCCGCTCCGGCCGTGACGACTCGGATGGGTGCCGCGCCCGATGGACGCGACCAGCGATACAGAGAATCCCGAGCGGCGAAGCTCGCGCGGTACTCGCCGCACGGCACGCCTTGGACTCGTAGGCTCATCGGGTCGGCGAGGTCGATCGCGCAACTGAACGACTCCTTGGACGACTCGGAGCGCAACGTCAGCACACCAGGAGCCTTCCAACCACCGGGGATCGCGAGGCGGCTGACGATCTGGAGCGCCCCGAAGCAATTGGTCAGTGGACGGGCCGTCACCGTCGTCAGTCGTAAACCCTCACCAAGCCACGTGATCGGGATCTGCTCGCTAACGGGTTCGCACCCAGGAACTTGAACGCCGAAGCCGACGGTCGACTGCAGTTCGAGACCATCGCCCCCGCCAGCAAAGAGCAGCAGCGTAGACGTCCAGCTATTAGGACCACGCGAAGGCAGGGCAGAGGTTGCCTCGCCCGCGCAGTGTTGGGCGAACAGCGAGAGCTGCGCAGGCGTGGGGAACAGATGTTCGGTACCTCCCGGGAGCTGCGAATCCCAGCCCGGACCGCCCCCGAGGAGTCGCGGCGAAGTCGATAGTTCGCTGCCTCCTGGCCCCCGCACGAGGACGAGCGCCCCGAAGAGTGGGGCGACGGTCAACGTAACGGGTGAATCACCGGTAGCAGCCACCGTGAAGTCCCCGATCGCCGTGTAGCCGCAGCCGGACGGCATGAGCATGTAGCTCAGCTCGGGGTCCAACCCTCCGATGGTGAAGGTTCCATCGTCGGCCGCATCAACGACGCGGATGCGCGGAGTGGGCACACCCGCGAACGCCATTTCCAGGGCTGCTGCATCCGGCCAGCGATCCGAACGACTGCACGCAATGCGAACGAGCGAGCGTGTAGCCTCGCCGGAAGCAAGTCGGACCTGGCCGTGCAGGAAGGCTTCGGCGGCGAGGACGACGACCACCGGCCCGATCCGCGCTTCGCGCGGTTCGAGTTCGAGTTCGACCGGCGCATGACCGATCGCTCCCACACGCAGGACGATCGGGTTCGAGGCGTCGATGCCGAGGTCGATGGTGAGCGCGCCGTTCTCGTCGGTCAACCCGACGCGACCCGTACCCAAGAACACCTCGGCGTTGGCGATCGCAGGGCCGTCTGCGCGCGCCGAGACGACGCGAATCCGGAGCACGACCCCTCCGCTCGAATCGGATGCGGTGAGCGTGGTCTCGGGGCCCGACTCGGCGCGTCGACTCGAACTCTCCACGACACTGTTCGAGGGTGCCGTCGACGTCGGGATCGAGTGTACCGTGACGTCGCTCTCCGCCGGGGTGACCGGCCCCGTGGGTTCCGTGCCGCGCACGTACTGGAGCCCAAGGTAGAGCAGTCCCGCCACGAAGAGCGGTACTGCCCACCATGCCCGCAGTCGGGAGACGAGGTCCCTTTTAGCGGATGAGCGCTCTGTCCAGCTCGTCGACGTCGACGAGGTGGATCGTCGTTGCGAGTTTGTCACGCCGTGGCCGCACTATTGCGGGGTCGGAACCGGAGGGCTGGTCCCAATGCAGAGGGCCTGCTCGCTCCCGGCTGCGCCCATCTTGGTGCACACCCTGTCCTCGAAGCCGCAGCCGATGCAGTCACCAACCGTCGTGACCTGGAACGTAGCGGTGCTTCCGGCGCCCACACGCTTTAGTGCCAATCCGCAGCACCCATTGGGCGTGTCGCCTTGCGCGCAGTTGCAGATCTTGTAGCCGATGTAGTTGCCGGTCCCGTTTCTATCGGCGCACGAGCCTGTGGAGCACGTGCCGGCACAAAGCAGCGCGGTATTCGCACCGCTGCCGCTCGTACCCGTCCCCCGGCACGATGCCGTCTGCGCCGTCGATGTCGACGGAAGGAACAAGAAGAGGAACCCGAAGAGCGCGAGCCATCTTTGCGAACTCATGATCACAACCCTCGAGAATTGAGTCGTGCACGCGAACGGAGAAGAGCGCACAAGACTCGAAGTCTGATTCGGCCATCGCTTCCTCGACGTTCGAGAAAGCCCCGGATGGATGAGGTTAGCCCCCCCCCCCCCCGCCGTCAAGCACGTCGTAAGTTACGGCAGGACGGTTGATTCAAGGCGAGTCGGCTCGGCGCATGAGCATTCAGGATCCGAGGGGATTCCGACCTCACGTGCATCCGAGGGACATGAACCGGCCTCCGCTTCACCACAGCCAACTCGCGCCTTCACGAATTGCCTCGGCCGTCACGCGCTTGCCGCGCAATCCGTCCACGATTCCCAGGCCTTTCGCGATGACCGCCTTCGCGCGACCGCGGAACACTCCGGCGAGTGCGAGGAACGGCAGCGGCAGGACGTCGTACGCGAAGAAGCGCACCCACTGGGCCGCATGCGCGTGTCGGCGGAGGAACCAGATCGAGTTCACGCCCATCATCCACTTGCGCCGCGGGTTGTAGCCGCCGCCGGTCGCGAGACTCGTCGCGTGCAGCGCGGCGACTTCGCCGACGCGACGCACGGAAAATCCAGCGGCCTTCGCGCGCAGGCACAGATCGACGTCCTCCATGTACGCGAAGTAGAGCGCGTCGAAGAGCCCGACCTTCTCCAGTGCGTCGCGGCGTGCGAGCAGCGCGCAGCCGGCGACGTAGTCCACGTCGCACGTCGTCTGGAACTCTTGCCCGTCGCGTTCGCCGTGCCCGACGAGCGTCGACAAATTCTCGCGCCACGTCAGCATCCCGCCCGCCGCCCACACCTTCGTCGGATCGTCGCGGTAGAGCACGCGCGGACCGACGATCCCGACGGTCGGATGCGCTTCGAGTTCGCGCACGAGCCGTTCGAGCGTTCCATCGGGCAGCACGACGTCGTTGTTCACGAAGAAGACGGCGCCGGCGCCGCGCTCGAGCGCTAGCCGCGCGCCTTGGTTGCTCGCCTCGCCGAAACCGAGGTTCGAGGCGTTCAGGATCACGGTCGCGCGTGGGAACTCGGCGACGACGCGTTCGAGCGAACCGTCCGTCGAACCGTTGTCGACGAACACGATGTCGGCCGGAGCGATGCCGTTCCGGCTCAGCGATCGCAGGCAGTCGAGGTTCTCCTCGCCGCCGTTCCAGTTCGCCACCACGGCTGCGACGCGCACGCTCACGTTTCGCTTTCGCCTGGGCGCGACTTGGAGCTCTTTTCCACGCGGGAAATCGCCGATCCGGCCGCGAACAGCGTCTCGACCGTCTCACCCGGCGCGATCTCGGCGCCCGAGCGCACCGCGGAGCCGTCGCTCGTCTTGCGCGTGATCGAATAGCCGCGTTCGAGCACCCGGAACGGCGAAATCGAGTCGAGTGCGCGAGCGGCGAGCGCGAGCCGGTGGACACGCAAGTCGAGTTCACGCCTCCCGGCCAGCGCGAGTCTCGGCGCGACGCGCTCGATACGCCGTGAGCGCGCGTCGAGTTCGGCGTCCATCGCCGCGGCGAGCCGGCTTCCCGCGCGCTCGAGCTCCGCACGCGTCCGTGCGAGGCGCGCGTGCGGCGCTTGGTTCGCGAGGCGGCTCGCGGCACGATCGAGGCGCGCTCGCGCTCGATCGACGACGGCTCGACCGAGCAGGTCGATGCGTGTCGCGGATTCCAGTCGGCGCGCACGGACTTCGATCACGCCATCCATCGCACGCGCGAGCTCGCCCTCGGCTCGATCGATACGCTCGATGCGCGCCGCGCGGTCGGGAATCGTGCGCTGTGCCGCATCCGTCGGCGTGTGCGCGCGCACGTCGGCGACGAGATCGGCGAGCGTCGTGTCGGTCTCGTGTCCGACGCCGGAAACGACCGGCACGCTCGCGCGGCGGATGGCCTCGAGCACCGGCATTTCGTTGAACGACCACAAATCCTCGAGTGATCCGCCGCCGCGCACGACGCAGATCACGTCGACACTACTCGCGTCGAGCCGGTCGATGGCCGACGCGATCTCGGCCGCGGCGCCGGGACCTTGCACGGACGTGTGAACGAAACGCACAGGATAGCTGGGCCAACGCGCCGAACGCGTGCGCAAGAAGTCCTGGATCGCAGCACCGCTACGGCTCGTCACGAGACCGATCACGCGCGGCAGGTCCGGCAGCGGCCGATGGCGATCGAACCAACCCTGCGCTTCGAGCTTCTTCTTCAGCTCCTCGAGCTGCGCCAACTTCGTGCCGAGCCCCGCGGGCTCGAGGCGCGAGACGATCAACGAGTACGTTCCGCGCGGGACGTAGACGTCGAGCTTCCCGTGCGCGACGACCTGCGCGCCCTCGCGCAGATCGAACCGGACCGCGGTCGGGACCGCCGTCTTCCAGATCGTGCACGAGAGGCGCCCGTCCAGGTCGCGCAGCGTGAAGTACATGTGCCCGGACGACGCGACCTTGAGCTCGATGACCTCGCCCTCGACCTGCAACCGCCCCATCGCATCGAGGCGAGTCTTCAGCTCGCGCGACAGCTCGGACACTTTCCACGTGCGCGGTCCCGGCCCCGGTTGGATCGGCGTCGCGGAGTCCCAGGCCTCGTTCCACAGATTCATCGAGGGCCCGTTGTCGCGCATCCAGTGGACAAGTCAACCGCCGGGCGAAACGTTCGCGGGTTCGGGGGCCGCGGGCGGCGGCGTGGTGGCCGCGCGCGCGCCGACCGGGATCCCCGCAGCCTCCCAGATCGAAGCATCGGCGCGTGGCAGGAAGATCCGGTAGCGGCCGTCGAGGAACGGGACCTTCTCGTTACCCCGGATCTGCGAGCCGCCGATGAGCTCGATTTCGAGGCCTTTTTCGGCCCGCAGCACCGACATGCGGTCGGCGAACAGCTCGCGCTCGAGAGCGGAGTCGGGCGTCAAAACGGCGACGTGGACCTGGCGCAGGACCAAACCCTCGCGTGCCGAGAGGCTCTCGATCCGGTAGACGGGGCCGGAGGAATCCGCGCGAAAGCGCCGGTTCAATTCGAAGCGCAGCGCCGTCAGCTCGCGCGGATCGCCTTGCGTGACTTCCGCGCGCTGGTCCTCGCGGAAGAGCTCCGGCACCGCTTCGAACCAAGGTGTGGGATCGACGTGCGCGAGATCGATGCGCCGTGTGCCGCCGCGACCTTCGGCATCCGGCGGCGCGCCCTCGAACGGCGTCTTCACTCCGCCGCGCCGTTCCCAACCCTGCTCCAGGATGAGAGCGAGCGTGCGCGCCGTGCGACTGCCTTCGAGCTTCAATCGTTCCGCGTAGAGCGAGCCGAGCGGCCGACCGGACTCGTCGAACACGCGCAAGACAACGGGCCCGGTAGCGCCGTCGTGGACGAGTCCCGATTCGAGGAGATCGAGCCCGCTGACTTGCTCGATGGCGAACAACGAGCGCAACGCGAGGTGGACCGCGCGACTGCGTTCCTCGCGCGCGAGCCGCGCGTTCCGCAAGAGGTCTTCGGCCGCGCGCTGCAGCGTGCGAGCGTCGTCGATCGCGGGGGCCGGAGCTTCGACCGCGGTCGGCGCGATGGCACTGTCGAGTGCGCGCGCTTCGCGCTCTTCGGCCGGGACGTCCGCGGTGAAAATCGGCGCACCGGCCAGTGTCGCGAGCCGCGCCATGCCTTGCGTATAGCGCAACCACTGGCGCTCGCGGTCGAGTCGGACCTCGCGCTCGCGGCGCACTTCGGTCTCGAGCTGCGCGATGCGCAGGAGAGCTCGGTCGCGTTCCTCGCGGCACGTCGCGAGGTCCGTGGCCGGAGCGGCGACTGCCGGCAGCTGATCCCGGCCCGCCGAGGTCACCGTCTGTACGTCCGCGCCGTCGCCTCCGGCGAGCACGACCGCGAAGGTGGCCGCGAGCACGGTCGCGCGCCGTGTGCTCAACGCGGGCCCTCGGGCTCGGCGCGCGCCCGGCGATCGACACGCGCGACGGGCAGGTCGGTTTCGTTCTCGGAGCTGCTCGACCTCGTGAGCGGGATCGACGCCGAACCGTCTCGAACCAACTGCGCGCCCACGCCCGGCGCGCGACCGAAGAGCACGAACGAAGCTCGCTCGCCCGCGCCGACCTCTCCCGGTGTCCCGAGCAGTGCCGCCACGGGGTCCCCTCGTCCTGTGTCGACGAACCGAGGAGGAAAGAGCGCCGTACCCATCGCATCGACGACCGTCAAGCCCGTCGGATCGAGGCGCCCACCGGCCTCGCCGCGGACTTCGAGAACGACGAGATAGGGATCCCCCACGAGCGTCGGATGCCGTGCGCGCAGTGCCGCGGATTCGAACTGCTGGCGCTCGGGATCTGCGTGGAGCGGCGCAATACGGACGAGAATGCGCATGCCGGTCGCGAACTCACCGTCGGCGGTCCAGACACCGGCCGTCGATCCCAGCACACCTCGCGTGCGTTCCGGTCGAGCGAACCGCGACTCTTCGCGCGCGTCGAGGATCCAGCGCGCACCGAGCGCCAGAACGGGCAGGCAGACGATCGCGATCCAAGCCACCCGAGTCGGACGCGTCACTTCTCCTCGTCCCAATTCTTGGTCTTGTTCTTGTTCCACCAGCGCTGCCACTCCTCGGGGTCGCGCTCGTCGTGCTTCGACAGCCGCGTCAGGCTGGTGATGATCGGGCTCGCGATCGTGTCGTAGCGTTCGCGCGCGATGCCGTCGTTGATGTTCGAGTCCTTGGCGCCCTTGGCCGACATCACGACCTTGAGCATGCCCTCGAACGCCTTCTTGCGCGTCTCGAGATCGGACTCCGCGAATTCGCCCAGGGCGTCCGCCGCCGCACCGACGAGCGGCGCATCCTTGTGCTCGAGCAGGCCGACCAATTCGGGCACCGCGGTCTTGTCCTTCGTCTTGCCGAGCGCGTGGATCAGATCGCTCTGCACCGGAAGGTCCTTCTTGTGATCCTTCGCGCCGATCCACTTCGTGATCGCTTTCGTCGCGTCGCTGCCCATCTGCCCCATCGCCACCGCGGATGCGCGGAAGATGCGATTGTCGCGGACGCCGGCTTCGTTCTCGCGGCGCTTCGCTTCGAAGTTCTTCGAGAGCGAGGTCACGATCGCGGCTCGATCCTTGGGCCCCGAATTCTTGAACTCCTGCAGGAGCTTGTCGACGACCGCGACGGCCTCTTGATCCGCGGAACCACCCTTGCCGACGTGGCCTTTCATCTCCTCGCACAAGGCCTCGATCTCGGGCCGCTTGTCGGGCACCTCGTCGACGACGGCGGGACGGACAGGAGCGTTCGCAAGGACGGCCGGCGCCGTCGAGATCGCGAGGAGGACGAGGAGGATATGGCGATGCATCGTGGGTTCTTCTTCGGGCCCGAGGGTCGGGTCGCGGTCGCGCCATTACGGCACCGAGCGGGATCGGTCGCAAGCGTCGTACCGCGCTTGGACATCTCCACGACACCAGTCTTCCAAAGATTCGTCGCGGAGCCGGGCGAACGTCAGCCGCGGCGAGTTCCCGCCTCGTAGGACGTCTCTAGATCTTGCAACACCCGCTGCGCCGCGATCGTCCCTTTACCGCGGGGGCCGGGCAGGTCCTCCCGAGCGCCGCGGATCGAGCGCACGGGAGCGACACGCAGGCCTGAACTCGTGATCCAGACCTCGCTGGCGCGGCGAAGGTCCTCGAGATCGAGCCTCCGCTCGACGATCCCCCGGACGCTTTCGAGCCGGATTCCACGCACGATTCCCGGCAGGGCACCGCTCGAGAGCGGCGGAGTGACCGCGACGCCGTCGACGACGGCGAACACGTTGGCGCGCGCCGCTTCGACGACTTCTCCGTCCGGCAGCACGAGCAGGGCGTCGAACGCAACCGCGCGCTCGGCGTGCCCTACGTGGAGGACGCGCGCGGCGTGCTCGGTGGTCTTCCAGGAGCCGTCTGGATCCGGGAGCGCGTCGATCCCGAGCAGTTCGACGCCGCCCGCCGGCACGACTCGCGGCGCGCGCGCGCGGATCGTGAGAGACGGGTCCGTCAGGCCCTGGACCGAGGTGCGCACGAGTGCTCTCCGGCCTTCGAGACGCGCAACGAATTGCGCGAGCTCGCGCGCGATGTCGAAGTGGTCGAATGCGTCGATCCGGAAGTGCGCGCAGGTGTGCCGCAAGCGAGTCAGATGTCGCTCGACGAACCAGGCGACGCCGTCCTCGGCGAGGAGCGTGTCGAACACGCCGAAGCGCGGCGTATCGACGGCGACTTCGCGTCCGAGGTCGACGCGCGGGAACGCGGACTCGTTCACGAGGCCTCCAACGCGCGCAGGAGGCCGGCACCCTTGATCAGGGTCTCGCGTTCTTCCGCGTCGGGGTCCGAGGACCAGGTGATGCCTCCGCCGACGTGGAACGAAACCTCGCCACCGATCGCTCGAGGCCGCCACACGAGCGTGCGGATCAGGATGTTCCAAGCGGCGTGACCACGCACGTCGACGAACCCCAGCGATCCCGTGAAGAATCCGCGCCCGCTCTGCTCGAGCGCCGCGATCGCGTGCATCGCCGCGAGCTTCGGCGCGCCCGTGATCGATCCGCCGGGGAAGAGTCGCGCGAGCAACTCGAACGCGTCGACGCCGGGCCGGACGACGGCAGCGACGTCGGCGACGAGGTGGTGCACGGTCGCGTACGTCTCGAGGCGCGGGAACGCTTCGACGCGCACTTGGCCCGGGAGTGCTGCCGCTCCGAGATCGTTGCGCGCGAGGTCGACGATCATCGCCAGCTCGGCCAGGTCCTTCGCGCTCGCGAGGAGCCGTGCTGCGCTCTCGGCATCCGCGTCGGGATCCGCTCCGCGCGGCGCCGTGCCCTTGATCGGGCGCGTGCGCGCGACGCGACCGTCGAACTCGAGGAGCAGCTCGGGCGATGCCGAGAGCAGCGCGCCGCGCCCGCCTGGTGTTCCCCGCGGGACCATGGACTCGTCCCACCCCGCCCAAGCCATGTAGGGCGCCGGATTCACGCGACGCAAGCGCAGGTAGAGGTCGCGTGGGTCCCCGACCAGACCCACTTCGAGACGGTGCGCGAGGTTCGCTTGGTACAGGTCTCCTCGCGCGATGCGTTCGCGCAGATCCGCGACGCGCGCGCGGTGTTCTTCCGGCGACGTGGCACGCTCGACAGGGCCCACAGTGCGCGCGGGTTCGAACGTCGCAGCACTCTCCGCGAGCAACGCTTCGATCTCGGCGCGTCGCGTGGCCACGTCGGCGCGAAGGTCACCGGGATCTTCACCGAGGACGAGCCACGCGCGCGACGTCCTCTCGTCGAGCACGACGAAGTCCGTGTACAGCCCGCCGACGACGAGCGGAGTTCTCCACGGCTCGCGCGCGACCTCGACGGGACGCTCCCCCGCCGCGCCGAGGTCGTAGGCGAGTGCACCGACGAAACCGCCGTGAAACGGACCCGGAACATCGTCTCCGCGTTCAGGCACGAGTTCGCCGTGCAGCGCGCGCAACCCGTGGATCGACGCCTTGATGTCGACGCCGCAGAGCGGATCGAACGCGATGAGGCTCGTCTGTCGCGGCGCGCCGCCCGCGCTGTCCAACGCGATCACGCCGCGCCGACCGGCGAGTCGCGCGAAGAGGTCTTCGAAGCACGCGCGCCCCGTGATCGGGGAGACGCGCGGTCGCATCCGGAAACGTTTCACGCCGTCCGTGCGCGCGGCGCCACGCGCGGAAAACTCGCCCCGAAACGGCGGTGGTAGCGCCAGGCGAGGAACGTCGAGAGCGCGAGGAGGATCGCTCCGAACACGAAGGGGCTCGACGGACCGAAGTGTCCGAACGCGAAGCCCGCGACGGCCGGCCCGACCATGCGCGCCAAGCTCGACGTCGAGGTGAAGAGGCCCAAGTAGGCACCTTGCTGGTCGCTCGGCGACGCGCGCGAGAGCAAGGACGACACGGACGGATTGTTGAGTCCGAACCCGATGGGCAGGACGAGGCACGCGGCGACGACGACGCCCCACGTCGGCGCGAGTGCGAGTCCGATCAGTCCGATCCCGAGGATCGCGGGTCCCGCGATGGCGAGCTTGGTCTCGCCGAATCGCGGTACGAGCCGACGGATGAGTCCGCCTTGGATGATCGCGGAAACGATACCGATTCCGGCCAAGTAGCGACCCGTGATCGGTGCCGCGCGCAGGATCTCGTCCACGCTGGCCGTCTCGACCGGCTGCGTCAGTCCGAACACTTCGGGGAAGCGCGCGAGTCCGAACACGGTGAACATGGACTCGAAGCTCGAGAACGCCGCGACGAACGCGAAGCCCATCACGAAGAGCGTTCCGAGTCTGGGATCACCGAAAGCCATGCGCATCTGCGCCAAACCGAAGACGCGCGTCTCGGCTCCGGCCGCACGCGGCGGCTCGCGCAGCGTGATCGCGCCGAAGATCGCCGCAGCGAGCGACAACCCGGCCGCGAACCAACCCGGCGCCGCCATGGAGATGTGCGTGAGCTCGCCGCCGAGGAGAGGTCCGAGACAGAAGCCGAGTCCGAACGCAGCGCCGATGAGACCCATGCCCTTCGCGCGATTCTCGGGTGTCGTGACGTCGGCGATGAAAGCCTGTGCCGTCGAGACGTTCGCACCGAAGAACCCGGCCAGGATGCGCGCGACGAAGAGCATCGCGAGCGAGTCGGCGTTCGCGAAGATCACGTACGCGACCGCCGTTCCGACGAGACCACCGACGAGGACGGGCTTGCGTCCGATGCGGTCCGACAGCCGGCCCCAGAACGGCGCGAAGAGGAATTGCGCGCCCGAGAAACTCGCCATGAGCAGACCGATCGTCTGCGGATCGGCCCGGTAGACCTCCGAGTACACGGGGAGGAGCGGAATCACGATCCCGAACCCGAGCAGGTCGATGAAGACCGTCAGGAAGATGAAAATCAGCGGGGAACGGGGCTTCCTGGCGTCGCTAGGGGGACTCATCGAGTCCGGGAAGATAGCAAGCATTCAAGCCCGACCGAGGTTCGTCCGATGGATCGCAACATGAGCACCACCCGCCTTCTCTCCGCGGTCGCCACTTGCGCACTGGGTCTCTCGGCGTATCAGGGCAACCTCGTCGCTCGATCGGAGGCCCAGAACGGCGGGCTCGAAAAGGACGTCGCCGCGCTGCAGAGGGTGGTCCTGGTGCAGGCGAAGGAACTCGCCGAGACGAAGCTCCTCGTCGAGAAGAGCGCCCGGTACGCGCAGGAGCAGTCCAAGGCTGCGGCCGCGCTGGCCACGGCCCTCGACGACGTCGAACAGAAGGGCTTCACCTTCGGGATCAATCCGGAGTCGCGTGTCGCCCTCTTGCGCGGCTGGCGCGAGGCCCTCGTGGCCGCGCAGCGTGACGTGCCGGTCGTCCCCGAGGCCCCGCCGGCCACGGCGAAGTCGACCGCGCAACGCTGATCGAACGCAGCGTCCGTCGATCGGCTCTTTCCAGTGCCGCGGGAGTCGTGCCACGATGCGGGCATGAACCCGCTCGTCGTCGCCAGCGTTCTCGCGCTCGTCCCAGCACTCGGGGATTCCGGCCCGAAAGCGCCCAGCGCGAGCGATGTGCAGGACGCGGTGAAGCGCGCTGTCCCGATGCTCGTCGAGAAGCGCGAGGCGTACTCCGAGACGGGCGGCAAGCATTCGAAGAGCGGCGAGAAGCCGGTGAAGAAGGCCGGCGTCGAGCCGCGCGAGTGGCCGTACGAGGGCGTCTACCGCGTCGCCGGCGACATCCCGCTCGGCTATCGCATCGGTGGTACGTCGATCGTCGCGACGGCGATCGTCGAAGCGGCCGGCGGCGCGCCGCAAGGTGAGAGTCGCGACGCGGTGCTCGGGGGGCTCGACTTCGTGCTCGAAGCGTTGGAAGACCCCCGCATGGGGCCGGCTTTCGAGAAGGGCTACGACGTGCGCGGTTGGGGTCATGCCTACGCGCTGACGTTCCTGCTGCGCCTGCGTTCCGCGCGCCTCGTGCCGGAGAAGAGCAAGAAGGACGTCGAGCAGGCCGTCGACATGCTCGTGAAGCGCCTGCAGGAAACGGAGATCGGCCAGCGCGGCGGTTGGAACTACTCGCGGCCGGCCGGCGACGCATCGGACGCCTCGACCTTCATGACGGCATCGACGTTGTTGGCACTCTTCGAAGCGCGGCAGCAGGGCGAGAAAGTCGACGTGAAGGTCGTCGAACGCGCGCTGACCACGCTCGAGGACGCACGCATCGAGACAGGCGCGTTCCAGTACGGATCCGACAAAGACTCGCACACGGGCAAGGGGTTCGAGGACGTGCCCGGCGCGATCGGACGCATGGCCGTGTGCGAAGTCGCGCTGTACCTCGCCGACCGAGGCAGCGTCGAGCGCATTCGTAGCTCGATCGCGGCGTTCTTCGAGCATTGGGAGTGGCTCGAGAAGCGCCGCAAGCAGAACGGGACGCACGTGGCTCCGTACATGATCGCGCCGTACTACTTCTTCTATGCCCACCGCTATGTCGCGCAAGCGATCGAGTTCCTGCCTGAAGCGGAACGCGTTGAATCCCGCGGCAAGTTGCACACGCTCCTGTGGAAGGTGCGCGAGGACAGCGGCGGTTGGAACGACCGCGTGTTCCCGCGCAGCGAATCGTTCGGAACGGCGATGACCGTGCTCGCGCTCGTCGAACCGACGTTGGGGCGACCGGCGGGCTGGGCGAAGGAAGAGCGAACGGGTCGCTGATCCGCCGTACACTCGAGCCACGATGTTCCTCGCACTCCTGGTTTCGACTCTCATCGCCCCGGCCGACTCCTGGCGCACGGATCGCACGTGGTACGACGGTCTCGCGGAGAAGTGCGTGTACGAAGCAACGCGCACGATCTACGGCGTGGAACGCCGCTACGAGGCGATCGCGTACACGAACAAGGAGCTCGTCGATCCCGAACGCGGCGTGAAGTCCGATGGGAACGAGGGCATCGAGGCGTTCAAGCACCACTGGTCCGAACGCGTGCCGACCGAGCGCTACGACTACGACTTCTCGACGATGAGCTACACACGCGTCGCGGACCTCGCGGCCTGGAAGCTCACGGTGTCGACGCAGGAAGATTGCGGTTCGAGCTTCAAGGAGGTGTGGCGTGACGATTCGAAGTTGCGCTGGTCCGAGTCCGTGTACTTCCCGGGCGCCGGACGACGCGAAGGCAAGCTCTTTGGAGACACGAACTTCTTCGACGCGTTGACCCTCGTCTTGCGCGGGCCCGACTTCGCACGGTCCGGAGGGGGCGTCGAGCTCTCGGTCCTCCCGATGCAGAAGGACACGCACGCCGTCTCGTTCGAGCCTGTGCGGTGCACAGTGGTCGCGGGAGAGACGAGCGAGCTCGATCTCCCCATCGGCAAAGTTCGCGCGCGCGAGGTGAAGCTCGTGAAACCCGACGGATCCGTCGAAGCTCGCTACTGGTTCGCCGACGACGCAACGCCGCCGATGTTGAATGCGCTGGTGCGATTCGAAGGGCCGCAGGGCATCACGTACCGACTGAAGAGCCACGAACGGTTGGCTTACTGGAAACGATGAGTCGGCGCGTCGTCGGTACGGTGCCAGGCACGACTCCGACGGATTCGCGCAGCGGATCGCGCGCGCGCGGTCCGCTGCGCGAATCCGTCGGAGTCGTGCCTGGCACCGTACCGACGACGACTCTCGCGGCCGACGCGGACCGGTTCTTGGTCGAGATGGCCGCGACGCGCGGAGCGTCCGAGCACACGTTGCGCGCTTACCGCGGCGACCTCGCGAGCTTCCTCGCGTCGTGCACGAAGTACGGCGTCGACACGCCGCGCGCGATCACGCCGCGCACGTTGCGCGCTTGGCTCGCGGACCTCGACGAATCCGGACTCGCACGCTCGTCCATCCAACGCCGCTTGTCGGGCGTGCGCTCGTTCCTCAAGCACTTGCTGAAGCACGGCGCGATCGACGTGTCCCCCGCCGCGGGCTTGCGGCAACGTCGCGTCGCGCGCGACCTGCCCGGAGCGCTGGCGCTCACGGAAGTCGAAGCGCTGCTCGACTCGACGGACGAGTCGACGCATGCCGGTCGACGCGACCGCGCGCTGCTCGAACTCCTCTATTCGGCCGGCACGCGCGCGGCCGAGACGGTCGGCCTCGACGTCGCCGATCTCGACCTCGGACGCGGCGTGGCGCGCGTGCGCGGCAAAGGTCGCAAGGAACGCCTCGCGGCCCTCGGCCGTCACGCGGTGCGCGCGATGAAGCTGTACCTGGCCGACCCCGAGCGAAGAGGGCCGCAGAGCGCGAGCGCGGTCCACGCCGTATTCCTCGGACCGAGCGGCAAGCGACTCACGACGCGCTCACTGCAACGGATCGTGTCGCGCGCTGTGTTGCGCGCCGGGATCCATCGTCCGGCGACGCCGCACACGTTGCGGCACAGCTTCGCGACGCACCTTCTCGACCGCGGTGCGGACCTGCGCTCCGTCCAGGGCCTGCTCGGTCACGCGCACCTGACGACGACGCAGATCTACACGCACGTGTCGATCGAACGGCTCCGCGAGGTCTACGAGCGTGCGCACCCGCGGTCGGGCAAGGCCGACTGACGCGTCAGCTCGTCGACGCGAGCACGCGCTCGCGTGCCGCGGCGACCCGCGCCTCGCCGCGGTCGTCGGCCAAAAGCGCGGCGAGTTCAGCGAGCACGCGCCAACGGTTCGCGACCTCCGCGAGCAGCGCGGTGTCCAGACTCGAGGCCGAGCAGAGCTCGCGGTACGCACTCTCGTGGCGCGCGATCCATGCCTCGAATGCCGGCTCGTCGAAGTCGGGACGGAGGACGAGCGCGAGCACGACGCGCGCGAACGCGGCCTCTTCGCCGAAACGCCAGGCCGCATCCGTCGACGCGCAGTTCGCATCGATCGCGGCGTAGAGTTCCGGTTGCGCCGCGACACGCAGCGCGACGCCGCGAGCGAGGAGTTCGAGCGCCTGCGCCGCGCGCAAGGTCAGTTCGCTCCGATCGGCGTGCTCGCCGAGTGTGCCGATCGTCGGCGCGACCGCGCCGCGTCCGAGCAGCGCTTCGTCTCCAAAGGCAAGCTGTGGGTGCGCGTCGCGCACCGAGTCGACGAGTGAGCTTCCCTCCCACTTCGCTGAGTTCTCGGGCGCCGGACTCGTCCCGTTCATCACGTTCGACCAGTACACGTGTTCCACGCTTCCCCGCGACTCGCACGCCGCACGAACGAGGAACACGGCGAGCAGCGCGACGCACCGCATCACGGCTTCTTCTCGAAGAGGAGATTGCGCGCGTGATCCTTCACGTTCCACGGCGCCTTCTCGCCGCCGAGGTGCTCGTGGAAGAACGCCAAGTGCTCGTTGTAGTAGACGGCCATCTCGTGCCACGCGGGCCAGTGACCCGCTTCGGGCAGGATGACGAGCCGCGACGGAACGCCCTGCTTTTGCAGCGCTGTGAAGTACGCGAGGCTCTGCGTGTACGGGCAGCGATAGTCGAGTTCGCCCGCGATGACGAGCGCCGGCGTCTTGAAGTTCGGGACGTAGTTGCACGGCGACCACTTCTCGTAGTCGCCCGAGGTCCACGGCGTTCCGCGCATGTCGTGCTCGGGAAACCAGAGTTCCTCCGTCGATCCATGGAACGCGCGCAGGTCGAAGAGCCCCATCATCGCCGCGTTGGCCGCGAAGCGATCGGTTTGCCCTTCGACCCACATCGACATGTACCCGCCGTAGGACCAACCCATCAGGCCCATGCGCTTCGCGTCGACGTAGTCGAGCGACGCGAGCGCATCCGTCACGCGCATGAGATCGCGGTACACGCGTCCGCCCCAATCGCCGCGGATCGCGTCACAGTAGTCCTGGCCGTAGCCCGTCGAGCCCGTCGGGTTGCAGAACGCGACCACGTATCCCTTTCCCGGATAGACCTGCCAATCGCCGCGAAACCCGTCGGTCCACTGCGACTGCGGGCCGCCGTGAACGTTGAGGATCAGCGGATACTTCTTCTGCGGGTCGAAGCCGTGCGGCGTGACGAGGAAGCCATGGATCTCGTAGTCGCCCTCACCCTCGACGCGGAACTCACTCGCAGGACGGATGTCCACTTCGGCCGCCACGGCTCGATTCAACTGCGTCAACTTGCGCGGCTCTGCGGCGCGTGCGTCGTGCGCGTAGAGTTCCGCCGGTTCGCCGACCGTTCGCGCCGCGTAGACGAGGCCGCCGTCCGCAGCGAGTTCGAATCCGCCGAGCGTTCCGTGCACGAGCAGCTCCCGCGGTGAACCACCCTCGACGGCGATCTCGTACAGCGGCGTGCGACCGCGCACGTCGGCTTGGAAGACGATGCGCTGCGAGTCCGCGCTCCAGCGAAAGTCGTCGACCCAATCGTCGAATCCACCGCGCTCGGTGAGGTGACGTACTTCAGCGCTGCGTCGATCGAACAACGTCAACCGGCGCAAGTCGGCTTCGTAGGCCGGCGTCGCCTGACTCACGTACGCGATCCAACGCCCATCGGGCGAGTACAGCGGAGCGCCGTCCCATCCGTCGTTCTCGCCGGTGACGCAGCGCGCTTCGCCACCCGAGACGGGGACGATCCACAAGTCCGCGTTCGTGGATTCGGCTTGCTTCGCGTCGCGATTCTGCACGAAGCACAGCTCCGTCGAATCCGGCGAGAACGTGAAGCCGCGTCCCCCGCCGAGTTGGAACGTCGGCGCGTCACGGTCCAGCGGTGTCAGCGCGCGCACGACCGCGCCGCTCGCGGCGTCGATCAACACGACAGCACTGCGTTTGCCCTGGTGCCAAGAAGTCCAATGGCGGTAGAGGAGCTCGTCGGCCGCGCGCACTTTCGTCTTGCCCTCTTCGAGTCCTTTGCGGATGCGCTCGTGGCACTCGGGCTCGATCCCGCACTCCGGAAACAACTCCGTCGCGGCGGCGATCCACCGTCCGTCGGGCGACATCACGGGATCCGACAGGCCGGGCGCGAACTTCGTCAGCTGGCGCGCGTCGCCGCCGACGAGCGACAGCTTCCATATCTGGCTCGATCCGTCGCGATTCGACGTGAAATAGAGCGCAGTACCGTCGGGCGTGAACTGGGGCCCGGTGTCGTTCTTCTTCAGGGAAGTCAGTGCGCGCGCGTCCGATCCGTTGCGGTCCGCGATCCACAGCTCGGACCAGCTCGACCCCGCCTCGAGGTTCGTGCGGCGCACGCCGAACGCGACGCGCGTTCCGTCGGGTGACAGCGCGGGTGCGCTAGGAGCCGCGAGCCTGTAGATGTCTGCGATCTCGAACGCGCGTCCGGTGTTCGGGGCACCGACGCTCGGCTGCGGGGCTTCGGTGAACGATCGGGTCTCGCGCGGCGCAGGTAGCGACGCAGAGCAGGCTGTGAGAAGAGCCAGAAGGACGAACGCGCGGGGGAGCAGCATGCGCGAGAGCGTAACGGGCCCCGCGAAGCCACGCGCGCCCCCGATCACGACGAATTCCTACGGTCCAGCGGCGGCCGCGCCCGGCCGAAATCGTGCGCGTTGCTCGAACGATCGGCGCAGGAACTCGACGTCGCCCGGAGCCCACGGCGTCGGACGATAGTCGGCGTCGAGCACCTCGATGTCCCCCGCGCGCCCTACGACGACGTGTCGTTCGCCGGGCCGCACTGCGGCGTATTGGCTGTACATCGCGAGGGTGAGGACGCCGCGGTCCTCGGGGTCGAAGAGATTGCGACCGATGCAGTGGTCCGCGGGCGGATTCACACAGCCGAGGACGTCCGACATCAGCGTGGCCGCCACGTCGAAGTGCGACGTCGTGTGATCGATCGCCCTGGGCGCCAGTCCCGGCCTGCGCACGAACATCGGCACGTGCGATTGATAGCGCGCAAAGTTCGAATTGTGGCCCCAGTACGCGAGACCGAGATCGTTGAACTCCTGCCCGTGGTCGCCGGTCACGAGGATCGTGCTCGTGCCGAAGAGTCCCCGCGCGCGCAAGGCGTCGATGGCTCGACCGGCTTGATGGTCCGACCAGCGCACTGCATTGCGATAGAGGTTGTGGAACGGCTCCGGGTCCGTGTCCGCGTCGAGAGCCAGGTAGTCCACCTGCTTCCAACTCGGCTCGAACTCACGCGGAAAGTCGGCGGGGACGTCGTACGCGTGCGGCGCGTCGTAGAAGAGCAGCGTGAAGAACGGTCGTGGATCGCGCCGCGCGGCGAGCCAGGCCAAGAAGTCGTCGGTGAGATCGCGATCGCATTCCGCCGGACCGTTGCCGTCGGACTCGCGGCGCAAGCCGGCGACACCCGCGAAGATCGTCTCGTCGAACTCCGGGCTGTAGATCGGCGCGCTCCGGAACACCTGGATCTCGTAGCCCTGATCTTTGAATCCCTGCACGAGCGCGCACGGTCGCTGCTCGGCCAACACGTCGTGCCAGTACGTCCCGGGCAGGCCGTAGAAGAGCGAGAACATCCCGACGCGCGTCGCATTCCCACCGCTGTGGTGGTTCGTGAAGCGCACGGATTCCTCGGCCAAAGCCGCTAGATTCGGCGTCACGCGCGACGTCAGCGCGTCCGCACGCCACGAATCGACGACGATCATCACGACGTTCTCGCGCTGCGCCGGAGCGACGAAGCGTAGCGGCTCGCGCGGATAGAGAAGTCCTGACGGCGTTTCGCCCGGTACGAACTTCGCCCGCGCGACCTCGACGCCGAGACGCTTCATCACGCCCTTCGCCGTCGCCGGCTTGTGCAGCGGGAGCAAGCTCACTTGCTGCGTAACGGGCGCAAAGGCGGCCGCGTTGGCCCAAATGTGCGCGCCGTTGTGAAAGACGACGACGAGTGCGAGTCCCAAGGCGACGTACCGACCCGCGCGCCCGCCGCTCGTGCGCTGCGTGATGCGCCACGCAGCGAACGACCACGCGACGAGGACGAGGAGCAGCGCGAGCGCGATCCCCGCGAATGCGAGATGCGTGCGAAGCGGCATGTGGAAAGTGGTGTCCGCGCCGCCGTCCGTCATCAGGCGCCACACCGACGCGTCGAAGTGAAAGCGATACTGCTGGTAGATGAACGTGTCGACGAGGGTCGCCGCGAGCGCGACCAGCGCGAGCATGACCGCGACCGGAACGACGACCGCGCGCCGCGGCACGATCACGACGACCGGCAGCGCGAGGACGACGAGCACGAGCGCGAGGAGTGACGCCTGCGTCACGAACATCGATACACGAAACGCATGCGGCGCGAAGCCGGTGGCTTCGGGCGCGACCGCCAAGTAGCGCAGCGCGATCAGCGCGAAAAGCACCCCGGTCCCGAGGAAGAACCAGCCGCACCAGCGGATCAAGAATCGGCGCGGCGCGAGCGTACTCATCCAACTACGGAATAACAGGCGAGCCGTCGATCACAAAGCGCCCGTGCGAACGCGCGCGAATCGACACCCGCGACCTACTTGCGGCGTGAGGCTCGGCGGGTCCCCATGAGGTGTTAGGGGAGGCTCCTTGTTCCCCGCGCGGACGGTTCACGGACGCGCCCTGGAAGATCCCCCGCATGATTGCCGCGTCGATCGGGGTAGGCGCACGGCACCGTGGCCGTGACAACCGGGCTCCGGGGAGTGCGGAACCGGAGCCGATTGCAGCCACCTCGGTCCCGCGCATGCCACGCGCACACCCGGCACGAGGGCGGCGCCGATCAGAGGATCCAGAGGTCGACGCCTGGCGTGGTCGCATAGCCGCACATGCCCGCCGGATCGAGCACTCTGCCTTGCAGCGTCCAACGCATCCCGAGCAGGCTCATGCTGCTCGGAATCGCGAGCGTGCGCGCTCCCTTCCCGACGCCCGGCACGCCGGCAGGCCCGGAAAGGGGCACGGGTAGCGACCAGGTCGGTCTGGCGACCAACCAGTTCGGGCAGGAGGTCGTGAAGGGTGCCTGGCCGTGGAAGCCGATCGAGATCATTGCCGGCGCTGCGCCCAGTGCATTCTCGATCGAGCACACCACGGAAGACCCAATTGAACTCGCACCCTTGACCGTCAGAACGGGAGTGATCGCGCCGGAGCCGGCGCTGCCCTGCCCGAATGCGATCGCGCCCGAGGGAATGTTGAAGTAGATGTCGTTCGGCGCACCGTTCCGTTCATCGCACCAAGCGACGTAGGCGCCGTGGTTCGACGCGGCCAGGGTCGGAACGTTGCAGATTCCAAGCCCGCCGTTCTGGTTCATCCGCACGGCTTCAGCGAGCCAAGTGGCGCCGCGGTCGTTGGAGCGATTCAGAAAGACGCTCTTGTCGCCCGTGGCATCCTCGTAGTGCAGCCAAGTCGCATACACGTCACTGCCGGAAGCTGCGATCCTGTGCTGCCAGGACGATCCATCTCCCACACTCGTTACGACGTCGAGCCGCGTGTCCGCCGATTGCCAAGTCTGTCCGGCGTCCAAAGAGCGATTGAAGTAGATGTCGGTCGGCGACGCGCGGTAGTCCTTCCATGCGATGTGCACCGCCCCTCCCGCTGAGGTGACTTGCGGGTCATACGCCAGCGCTGCGGGGCTCGAGACGCGCGCCGGACTGTTCAGCCACGTCAGTCCCGCATCCAGCGAGCGATTCAACGAACACCATTGCTGCTGGGTCGTGAAATTGTGATCGGTCCAGGCGACGAAGATCCGATCGCCTTCGACGCAGGACGTGATGCCAGCCGACGAAGTTCCCGTCGGATTCGTGTTCAGCCGGACGGGCTGTGGAAACCAAGTCGTCCCATGATCTTGCGATACGTTGACGAAGGCGGCCCAGTGGTTCGGGCTCGTCGCGATGCGGCCACGCCACGTGATGGCGACGACGGCGTCGGAACACGCGATCTCTGGAAAGTCCGAGGATCCATCGGAGGGAGCTGCCGCGGTATCGATCCTCGGGGGAGTCGCGAGCCACGTGAGCCCGGCATCGGTGGACCTGTTGAAATAAAGCCCCGGATTGTCGGGACGGCTATCGATCCAGATGACGTAGACGCTGTCTCCGCTCGCGGCGAGGTGATGAGTCAGCGCGCTGGAGCCGTAGGGCGGCGTGCCGGTGTCGATTCGAATCGATTGCGGGAGCCACGTCACGCCCAGGTCCAACGAGCGATTGAAGTAGACGTCGGACGGCAACGCCGAGCCCACGGGGTTCGCCGTCCAACACACGAAGAGCCGGTCGCTGGCGCTCGCGAAGTAGGGATGAGAGCAATGGAGCGTCAATCCTTGCGGAAATGTCCCGACGCTGACGCGCGTTTCGGCTGCGCCCCAAGTCGCGCCGCGATCGAGGGAACGGTTGAAGTAGACGTCACCGGCCCACGAGTTTCCGACCAGTGTGCGGGCTTCGCGCCAAACGGAGAGCACAGTGTCCCCGGAGATGGCCAACTGCGGCACTATCGAGTCGAAGGCGCCCGGCAGCGTGCCTGTGTCGATCCGAGCGTCAGGCACCTTCTGCGCATGAACCGAAGCGCAGAGAACGATGCCGGAGACAAGTGGCAGAAGAATGCGAGCGGCCATCGAGGTTTGACCTTTTACGAAATGGATCCAACAGTGTCTTGGGATCCCCATCGTACCGCTTCATCGGAGACGCATGGATTCGCGCGCAGGAGCGGGAACCTCGAACCGCATCGTCGCAGTGCTCGCTATCGACGCCGGGTTTGCCAGGGCCGATAAAAGAGGAACCACCCTTCCCCGTGCTGTCGCGGATGGGTGGTTGAGTGGTGACCCCAAGGGGATTTGAACCCCTGTCGCCAGGATGAAAACCTGGTGTCCTAGGCCGGGCTAGACGATGGGGCCGACCAGGTTCGAACTCGGCTTGCGCTTCGTTCGAGGGCGAGGAAGGTACGGCCGCTCGGCGGGGCTGTCAACGACCCGAAAGGTCGCCTCGCGTCCCGCTCAACGCCACCCGGCGAGCGCTAGCTGGCCGAGCACGTGCCGGTACTCGCGCTCGATCCCCTCGACGACCGCCCGATCGCCGCGCACCCAACCCGGCAGGACCTCCCAGGTGTAGGTCTCGATCTCGACGTGGAGCTCGTTCACGGACCAGCCCGTGGGGTCGTTCACCAGGCTCGCGAGGATCGCGTCGGCGTCCTCGCGCGTGGTCCCGAGCGCGCCGCCCACGTCCTCGAGGTCGACCGGCACGTGGAAATGACAGCTCCACTCCGCGGCGGAGAGCCACAGGTCGCGACGCTCCGAGGTCAGTTCGCGTGCGAGGTCGGGCAGGTCGTCGACGGCGAGCGGCTCGCGCGCGCCGTGTCCTCGGACTTGGTGGAGGAATCGCGGCTCGTCGAGGGCCAAGAGACGCTCGACGCCGTTCGGGTTCGTGCCCGGCGCGACGACGCGCAGCGCGCTCGCGTACTGGAGTTTCGCCGGCGTCGCGCGTCGGTGCGCGGCGAGGTCACGCGCCACTTCGTCCGCTTCGCCCTCGACCGCCGAGTGGCACGCGTCGAGACACGCGCCGATGTGACGATCGACGATCTGCTGGGCGTTCGCGCTCGAACGATTGCGTTCGTCCTGCAACAACGGCACGGCGCGCTGCGCCACGAACCCGGCGAACTCGGTCAGCGCGCGTTGCGTCGGCGCGTTCGCACCCGGCTCGGGTTCCAGAGCGAGGATGACGCGCACGCCGGTGGATTCCTCGAGCGTCGCAAGATGGTCGGCGCAGAGCGCGAGTTGGAACGCGCACTGCTCGCGATGCTTCTCGGACAGCGTGCTCCCCCATCCGCCCGTGTGCGTGCTGATCGAGACGTGCCGCGTCGCGAGGCCGCTCGCACCGTTCAGTCGGCGCACGAGCGCGGTCGCGATGCGCGCGACGTCGAGCGTGTACTCGAGCCGCTCGGATTGGGCCCAATGGGGCTCGAAAACGCGTTGTTTCAGGCCTTCGTCACCGAAATCGCCGAACGGGAACGCGTTCCAGGTGAACGGGTCGAGGCCCAAAGTTTCGAGCTCGCGCGCGAGGGTATCGAGCTCGTGCTCACCCGCGGGAGCGGCGAGCGTGCGCGCGAGCGACGCCGGCACGTACATGCCGACACCGAACGGTTGCGCGCCGCCGAGCGCGGATCGCACGGGCTCGATGACGGAGCGCAGCAAGGCGACGAGGGTCCCGACGTCGGTGCACGCGCGCAGATTGAGGCAGTACCCGAGTCGAACGACCCGATCGGCATGCGCCGCGTGTCGCAGGATCATCGCGCGTGCCTGGATCCCGTGCGGATCAGACCGCGATCCCTTCGTCGACGAGCAGCACCGGGATGCCGTCGCGCACGGGATAGACGATTTTGCCGTCGTGGCGCACGAGTCCGGCCTCGAGCTCGGTCGCGACCGGTTTGCCGCCGACGTTCTGCGCCTGGCCGCCGCGCACGCGCTGGTTCACGCGCTCGAGGACGTCGGCACCGGCTTCGGCCAAGCGTTGCCGCGTGTCCGGGCAAGCCAGCATCTCGAGCAGGTCGCGGTCGATGGAACGGCGATTCTTCGCGGGGGACGACATGACGGCGGAGTGTAACGAGCCGAACGTCCGCGCGGCTCGGACTTGACTCGGGAAGGGCGCCGACGGAGCCTCGACCGTGCGTGTTCGCCGAACTCCTACTGACCTCGATCGGCGCGATCTCCTCGGCGAACGCGAAGTTCCAGTCGGAATCTCCGCCGGCGACAGCGGCGCGCTTCGAGTTCCCGGTGGGCAGCCTTTCGGACCTCGCGGCGGCGCTGGCCGCGGACCAGGCTCCAGCCGTTCTCGCGCGCGAGGATGTGGCGACCGACTGGAACGATCCGGCGACGTTCGAGCGTTGGCGCGCCGCGCTGGAGAGCGCCGGTGGGAAGGAGGTGCGCACGGCTCGTGCGCGCTTGGCTCTCCTCGCGCTGCGGCAAGGGCGCACCGACGACGCGTGGAGCCACGCGACGATCGCCGGCGCGGATCCGTCGCTCCTCGCCGCGCTGCTGCCGCGCTTCCTGCCGGGAATCGGCGCCGACGACGCCGTCGGAATCGGAGGTCTCGCCGGTGCGCTGCCCGACGGTGCCGTGCTCATGCCCGCGACTCCGCCGCGCACGAAACCCCTCGAGCGCGGTCGGATCGAACGGCGCACGATGCGCGTCCGCGGACTGCGCGTGGGCGACGCCGTGCTCGGCCTGCGCATCGCCGTCGAGCCCGAGGGGGTGCAGATCGACATCGAGCACCAGGGCGGCGGGGCCGCGCGCGTCGCCGTGAAATTGCCGGTCGAGCCGGGCTTCGAACTCGGCAACGAGTACGTGGACTGGTTCCAAGCCGAAGTGAAAGGCGTCGCGCACGTCGTCGAGATCCGTCCGGGCGACGAGGAGCACACGCTGTACGGTCGCTTCGCCGTGGCCGAGCACGCCGTCCACTTCGCCCTGCCGCCCGCGGCGCCGAGCAGTGCGAGCCTCGGAGGCATCGCGATTCGACCCGAATTGGGCGCTGGCGGGCTCGCGCGCGCGGAAGCGCTGGCCCGCGCGCTGTCCGGCCGGCCGCTCGCGATCGCGGCGCACGTGGAGGCGGACGGGGCGGGCGGAGGTCCGGCGGCGACCGCTGGATACGCCCCGATCGTCGTCGATCTCCGCGACCCGCGCACGAGTGATGCGAAGGTCGCGGCCCTGTGCGGCGCCGTCGAGCGCTTCCTCTTGCGTTGAAGACCGCGTGCGGCGGGGAGTAGGCTCTCCGCGCGCGCCGGGTTTCGTCGCGCGCGTTCGTTCCCTTCGCCTCCCGCGTCCCCCCCGTCCCGCGTCCCCCCGCGCGGAGAAAAGCCCGATGCCCGGCTCGATCCAGACCGTGTATCTCGTCTGCGCAGCCGCGGGCGGGATTGTGCTCGTCGCGCAGACCGTGATGCTCATGTTCGGGCACGGCGACGATGCCGGCGGCGGCGGCCACGATGTCCCGCACGACGTGGGCAGCGCCGGCAGCGGCGAGGCGCACGAGGCGGAAAGCGGCATGTCGCTGCTCTCCGTGCGCACGATCGCGGCGTTCCTGGCGTTCTTCGGACTCGCCGGTTGGGCCGGCACGCGCGCGGGTTGGGAGACGCTGCCCACGGTCGGCGCGGCGATCGGCGCGGGGCTCGTGATGCTCGTCGCGGTCGCGTGGCTCTTCAGCCTGCAGAAGCGACTGACGGCACAAGGCAACCTCGAGCCCGCGCGGGCCGTGGGCATGACCGCACGCGTCTACTTGCGCGTTCCGGCCTCGAACAGCGGCAAGGGCAAGATCCACGTGGTCGTGCAGGGCCGCACGGCGGAATTCGCAGCGTTCACGAAGCACGCGACCCCGATCGAAACCGGTGACGAAGTGCGCGTCGTGCGCCAAGTCACGGCCGACACGTTCGAAGTCGAACCGATCGCGTGAGCACGCGCGGTTCGCCCAGCCGACTCATCCCCCTCAAGACCTCCGACAACTGATTCTCGACGGATCACTCAGCATGAACGCACCGCTTCCGCTCCTGCAGCTCGGCGATCCCAATCTGCCGCTGATCCTGATGGTCGTGCTCGGAGTCGTCGTACTCCTGAGCTTCCTGCTCGTGATCGCGCGCCGGTACAAGCGCTGCCCGAGCAACCGGATCCTCGTCGTGTACGGCAAGACCGGGACGGGCCGATCGAGCAAGTGCATCCACGGTGGCGGCGTTTTCGTCTGGCCGCTGATCCAGAACTACGAGTACCTGGCGCTCGATCCCCTGCAGATCGAGATCCCGCTACAGAACGCGCTGTCCATCGAGAACATCCGCGTCAACGTGCCGTCGGTCTTCACCGTCGCGATCGGCACGGACGAGGAGACGATGAGCAACGCGTCGATTCGCCTGCTCGGGTTGAAGACCGTCGACATCGTGAAGCAGGCTGAGGACATCATCTTCGGCCAGCTCCGTCAGGTCATCGCGTCGATGCGCATCGACGAGATCAACCGCGACCGCGAGACGTTCCTCGAGAAGATCCTCAAGAACCTCGAGCCCGAGCTCAAGAAGATCGGCCTCGTGCTGATCAACGTGAACATCAAGGACATCACGGACGAGTCCGGCTACATCGAGGCCATCGGCCGCAAGGCGGCGTCCGAAGCGATCCAGCAGGCCGAGATCGACGTCGCGCAACAGGTGCGCAAGGGCGCGATCGGCGTCGCGGAAGCGGACCGCGTGAAGGCGATCGAGGTCGCGAACAACGAGAAGTTGCGCGATATGGGCGTCAAGGAAGCCGAGCGCGAGCGCGCCGTCCGTGTCGCCGACCTGGCCAAGGAGCGCGCGATCGGCGAGCAGAAGGCGCTGTTCGAGCAGGAAGCCTCGGTGCGCGAGGCCGAGCGCCAGATGCGCATCTCGGTGGCCGAAGCGAACGCGAAGGCTGTCGCCGGCGAGAACACGAGCAAGGCCGCGATCGCGGCGGCGAACGCCGAGCTCTCGGTGCGCGAGGCCGAAGCTCAAGCGACTTCGATCCAAGGCGGGAACAAGGCGCGCGGCGCGATAGCGGCCGCGAACGCCGAGCTCATGGTGCGCGAGGCCGAGGCCTATCAGTTGGGCGAGACGCGGACGCGCGAAGCCCAGGCGAAAGTGCTCGAGGCGCAGTACTTGGCGCAGGCGAAGGCTGCCGAAGCGCAGGGCAAGAAGATCGAGGCGGAGAAGCGCGCCGAGCTCGAATCCCAGGCACGCGCCGTGAAGTCGCAGGTCATCGTCGAGGCCGAAGCGGAGGCCGAGAAGCGGCGCATCGAAGCCGAGGGCGATGCGCGTGCGAACTACGCGCGGCTCGAGGCCGAAGCGCGCGGTCAGTACGAGATTCTGGCCAAGAAGGGCGAGGGCCTGAAGAAGATCATCGAAAGCTGCGGTGGCGCCGATCAGGCGTTCCGCATGCTCATGCTCGAGCACATCGACGAGCTCTCGAAGACGGCGGCTTCCGCGATCTCGAACATCAAGTTCGACAAGGTCGTCGTGTGGGACACCGGCTCGAGCGGGGGCGGCGGCGGCACGACGCAGAACTTCATCCGCGGCGTGGCAAGCGCCCTGCCGCCGATGATGCACATGATGAGCGAGATCGGCGGCGTCAAGATGCCCGAGTACTTCGGCACGCTGAAGACCGACGACGCGCAGCCGGGCGCCCACGGCGACGAGAAGTCGGCCCGCAGTGCGCAACATCCGCCGGAAACGGACTGAAGGTGGCTGCGGAGCTGCCCTGGGCTCGCTCACGTTTTCCTGACGGCGCGTGAAGCCGTGCGGCACGCGTCGGGTGCACCGGCTTCCCCGCGCCGTCTACGTCGTTCCCAGGAAGGCGCACGAGTTCTACGCTCCACCCCCTCATGATCTCGTTCGCCGAACACCGCGCGCGTTTCCTGGAACTGCTCACGCAAGAGCGCGCCGCGGCCGTCGTCGCCACATCGCCGCACCGCATCCGCAATCACGACGCGGAGTACCGCTTCCGCCCCGACAGCGACTTCTGGTGGTTGACGGGATTCGCCGAGCCCGAGAGCGTCCTCGTGCTCTTGCCCGCGCTCACTGCGGAGACACGACCGCGCACGGTCCTCTTCCTCCGCGAGAAGGATCGCGAGCGCGAGACGTGGACGGGGCGACGACTCGGCGTCACAGCCGCGACGGCGAAGCTCGGCATCGACGAAGCTCGACGAATCGAGAATTTGTGGACGGACCTACCGCAGCTCTTGAAGGGCTACGAACGCATCGTCCACCGGACCGGCATCGACGAAGCGCGCGATCGCGAGATGCTCGCTGTTTTCGCCAAGCTGCGCGCGACCGCGAAGGCCGCTTCACCGCCGCCGGTCGCACTGCTCGACCCCGCGCCGATGCTGCACGAGCTGCGCCTTTTCAAGGACGCGAGCGAGCTCGACACGATGCGCCGTGCTGCGCGCATCACGCGCGACGCGCACGTCGCCGCGATGAGGACCGCGAAGCCCGGCGTCAACGAACGTGAGATCGACGCCTTGCTCGACGCGACGTTCCGACGCCTCGGCGGAACGGGCGCCGCGTACACGAACATCGTGGCCGGAGGCGCGAACGCGACGATCCTCCACTACGTTCTGAACGACCAACCGCTGCGCGACGGCGACCTCCTGCTCGTCGACGCCGGATCCGAGGTCGATTGGTACGCGAGCGACGTGACGCGCACGTTCCCGGTGAACGGTCGTTTCACCGCGGAGCAACGCGCGGTCTACCAAGTCGTGCTCGACGCGCAACTCGCGGCGATCGACGCCGTGCGACCTGGAGCTGCGTTCGACGCGCCGCACGAACGCGCGCTCGAGAAGCTCTGCGCCGGACTCGTCGATCTCGGGATCGTGGACGGAACCGCCGCCGAAGTGCTCGCCGCCGAGGGCTTCAAACGCTTCTACATGCACCGCACGAGTCACTGGCTCGGCCTCGACGTGCACGACTGCGGCGCGTACCTCGCGAACGGCTCGGCGCGCGCGCTCGAGCCCGGGATGGTCCTCACGATCGAACCCGGCCTCTACTTCGCCGAGGACGATGCGGCGATCGACGCGCGCTGGCGCGGCATCGGCGTGCGGATCGAGGACGACGTGCTCGTGACGCGCGAGGGCCACGAGGTGCTCACGCGCGGCATTCCGAAGACCGTGGACGAGATCGAGGCGGCGTGCGCGGGTCGAGTGCCCGCGCTGTCGGGCGCATGAGACCGCTTCACATCCGAGGCGCCGAAATCACGCGCTCCAGTTCGCGTCGCGCGCGCGCCTGAACTTCGCACCATGTCCACCCTGATCGGTTCCCCGTCCGAGCGCTTCCCGCTCTCCCGCGCGGTCGACGCACTCGCCGAATCCGCTCGGCAAGCCGGCCGTCCCGGCCTGATCTGGATCGCCGGACTCGCCTACCCCGCGATCGGGATCGGGATCGGCGGAGTGTGGGAACAACCGGTGCGGCACATGGTCGGAAGCGACGATCCGAACTTGCGCGTCGTGCAGATCGAGGGCCTTCCGGAAACCGGTTCCGCGCTCGACTTCCTGCTCCAGGCCTACGCACCGATGTTCGCGCTGCCGTTCATCGCGGTGATGTTCCTGCCGCTCTTCCGCCTGGTCGCGGGCCTCGCGAAGGCCGGTTCCGCCGAAGCCTGGCAGCTCGCGACGGACGGTCGGCGCACACCGCGATTGCGCGCACTGTGGCGGCTCGGCTCAGGCCTCATGCTGCCGACGTACGGACTCTGGCTGCAGCTCGTGCTGATGCAGATCCTGGCGTTCCTCGTGCTGCTCGCGCCGATTCTCGCGGCGACGCGGCCGCTCGGGCAGGCCGCGGAGGACGAACGCATCGCGGTGTTGCTCGGGATGGGCGCGCTCGTCGGCCCGTTCATCCTCGTATTCGGCCTCTACATGTTGGCTCTGTCGGTGCTCGGACAGTTGGCGTTGCAGAGCTTGGCCGAAAACCGTCGCGGAGTTTCCTCGGCGCTACTCCACGCGTGGCGGATCATGCGTCACGATCCGATGGCGACCGCGCGTGCCGTCGCGGCGGAGTTCGTGCTGCTCGTCGTGACGGTCGGTGCCGTGCGCGCGTTCGCGGGGATTCTCGGTGAGTTCCCGGGGCACGGTTGGATGACCGTGGTCTTCGAGATCGCCCTGTTCGGCTACGCCGGTGTCGTGCGCGCGGGCTATTGGGCGCGGGCGTATCGCGCGCTCGGTGGCCTGACGCCGGCGGACGGTGTACCGGGGCTCGCGAGCGCCTGATCGAGACCGCGCACCTAGAATTCGGCCTCGAAACCGGCAGCGTATCGACTGTTCCGGTGGAGGATAAGACTGATTGACGCCCGGGTACATCGCGAGCAGCATTGCCGTCACGCGAAGCCCTCGCGAGCCCGCCCGCGATGACCAGCCCTTCTCGTAACGATCCCTGCCCGTGCGGCAGCGGCCGGAAGTTCAAGCGCTGCTGCGGGGCGACGGGCGCGCTCGCGCTCGTGCCCCTTGCGCAGTCGACGGACTCCGCGACCGACTCCGACGCCAGCTACGACGAGAAGGATCAGGGAGCCGCGTACGGACGCCTCCTGGACTTCGGGCTCAGCTCGGAGTTCGACCACCACCGTCTGCGGTGCTACGAGCGATTGTGGGGCCCCTACGCCGATCGCATGCGCGATCCCGACCACGAGTTGCGCAAGCGCGTCCCCATGATCGCACAGAGCGAGATCAACCACGGGCTCGTGGACACCCCGCTCGCAGGAGGCCGAACGATCCTTCAGGTCTTTCTTGAGCGCGAGCGCGCCGCGCTGACGCCCGGCCAGCGCCGGTTCCTCGGGGAACTCTCGCGCTCGTGCGTCTCGCTCTACGAGATCGTCCGCGTCGAGCCGGGTCGCGGCTTCGAGCTCCTCGACCTGTGGCGCTCCGAGCGGTGCTTTGTCCACGAGCGTCTCGCGTCCCAGCAACTCGACCGCTGGGACCTGCTCGGGGCACGGCTCTTCACACGACCCGACGGTCGCGTCGTGATCGACAGCGATCTGTGGCCGTACCCTCCCAGTGCCAAGGGCGCTCTGATCGCCGGGCTGGAGCGGGAGCAGGCCGCGCTGCGACGTGTGCGCGGCGACGTTGCGGCGGAGGTGTTCCAGAAGTCCTGCGCGCACGTCTTCGCGCAGATCTTCGCCCGGCGGCACTTCGAGCCCGAGGACCCAAAGCTCGCGACCTTCGACGGCGAGCCGCTCGAACCGACGCGCGTGCTCTTCGAGGTCCACGACCTGCGCGCACTGCGACGGCACCTGGCGAATTGCCGCGACCTCGATCCGAGTGGAGCTCGCGAGTTCGTGTGGGGCAAGACCAAGGACGGCGTGTCGTACGGGCTCGGTTGGGTCGAACTCCCGACGCCCGACCGGCTCGAACTCGTCGCGACGGCGATGTCGCGCGTCCACGCCGGCGAGCTGCGCGGGGTGTTGGAGCGCGCCGGCCGCACTGCGCTCGCGTGGAGATCGGAACGGACGTTCACGATCGCGGAGTGGGTGAAGCAGGGCGGCGCGCTGCGTGCACCGACCGCTTCGGCTCCGCGCCACGTCGACGACTCGATGGCGCGAGCCCTGGAGGAGCGGCACTACCGCGACTGGCCGGACGTATCGCTGCCCGCGTTGGACGGACACACGCCGCGCGCCGCCGCGCAGGACGAGGCACTGCGCCCGCGCGTCGTCGAACTCTTGAAGCAGCTGGAGCATTCCCAGCAGCGGCGTGCGCGCTCCGGAGGCCCCGCACCGCTCGACCTCGCGGAGCTGTGGCGCACGCTCGGCCTCGAACCGCCGACGGCGCTTCCCGCGATCGTTCCAGCGCGCATCGAGGTCGTCGACCTCCTCGACTGGACGCTGCGGCACGCCACGAACATCGTGTCGGGGAGGCAGGGAGCGCGCTTCGAGCGCTACCGCGCGATCGTGCAGGCCGCGGGCGACGCGCCGCGCGGCGTGGAGGTCATGACGGAACGCGCCTGCTCGCGCCGACCGGACCGGAAGAAGTGCGTGGGCCGCATCCAGCTCCTCGTCCACGACGACCAGCTCCTGCGGTGGCGCTGCGGCGCGTGCGGAGACGCCGAGGAGCTCGTGGGATGGAAGGCGCTCCTCGAGGCCCTCCTGGCCAGCGCGCGCAAGGCCCCACCGCCCGAGCGGCCCGCGCGGCGCGTCGATGCCGCGGATCCGTGGGGCGCGCTCTACGCAGCGGTGGTCGAGTTCCGCGACATCGCACCCTGGCGCTGGCTCGTCGACGAACAGGTCTTCGGCGTCGAGGATCCCGCGACGGGCGAAGTCGGCTGGTGCTGCACGCTCGGAGCCGCCGGCGAACTGGCGGGCCTCGCGATCTTCCTCGGCGATTCCGGCTTCGACCGGTGGCGCCGCACGCACGAGACGGGTTTCCTCCCGGATGAGGCACTCTTCGGCCAGGATGCCCTGGTGGTCTCGTTCGTCGATCGCGCATCCGTCTCCGACGTCGAGCGCAAGCGTCTGCGGTCCCTGGGGCTCAAGTTCCGAGGACCTAGCGCGTGGCCCTCGATCGAGAGCCACCTCTTCGGGCGACTGCCGCGGTCGCTCGACACGGCCGAGGCGACGCGCTTGACCCACTCGCTCGACCAGGTGCTGACCATCGCCCTGCGTGCGGGAGATGGCGAGCGCGTGCTCGGGACGAATGCGGACGGTCGCTACCTCGTGCGTCGGCTGGACCGCAAAAGCGGCGCGACCGCGCGGTGGTTCGACGAGCGCATCGACCCGCCCGAGCCGGTCGTGCGGGTGCCGCCGCCGCTGGACGGAGCGGCCGTCGAGCGGCTGCGGCACTCCCTCCCGCGTCCGGAGGGAGTCTGGGAGGTCGACCTCGTGCCCATCCCCGCGCCCATCGAGGAACCGGGGATCGCGGCCTACGTGCCAGCAGGATTTCTGGCGGTCGAGCGCGGGCGTGGACACATCGTTCACTTCGACATGCAAGCGCCCTCCGATCTCTGCGCCCTGGCCCAGTCCGGCCTGCTCGATGCCGTGCGCTCGCGCATGGTGCGGCCGGTCACGGTGTGTGTGCGCCGACCCTGGGTGGCCGACGCACTCGCGCGCGTGGCAGATGCTCTCGGGATCCGCGTCGAAGCGCGCGACGAGCTGAAGGTGCTCGAGAGCGTCGTCGAGCAGATGGGCGCGTTCCTGGCTGAGGGTCGGCCGCAAGTGCGCCGGGATTCGCGCCGAATCGACAGCTGAATCGACACCCGGCCTGTGCTGGCTTCACGACAGCGCGCGTGTCAACGGGCCGGCAGCATCCGCCCGAGGCAGGAAGTGGTGACCGCGGTAGGGCTCGAACCTACGACCTGATGATTAAGAGTCACCTGCCGACGAGTCCCGCCGGAACGACGCAAGTCGACGCCAGCATTGGAGATCAGAGCGAACACGACCCCGCTTCCCAGAGCCCGCTCCGCCATCCACTCCGCCTTTCGAGCGAACTTCGCGAGGTGCTCGACGCCTGGGATTCGCTGCCGCTGCCCTTGCGTGCCGCTGTCATGGCGATCGTTCGGACCGCCGGGACAGCCCAGTGAGCAACGGATGGGGCGCGCGGCGTAGACTGCCGGTCGAAGCTCGCCATCTCTCCCCCCCCAGGCGAGCATAGGTGCCCTGATGTTCATTGCTGCCACGTTTGGCCTCCCCGAGATCCTCATCCTGCTCGTGATCGGCGCGATCCTTGTCTTTGCCGCCATCGGGTTGCTGTGGGCGGTCGATCGCACGATCAAGAAGCGGGTTCAGCACCACGTGCGCGAGGCAGAGCGGGCCGGGCCTTCAAAGGACGGGCGGGACAGGTAGGCCGCAGCCGCGGTGCAATCCTCCCGCCCAGGTCTCGCTCCCGAACCGTCCCGCGTGGGTCCCCTGCCGGGAGTCACGTTCCATCGCACATCCCTACGGCCGTGCTACGGTCATGCCCATGTCAAACCATCATCCGTGCTCGAATACGGCGGCGCTGTCCAACAAGCTCCGACGACTTGAGTTGGTCGTGATTCTGCTCCTCTCCGTGAACGCCTGTCTACTCTTCAGCGCCTTCCGCGGGCCGCTGAACGACATCGTTCGCGCACGAGGGTTTGCCGTAGTCGATGCCGACGGGAAGGAATGCGCACGACTTGCAAACACTGAGGAAGGCACGATGCTCCAGCTACTCGACAGAAAGGGAAGCACTCGTCTCACAGTCTCTTTCGATACCCGGACGCAGGAGCCCGCGATTGGTATCATCGCCGCGGATGGCCGACCACTGTGCGGCATGATGGAACTGGACGGCGAGGGTGCAATCACCGTCCTCGGAAGTGGTGGCCTGGTGGGTCTGACCGCGCAGAAGGGAATCCCGTGCGTCACGTTGACGGGACTTGACGACAAGGGACGAGCGAACTTCTCGCTCAGACCAGAGGGGCCGTGGATCGAGATGACGAATAAGGCCGGAGACAAGGTGCTGGCGATGGGCGTCAACGACAACACGAAGGGCACGGCAATTCTGATGAAAGACGACTCCGGAGCGCTTCGAACTGGCTTTCAAGTAATGCCTCAGCACAGCGCCCTCTACCTCTGTGATGCGAGGGGCAAGCAGCGAGTCAGCTTGATGCACACACTGGCCTCGGACCGTGGTTCCGTTGAGGTCCGCAATGCGGATGGATCGCCCGTATTCCAGGCTCCCTAGTTGAATTCCGTGCGCGCGTTCGATAGTCAGACGCTGGGTGAGCCGGCCAGCTACCGGCGAGCGGCTCGGGCTGTCGCGCACACTTTCATGCGCCGCGCGGCGGCCTGAGTCGGCCCAATCGAGCATGAATGACGATTTCCAGGAAGACGAAACTCGCGTGTTGTCCGCGCTCGTGCGCCATACGCGCACGAATCCGGACTTGTTCTCGACGGGCAAGGGATTCCTCGCTGAACACTTCACCCGGTCTGAGATACGCGCACGCCGTATCCGCGACTTGCAGGACGATCTCGATGGCGGACCTGCTTTGCTGACCGAGCATGTCCACAAGCAACTCACGGACGCGCGCGGTGGAGAGTTCAACGCGAGCGACCTTCCTCCGGTGGACCTTGTTCGCTGGGTGGGAAGCGCAGACACCAAGGTTAAGGGTGCGCACCGTGGAAGAACGATGCACAAGGGCCATGCCGAAGCGGTGATCCTTGCCGCTGCGTTCTTCTGGGATCGCAGTTCGACACCAAACCCGGCGTTGCCAGACTTTCTCAATGAGATTCCGTGGGGAACACCGGAAGGAACAACGGGTGCGACGTTCTTGACCGGTCGATGGCTGTGGATCTCTGCTGCCGACAAGCGTGCGTTCATGGCCGCAGTCCGTTACGCGACGAACCGCTTTCACACGGAGACCGGCCTTGATCTCAGGATCGCACCGATAGAGTCCGGTCCACTGTCGGATGATCGAGTACCTCCATCCCCTTCTCCGGAACCGCCCCGCTCTGAAACGGCGCCGGCAAAGAGGAGAAGGTCCAGGGAGGCGATAGCGCAAGACCGCGCGCTCTTGGATGCGAAGGCTGCCGTGCTGCTGCACCGCAACCCCGACTGGACGTTGACGCAACTGGCGCGCGAACTCGGCGTGACTCGATCTCGGCTCTCTGACCACAGGAGGCCCCTGACGACCCTCAGGGGCGTGCAAAGCCAGATCGCGGCCGAGCGTGAAGGGCGCGCAGCCGAGCTGGGTGGGATCGAGCGTCTCGACACCTTGCGAGGCTCAGACGACTAGCGTGAGGGGCCTTCGCCGCAGGTTCGCCGCATAGCGCGAACCACAGCGCGAACACTCGGCGAACACCGGGCATCGCGGAAAGAGGCACGGGGGCCACGCCGAGGCCGGTTCGCAGCGCGAACTGCGAACATAGGTGCGAACAGCGGTTCGCCTCCTATGGTGACCAAGACTTCTGACGGTGTTACAGCGAGTCTGCGCGCGCTCCCGAGCTGGTGGGTCGGTGAGCTCGACAGAGCGTTGGAACGTGGCGACTACGAAGCCGCAGCGCAGGCGGATCGTGAACTCCTGCGACTCGGGTACTGTGTGCGAGCGCGGCCCGCAAGGTCCGCCAGCGAGACACCCAACACCCAGGAGGCACGCCATGCTGCCTCCTGAAAGCCGCGCGCCCGCGGGATCGGATCCGCGGGCGAGCGAGGAACGCCACGGTGGGCACCGGGACGAGGCTCGCATTCTACTCGTAGACCTGCGCGAGGTAGCGCGTCGGCTCGGAATCTCTCGCGCACACGCCGCGCGACTGAACGCGAGCGGTCGCCTCCCCCGAGCGATCCGCCTCGGCCGAGCGGTCCGCTGGAACTCCGAGGATCTCTCCGCCTGGACGTTGGCGGGTTGCCCGTCGCGCGACCGCTGGGAGGTGCGCCGATGAGCAGCCTCCGGCGTGTCTTCGAGCCCGTGACCAAACGCGCGCCCTGCCCGATCTGCGGGCACGACGGTTGGTGCCTTCGCGCCCGCAACGGCTCTTGCGGAGTGATCTGCTCTCGCGTTGTGTCTCCCCGTCGCTGGGGTGCCGCCGGATGGTTCCACGGCAGTCCTCCGCGACGCGAAGTACCCAGAACGCACCGGGTCGACGCGAGGCCCGAAGAGCGCCGATTCCGCATGATCGCGGACGCGTGCCGACAGAAGGCGAGCGAGCACCCTGCGGTCCTTGAAGCATTCGCCGCGAGCCTCGGCGTAACGGCCGCCTCGCTCGCCGCGCTATCGGTCGGTCTGGACGATCGATCCGCGACAACGTGGCCGATGCGCGACCACCTCGGGCGGCTCGTCGGGATCCGCGAGCGATATCGGGGCACGAAGCGCGCGGTGAGGGGGTCACGGAACGGCCTGTTCCTCCCGCAGGTGCCGGAGGAAAGCGTCGTACTCGTGACCGAAGGCGAGTCCGACTGCGCAGCTGCGCTGTCCCTGGGGTTCTTCGCGATCGGCCGTCCTGGTTGCCAAGGTGCGACGACCTACCTCGCCCGTTGGTTTCAGGCGCGCGCCGACCGCGACGCGGTGATTGTGGCGGATGCGGACGAAGCAGGCCGCGCGGGTGCGACGGACCTTGCGGCATTGCTCGCAGCAACGTGCCGCACCGTCCGCATCGTCCAGCCACCGGCCGGGGCCAAGGACCTGCGCGAGGCGCTTCGCTCAGGAGCGTCGCGCGCGGAACTCCTCGATGCCATCGAGCGCGCGCCTCTCGTTCGTCCAGCATTGCGCGTCATCGAAGGGGAGGTGCGCTAGTGGACCTCAAGTTCACGCGCACGCGGAACCCGCGCGAGTTGAAGGCGACCCTGCGAACGGAGGGCACCTCCCCTCTTACCGTCCGCGTCGATCTCACGAGCGACGAGTCCCGCGCGAAGGCGGAGGAGTCCATCCTCCGCCGCTTCCCCTCGATCGAGGTCTCCACGCTTCGAGAGGCGTTCGACGAGGAAGCCACCAAGGCAGATGCGTCGAGCGACACGTTCGCGGAGCGCCTGCTCAGGTTCATCCAGCAGCACGCACGGCTCGGGCTCTTCCACTCACCCGACGGATCCCCGTTCGCGTGGGTGGTCGTTCGCGGCACGGAGACCGACGAGGAGAAGGCGGAACTCCTGCGCCGCGAGACGCTTGCGGTCCGTGGTCGCCCGTTCCGCGAGTGGCTCACTCGCGAAGCCTACGTCGGACTGGGGAAGGCTCCGAACGCGGAGACGATCGCAACGGTAGTCGCGAACCTCGCCGCAACGGCTCGATTCGAAGGCGCGGAACACCCCGTTTCTGTGCGGATCGGGGAGGAAGCCGGGGCGATCTGGCTCGACCTCGCGAACGAGGATCGCGAACTCGTCCGGATCGACGCACAAGGCTGGAAGGTGCTCCCATCGGAAGGCGCACCGGCCCGACTTGTTCGGCGTAGCGGAATGCTCTCCCTTCCTCGGCCGACGCGCGGGGGAACGATCCAGGAGCTTCGAGGGTTCCTGAACCTCGACGACGCGGGATGGATCCTCGTGCGCGGGTTCACCCTCATGCTCCTGTCGCCGTCGGGTCCGTTCCCGATCCTCATCGCCAACGGTGAGCAGGGATCCGCAAAGTCCACGCTCTCGAAGGTCCTCCGCCGCCTCGTCGATCCCAACATGGCGGACGCGCGCCGACCTCCCAGGGAGACGCGGGATCTGTCGATCGCCGCTGCAAACTCGCGCCTCGTCGTGTTCGACAACCTGAGCGGGATCCCGGAATGGCTCGGGGATGACCTGTGCGCGCTCACGTCGGGCAACGGGTTCGCCACACGCGAACTCTACTCCGACTCGGAGGAGACCATCTTCCAGGGCGCGCGACCCGTCATCTTGAACGGCATCGACGATCTGGCCACGCGCGGGGACATCGCGGATCGGGCGATCGTGCTTCACCTTCGCCGCATCGACGACAGCCTGCGCCGCGATGAGCGAGAGTTTTGGGCGCGGTTCGAGGAGGCGCGTCCCCGAATCCTCGGCGCGCTCCTGGACGCGCTGTCGATGGCGCTTGCACGGCTTGAAGGGGTGAGGCTCACGCGGAATGTGCGGCTCGCGGACTTCGCGCGCCTAGTCGAAGCCGGGGCTCCGGCCCTCGGACTGGAGCGAGAGGAATTCCTCGACGCGCTCTTCCAGAACCGTGAGGACGGTTCAGCGTCGGTGCTCGACGGGTCGCCCTTCGCCCTCGCGGTCCGGGATTGGATGAGCGATCGGGTGGAGTGGATCGGCACGGCGACAGAACTCCGGAAGGCGCTCACGACGGACGTGCGTGAGCGCGAGCGGGCTTGGCCGAAGAACCCTCGGAAGGTCGGGGACCTACTGCGTCGCTTCGCGCCCGCGCTGCGGCACCACGGAATCGAGGTCTTCCTCGGAGAACGGTCCGCGGACGCGACTCGCCGCCGCCTCATTCGGCTCGTGAAGCACGACGCGGATCCGTCCGGACCGTCCAGACCGTCCAGCGCAGGTAGGGAGGAAGTAACCACGGGGCTGCTGCGCCCGCGCCACGCGGACGGAGTGGACGATCCGGACGAACGTCGCCAGGCCTCGGAGGATCCGTACGCCGACGAGGAGCGCGCGGCCATCCGTGACGAGGAGCGGGAGGTCGAACCGTGAGGCAGCGAGACTGCCACGACCTCGCGACGAGGAAGGGCGTACTCCCGACGGACCGTTCCATCGCGGATGGGATGGGACCCCTTCCTCCGCCGTCCGATCGGTCCCGTCGAGCACTTGCGCTTACGGCAAGCACGCCCTACGATGCGGGCATGGCACCGAGGCCGCGACCGCTCTCCGAACAGATCCGCGAGGCGATCCAGCGTTCCGGCGTGTCGCGCTACGCGATCTGCAAAGCGCTCGACCTCGAACAGTCCGCGATGTCCCGGTTCATGTCTGGAAAGGGCGGGCTCTCGCTCGAAGTCCTCGACCGTCTGGGCCTCCTGTTCGGCCTCTCCCTCCAACGCCGTTTCACCGTCCGGTTGGGCGTGATGAAGCCGGTTCGTCCGGCCAAGGATCGCTGACCATGCGCGTCTACCGTGACGGCTTCACGAACTCGAAGGGCAAGCGGAAGTCCACCGCGCGCTACTACCTCGACTTCAGCGACGACCGCGGGACGCGGCAGCGTTTTCCCGCGTTCACGGACAAGGCAGCCAGCGAGGCTCTCGGCAGAACCGTTGTGCGGCTCGTGGCCTGCCGTTCGGCGTCCATGCCGCTCGACCTCGAACTCACGCGAGCCGTGGAAGTACTCCCGTTCGAGACGCGCGAGAAGCTCCTGGAGATCGGCCTGCTGGAGCGGACGCGCGCCGCCGGCACCCGTCCCCTCGTGGCCCTTGCTGCCGAGTACGAAGCCTCGCTCCGGGCACGGGGCGGAACGGCGAAGCACGCGCGCACGCAGGCACGGCGGGCCGTGCGAGTCTTCGAGGGCTGCGGCTTCCGCTTCTGGACCGACATCCAGCCGCTTGCCGTGGAATCCCACCTGCGCGCGCTACGCGAGGGCGAGAACGGCCTCGGGCACGTCGCCTCGAACGCACTCCTCGGGGCTGTCCGCTCGTTCTGCCGTTGGATGGTAACGAATGCGCGCGCTTCCGAAGATCCGCTCCGCGGGCTGCGCCCGCTCAACGCTCGTGTCGATGTCCGGCGTCCACGTCGAGCGCTCTCCGCGGTGGACCTCCGCACACTCCTCGACACCACTGCGTCCGCGCCAGCGTCGCACGGGATGTCCGGCACGGAGCGAGCTCTCGTCTACCGCCTCGCCCTGGAGTCCGGCCTGCGCGCAAGCGAGCTTCGGAGCCTGCGGGTCCTCTCCTTCGAACTCGACGGCACGGCGCCGACCGTGCGCGTCCAGGCGGGCTACAGCAAGCGCCGTCGCGAGGACGTGCAACCGCTCAGACTCGACACCGCGAACGCGCTGCGCGCCTTCCTGGCGAACCGGATGCCCACCGCGCCCGCGTTCGGGATCCCCGTCGCGTGGCGATCGGCCGAGATGCTCCGGGAGGAC